>Ga0154384_1076_pt6 | contig 22253 bp, 16 predicted proteins | sample RifGroB1_FD_115896 | JGI IMG/M metagenome (GOLD analysis project Ga0154384, IMG submission 115896) | Spirochaetes bacterium GWB1_59_5 | reverse complement strand
ATGCGTAGCCCGGGGATTATCCCGAACCGGGCCACGGAAATGAACAGGGCATCAATAACCCAGTAGGCAAGGCTGAACCTTCCTCGTTCCATCGAAAGTGATGGACCCAGGACGGTTCTCCACTGTCGAGGATCTGGGCATATGGCCCATCGCCCCAGCCTCTCGCCGTAATTGATGCGGCGGGAGGCGGTCTGGGCAAGATAGCGCATGCCGTAATTCAGCGCTCGTATCTCGCCGAACGCAGCTTCGCTGCCTCGTAGCTGGCATAGCCCTTCATGCCCGGCTAGCCAGTCACTGACCGCGCCTGATCCGCTCCAACGGAACCCCCCGACAAACAATCCCAGCGGTAGCGGCTCGGCCCTATCTTCTCTCTTCACCGGAACAGCCCCATCACGGGAATGTCGTAACGGAGGCCGATGCTGGCTCCGAAGAGGAATTCATTGTCATCGCCCGGCTTCCAGATATAAGAATACTTGTTAATGAGCTTGTCGGCGGCATCGGCCACGGGTTCAGGTTGGACTAATTCTAGAGCGTTGAACGCCCCGCCTAAGAGGAATGCACCTTCTACGACAAAGTCTCCGAAGCGTCTGGAGGCTTTAAGGTTGAAGGTCACGAGTTTCTCCAGCACGTCGTCATCAAGCATGCGTGAACCTTTGTAATCGTGCCAGGTATCATCGTTCCAAGCATTGGTAGGAGACTTGGAGCCCGACAGCACGAACTCGAGGTTAGAAGTGATATCAATTCCGCTCCAAACGCCCTCGTAGTCGAGGCGCAGGGCTACGTTGTTCTCACCGTTCTTGTAACCCAGCATCAGATCGTCAAACGATATTTCACGGTATGATGTGCCGATCGTGAAACGCGTGTCCGGATAATAGGTATATGAATAAGCGCCGTCTTCATTGTCCCGCGTAGGCTGGAAAGTATATTTAAGCGCGCCGGCGTGGGAAAGGGAAAACGTTCCAGCGCGGGTCTTTGCACGCGCTCTCATGGCCCAGGCCGCCTTGCCCGGATTCCATGTTCCTATACCGAGAAAATGGATATTCAGATCGTCCATGAGGAACTGGGCATCGAAGGAAAGTCCGTCCGGGCGGTTCCAATCCCAGAATACCCCGATAATATCGTTATCGTTGCTACCGTCGGTCCAGGGCCTGCCTACGGTGCCTTTGACATATTGTGTGAAGTACTGGGGTATTGGGCTAAGCAGATACTCAAAATCAAAGCTACGGCCTACATAGACGGCAGAATCCTGGATGCCGAAACGCATGTCACCTATCTTGAAACCGTACGCCTTGAGGTTGGCGCCGCGGTCGGGAAAGCCTTCGGGATATGCTTCAGTCACCATTTCTGAGCGGGAATTCAGTTCCACCCATCGCGATTCATAGAAGAAGTAATCATTCTCATAGCGAATTTCAATCAAGGGTACGGCAGGGCTCGAAGACGAGGCAAAAAGACTGTAAGGGCCGTCAAGCTGGTCTCTGTGTTCGAGTCGTCCGATACGGAAGGATAGGTTCTGGTCGGGCCGCCAGACCAGACCGCCCGATTCCAGAACGGCATAGTAATTTAAGAGGGTTTTGTCACCAAAATTGGATTTGAGCGGATAGTACTTACCGTCATTGGCAAGGTATATAGCGGCGGATAATGAAAAAGCAGTGGAATCAAAACCAAAATCAATACCGACAAGGTTAGTCACTGAAGACGACCGTTCTATGTTGTACTGTAGTTCGCCCCTGGTCTCCAGTGAGAGGCCCTCGGTAACGAGATCCTGGGCATTGACTATGCAAGCCAGCGAGAGGAACCCTGTCAGTATCAGCAAGTGCTTATTGTACATCGCCATAGCTCCTATCTATTCTTATGGAAGCATCGTGTTCATTCTTCTTGATGATGGTATCATAGCGGGTATGAAAATGCTAATGGCCGCCAGATTCGCCATAGTAGCGGCGTTGGTGACGAACGCCTGCTCAACCTACGGCCCCTATCTCGACAAAGGCCCTGAAGCGGTATGGGGCATAAACGCCCCGCCAACATTTTCCAGTACATCCGCGCCTACCACGGTAAAATTCCTTGTATTAGCAGACATCCACGGTTACGCCCATAAAGCCCTGGTGACAGACGAGAGCGTTCTGGCAATACATAATATCTGGTGGGGCAAAAAACAGGATACGGAGTTCGCCAACACCGCGCGAATTATGGATTCACTGGACGGGGAGTCGACACTGGACTTCGTGGTATTGCCCGGAGACCTGACGGTGGACGGCGAAAAGGCAAGCCACATCATGCTTGCGGCGTTGCTGGAACGTCACAGAAGCTCGGGTCGACCCGTCTTCGTTGTGCCGGGCAACCACGATGTGAACAGCCCGCAGGCGCGCAGGCACGATGTCGCGGGTACAAGGGCGACGGAATCTGTCAGCCCATCTGAATTCGCCGGCATTTACGCACGCTTCGGTTATGCAGACGCGTTGTCGCGGGACTCGATTTCCCTGTCCTACGTCGCGGAACCCGTTCCCGGGATAGCGCTCGTCGTGCTGGACACCGCGAGGTGGTATGACAATATGTTCTTCCCCTTGCGCCTGTCGGAGACCGGAGGCTCAGTGAGGCAAGAAACGATAGTCTGGATTGAGTCGGTACTCTCGGCGGCGAAAACCGCTGATAAACTGATCATCGCCGTGCAACACCATCCACCGGGAATGCGGGGTTCGCTCACCAGGTCATCACTGAAAAATGCGGCTGCGCTCCTTGATCTGTACGAGCAATACGGAGTGGCCTTCATTGTTTCTGGCCACAAACATCGGTTTTCAGTGGATTTCAGCGCAGCTATACCCAGGATCTCTGTACCGAGCATTGCGCGTGGACCAGACAAGGCCACCATCGTCGAATACGGACCGTATGGCGTATGGGCGATGATTGATCAGGTCAGGCTCTCCGGGGAATGATCCGTCCAACACCTTCGTAAATAAAGCCGAGAGAAACCGCTTCGTCGGCATCGATCAAGTTCCTGGTATCGAGGATGACGTCGCCCCTCATGGCTACCTTCAGCCGAGGCAAATCGAGGCTCCTGAATTCATTCCACTCAGTAACGATGATCAGGGCATCGGCGCCAAGAGCCGCTTCGTACACGTCTTTCTTGTAGACGATCTGAGGAAACAAGGCCTTGAAGTTTTCCATGGCCTTGGAGTCGTATGCCGAAATCGTAGCTCCCTTGGTAAGCAACGTTTCGACTATCGTGAGGGCCGGACTAGCCCGCACGTCATCAGTCTCCTGCTTAAACGCCAACCCGAGGACGGCGATTGTCTTTCCTTCCAGGGAAAGCGGTTTGTCCGGACGGGCGCACCCGAGCAGACGTTCGAGTTTCACTACCATGCGCTTCTTCTGGCGCTCGTTGGCGGTGATGACAGCGCGGACGAGGCTCATGTCCACTCCATGGCTGTCGCCTATGCTTACCAATGCCTGCGTATCTTTGGGAAAGCAACTGCCTCCGTATCCGGGACCAGGATGCAGAAATTTAGGTCCTATCCTGCCGTCCATGCCCATAGTCCTGGCGACTGCATTGATATCCGCGCCAACCGTCTCGGCTAAATTCGCCATCTCGTTTATAAAAGTAATCTTTACTGCCAGGTACGCGTTCGACGCATACTTTATCAATTCAGCTGTCTCCAGGGAGCACCAGACAAATGGCACCGATGTCACGTTGAGTGCCCGGTAGACGTCGAACATGATTTCCTTGGCGTGCTCGCTCTCGAAACCTATGACAGTTCTGTCAGGATGAAAGAAATCGGAAATGGCCTTGCCTTCGCGCAGGAATTCAGGATTGGAGACCACGTCGAAATCCTGGCCCGGAAGCTTTCCGCTAGCTAGGGCAATGCGGTCCCGGATCCAGCGGTTGGTTCCGACGGGAACGGTGCTCTTGGTAACGATGACCTTGTAGGAATCAAGATTGGCGGCTACAGAATCGGCGACTATACCCACAAACCTCAGATCGGCGTCCCCGTTCTCCCTGGGTGGCGTTCCTACAGCGATGAACACGACGTCGCACTCGCTCACGGCAGTAGCTACATCGGATACAAAACTCAAGCGGCCACTGGCTAGGTTGCGTCGGAGATATTCTTCGACGCCCGGTTCATAGATCGGTACCGTACCCGCATTGAGCGCACTGATCTTTGCCTCGTCGATGTCAACGCCTACGACTGTATTGCCAAAATCAGCAAGCCCAACCGCCGCGATGAGTCCTACATATCCGGTTCCGACTACGCATATTCTCTTGCTCATATTTTCGAATCCTTTCAGTCTGTGCCGATCTATTCCAGATCATCATCTTTGTCGGGCAACGGGTACAAGGACCGATCCGCCAGCGAGACGAATTCGCCGATCGCCGGATTCGCCTTCCGGAGCGCCTCGAGGCGTGCATACGCTGCCTTGTATTCAACGGGAGCTATAAGCGCTTTTGCGAGTCCCGCAAGAACACCTGGATCCTTGTCTTCGTAGGTGTTGATAAAACCAGGATCGGGTACTCTCCAGCCTGGCCCGTAGTGGGCAGAGAGATATGCCTCGGGATCTGCCGGTACAAAAGCAGTAAATCCCTTGAAATCACGCTCGGTCGCGGGCACGAACTGCTCCCGCGTACCACAGGCGCAGAAGTCGTTGTGCGCCCAGATCCTGTCGTTCTGCGCCCAGAAAGAATGCACATCGATATGACAACCGGCGATACCGGCGCCCCGGGCATGTAGCCTGAACAGCCGCCCGCGCCGGTTGAAACTGACACTGAAGCCCTCCACGGTAAGGGCTTCCACCATCTCGGTGACCTCAAGCTTTACCGTTTCTGGATCTGTCGCTTCGGCCATGAAGCCGGTATCAAAATCGTCGTCGCCAGGTATGAAGTCCCCGGCGCGATGAAAGCCCAGAAGGGTTCCGTACGCCAGGAATAAGTGCTTGCCGAATCGCTCGAGGAAGAAGCGCCGGGCGTCGGCGTATATGGCGAAGAACTCGCGCCTATCGGCAGCCAGTTCTTCCAGCGTGGGAACGGGTACACCCTTCTTGTCGAGCCTGCGCGTCCCATCTATGAACGGGCTTGAGCCGGCGACTCCGTGGGGGACAAAAAGACTGAAGGCAGACTCGCCAGAAAAGAGGCGCAACGGCCGTCCGCCAGCAGCGCGTATCGTCAGGGTCGCTGTTGCGGGAAATAGCCGGAGCGCGCTTCTGGTAACCTTGAACGTAAAGGCGCTCGAGAGTATGCCCTCCGTGACATTTATATCGCGAATCTTTACCCCGTCGAGCATGATGCTAACTGATTCTTCAGTACCGCGGGGCAGGTTGCCCATGATGCGAAGTCCTGAAAATACAAAATCTACCTTGAAGAATCCCGCCGGTTTCCCGGCTGGTTCTGTTTCACCTTGTACCGGAACGGCTTGGCAGAAAAACAGGGGATCAGCCGCGCATGATTCACCGAGGCAGTGCTTGCACCGTTCCAGAAAGAACTGTGTAGCCTGCGTCCACCGCAAGGAAGCCGTGTCGTTGGAAACCGCGATACGAGTCAGCGCCCTCTCGTAGAGCGTACGAGCCGCAGCCAAGTCGCCAAGACGTTCCTTGGCATAGCCGGATAAAACAAGCCATCTGGGCGAGCGCTTTGCTACGGAGACAAGCCGCAATGCTAAGGCCGAGAGAATCCAGAATACGCGGCTGTCGACAAACTTGAATACACTAAAAAAGATCGCCTGTTTCATGCCTTGCCTTCCAGGACCTTCTCCGCGAAACGGGAAGCCGCTGATTCCACATAGCCAAAGGGGTCGAAGTCCTTGCGGTCCATCGTTCTGCCATTGCGTATGAAGGTGATCATGGCAGAGGCCAGGGCCTCGGCGGAAGCCGCCACAAGGGTACCCTCGCCGCCGCATAGCAGGTCGTGCGGACCCGCTATGTCCGTGGATATGACGGGCTTGCCCAGGGTCAGAGCTTCCAGAATGGTGATCGGCTGGCCTTCTATGTCTGAGGACAACACAAAACAATCGCAGGCCTTGAAGAGCGGGTACGGATTGGCCATGAAGGGGATGAAGACTGTGCTTTCTCCCAGGCGGAGCGAACGTGCAAGCTGCCTGAGGGTTCCGGCGGTTTTTCCGTCGCCGACGATGTAGAGCCGCGATCCGGGACAGGTATCCACAACCAGCCTGAACGCCTCGAGCAGACGCGCGTGGTTCTTCTCCGGAGAAAGCCGGCCTATCGTCATGAACGTAGCCATTTCCGGGGATGGTTCCGGTATGGTGCCAGGCAGCGCTTCAAGCGCCCGCGAGCGTATGGATTCAGGCGCGATGAGGTTAGGCGCGTAATCCATCAGCGGCGCAACATCGTCGCCGAATTCGCCCCTTGTGTACACGGCCATTCCGACCAGATTGGCGGCGAGCGAATCTGCGCTGACGCAGAACAGTCTGTCATAGTATTTGTACGTGGAAAAAACCGCATGCAACTGAGGTTGCTTGATGATTCGATCCCGGTTGAGATCATTATGCAGGAAAATGACCTTGCGGGCCGCGACTACGCCCAGCGCCAGTTTGGCGGCATCGGCAGGCTGGTAGCCATGAAAGTTGACAGCAGAGTGGAATTCTACTCCATAGAATATGCGGCCCATCGAGCTGCGGTAAGCCTGAATGGGAAGATCGTCCCGTGAACGCGATCCCCGCTTTATGAAGCGCGCATGAGCCGAATATTCGGAAGCAGTAAAGGCATCGGGAACAGATTGGTAAAAAATACTCGCGCGCCTGTCTATCCCCGCCTGGAATACCCGGTTCCTGGCATCATCCGGAAGGAGCACCGCTACATCGTACGCATCGTAGTCCAGCCGGCCCGCCAGTGCCAGGAAACTCGTCGTCACACCATTGGGATTCATCGGTCCGGGATAGAAAAGCAAGCGTTTCCTGGTATGGGGTATCCTGTACGTGCGGGGTTCAGGGACAGCTCCGAACACCAGGTCTATGGTGCGCTGGCAAGCCATACCGTCGTCGTCCGCAAGATACAGCGCGCGGAATTCAGCATAGGCTTGCGCATAGCGTTCAGAGATACCCCGCGAATGCAGTATCGCGCTGGCTACGGAACCTAGATCCTGGCACATCGGCCCCGGAAGCGTTTCCAGATCCAGATAGAAACCGTTCTTGGCCCTGGCGTACTCCTCACGGTCAGGCGCAAAGAATATGACAGGCCTGCCGGTGCTCAGGTAGTCGAAGAATATGCCGGAATAGTCGGTTACCAGGTAGTCGGCCGCCGCGAGCAGTTCGTTCGCGTCGACGCTCAGGGGCGGACAGTATTTCATGGCGGCCGCATTCAGGAAGCGGTAGACCATGGTGTGGAATTTGACCACCACGCGGTACCCCGCCGGTAGCAGGTCCTGCAAGCGCTGCCGCTGATCCAGCGTTTCAGCTACGGTGTCCACCGCATTCTGTTCGCCCCGCCATGTGGGAGCGAACACGACGAGCTGTTCACCTTCAGAAAGCCCGAGCATACGCTTTATGGAGATCCTGTCTGCATTGATGGTAAGGTCGTTGCGTGGATATCCGAACTCGGCGATCATCCCGTCCATGAACGGACCCGCTCCGTGGCTTGCCAGCAGCAGTTCGGTAGTATAGCGGTTGGGACTGATGAAGTAATCGGCCGCAACCAGAGCCCTGGTAACATTCCTGGCTTCCCACGGAGCGCCCTTGTCCACGGCCAGCTTCTTGAGGAGCGTACTGTGCCAGGTATACACCCAGGTCTGGCCGCTACGCTTGATCAGGTACGGTTTCCAGGATGCGTTGTTAATGAACCAGGTACAGCTTTCCGCGTAGCGGATGTAGGCCGGAGTATCCACCTTAACGAGGATGACGCGGGGATGGTTCCTGAACGGAAGCACCTTGGGATGATCGAGCGAAGGAACGGCGATCACATGCCTCAGATGCGCATAGTCATTGCGGTCGATAAGGTGCCTGAAGAGGGCATAGGCATTGCCCGCGAAGTCGCGGCCGTTGTAGGACTCGTACATGACAAGGTCCGGTTCGAGCTGAAGGCGCTCGCAATATCCGGCGGCAAGCGCCGAGCGGCGAAAGAACGGATCTACGAGTCTGGACAGGGGATAGCCTAGTGCCGGAGGCAGGTACGTTTCAAACGCCTTGAGCGCGAGGCGCCGGGTCTGCCTAAGCGAATCCAGCATGATCCTCAACCTCGCATGCAGTGACCTGCTACTCATGTCGCCTGCTCGCTGAACGCCTGCAGTTCTCTGACATCCCTGTCGGTGAGCCTTGCGGCGAGGATTTGGGGCCTGTTCTTGTACTCAGGCAGCCATTTCCAGCCCGGGTCGGGATACTTCCAGCCATGGCCATACAGGTATGCCGCTACGGCTTGTGGATTGTTCGGCAGGTTCAAGGCATGGCCATCGTGCTCGGCCTTGCGTAGCGGCAGGATATCCTCGCGGGTAACCCTGTAGTCGTCGCCTACATAGCCGAAGGTACTCGAGAAACCGCTGTCAGAGATCCAGCAGGGCGTAACGCTCAGGCCACTGCCCTTGAACTGGAGCTTGTATGTAAAGGGTACAGCCTGCACGCCGACAGACATCAGCCTCTTTGTAATGGCGTAGAACTCCAGACGGACATCGTCGGGGTTTGTCTTTTCGCTGAAATAGGCCAGGTCGAGGTCGAGGTCATGGGCGAGTATCCCGCCCTCGCGCGCGTAGCCGAGCATTGCTCCGTAGAACACGAACAGCGAAATGCCGAACTCGCGCTCGAATACCGCGTTGAGGTCAGCATAGTTGCCAAACGTCTTTTCAGCCCAGTCCCGGCTTTCATCTTTCGGGCGCTGTATCCTCCCGAATTTATTGATCAGGTTTCCTTCAGCCGTCAGCGCAACGATTCCCCGTTCAGAGAGCTTCCGAACCCCTTTGTTCGTCAACGGTTTTCCAGGACCAAAACCAGCCCGAAAGCGGAGCGGCTTGCCGTTGGCAAGCACCTGTAAGACCTGATCCTTGCGGACATGCTTCCAGATACCCTTCATGGGAAAATGGAAACCGATGGTGGTCCCGGCAAATTTCGAGGGTCCGAGTACCTTCTGGGTTGCGTATGTAGTGTTGACCACGGCCCCGTCAACCAGGAGCTGCACGGCAACCGGCGGTTCCCCTTCCCGACAGAACGCAACGCCGGCTATGTCCCTGGTGTCCACCCGGGTTACATATCCGGCAAATCCGGCGGGTTCGGGAAAAATAAAGTACGCGAGGTTGCGGGGCGACACCGAGCCCAAAACCTTGACGATGGAGATCAAGAAATATGCGACCTTCTTGAGTAACCTATAGGCAGCGTCGTTGCTACCCAGCGCCCGCTTGAGAGCGGCCGCGCTGGTTCTGGCAATGCCTTTTCTAGCCATGAACATGCTCCGATGCTGTTGTTGGTTCCACGCAATACGCGCCTAATTCGCGTTCGATCAGCCTGATCGAGTCCTGGTGGGGAAAATCAATATAGTTGGCTACGTTTCGGTGCGACGCGCGCGGCTTGAAGTATCGCCCCTTGTCCCTGCGGCCTAGATCCAGCCCGCAGGATACAGCCAGCTCATCCCTGTACGTCTCCGACAGGATGAAATCCTCAAAGCGAATGCGCCTCACCCGCGAGGCGAGCTCCGCGGATCCAGCTAGTGCCGTCTCGAACCGTTCCATGGTATCCCGGTAGTATTCGATGTACCTGCCGACATCCCTATGGAAACGAGGATTCTCATACCAGCGCGCGACGAAATTGGATCGTGGATCGCGGAACGAGCATAGCACGACCGCGTCCCCCAGTAAGCTGACGGCATCTATGCCGCCAATGTGCACGATATTGTCAAATAGTACCAAATCGGCGTCATTGCCAGCCCAGTACCTTGCGAGCCTGTCTGAAAAACGCGCCGCGGTATCAATGAAAGAATCATGCGGGGAGTCCCGATTTCGGGCAAGCGCTACCGCCTCTTCAACAAACGAGCGGCAAGCCCTGGCATAGCGACCGTAGATGTCCGAACGCACCGTTGCCAGGGCGTACTGTACGGCCAGTTGCTCGCGCCAATTCGCTACAGGGCTGTTCCCCGCCAGTGCCAGAGCAAGGAAGCGGAACAAGTCGTCGTTGAACCGGCGAGCATCCCCGAACCCATGGGCAAGGTCATTCAAGCAGAGCCCGTCTTCTTTCCACAACCGCAATTCACCGGTTACGGGAGCGAGTTGCCCAAATTCCCGCAAGTAATCATATATGGCCCCGGAGCCGGACCAGTACATGCCCGAAACGACGATCTTCCGAACGGGAAGCACGGCATCCGCGACAAGGGGCGCTCCGGCAGATTCAGTATCGCCAGCATCACTACCAGCAATCGCATCAAAAGCGGCAAGCCATTCTGGAACAGCCTTTTCCGGCGCTCCCGAGAGTGCGAGGGCCTGTGCGAAGGCAACCCTTGAAGCCGCGTACTGACCAAGCCGGAATTGCTCGGCGCTGCGGGCCGACGCACTCCTGAATCCGTTTCTCAGAAGCGCCATGGTTTCGACCGAGGCATCGTCATCAAGACTTGCCCTGGTCAGGAACGAGGATGCAGCCTCTTTAAGGGCATCCGAGACAGTAGTCATCCGGGCCACCGCCTTGCACCGTTCCGTGATCGCGGAAAAATCCCTGGCAGCCATGCGGTTGACGCAGAATTCGGCAAATACCGCAACCGAACCGGGAGCCAGCTTCATGGCCAGATCAAGGATCAGCCTCGCGGGTGCAAGCCTCCCGTATTTTCGTAAGACCTTTGCGGCTAGAATCATCATCGCAGGCGTGCCTTGAGAGTAGGCAGGAAACGCAGGATTGAACCGTCGTCGGGATGGCTGGCCTCGTCGTTGGCCAGCGGCCATTTATCTGGAACTTCTTTGCCGGCCTTGTGCCCTACCGCATGAAACTGTATCTTGTCCAGATATTCATCACGGGATTTTATATAGTAATGATTTATCCTCACGATATCGCGCGTATTCTCGTCAGCGAGGATTCTTGCCCACGGCGCGAAACGGTAATAGAAGGAATGGGCTCCATGGTACCCCGCGCCCCTATTTATAAACGCACCGTTGCCCACCGACTTCCAGTCGTTATCGTATCCCGGGTTCCGCATGCCAAAAGTCTCTATGACTGGTAAACCCGAACGGGAGATGTTTCCTGAAGGCCCGAATCTCGCGGCCAGCACGGTAAAGCCTTTTATCCGCTTCTTGTCAAATCTGCTGAAGGCCGCGTCCAGCGTGTTGTAGGGAGCCAGAGGATAGATGAATTCATCCAGGTCTATCTTCACAAGCCAGTCACACTGCCGGGCATGCTTGCTGGTGCAATCTCCGTACGCGAGGTTTTGCATGCTGAGTTTGCGGAACTGGTCCTTGCCATACCTGTTCCGCAAGGTCGGTTCAGGAAATTCAGGAAAAGCAAGGTACGTGACCAGACCTTGTTTGATATACGGTTCAAGGATAACGCGGGACGCCTCGCTGTTGCCATTATCATATAGGTAAAAATGAGAGACGCCGACGATGAGGTGAAATTCCAGCCATTCACGGAGATACTCATCCTCTCCCTTGAAAATGGCGACGATGGCTACCGGATGATGATGGCCGCCTAAATCTGTCTCAATCGTGTCCAGCGAATACTTTGCGAGGAGTTTCCTTGCAGCGATGCTGTTCCACAAGCCCGTAACCGCAAAGTGCTTGAAGGTGCGTAACGCGCCCATCATGCCGCGAGGCGGCGTTCTGCTGTTAGCCATGTTCTCAGCCCCGTCCATTCAAGGTTGACAGAACCTCAAGGTAAATCCTGCATGATTTGATGTTGTTTGCATACCTGAATTTTCTGTAGGCACGTAAGTCCGTAGTCTCGGTAGAAGTCTTGGTCTTGTGGACTACCTGAATTGAAGGGCAATAGAACAACGCATGCTTCCTTGACAACGCGCGCAAGGAGAGAAGATTTTCTTCTCCGTACAGGAACGTACGCTCATCGAATGGATACTCGAAATCGTTGACAAAAATCGGGGAAAACATATATGCGGCACCATGAAGAACTATGCTTCCATGCCGCCGGTAACGATCCTTTATCTTGTGCCCATACGGTTTGGGTGGCATTCCTTCCGTAGTATCCCTGTCGATGTCTTCCAGTTTTTTCTCGTCACGGGCAATGGACCTCTGCATATCGGCACCAGTTTTCAGTGAATAACCTAGGGGGTTCTGGTGAACATCACGCTTTCCTCGTACTACAATGTCGGGCCCGAGGATGGAGTAACTGGTCTTGCCATATAATCTCATGGCTTTTTGCAGAAAACGTTTATCTTCTATGATGACATCGTTGTTGAGTATGAAGATGAACTGCGACTTCAGTACTTCTTTCGCAAAGCGATATCCCTGGTTGTTACCCCGTGCGTATCCGGTGTTCTCTTTAGAAGCGAGGACATGGATAGATGTCTTGTTATCAGAATATGCCCGGATCTTCAACAATGAATCATCTTTTGATCCATTGTCCACGACGACGATCTTAACCGGTATGAGGCTGTCGAGTTTTTCTATCGCCTCGATGCACTCGATGGTCATGTTAGCCTGATTGTACTGCAGTAACACGAAGGCGCAGGGTACAGAAACGTCAACCGGAATAAAACTATGTTCGAGTCCCGATCCCGCAAGAAGACGACTGTGAAGCCTGCGGTGATCGTTGTCGAGGAACAGGTCATTCATCCATTGAGGCAGAAATATCCTGGCTTTTCTCAGCAGTCGCTGTATCATCGAAAACTCCGCCGCATCGAACTACACGCTTTCATTGAGGCTTGAGGCGATCAACGTGCCCATGTCTGGATTTGTTTTCCGTTCTGCCTCTACCTTGTCCAGTAGCCTAAGGTATTCATAGGGCGTCAGCAGGAATTTACCGTAGTTGCCCTTGAGATTCTTGCCCGTCTGCCTGTAGTCGGAGACATATCCAGGATCGGGCACCCTCCAGTTCTTGCCATAGTAACCTTCCAAGAATATTTCGGGATTCCTGGGTGCGTATACTTCTACCCCGCGCAGACTTCCCTTGACGGCAGGCAGGAAATCGCTCTCCGAAGCCTTGACGCAAGCTCCTCGATACGCGACATTCCAGGCACCCTCGAACCATACCGGCATGAGGTCAAGATGAACATCAGTATCGCGGTGTATCTTGAACAATCGTCCCACCGCGTTGATTCCGATACTGAAACCGGCGCGAAGCAATTTGAGCATGATTTCAAGCGTTTCTTTCTTGACCTCCTGCGGCGTACCCTTCCTGGACAGGTAGCCCGCATCGAAGTCGTCATCGTTGGGTATGAAGTCACCGCCGCGGACATACCCCAGCAGGGTACCGTACGTAAGGAACAAAGGCGTGCCGATATCCTTGTCGAATACCGCGCGCACCTCTGAGTACAGTTGCAGGAACTTTTCCTGGTGCTCCTTGATGGTATCAGCCGAAGTGGACATTCCGCCCTTCTTGGAAAGCAGATGACCTTCGCCCAGTAGCCCTTCCAGCCCGCCAGTACCGAACGGAGCATTGAGGCTTGCAGAGGCCGCCATCCCGTACATGAGAAGGCAGCCGCTCCCGGTCTGAACGCTTATCACGGAGTGCGGCGGGAAGCTCTGCAGAACCGACGGTTGTACCTTGGTGAAGAACTCCCGGTCGGCCGCCAGGGTAATCTTGCGCAGGAGCAGACCATCAACCATGACGTTCACATGCTCGGCGGACAAGTCATTAACCTTACCCTTGATGAGCAGGCCGTTTACCACCACGTCGAGCGTAAAGTATCCGGTGTCTGCCCGTCGTTTTCGGGCATCCGCCAGAACGTCCCCTTGCGCGTATGAAACCTCGAACAAAATATTGCTGGCACTAGGTTTTCCCCGTCGGTACAATGCGCGCTGGATCTCGAAGTTCAGAACACGGGTGCGTATCATCTTCCATTTGTACGACGAGCGCAGGAACGGCATGTGCACTACCAGAAACTGAAAACTATCATAGAAAAATTTAACCACAGTTGGAAAATTACAGATGAATCTTAAGAGTCTCTTGTAAATACGCCCTTTGAGATGTTTTGCCATTGCGTCCACCGCTCCTTGTATCATCCTGCTCCATCGCAGGTTCCTCTTTGCAGTTTTATAAAAAACTTCAGTACAAATACGAGATGCCGGTTTCAACCCTGATGTTATATTCACGAACGGTATCCCAGTACGAATCGGCATCGTAGAGGGGATTGTTGATCATCGTCGCAACTAAGCCCGCACTTGCCCGGATTGATGGACCCATATCCCAGGAAGACCGGACTCCAAGGCTCAGGTCCGCCCTGAAATCCCGGATGTCCTTGGCGTCAAAGGCTACGCCATTGGTTATACTGTTCTTGTAGATGTAGTCATTGTCGGGATTGACCCGTTGTATGAATATTTCACCGGTTCCACGCGGATGATAGATCTTGAATCCGAGGTACTGACTGTTGCCTCCGGTACCGATGGCCGCTCCCAGCCATTGTCCGCCGTTGGTGTAGCCCTGCAGGATCTGGTGGTGCATGTAGAACGTCGCGGGCCACTGAAACTGAAAATCCTGCGACAGTTCGAGGTTGGTCCATTCGAAAAGCAATTCACCCTTGACATCATTGACAGCGGACAACACTACCGATTTCCTCATGCCGCCTGTATACACCATGCTGTGAAACGGATAGCGTATATAACCTATGATACCCGGCGCATAATCGTTCATGCCGATCTCGCCATAGACCTCAAAGCCAACCGCGGGCAGGAGGTAGTCAAAGCCGAGGGAGACCCGCTGATCCCAGACATCCTGCGCCCCGCCCTTGTCAAAGTTGACGAATGCAAGGCTGAGCAGTGAAGAAGCACTCTCCACGGCCCAGGGCGCCAGGTATGATCGGTTGGCGAACACTGAAAAACCAGGCAGGAACGAGGGGGCATATGACAACGAAAGCGCGCTAAGCATATTGTTGTCATTTGAGGCATCGGCATCGAAGTAGTCAGATTCGGTCAGGTAACCGGCCCACATCCTTGCCTCGATGTCGCCCGCGTACCATGAGAACAGGTTCAGCGGAGTGCGCCTGACTCCGAAATCCACCTTTGGATACGGAGCCGCATTGTTTGAATGCATGATGGCGTTGATCCTGCCAGGCCCTACCCAAGCGGACTGTGTGCCTATCCCAATTGTCAGAGAGTTCCACGTATACCTAAGTTCTGAATCACCCCAGCTATACTGAAAAAACGAATCGTCACCGAAACGTTGGGGAGCATCCGCACCAGCGCTTGGCCCGTACGCCCATATATAGCCGTATTCGCTGGCTGAGTATGCGGAGGGCATGATGTCGAAGTCCAGGTTCTGTGTGAACGTCAGCACCGGCTTCAGGGTCAGTTCAAAGCCGTGGCTCTGCAACCGTATTCCCGAAGAAAAGCTTGAGTTGAACCCCTTGCCTTGCCATAGCGCGCCATCATTGTAACCGTATGGTCGGGTGCTGTTGTATGACATGAACAACTCCGGCCCATAAACTCGCAAAGTTTGGAACGCATCGGGGTAATTATCGGAGAGGGTACGATAATTCAAGTACGGCCGGTCTACCGCCCCGTCTAGGGCCAGAAAGTCCAGGCGCGCCTCTTCAACAGAACCGATTACTTCCTGTGCGTTGATAGCGGAAACAATAAAGAGATGACAGAGAAAAACTTTCAGCAATGTTCCGGTCTTCATGTGTCAACCCGCCCCATTTTCTTGAACTGCTCGTTAGTCTCCATGAGTTCCTTGTAGGTTCCCTGGGCCACGATGCAACCTTTGTCCATCATATAGATCACGTCCGCGTTGATCAGGGTCGTGAGGCGATGTGCGATGATGATGATCGTCTTCTTGCCGCCAAGGTTCTCGATGGCTTCCATGATGACGCTCTCCGTAACGCCGTCCAGAGCGCTCGTAGCCTCGTCAAGCACCAGCACCGAAGGATCACTGTAGAGCGCCCGCGCTATACCGAGCCGCTGCTTCTGCCCCCCCGAAAGGCGCAAACCGCGCTCCTTGACGGAGGTGTCGTAGCCTTCAGGAAGCTCGTCTTCTATGAAACGGGCCAGGTTGGCGGCTTCCGCGGCGCGGCGGACCGCGTCCATATCGATGCGCTTGGGAGGAACGCCAAAGGCGACATTGGCTTTGACGCTGTCATCGCAGAGATAGATGGACTGTGCCACATACCCAAGGTTGGCCTGCCATTCCCTCAGGTTGGCTTCGGTCACTGTCGTACCGTCAACCAGGATTCCGCCTTCCTGCGGCCTGAGCAGGCCCAGGATGATGTCTACGAGCGTCGTCTTGCCGCAACCGGTCGAGCCGACGATCCCGACCGTGGTATTGTGCGCTATCGTCAGGCTCTGGTCCTTGATGACGGGCGCCTCGGTGCCAGGATAGGCAAAGCGAACGCCTTGGAGGAGGATATCCCGCTTGAACGGCAGGGGCGTGACGTCGAGGTATGACCCGCCTATCCTGGGTACGGAGCGTTCGCCCTCGAGGTTGTCGAGCATCAGTTCCACGACAGACTGGTAGGCCCGCATCTTGCTTACATGCGCGAACAGTTCCTTGAAGCGCGGCAATAGCTTAGATCCGGCCATGGCGTACACGCCGATAAGCGGAATGTACGCGGCGAAATCCGCGGTCGTCACCAACAGGAAGGTAGCGCCGAGCACGATACCGCTGTTCAGGATTGCCAGGAGGACGTAGTTGGGTAGCTTGCCTATGACTTCTATCCTGATGGTCGCGCTGACCATCTTCTTTGACGGCTTAAGAAAGCGGTCCATGAAGAAGCTTTCCTTGCCCAACAGCTTGACGTCCTTGATGCCGCTGAAGGCCTCGGCCGCGACCTTGAAGCGTTCGCGGTTGGCGTCCATGCGCTTCTCGCCCAGCTTGACGAGCAGGCGCTTGACGCCAAGGAACATGACGCCATAACCGAGGACGATGGCGCCGGCGCCTATGAATGCCGCCAGGGGGTTTACCGCCACCAGCACGGTTATTAGTCCCAGTCCAACCACCACGTCGGTCGTAGCCTCAAGCAGCGGCGTCAGGTAACCGGTCACCACGAGCTGGGCTTCTCCGAGCACGTTCTTGGAGAGGTTGGAGCTGTTTTCGTTCAGGTAAAAAACATACGGCTTGTTCAGGTAGTGACCGAACAACCGGCAGGACATGTTGTTGCCCACCCGCTGGCTGAAGCGACTCTTCGTGACGACGACCAGCGCATGGAACGCGTTCTGCAGAATGATGACGGCAACGACGAACAGACCCAGTACGGCAAGGAAGACTTTGTTGCTTTCGATGCCCAGCATGGCCTTGACCGAACGGAGGAGCTCGTTGCTTTCCACAAAACCAGGATTGGATGCCACGGTAAGAAAAGGCAGCATAGACCCGACTCCGGCCATTTCGACGAATGCAAGGAAAAGGATTGAAACGAGGAGCATGACCATGGCCCGCCGCTCCTTGTCGTCGAAGACGGTCCAGAGTTTGCCCACACCGGAGAGCATGCTTCCCTTGGCTTTTCTATACCCTATCCGTCCACCGTAAGCCCGTATCTTCATGTGTGTGATCCTTCACGAGAGTTCTGGCCGCCTAGTCCCGCGAGGATGCTCCGGTACAAGCCATCGAGGTCGTCCTGGGTCAGACTCACAGGATGGTTGGACAGGCGTTCGAGGTTGACGCCGGAAACCAGATACGCCACCGCGTTCAGGCCGCAATCCCGCACGGCGACTGAACGCTGTTTCATGTCCATGCGCTGCCATACTTGTTCCGAAAACGCGGTAAAGGCTTCGGGAAAAGAAGCGCCAAAACGCACGAAGGCATCATCAAGTGAGCCATGTACACTGAAATGCTGATACTTGCTGGCCATCAGCTCGATCAGCGGCCGCATGACGGCCAATACGGCAAGGCCATGCGGCAGACCGTATCTCGAGGTCAGGCCATAGCTTAACGCATGTCCGGCAGTAGTCTTTGATACATCTATAGCCTGGCCCGCGAGGTTGGCGCCCCTGAGCATGGCCGACCTCGCTGAAAGGGATCCGGGTTCATCGCACGCGATAAAGAGGTTATCCAGCAACACCGGAAGAGCCTCCAGAGCTAGGGCACGAGACGCGTCGGTTCCGCCCCTGCTCCAGCACGACTCCACGGCCTGGCAGACGGCGTCGGCGCCGCTGGCCAGCGTGAGGGCGCGCGGACAGGACAACGTAAGTTCAGCATCTAAGTACACTTCGTCGGGCTTGAGCCCCTGATTGGCGATCGAGTATTTGCTGCCGTCTTTGTACAAGACGGCAAAATGGGTAGCCTCGCTGCCTGAACCAGCCGTCGTGGGAGCCACGATGAACCGGGGGCGCCCTGGCAATGGGTCAAAGCAATTGGCAAGGATATCGGCTTCCGGGGCACCCGAGGCAAAGGCTAATACGGCCTTTGCGGTATCGATGACGCTGCCGCCGCCTACGGCGAGCACGGCCTGTGGCCGGGCCAAGCGGTAAGCCTCAAGACATCGCAGGACAGTGGCGATCTCGGGGTTGGCCGGTACGTCGGAGAAGTATGATACGGCCAAGCCATGGGCCGATTCCAGGATGGCAGCGGCCCCGGAGGACTGGAACGAAGCCTTGCCGTGCACGACGAAAAGCCGGCTGATGCCGGCCTCCGCCAGTGCAGTCGGGAGTTGCCTGAATATGCCTGGACCGTGCCGTACCGTTTGCGTCATGGGCTACAGGTTCCCCATAAACGCCGTCTTGTTCTGTACGGGTGTGGTCTTTGGTCTGCCCAGGTCTTTCCTCGCTCCGCCCTTGACCCTGACCTCAAGCAAGGCCGGGCCCCTGGCGCTGGCCATTCCGGCCAGCGCATTAACCAGTTCTTCAGGTGTATCGGCGCGGAACGTGGACGCGTAGCCCAGCGCTCCCGCGACGGCCTTGAAATCGAGGTCATAGCCTATCGTAGGCTGTCCGCCCACGGAGTCGTGAGCGCCGTTGTTTATGATGATGTGCCTCAGGTTGCCAAGCCCGGACTTGGCCGCTATTCCCAGGCTTCCCAGGTGCATGATGGCCGCACCGTCTCCGTCTATGCAGTAGACGGTGTGTTTGGAAAAGCTTGCCAGGCCCATTGCTATCATGACGGCATGCCCCATCGAACCTACCGTAAGGAAATCCTTGTCATGGCCCTCGCCGGCGGCATCGCGTAGCTCGTAGATCTCCCTGGAGGCCATGCCTGTCGTGGATACGATACGGTCGCCCTCAACCAGGGTTTTAATGACTGCCTCGATGGCTTCCTCGCGGGTCATATGGTACGGGGGCAGGTCGGCGGCAGGCATGGAGCAGGGCGCAAAGGTGCCCTTGCGCACGAGCAGAGCCACGGGTGATCCGGTACGCTTCATGTCCGAGACGACAGATACCACCTGTCCGGAAGCCGTTTCCGGATCGTCCGAAAGAACCTCCCAGCGGTAGCCAAGGGAGGTCAGAAGGGCTTCCTGGATCCTGCCTTGCTTGACGTGCTGGGGCTCGTCATGTACGCCAGGCTCTCCGCGCCACCCGATAACGAGCAGCATGGGCACTGAATAGACATCGGGGTCAGCCAGTGACAGCAACGGGTTGATGGCATTGCCGGTTCCCGAGTTTTGCATGTACACCATGCCGGCCTTGCCGGTGGCAAGGTGGTATCCGGTCGCCAAAGCCACGGCAGCGCCTTCGTTGGCCGCTATGACGTGGTTCCTGCCGGGGCAATGCCCGGTGATGTAGGCACAGAGGTCCTTGAGCAGCGAATCGGGCACACCCGCGTAATAGTCTATGCCGAGCTCCGCGAGCTGCCCTATGAAGCGACCGGAATCCAGCATAATTAGTGTCCGCCTGGAATGAGGTGCAGGATCTCGCTGACTGACATCAGGTTGGGTCTGGCCTCGAAGGCACGCTGGTTGGTCAGTATTGACTTGGCCGTATCGACCATTGCGGGGTACGCGCTCCGGAGTAACTGGTTGGCGTAGATGACAATATTGGCGCCGGCTGCTACCAATTCGGCTTCGTAGATAGTATCGAAGGTGGAGGGCACGACGACGAGCGGTACGATCCTGGGCAACTTCTTGAAGCCGGCGCAGAACTCCAGTATCTCATCGGGGGTCTTTTCCTTGGAATGGATCATGATGCCATCAGCTCCGGCGGCGATGTAGGCCCTGGCCCTGGTCAGCGCGTCCTCGACGCCCTGCTTCAGGATCAGGCTCTCGACACGGGCGATGATCATAAAGTCATCGGTGACCTGGGCCTTCTTGCCTTCCATGATCTTGTGGCAGAAGTCTTCTATAGTATCTTGCTGCTGGCCCGCGTCGACGCCCAGCATGGAATTCTTCTTGAGGCCTATCTTGTCTTCTATAATGACGGCCGAGACGCCGAGGCGTTCGAGCGTGCGCACCGTAAAGATGAAGTGCTCGGGACGGCCACCGGTATCGCCATCGAAGATGATGGGCTTAGTAGTGACTTCAACGAGGTCATTGATGTTGGCGATGCGGCTGGAGATGTCTACCGCTTCTATATCGGGCTTGCCCTTGGCGGTGGAATCTGTGAGGCTGCTGGCCCACATACCATCAAACTCGCGGACCTTGCCGTTGACTTCTACTTTGACGCTCTCCGCGATGAGACCCGTAAGGCCGTTATGGGCCTCGACTATGCGCACTATATCCTTGGCCTGGAGGAGACGGCGGAGCCTGGCTCGTCTAATGTCGGGCGTTGTTCCTATCTCGCGTATGGCAGTATTAAGCTGTGTCGACGATATGCCCGCGGTGTACGCCACCTCCACGAGTTGTCCACCCCATTTTGCCAGGGTATCGATGACCTGTTGCCTGGTCTGTCTCTGAACGCCTTCCTTCCAGTCGTCTCCATGCACGACGAAATCAGGCTTGAGGCTCTCAAGATTTGGCCGGTAGTCGAGCGTCTCCTGCGCGATTACGGCCTTTACACCCTTGAGCGCCTCTATGACAGCCTTGCGCTGGTCGTAGGCCAGGTATGGCAGGCGCTTGTAGCTGGCTATGGCCTTGTCTGTAAGCAATCCGATGTAGAGGTCGCCCAGTTTGGCTGCCTCGCGGATAATATTGAGATGGCCGGGGTGGATAAGATCAGCGCTCATGCCGACATAGACCGTTTTAACAGTGCTCATGGAACCTCCTGATTATCTTTGCACATAGCATATCGAATCCGGACCGGATATCAATAATGATGCCCGAGCCCAAAAAACAATTCATAGATGGACCTTCCGTCCCGGGGACTCTTGCCTTCAAGAGCGCCCAGAGCTACTACGTCGGAAAGGCTCCAGCCAATGGAAATCCTCACGTAGAAACTGCGCATGGCCAGCGGAAAGGTCATGACTTCGAGCCCCGCGCCATACCAGCCCTTCTCCGGGTTGAACCAGGTTCCATCGTAGTGTCCAAGTGCCGCGTCAACAAAGGGACTCCAGTGCTGCTCGAACTGGAACACCTTCATCCAAGGCTTGCCAAACCACTCGAAGGGGACAAAACGCAGAACCCTCACGGGCAGGTCCAGGTTTATGGCGACCGCGGCATCAGTAGCGGCGCGGCTATTGAGGACGCCCCTGACCACAGAACCGGCTCCGTTGCTGTCCTTTTCTGGGCTCCAGACGGCGTAGGCCCTCATGCCGGAGCCCCACCAGCCTGCCTCGTTGAAGGCGGAGGCTTCGAGCGTTACTTTGCGGGCAAAACTGGCATCCGACAGATAGTAAGTGGCCGATACATCGGCCGTAGCCATGAGGCCCTTCCTGAAATTGCCCAGCCAATCTATCCTGCCATGCGACAGTCCAAATCCTGATTCCAGTGCGGGGCCTCGCGCTAGCTCCCCGTCCTGCAATCCGCCTGGCAGCCAGTTTGCGCCTAGTTCAACGCGAGGACGCAGAACCGTAGGATACCGGGAAAAGGACAGATCCACAGGCAAGCGCCAGCCAATCTGGGCGGTCGTCGAGAAGTAAGCCTCGTCCAGGTACGGTACGTCATCATCCTGCTGGTTGAATTTGGCAGCCTGGGTCAACGTAAGCTGCAGATCACCCAGGGCCAGCGGCACCGAAGCCGAGATTCCGGTAGCGGCCTTGCCCTGCACCGGTCCTCCGTCATCGGGCATGCTGAAATCACCCTCAAGGTTCCATGCCCAGTCCAGGCCAAATGCCGGAAAAGGATAGCTGAAATCGGCATCGGCGCCCCAGAACAGGTCGCCGGATAACTCCTGATCCATATTCAGGTTTATCCTGAGCGCCTCCATGGAACCCAGAAAGTTATAGTCG
>Ga0154384_1217_pt5 | contig 22999 bp, 16 predicted proteins | sample RifGroB1_FD_115896 | JGI IMG/M metagenome (GOLD analysis project Ga0154384, IMG submission 115896) | Spirochaetes bacterium GWB1_59_5 | reverse complement strand
TTCTTTATCAACCAACTCCTATTGATGGCCGAGGATATACTCTCCAAGAAAGCGCCTGTAGGCGATGTCGTGCGCCTGGTCCTCTACGCGACGCCGGCCATCATAGCCATGTCCTTTCCCTTCGGCTCTCTTGTCGGCGCTTTGATGGCCACAGGACGTCTGGCTAGCGACAATGAGTTGCTCGTCATGCGCGCCTCCGGCGTTTCGCGATCCGCCATCATCACCCCATTTCTCGTGCTCGGCATTGTTTTTTTCGGGGTATCATTCATAACCAACGATTATTTACTGCCACTTGGAACGATAAACTACGGCAAGCTGTACAGGAAATTGATTACCACGGCGCCGGCTCTTGAGCTCAAGCCCTATTCGGTAAAGCGGTACCGGGATACTACTATTGTAACAGGCGCAATGGAAGGCAGTGTCATGATGGACGTCGTGATCATCGATACTACCAAGTCAGGCACATCACGCGTTATCAATGCCGGCCGCGCGGCCCTGCTGGACCGAGGCGGTGAGGCGGGGGTTATTTCTTTGCTGCTTGACGATGTATTTGTCCAGGAGAGCGATCCAGGAAAACCAGAGCGCTTTGAGTACTCCACGGCTGAGCGCATGGAATATAACATACTGCTTACAAGTTTTGCTGATTTCAGTTCAGGAATCAGCCCGAGGGAAATGAGTAGCGTCGACGTGGCTACGTCGATACGAAAAAAAGAAGTCGCCCTCGACGGAAGGCTTTCCATCCGGGCCGCTGAACTGGATGGAAAGCGTGCTGAAATGCTGTCAGAATACTTGTCCCGTTCCGGTACCCTGGACGGGCTGGACGGATCTCTTGCCAGGCTGGTTCCCCTGAAGGATGCCCATGCTGTGCTTGCCGCGAAACCTTTAAAAGACCGTTCCTTGGATATCTATAGACTCGAGTATTACAAAAAATTCTCTATTCCAGCGGGAGCGCTATGTTTTGTGTTCCTTGCGTTTCCCCTCGGAGCGCGCGCCAGGAAGAGTGGTCGCGCTGTCGGGTTCGGGCTCGGCCTTCTCGTAGCCGTAGTGTACTGGGGACTGCTGATAGGCGGCCAGACCCTAGGCCTCCGTACCGGTTTTGATCCGTTTCTTGCCATGTGGGCGCCTAACTTGCTGGTTCTCGCGGTGGCTGCCCCGCTTCTGTTGCCAAGAAGAAGCTCATGAAGCGTTTCAAGAGATCGGCCACACTCGATATCCATGTTTCTCTTTCCTTTCTACCAATCTTCGCTGTTTCCATGATGTTTTTTGTCCTCCTGCTTGAGATGGCCGATCTATTCGTCAATATCGTACAGTATGTACAGAACGAGGTGGCGTTTGCGCTCATCGCACAATCGATGTTGCTCTATTTGCCAAAATGCGTGAGCTGGGCGTTACCCATCGCCACGCTGTTTTCAGTTTCCTACACGCTCGGAACCATGTACGCCAACAATGAACTCATTGTAGTGTTCGGTTCCGGCATCTCCCTCGCATCCTTCGTTACTCCTCTCTTGTTGTTGTCGCTGGCCCTGTCTTTCGGATTTTTCGCATTCGACGACAACGTCGTTATTCCATCAATCGCGGCTAAAAAAGCATTGACTAAGTCTATGCTCAAGACCGGCGAACCGGTTGGTTCCGCCGATGTGACGATCCTGGGAGAGAATAGGCGCGTCGTCTGGAGCATACGTTACTATGACAGGAAAAATTTGATGATGACGGGCGTTACTCTGGTCGAGCGCGATTCCGACGGTCATTTTATTTCCAGAGTCAACGCCCAGTCCGCTGTCTGGACCGGCGAGCTATGGCGCTTCACCGGAGTCAGGCGCTTCTTCTGGAAGGATGGCGATCTCTCCGATTCATCCTATGGAACCTGGGAGGATGCGGTTTTTGCCGAACCGCCGGAATCATTTAAAGGCGGTGGAAAGCCTGTCGACGAAATGCGGATTGCCGATGCCGCATCTCACGTGGCCTTCCTTGAACGCGCTGGCCTCCCGAGGGCTGCCCAGACTGCTGAATATTACAGGCGGTACGCATTTGCGCTGACTCCTCTGATCGTGACCCTTCTCTCCGCATCCATTGTAGGCAGGTTCAAGAAGAATGTCCTTCTCATGAGCCTGCTCATCAGCCTGATAGGCGCGACTCTTTATTATGTTGCCCAGATGGTGTCAATGCTGCTCGCTAAAAACGAATCAATAGCTCCCGCGGCTGGCGCTTTTGCCCCGCTCGTGATTTTTGTCGTTCTGATCGCAGTTTTTTACAAAGCGCGCCCCGCGTAACAGACGATTTTCATTCCATACGGAGGACTTGCTATGGCCGCAAAATCAATATTTACCGTGAATGCTAAAGACGCAAAGAGCGCTGCGCGTACTGGCGTCGTGGAGTTGCCCCACGGCAGGGTCCGCACGCCGGTTTTTATGCCGGTTGGAACAAACGCCACCGTCAAGGCTGTTACAAAAGATTCGCTTGCCGAGATCGGATTCGAGATTATCCTTGCAAACACCTATCATCTCTACCTGCGCCCAGGCCATGATTTGATACGAGACGCGGGAGGCTTGCACGGCTTCACTGGATGGAAAGGTAATTTTCTCACTGACTCGGGCGGATTCCAGGTTTTTTCGCTTTCAAAGCTACGTAAGATCAGCGATGAAGGCGTCAAATTCCAGTCGCATATAGACGGCTCAAGGCATTTCCTGACTCCCGAATTGGCCGTCGATATACAGACGGCGTTTAGAAGCGACATTTTTATGCAACTCGATGTCTGTACGCCTTGGGGCGCGGACGAAAAGGATTCCCTCAAGGCTCTGAACCAGACGAGCGCCTGGGCCGCCCGCTCCAAAAACCGTTGGGAAGAAACACGAGGCGATTTCCAAGGAAACCTGTTCGGCATAGTGCAGGGCAATTTCTACAAGGAGTTGCGGGCACGTAGCGCCGAGGAGATTCTTGCCTTTGATACCCCGGGCATCGCAATCGGCGGATTGTCAGTAGGAGAGCCCTTCGATGTGTATGCCGAGTTGCTCGAATATACCGCGGGGCTTTTGCCCGACGACAAACCAAGGTACGTGATGGGCATAGGTACGCCGGAATACATCCTCGAAGCCGTGCAGAACGGCATAGACATGTTCGATTGCGTATTTCCGACGAGAACGGCGCGTAACGGCCTTCTGTTTACGGCCTATGGTCCTATTTCCATAAAGCAGGCTCAGTACACCAAGGATCTTGGACCCGCTGACCCTGAATGCACGTGCAAGGTGTGCCGGGAATATTCCAGGGCCTACCTGAGACACCTGTATAAAAACGATGAAATTCTGTTTTCCATGCTCGCAAGCTACCATAACCTTGCGTTTCTGTATGAATTCCTCAAACGCATCCGCTACAGTATAGAGGGTGGCGTGTTCATAGACTTCAAGCGGGAATTCCTTTACAAGTATCAGTCCAGGAAGTGATATGCAAGCGATTAATAGCCTTCTGTCAACGGCGCTGATCTGCCTGGCGCTAACGGTTGTAGGCGCTGATGAGCCCTTGCCGGTCGAGGATACGAAACGGCTGGATACGATCCACTACGGCATCGAGACTCAAGTAATCGAGTTGCTCGCCACGCTTAGAACCGAGAAGAACGTCGAGTATAAGGCAGAAATTCTAAAGGCTTTTGACGTTTCAACGAGCCCCAAGCTCAAGGCGGCGATTCTCGACTTCTTTGGAGCCATGGATATTCCAGATGCGGAAAACCGCTCGGCTGATTTGATAACGAAGAGGGACTCTCAATCCGACACGCTTGTCGCGGCAGCCTTTACCTACCTCATCACTATCAAGTCAAAGGCAGCCCTGGCTGAGGCGGTTACAATACTGGATGAAGACGAGAAGCGTTATGTGCAGGCTGCCATCAAGGCCATTGGAGCCGCGGGGTCTGACGCAGAAGCCGAGGCGCTTCGTAAAGCCTACGAAGCCGACGGCGTAGAACCGGCGGTCAAGGAAGCTATCGTTCTAGCGCTTGGAACAATGAAATCCGGTTCTTCGTACGAGCTTTTGGCTTCCATCGCCTCCAACGAAGAAACTGGCAAGACGCTACGTATGTATTCATGTTCCGCTCTCGGCGCTCTGGGAGATGAACGAGCAATTCCGGTGCTCACCGAGGCCTCGGTCGCCAGTGATCCGAATGTACGCGCTTACGCCATTGCGGCACTCGGCAACTTTTCTACTAAGGACGCTCGGGCTGCAGTTCGTGAAGGGCTTCGCGACGGTCATGTGCTGCCGCGCATCGCCGCCGCCAAGGCTGCCGGTATGGCACGCGACGTCGATTCCATCCCCTTTTTGGAATACAAGGTGTCCTATGATCCGGAGCAAGCTGTCCGTGTGAGTTCCATAACGGCGCTATCGGAAATTGGCGGCGCTCAGGTTGATGATTTTCTGGTCTCGTTCTTGCTTGAGACAAAAAATTCGACTCAGTACAGGAGCGCAGCGCTGGGAGCCATAGTGGCCAAGGGGAGCGAAGAAGCTCGGGCCAAGGCCTTCAAGGCTTTTGCGCTGGCGCAGGGAGAAAAGGACAGAGCTGTCTTTACCTCTTTTGCAAGAGCGACGACGGCAATCGACGATAAAAACGTTACTCCGTTTGCGGAACTCATGCTCGGAGACAAGGATTTTTCGATGAGGCTCGGCGCGCTAGCCTGGGCAGAGAGAAACAAGGCCAAGGAACTTGAAAGCGTCATCAAGGTTTTGTCTGAAACCGACAGCAACGATGCGGTCAAGAAACGCGCCGCACAAGCGCTTGGACGACTCTCCTCTTAATCCTGCTCCGCCAGCCGTTCCTGGCCCGAGAATGCGTCTTTTCGGGCCATAATCAAACCGGGCGTTTCAAGGCAATGCAGCAAGGTGTTGATTCTGTCCAGAGGAGCCACATAGCGCTCGAAGCGTATCGTGAGTTCCTTTCCCTTTGACGTGACAAGGCGGATATCCCGGCCGATACACAGCTCTATGGGGCTGTTGTAATCTGGAAAGAATTCCGGCTTAACCGGTACGAGTGTGGCATCGACGCCATCGTAATGCAGATTAGCCAGATGCCGCGGAACAGGAAACAGGAAAATCAGAAACGCGCTTCTGCCGCCGCCGACGGAAGCCTGGCCTCCCGCGTGCATGGCTCGAATATTGCGTTTGCCGATGTTTGGATTCTGGTCTTTGACATGTAATATAAGCCGAACGGCGCCGGGCCGCGATACACGCGCAGCATAGTGCATAGGGGCTTGTCTAGAAATTTCAGCTGTTCTGGATGAACCTTCAGATCTCAGGGGGAGTTTTTTTCTTGAAAAACTCGGTGTTTTCCAGGCGCCCAGTAAAGATGCGGCCTGTGCCGTTTCATTAGTCTCAGGGCCGCTTTTTACCAGTATGTGTTCCGCTATCGTATGGCTGTTGCTCGAAGCCTCGTTAAGCGTAGCCAGTCGCCTGGTAGCGGAAGGGGATGCAGTAGCCGCGGCGAGTGGAATTGCCTGAAGTTCTGCGCTATTTCTTGAAGGAGCTACTGCCTGATGCAATAATTCCGGCGTTTCGCTTCGAGTTGTCGCCGCCGCATCGAAGGCATACGGCGAGCTGTGACGCGCATGCGTTGCGAGGCTGGTCGACATCGCTTGCCGAGAACGATCCGTGCCATTCGCGGCGTGTGTCGGAGTTGCCGAATCGAGCAACGCGTCAACGATGGGCTCCTCGGTTTTGCGGTGCGCGCGGCGGATATAGAGTATCAATATTAATACGGTTGCGCTGGTTATAAGCAGTAGCGTCAGGAAGAGCGCGAACCCTCCTGAACGTCTGAAGAAGACAGAAGTCGCCGATCGCTTTAACGTAACGGTCGCTACCGATCGGGCCGGACTTACTCTGAGACCGTTTGCAAATCGTGGTTCAAACGACAAGTTTGCGGGACCGGCGGGAATCGTATCAGGTAGCCTGACTTTCAGGATCAATTGCGTTTTTCTCCCTGGAGCCAGTTCCGCAAATAGGTTTTCAGAAAGGATATTGGTGCCATCCTCAAGAAAAAGACCCGTCAGCTCGAGAGACTGTTGTAGCTTTGAGCCGTTGTTGATTTCAACTGGTAGCGAGAACGAGTAATCCTTTGTACCAAGTTCGCCAGGAAATGAGATGCGGAGAAGTTCTACGCTATCCTCAAGCGAAGCCGAGGAGTTTTCTGGATCAAAGGTTCTGATTTCCTGACCTACGGCAGCAGCCACATCCGCAAGGTAATCGCCTGAACCGGGGGAGCTTGGAGCGGCTTCTCCGCTGATATCGGCTGTTCCGCTAGGATTTCCTATCCCACTTTGGCCGGCCGATCCGCTAGGGCTGGTTGTTCCACTCGTGCCGATTGTTCCCGAGGTGACCGTTGAATTAGGCATAGCAACCGGAGTGATGCCTGCCGTGAACGGAACCCGGACGATGCGCATTGTCCAGCCGCGTTCTCGTATCTTGACAGCCGCGCGGTCGATTTCATCGCGCACCGCGGGCACGTCCAGCGTGGCGTATGGGGTTCCCGGCGCCGGCGAGTGCATGCCATCCGTTATGAGGATGATGTGCTTGGTGTTTTCTGACGGAAGGTCGTCCACATACTGATATACATTCCTGAGCGCTGTTACAAGGTCGGTGTTTCGGCCCAGCGGGTACAGCAGATAGAGGCGGGCAATGACGCTCCGTATATCCGGCTCGGTATGCAGAACCTGCGCAATTTCCAGCTGTGTGGAATCGGAGAAAGACAGGAGATGGAACGAATCGCCAAAGCGGAGGTAGTCGCGCACCGTTTCAGTCAGTACATAGTCTACGACTTGATTGTAGTACTGGAACATGCTTTTCGACGAATCGAGCAGTACGACAAGATCGACAGTGCTCTGGGCCGCAACTGGAGCGACTACCAGAGCCAGGGCCAGTAGCAACATAATCGCGATATGTTTTTTCATTTTCCAATCCTTCTCGGTACCAGCTACCGGCTTCCGGAAGTCCGGAAGCCGGTTATGAACACAAGAAGCTTTTCGTTCTAAAGGCTAATGGCTTTTATCGCTTTTACTGTATACGAAAATTTCCTGTCGTGGATGACAAAAGAGAGTTTATCGCCGATCTTGTGATTGAGGAGGCGCTTGCCCAGGGGCGACAGGTACGAGATCGTGTGGTTTGAGGGATCAGATTCCCAAGGACCAAGTATAACGTAGGTTTCTTCCGCATCGTCGAGGTCGTTGTGCAACGATACCTCTGTCGCAAATGAAATTTTGCTCGTCGTAATGGTCGTGACGTCGAATATCTGGGCGCGTTCGATTTCGTTCTTGAGCTTGCCGACTTTTGCGTTCAGCTCATCCTGTTTTTCCTTGGCGGCCTTATATTCGGAGTTTTCCCTAAGATCGCCCAGCGACAGCGCAAAGGCGATTTCCTTCTGATTTGCCGGAACGTCGACTTCCATGATGTGGGCGAGCAGGCGGTTCTTCTCTTCGTACATGGCGGCTGTAACCATCAGCCCGCGAGAGACGACGGCCTTGGATTCATCGTCGCTGAACTTGAACTCGGGATGCCGCTCAACGACTTGCTTGCGCAGCGACAGCTTGATGGCCGGATCGAGATCCTTGACATCGCTGATGAGCGCAAAGACACGCTCGATGTCATCCTTGCCCGCGGTCTCGAAGTACGTGACAAGCCTGCCGTCCTTGAACAGGATGGTATCTACCTGCTTGTTAATGCGGCGGTTGTCAGTCGTGTCGCGGTGGTTCTCGATTTCCTTGAAGCTGATGTCCAGGATGTGGATCAGCGTAATGAGCATCTTGTCGTAGGAAAGTCCGAGTTCTTTGACCCAGGTTTCGTCCCATAGATTTTTTGCCACCCAGATGAAGGCCTCGCGGTGGTCGCGGTAGTTTTCTACTATCGACACGATCATGCGCTTGAGCCTGTCGGCTTCGCCTGCCTCGAGGAGGACATCGATCATGTGTTTTGAGAGTGCGTAGGGAAACAGCCTAACATAAATTTCCGGCCAGTCGGGAAGGAAATTCTTGATATGCACAAGGAGCGATGACTTGAGCATCGTATCCTTGAGGTTTGAGTAAATGTAGACTATGTCTTCGCAATCGGCCATCAGCTCCGTAAAGCCCAAGGTCACAATATTCTTGAGGTGTGGATGCCTAGATGACAGTTCCTTGAGGAACAAATATGCGGCAACCACTTGCTCGGTAGCTTGGGAGTAGGAGCGTACGTATCCTGAGAAGAACTGGAGCATCTCGGTGAATAACTCGGAATCTGGGTCGCCCTTCTCCATGAAGTCGCGGAGATCCTGGATGCGCGCGAAGAAATTCTTCTCTGCCTTGAACTGGTTGTAAATCTTCTCTTCATAGGACAGCGGCCTGTCGCGGACAAGGAATATGCCTACGGATTCGGGCGCGTTGCCGAACATAGAGTCGGTCTTGAGTATGTCCCTGGCCTTGGAACTCCAGCTTGTCCACTCGCTGGCGGTTAGTACGGAGGGAACGAGTTCGGCCTTTATCTTCTTGACGTCGGCGTAGTTGTCAAAGCTCTTGATTATAGTCTTGAGGGCCCAGGGAATGTCCTTCTTGATGGTGTCGTGGAGCTTGTCCTTGGACCAGATGGCCTTGAGTACCCAGATATGGTCTTTTTTGAGGGTTACGAGGCTCTCTACGGCCATCTTGAGGCCCATGCGGTGGTCGCGTTTCTTGGCGAAGTCTATTGAAATCTCGTCGCCCTTTATTGTCTTAATGCGGCCAATGTTCCAGGTACGGTGATAGACATAGTTACCGACGTCGAACGAGATGTGCTTCTCGAAATCCGCGATGGCCTCGTGCACGTTGCGGTACGACTGGGCGAGGTTGGAAAGTCTGATGTACTCGTCGACGTGCGAGTGATCCGCGTACTTGGCCTTGTAGCATTCGACGATTTCCTTGCGGATACCGGCGTTCTTGTCGTCGTAGTCTATGACTGTTTTGAGAATGTCAATCGACGTATCCCAGTCAGAATTTGTCTTATAGTGCTTGTAGAGATCCGTCAGGAGCGACGCGGCCTTGTCTTCGCTGATCTGTTTGGCGATTTTTCTCTGGACATGGTTGAAGAAGTCGATGTCGGCAGGCGCGAGTTCTATCAGCTTGTTCCAGATTTCCTTGACGTTGCTGAAGAGCCCCTTGTTGATGTAGCGGTGCAGGGCCTTGCGGTAGTAATCGACCGCGCCTTCAATATCACCTGCCTTTTCCTTCTTTTCGGCTATCAGCTTGACGATGTCGGCTTCTTCATAATCGACACGAACCAGACGTTCCCAGGCGGCATACATGTCGTCGATCTTGTCGTCGTTCTCGTAGCATTCCGCAAGGCGGACAAGGGCGTTGCGGTTCTCGCCGTACTCGAGGATACGCTGACAAACGTACTCCACGATGTTCCACCTGCGGTTGTCAGCGAAGATGTTGATAAGGGAGACCATGTTTGAATCGTCGATCTGCTGCCGCGAAAGGGCGATGATGCCCGACAGGTAGAGCGCGGCTATGCTGTTCTTGCTGTGGCCAATATGGTCTGCGCACAGATCGCGGACTTCATCGAGGCACTTTTCCAAAGCGGCCTCATGGAAGAGGTTGTCGAGTTCCTTGATCTGGTTGACGGTGTAGCCGCTTAAGGTCGCTCGCGTCCATTTCTCTTCGTTGAGCATCTCTTGTAGTTTCTTGGCTATAGGCGAATCGGCCATGTCGGTCTCCTCTTCCTGGATCAGGCTATGTATTGCTTGTACACGTTGGGGTCTAGTAACTTTATCTTAAGGAGGAGTTCATCGACTTTTGACTTGTCCTCTTTGCGGTTCATGTAGTGGTCAATCAACCAGAAATAGCGATTGATAAGTCTCGGGATGAGTATAGCCCGTCTCGAACCATCCGCCGCCAGCTCTGTCTCGAGTTCGTACACCGATTGCTTTATTTTTCCGACCTCTATGGGTTTGAGTTCACGTTTGACCGAAAACACGCCCATCAGCTCTCCGAGCACCGGTATCCACTCGGCGCACTCGATTCCCTCCTTGCCGATTTCAGTTACCTTGCCGGCGAGTCGCGCGAAGGCGCTCGACTCGAGGAGGTCGATGTCGATCCGCTGGGGGTTAATAAAAAATGCTTCCCTGAAAAGCGCCTTGGAGGCGCGTTGTTCGTCTATCAAGGCATAGGCGTCTGCTAGTTCCGCAAGGATGGCCGGATCGTCGCGCCTGGATTTCGCGGCGCCTTCGAGGTACTTGACGGCGGCCTCATAGTCGCCGTGGCCCTTGCTGGCCTTGCCAAGCCTGAGCACCAGTTCTGGATCGGCGCTTTCGCCATCGATGGCTAACGCGCGGTATTTTGCCAATGCCGTGCCAAAAGCGAATTGCTTGAAAGCGGAACAGGTCCGTTCATGCGTAGTTCCAAGCTTTGTAAGAAAATGTCTGAAGGCCTTCCATCGCGCAAGAATATACTCGCCGGACTCGAATGGATCGACAAGGGTCGTGGCTTTATCTATGGAATCAGACCACCATCTGGCGCACTTCATGGCATACAGCAGTTCTTCGTCCTCGAAATCCTGCTCCAAAGCACTCTGCATTGAGGCTTGCGCGGAATCGATGTCGAGATCCGAGAGAAATTTGTATGCCTCTGCTATAAGCGCTTCCACGCCTGTGGATCGTGTCATGTGCCTCGGATATCCGTTGTATTGTTTTTATTGTACATGAAATTAATCAAATAAGTCAATGAATCTCTCCTTGCCGCGACGATAATACGGGCGCCCGCCTTGAGCGGAGCCCGGCGTCGTGCTAGAATCCCGGCATGAGAACAACGATTGTGGCGCCTTCGCTACTGGCCGCTGATTTTTCAGTCGCCGGAGAGGCCTTGCGGCTGGTTGAGGCCTCGGGCGCGCCCTGGATACACCTTGATGTAATGGATGGCCGATTCGTGCCCAACCTGACCTTCGGTCCCAAGATGGTGGCCGATCTGCGCAAGCGTTCCCGGCTGTTTTTCGACGCGCACCTGATGACCGAAGCCCCGGAGTCCCTGGTCGACGCCTTCATCGAAGCGGGGGCCGATGCCATTACCTTCCATATCGAAGCCTGCGTGCACGCCCACCGTTTGATAGACAGGATCCACGCCGCGGGCAAAAAAGCCGGTATTTCGCTCGTGCCTTCAACGCCGGTTTCAGCCATCTCGGAGCTGCTTCGCTACGTGGACTTGGTTCTCGTCATGACGGTGAATCCTGGTTTTGGGGGACAGAAACTGATTCCGCGGTGCGTCCAGAAGGTAGCCGAGATACGGGCCTTCCGCGAGCGGGAAGGCCTCGCCTTCGACATTGCGGTCGATGGCGGGGTCAACATCACTACCGCGCCGGGGGTAGTGGCGGCCGGCGCCGATATGCTCGTTATGGGCAGCGCGTTCTTCGAATCCACCGACCAGGCTACCCTGGTACGCTCCATATCCGCCTTGGCTCGTCCGGACTCCAGTCCAGCCGCCTAAGCGCCGACAATATATCGAAGGAAGGAACGAACGCATGAACCTGAAAAGAATTGCTACGTTCGCTGTCATCGTCGCCATTGCAGCATCCACTGTTCTGGCTCAGTCCGCCGGGGCCTCCGCTCCGACGGCCTCCGCTCCGACGGCTAGCACGATGAAACCCGCAGACGAGCTGCGCCGCGGTATAGAGTTGTTCGCCAATGCCCGCTACTCCGAGGCCTTGCCAATTTTCGATGCGCTGTTCCTCGATCCGCACTCGGGCACCCTGCGCGCTGAAGGCGCTTACTGGTCCTCTATGACGCTGCTGGCCTCCGGCGATCCAGCCTCCGCTGAAAAGGCCATTGAATCGTTCCTCGTGGCGTTTCCCGGACACGAACGAACGCCAGAGTTGATATATCAAAAAGCCAGGGCGACCTTCCTGCAAAAAGATTATGAGCGCGCCGTAAGCCTGTTCCAGTCGTACATTACGGCTTTTCCTTCGGGCGAGCAGGTGCCTGCGTCGGTGTTCTGGTCGGCCGAGAGCCTCTACTCCATGGGGCGGCTGCAGGACGCCGAGAAGCTGTACCGGGCCATAGGCGAACGCTATCCTGACAGCGTCAAGGCTGAAGCCGCCAAGTATCGGTTGAGCCTCATCCAGTTCAAATACCGCGAAGACGAGCTCCTGACCCTCCTCAAGTGGAGCCATGAAGAGTCTCTACGCATCATCGAGGAATTTCAGCGCAGGGAAAAATCGTACGAGCAGGCTCTTGAGGTGTACCAGAAACGTTATGGCGAGGCCAAGCGCGGTGTAGCTCAGACCCAAGCTTCGCTCGAAGAGCAGGTATCCAGTCTCAGGCTCGCCATGGACGACTTGGCCAAACGACTCCAGGAAAAAGATGCTCGGGTCTCGGAGCTTGAGCGCATGCAATCGGAAACTGGGGCGCAGGAGGCGAGTACGGTTGTTGAAACCGGTCAGGCGGTAGCTGTTGTCGGCGCTGCCGCGACTCTTGAACTCTTGTCCATGAAGGAGCGCGCCTTGGCCCTGATGCAGTTTTATCTGGAACGGCTTGCTACTCGACCTGGACAAGGAGACTCGAAGTGAAAAAACTATCATTGCTTCTCGTTGCCCTTGCCCTGTTTACCACGGCGGCTTTTGGTCTTGAATTGAAGGACGGGCGAATGAAGCTCGTCATAGACGAAAAATCAGGCCGGTTTTCTCTGTATTATTTAGCCGAGGTCACCAAGTCTCACTATGTTCCGCTTCTGTATTCCGAGGAGACGAGGACAACGTATTCAACGCTCAGCTTCGATCAGAAAACCTACAAGTTGGGCGATGCGTCAGACTTCCGGGTCAGTGTAGCCAAGGAAGCAGCCGGCGGTGTCCGCATCGAATACCGATCATCGTTTTGTGTTGTCAAGCAGACCTTCTCATTCGTTACTTCACCGGGCGCTTCCATGTCCGATGGCGTAACGCTTGAATACAGCATAGAAAACGTGTCCCAGAAGGATACTCCCATAGGCCTCCGAGTATTATTCGACACCTGGCTCGGGGAGAAGACCCAGGCTCATTTCAGCGCCCAATCAGCCGGGATCTTGTCCGGCGAAGTCGCCCTGAGTGGCGAATATGCAGACTCCTGGATCAGGAGCGCGGAAGCCACCGGAACCAAGGATGGGGTCAGCCTGCAGATCCAGTTGTCTGCTCCGGCTACGAAGCCTGAGAGGGTGCTAGCGGCCAACTGGAAGCGGCTCAGCGATGCCGTCTGGGCCTTTGAACCCAGTACCTCAAGGAACTTTACCCTACTGCCATACTCAATAAATGATAGTGCCGTTGCCCTGTACTTTGAACCGATAACCGTCAGGCCGGGGTCCACCAGAAGAATTTCTACCATACTGTCACAAGCCAATGACGGGTACCCCGCGGTTCAGACCACAACGGAGTCCGTGAGCCCCGCTCTGGCCATTACCGCCCCAGCGGTAACGGCGCCTCTCGACGAGATGGTAGATCTGGTAGCCGTGCGCGATGTTCTTGATGCCATCAATATAGCTATCGGTTCCGGCGCAGTTCCGACGGTAGCTGAACTGGAGGCCATGGACTCGATAGTGCGGCAACTGGAAACCCGCAAGGCCAAGTACTGAAGCTGATGGCCAAGAATCCGCTCGACGAGGCCGAGTCTCTGTATCGCACTCGCCGCTGGCCCCAACTGATCAGCCTCCTCGAGCCCATGTCGGCCGTGTATCGGGATACCGCGAGGTTCTCGGTACTCCTTGGAAATGCGTATCTGCATAAAGAAGACATAGGAAGCGCCTATTCATGCTTTCGCCGGGCTCAATCCCTTGATTTCAGGGATATCGAGGCCGTTCTGGGGCTGGCGGCGGTCAATATTCGTCGTGGTGACTCTGACAAGGCAGTCCAACTGTACATAGAGATCCTCGAACGTAGCCCGCGTAACCGAAAAGCCAGAAAAGGCCTGGAGTTTTTACGGCAGACAGCCGTGGACGAAACCTCAATTCCCGCAAGGAGAGTCCGCAGACTCTATCCCGAACCTCCGCCCCGCTGGGGAAGCGTCATACTGCTGTTGACGGTAGCTACAGCCCTGGCTGTCGGTATTTGGCTAGCGCCGGCTGTAATGCAAGCCCTACGGGAGACAATGCCAAGGCGGGATGGCGTTACAGACATCGTACTGAACGCAGAGGAGCAGTCTTCTCCCGTTGGCTCCGACGGCGGATTTGATTTTATACTGACTGAAAAAGTCGCCCTGGCGACCTTTGAAAAGGCCAAGCGGCTCTTTTCAGACCATCGGGATGAAGCGGCTCTCGTGGAATTGAACCGACTCAGGCTTTCCAATGCTACGAAGCAGGTCAAAGCCAAGGCCGCATCTTTGGCGCTCTACGTACGGGAACCAAGCTTTCTGTCCATGCCTGATCGATACAGTCTTGCCGATGTAACAGCCAACCCACGATTGTATGAAGGAGTCGGTATAATCTGGAAAGGCTTGGTCGCGAATACCGCGGTATCGAACGCCGTAGCCGCTTCTGCTAGCGGAACGGCCACTATGTCCACCGCATTTGACTTGCTGGTAGGCTACCACGATAAGAAGCGCCTTGAAGGCATCGTGCAGGTTCGCGCTGGCTTCGAGGCGAGCTTGACGCCCGACAGGCCGGTAGAAATACTCGCTCGGGTCAGGAATATCGAAGGCAACGCATTCTATCTCGAGTGTCTGGCCATCCACGAACAATAAGGATTAATAGATGAAAGCCGTTGTACAGCGGGTCAGGAATGCAACAGTAGCCGTGGCCGGTCGAACCGTAGGCGCCATTGACTCTGGGTTACTCGTGTATCTTGGCGTCGGCAAGGAAGATACCGAGGCGGATGCCGCCTGGCTTGCCGAGAAAATTTGCGGCCTGCGCATTTTCGAGGATGACGCTGAGAAGATGAACCTGTCGGTGATCGATACAGGCGGCGGCGTGCTTTCGGTCTCGCAGTTTACTCTGCTGGCCGATACGAAGAAAGGCAAACGCCCCTCGTATGGTGACGCGGCGGAACCCGGTATGGCCGAAGCGCTCTTCGAGCGGTTCAAAGCGTTTGTCTCTGCTCTGGTGCCCACTACAGCTTCCGGCGTATTCGGAGCCTCGAGGGAAGTTGCCTACGTGAATATGGGCCCGGTAACAATACTGCTCGATACCAAAAAGGCCTGATTCAACGCCTCGCCTGTGGGCAATCCGCCTTCAGGGGACATTCAGCGCAGCGCGGCGTAGCCCTGCAACAACATTTGCCGTGTTCGTCTATCAACGCATGAGCCTCGGCTAGAAACGCGGCGTCTGACGGCAACACCGATCCAGCGGCCAAGCGCGGTGCCTCATAACCCTGGGGGCTATCGAAGAAACCAACGCGGAGCAGCAATCGTCGGGCGTAGGCATCGCCTATGAAGACCGGTTGGCCGTAACAGTAAAGCAGGATGCAATCAGCCGTTTCGTAGCCTATGCCCTGAACCGTCAGCAGGCGTTTGCGCGATGGCGTTTCAACCTCGAACCCGAGCCAGGCAGCTGAGAGCGCCTTCAAGTAGATGGCTTTTGTCTTGAACGTACCCGCAGGGCGTATAGTCTCGCAGAGAATGGCTTCGTCTACGCCAGTCAGCGCTTCAGGCGACAAGAGGCCGGCGCGGTGCAGCGCAAGGAGGGCCCTGGTGGCCCCAGTCCAGGCCGTGTTCTGGGCCAGGACGGCTCCGGCCGCGATTTCGAAACGAGCCTGAGCCGCATTGATGTCGCCCGCCGGCACGGGCGTCGAGTAGGCCGCTTTGTAGCCTGCTTCGTTACGGCCGTCCACTCCTGCGAGCGAGGGGAGCGGCCACCATCCTTGCGGCCCGTACGCCGCCGAGAGGCTTCCCAGCATAGCTGTCAGATCAGTAGAAAAATTCACATAGTCCTTCCAACGTCGTTGACAGAAAACGCCCGGCTTCCGTGTTTGGAAAGCCGGGCGTTTTCAACAGCAAGACTGTCTGCCGTTTACTTCTTGGTGTTGCGGAGGACGGCCTGAGCTCCGGCCAACCTGGCTATCGGCACGCGGAAGGGCGAGCACGATACGTAGTTGAGGCCGATGCGGTAACAGAAATCTATGGTCGCGGGATCGCCGCCCTGCTCGCCGCAGATGCCGAGCTTGAGGTCGGGCTTTGTCTTGCGGCCGTAGGTGGAGGCGTGCTCCATAAGGAAGCCCACACCCTCTTCGTCCACTGTTTCGGTCGGGTTGGACGGCAGGATTTCCTGGTCGATGTAGTGGGGCAGGAAGGAGCCCGCGTCGTCGCGGCTGAACGCGTAGGTCATCTGGGTGAGGTCGTTGGTGCCATAGCTGAAGAAGTCGGCGTATTTGGCGACCTTGTCGGCCAGAATCGCGGCTCGGGGAACCTCTATCATCGTACCGATGAGCACCTTCATCTTGATGCCGGCCTTAGCCAGGGTTTCGTCGACGATCTTCTGGGTGCGGACCTGGAGCACTTCCAGCTCTTTGGGGTCGCAGATCAAGGGAATCATGATCTCGGGGGAGACGGGGATCTTCTTCTTGGCGCACTCGACGGCGGCCTGCATGATCGCTTCGACCTGGGTATCGTAGATCTCGGGATAGGTGATCGCGAGGCGGCAACCACGGTGGCCGAGCATTGGGTTGGACTCGTGGAGGCGGTCGATCTTGGGCTGCAGATCCTTGACCTTCATGCCGATGAACTTTGCCAGTTCCTCGGTTTCAGCCTTGGTGTGCGGAACGAACTCATGGAGCGGCGGATCGAGGAGGCGGATGGTGACGGGTTTGCCTTCCATAGCCTTGAAGATACCGAGGAAATCCTTCTTCTGGAGCGGCAGGATCTTCTTGAGCGCTTCCTTGCGGACCTTCTCGCTGTCGGCGACTATCATCGCGCGGAAGTGGATCAGCTTTTCCTTGTCAAAGAACATGTGCTCGGTGCGGCACAGGCCTACGCCCTGGGCGCCGAAATCGAAGGCGCGCTTGGCATCGGCGGGGGTGTCGGCGTTGGTGCGGACGTTGAAGCCCTTGATGGCGCCTCGGACTGAACCCTCGCGTACGGCATCGGCCCAGGACAGGAACGTTTCGAGCTCCTTGCCGATTTTTGCCGCGACGAGCGGCATCTGACCCTGGTAGATCGCGCCGGTGGAGCCGTCGATCGTCATCCAGTCGCCTTCCTTGAACTTGATGCCGGCGACCGTCGCTATTTTGCCGACGATGCTGAGGGCCTGGGCTCCGGAAACGCAGGGGGTGCCCATGCCGCGGGCGACGACGGCCGCGTGGCTGGTCATACCACCCGTAGCGGTCAGGATGCCTTCTGCTACGACCATGCCGCCGATATCCTCGGGGCTGGTGTCCTTGCGAACGAGAAGGACTTTCTTGCCGGTCAGTGCCCAGGCTTCGGCTTCGGCGGCGCTGAACACCACCTGACCGCAAGCGGCTCCAGGAGAGGCGTTGAGGCCCTTGGCGAAGGGCTTGGCTGCCTTGACCGCTTTTGGATCGATGGCGGGGTGCAACATCTGGTCGATGTGGTCGGGAGAAACACGGAGGATCGATTCATCCTTGGTGATCAGCTTCTCGGCTACCATCTCAACCGCGATCTTGACGGCCGCCGCGCCGGTGCGCTTGCCGTTGCGGGTCTGGAGGATGAAGAGCTTGCCCTGCTGAACGGTGAATTCCATGTCCTGCATGTCGCGGAAATGCTTCTCGAGGGAATCCTTGAAGCCGACGAGCTGCTTGTAGACGGCCGCGTTCTTCTTGGCCAGCGTGGCGATTTTCTCGGGAGTGCGGATACCGGCTACGACGTCCTCGCCTTGGGCGTTCATCAGGAATTCGCCATAGAACTCATTTTTGCCGGTAGACGGGTCGCGGCTGAAGCATACGCCGGTGCCGGAATCGTCGCCCCAGTTGCCGAACACCATCGACTGGACGGTGACCGCTGTTCCCTTAAGGTTCTTGATGCCGTTGAGGTCGCGGTACTTGATTGCCCTCTCGTTCATCCAGGAACCGAAGACCGCGCCCATGGCGCCGAACATCTGCTCTTTGGGATCCTGGGGAAAGTCTTTCTTGGTGGCCTTTTTTACGATGGCCTTGTAGGTCTCGACGAGCTTCTTGAGGTCATCGGCGGACAAGGCGGTGTCAAGCTCTACCTTCTTGGCTTTCTTGGCGGAAGAAAGCGCGTGCTCGAACTCTTCATGGGGACACTCGAGGACGACGTCGCCGTACATCTGGATGAAGCGGCGATAGGAGTCATACGCGAAGCGGGGATTGCCGGTTTTCTTGGCGAGGCCTTCGACAGCCTTGTCGTTGAGGCCGAGGTTCAAGATGGTGTCCATCATGCCGGGCATAGACTGGGCGGCGCCGGAACGGACGGAAACGAGGAGCGGGTCTACGGAGTCACCCAGCTTCTTGCCCATGGATTTTTCAAGGCGGGCGAGGTGCTCGGCTACCTCGGCTTCGAGGCCCTCGGGGTACTTGCGCTTGTTTTCGTAGAAAGCTGCGCATACGTCGGTAGAGACAGTGAATCCAGGGGGGACGGGAATGCCGAGATTAGTCATCTCGGCGAGGTTGGCACCCTTGCCGCCCAGAACCTCTTTCATCTTGGCATCGCCTTCGGCTTTGCCGTCACCAAAATAATAAACGTACTTGATCTTTGCCATCGGTTATAATCCTCCGTTCAATAGACAAAGCTATATGAAACAACAATCTCTGTCAATAAACCGCAACGGAGGTCAGCTCAGGCGAAATTTAAAAGTGATGGCACAACTGAACTCAGAGGTTGATTGCCATCGTTACGACGATCAGATCAGAGCCGGAAACCTGGCTAACAAAGGACTCAAATTTGACATTGACCTTCTCGCAGGCCTCGGACAGGTATGACAAGTAGTACAGACCCAGGTCGGTATTCGATTCACCCTCAGGCAGTTCCTTGTAGAAGTCTTGAAGCGTCCGTTTTTTAAGATCCGCGTGTTTTTTTTCGTCGAATGATTCCTTGATTTTCTGGTACTCCGATTCCTTGTTATAGATTGTTATCTGCAACTTTCCCTGCGTGCCTATGGATGAGCCGCGAGAACCGAGCTTCCAGGATATTGAGACCAATTCGCCCTTGCGCTTAAGGGATTCAAGCACCTGCCGTCTGACATTGGGGTCGAACAGTACGGCATTCATATCTACGGCGCCCTTGAAAATGGTCTTGGCCTCACGTTTCAGGTTGTTATTCTCGGCGTTGGCGGAAAGCTCCATCACATTGAGCGCCACATATTCGGCGATCTTGGCTTTTTCCATGTATTCGGCGAGGCTCGTGCGGATATCTTTGATTAGGGTGTCGTAACCGTCGGCTCCCTTGAATTTAGCTATGATGAACCAGCTGAAGGCTCTCAAGGTATTGAGAAATTTTTCTGAGAGGAGGAGTTGGATGTTTTTTTCTTCAGGCAAGAGGTTGGAGTTCCTGTTGATGTACGTGTACATCGGCGCCAGGATGGAGCGTTTGATTTCTTCTATTTCCTTTTCCTTTTCAAGGTTTGCGTTCAGGAGATAGGTGTCGTTGATCTTCGTCTTTTCGTCTATGGTATTTGCAGGATTCTTGCGGTTCCAGTTTTTGATGACATCACTGGCGAGCACCCGCTGGAAAATATAGGCATCGTACTGTCGGTACATCATTGAGTACGTGATGAGCTTGGAGATGTCCATCACTTCCTGCCTGATTTTCACAAATTCGCTTTCCGAGAGTTCAATCTTGGAAACATAGTCGATGAGCATCATTCGCTGGAGACTTGAGGGCGTGAAGTGCTCCAGGAGTATGCCGTATTCCTCTACATTGTCAGCGAGCTTGAATTTTCGCAGTTTTTTATTGTTTTTAATAAAGTATGTCGTGCCCAGGTCCGTGAGGACTACCTTGACGGGTAGCTCTATAGATGCTTTGCGTTCTTGCGACCCCATCAGAGTTAGCCCTCCTAATTTGTTTGCATGCGCTTCGAGCATGCGTTTCGTAGCCACGAGGATCGGTTGCATCGAACTTGCCGCAGATCGGGGCTCCGGTCCCGTGTTAGACGGTATTGACCAGTATTGACCTCGACCCTACTATCCCCTACGTCATGTTTCGGCCAAGGCTTAGCTTCGCATTAGCGCTCATTGCCTCAGCATCGCTTTCCCCCCGTTTTGCGGGAGCGCAAGTGCCCGGGGCCAATGCATCGATAGCCGATTTTCAGCAAGCGCTTATATCAACGTCCCGTGACGGCGCCGAGCGGTTCGCCAAGGTTCTTGTCGCTCGGGACGATGCTGGCTTGGTGCGCAAGGCGGAGCTGGCCGGAGCCTCTGATATTGTCGCAGGTTATGCCATAGGAAACTCCGCTCCTTATATGGCTATTGTCGCATCTATGACAGGGGAGGGGAAGGGCCGCTGGTCAGAGGCGGCCTGGCTCTCGATACTGGAGCTGTTTACTGATGTTCCGGCCATTACCGCTGCGGTACTCTCGTCAGGCACTGTGTACCTCTTGCTAATCGACGATGAGGCTCCAGAAGCCCTGCCTTCTCCCGGCGATCCGCTATTCAGGAGCCTGCGCGTACGCGGCGCCCTCCTGGATCTCGGAGTAGAGGCCGCCCTCATACTGGATCTCGATGGCCCTCCCGTGGCTCTCACGCTTCATGCCGCGTCATGGAAGCACGCTACGCCGCTTCGAGTACTCGAAGCGGCCCGTTTTGCCTCCCGATCGACAGGCGTCGCCCCCGACGAAGTTCCTGTAATGGATTTTTACGCGGCATCAGGTTTGTCTTCCGGTTCCGCGGCTCTCTCAAGCTGGCTCGAAGCGGGAGTTCCCTCGCTTGGACTATCGTCGCCACAGATCGGCGTTCGGCCCCCAGAAGGCGAGCTCGTCGATCTCGCGTCTTTTGCCTTAGCCTTTTCACACGCGGTACTCGGAGATTATTCCAAGGCGCGCCAGGGTATTTCGGTGTCGGGTGATGATGTCACGTACCTCAGGTATCCCCTGCCATTCGGAATGGTTACCCTGACTGATGCCGTCATTGTCGCATCAACGTTGCTTTCCTTGGCCGCTTTGGCCCTTGCCCTGGCTCTTGGCTGGCTCAGAGGGCCTCATCGTACCGTTTCATCCAAGGCTGTTGCCGGCGAGGCGCTCGCCGCCTTCGGATTTTCGTTGGTCGCGCTCCTGGGATCCAAGGCCTTGTCAGCCGGAGTTTTCGCCGCGACCGGCGTTCTGTTTGGCCCGGAAGCCGTAGTCTCGCGGGATGGCCTCTCTTTATCGGTCGCGCTTGCGCTTGTTATTCGCGTGCTTGGAACCATATCTGTGTACTATGCGGTTTCGGGGCTTGCCTCCAAGGCCGGACTCCTCGTGGATCATCGCCGTGTCGACGCGGCGCGGGCGGCTCTCGCGCTGTTCTTCGTCGACGCGCTCGTCGCGCTGATGCTGTTTCCCGCGGTCGTGCCGTTTTTGCTCGTCGCGATGGCGCTCGCGCTGGTTTCCTCAGGCACGGCCGCCACGGCTGCCCTGGGGCTCGTCGTTGTCGGAGCCGTTGCCTTGCCGTTTTTCGCCCCCCGTGTCGTAGCCGCTATAGGAGCGGCATCAGGCGGCCCGGGAAGCGTCGCGTCAGCCATGCTCGACGCGGGGCTTCGTGGCCTCGTTGCCACAGCTGCGTTCGTGGCCCCGTTCGGTCTTTGGATAAATATTTCCGTTTCATCCGCGTCACGTATACGTCGCGGACATCGGACCGCCCTGTTCTGGTTATTGGGCGCTCTGCTCTGCGCAGTCGCCGAAGCGGCCGTCAGACTTGCCCCCGGTAGTTCATGAGTATCTTCTTCCATATCGACCTTGACGCTTTTTTCGCCGCGGCGGAGGTGCTTGACGACCCATCAATAGCGGGCAAACCAGTCGTTGTAGGCGCGACTCCGGGGCACCGAGGGGTCGTCTCGACCTGCTCTTATGAGGCGCGCCGCTTTGGCGTCCATTCGGCGATGCCTATATCCGAGGCGTTCCGCCTGTGTCCAGAAGCCGTGTTCAAGCCTGTCAGAATGGCGCGCTACGCGGAGCTTTCAACCCTCGTTCTCGCCGTTTTTGAATATTTTACGCCGGACTTGGTGAGGGTCTCCATCGATGAAGCGAGCCTGGATATGAGCGGCACCGAGCGCCTCTGGGGCCACCCCGCCGATGCCGCCGCAATGATACGAGACAAGGTACGCGTCGAAACAGGACTCTCCATATCCATAGGTATCGCCTCGAACCGCTATGTGGCCAAAATTGCCTCAGGTACGATGAAACCGGCCGGTCTCGTAGTCGTACCGGAAGGCGGTGAAGCGGAGTTCATGAAGAATCTACGCCTCAAGGACCTCTGGGGCGTCGGACCCAGGACGCGGGAACGTCTTGCGGAACTCGGTATCGATACGATGGAACGCGTGCTGGCTCTGACGCCGGAGAGTCTGTTGTCGATTTTGGGCAAGGCCGGAGGCGATTTTATCTACAAAGCCGCACGGGGTATCGACCCCGGCATGTATTCCGGAGAGACAAAATCCAGATCAGTGAGCACCGAAACGACCTTTGAGAAGGATGTCAGCGATTATGGCATTTTAGAAGAGAGGCTGCTGGGCATGGCCGAGGAGCTCATTGCGAGATTGTACGCTGAAGGGGCGTGTTCCTGCTGCGTCGCATTGAAGTTGCGCTATGGCGATTTTGAGACGCTCAGTGTCCAGGAGACGCGACCCGAGCCTTTTACTGGATCGAGCGGCGTGTACGACCTAGCCAAAGCCTTGCTGTACCGGAAGTGGAACGGTCGGCCCCTGCGCTTGATAGGTCTTGGTCTGACGGGGCTTGACAAAACAACGGTGGGGCAGGGAAGCCTCTTCGAAGAGCCAGGCGACCGCGCGGCGAGAGTGGAAAAAGCCGGCATCGAGGCGGCCCGTCGCGGTTTTGGAAAGCTGACGCGCGCCCGCCTCGTGTCCAGGCCGGATTTTACTCCAAAAAAGCCCTCTTGATTGTTGCCGACTCGGCAGAAATAATTGCCGTCAACTCGTCGCGAATCTTGACGAGACAGTCATCGATGGCTGTTTGCTCGG
>Ga0154384_1062_pt1 | contig 23051 bp, 20 predicted proteins | sample RifGroB1_FD_115896 | JGI IMG/M metagenome (GOLD analysis project Ga0154384, IMG submission 115896) | Spirochaetes bacterium GWB1_59_5 | reverse complement strand
TCAAGCGGTCATGTCAATCGCAAAGGCACTGCTCATAGGCGCCGACAAGGAACCCAAGATCCTGTCCATGCTGGCGGACATGTCCGTAGCCAAGGGAGAAGGCATGGAGGAGACGCGCGACTCCTACGCCGAGGCGCTGACCAACCTGGAACCCGAAGTCAAGGCGCTGTGGCCAGCCTCCCCGACTCCGGCCATCCCCTACGAAAAGGCCAACGCCGACGTCTTGTACGTGGCGCTCGCCGGCTCCCACTCCATAGTGCCCGCCGCGGCCATAATGAACGCCGCCGGCGAGAACTGGACGCTGTCCTCCTTCGAAGCCGTCAACTTCGGCACCTTCGTCGGAGACGCCGTCAAGGCAAGGGCCATCTCAAACCGCATCATAGCCGAGGCGTTGCGGCTGGGCGTCAAGGAAGTAGCCGTCGTGGAATGCGGCACCGCCTTCCGCGTGCTCAGGCACATGATAGGCCAGCAGCCCTTCGCCGTGGTGGCCTTCGTCGAACTGATAGACCGCTACCTTGCCGCTGGTCGCATCGCCGTGGACAAGTCCCTGCACAAGGATCTTACCACCTACCACGACCCCTGCCAGATAGCGCGCAACTCAGGCGTCATAGAGCAGCCCCGCCGCGTGCTCCGCGCGGTCACCGACTACTTCACCGAGATGACCCCCAACCGCGAGGAGAACTGGTGTTGCGGCGGCGGCGGCGGCCTCGTAGCCATGGGCGAACTTGAATTCCGCATGAAGTCCTCCAAGGTCAAGGCCGACCAGCTGCGTGCCACCGGAGCCCGCGTCGTAGCCACCGCCTGCGAGAACTGCCACAGCCAGCTCTCCGACCTCACCGAGCACTACCAGCTGGGCATACGCGTTGAGTTCCTGTCAAACCTGGTGTCAAAGGCACTGGTAAAGCCGAGCTGAAAAGCACGGATGAAGGAGTTACCTTCATCCGTGTCTAATTTAACTCCGAGGGTCAAATTTTCACCTTCGAGGTGATGATTATTTTTTTTATATCACTGCATTATTTCTTGCAAGAAGAATTTGGCTTGCTTCATGGCAATCAGTTTGAAGCCAGCCCATGTGCTGAACAGTGAATCCTCATAAGGCACCAGAATTACATCAAAGCCTAGTGTAATTATCTGTCCATCGCTTGCCGTCAGATCCGTGGGAGTAAACGATCGACGTGATTCGGCATCTTCTATATAAATCGGGAACATTTCACTGCGGCCCTTGTTGCTAATGAGCGAGAGATCTTCAGAGTAGCAAACGACTTTATCCCGTGACAACCATTGATATGGTAATTTTTCTTATACTTTCCCACCAACTCCCTTAAACTTTTCAACCAAATCAGCAATTTTTTGGAAAACACTTTGTTTTCTTATTAAATATTGAGGATTCAACGGACTCATCTTAGGGAGAATTGAATTTAATTCAGTACCATTCTCGCTTGCATATTCTCTTTTTAATGAGGTCGTAATATAGCGTTTAGCAGCTTCTTCATTTAGGTTTTCTTCTGTAATTATCGTGTTAACTTCACGCTGCTGTTCAGCTTGTGCATACGAAAAGAACGCATCAATAATGTTGGCTTTGTCCTTGATATCATCCAGGTTTGTTTGATTAATGAAGTCAACCAACAGACTTTCTTTTGCTCTGTTACCGATACTCGAACGAATAAGTCGGCGCACATCCTCAACGAGGGACGCCTTGTCCTTCCGCTTTTTATTGTTTTCAAAAATAAGTTCTAGGATATAATCGAGATTGATTTCCTGAGATTTTAGAAGATCAACTTCAAAAACAATATCATCCCAATCAATTCCAGATTCGGCACTATCATTTGCCGTCTTTTCTCTACGTAGCCAGTCACGAATATCATTATACGTTGACCTGTAATCTTGTATCGCGCGGATAGTCGGGAGCTTAATACCTTGCATCGCGCTTATATCTTCATCGTTTAAATAATATTTAGCTTTGAAAGCTTCTACCGCCTGTAGGTCATTGGTGTCGATGTTCTGTAATGCCTGCAATCCTGCAAATTCATCGTAGTTTTGTAAAATGTTTTCCACACGGAGATATTCACCAAAGAGCTTAGCAAATTCCTTTTTGTCTTTCTCTTTTACGATTTTATCAGGATTTGGAAATTTGTCTTGTAGTTCCTTTACTACATCCAAATAACCCCGTCGGGCCTCACCAGTGACAAGATCAGTAAATCCGTCCATGTACTCTTTGTAACTCTTTTCTAGAACCACATTTTTGGTATTTTTATCACCGAACAAGGTAATGGCATCAATAGTGGCTTGTTCCAAATCCCGAAAGGTGACGATATTCCCAAAGGTTTTAGTCGCATCGTAAATACGATTGGTACGCGAATATGCTTGAATCAGGCCGTGATAGCGGAGGTTTTTATCAACAAAAAGAGTGTTCAAGGTAGGCGCATCAAAGCCCGTAAGAAACATTCCTACAACAATAATTAAGTCAATTTCCTGTTTCTTTACCCGCGACGATAGATCACGGTAGTAGTTCTGGAACCCATTGCTCTCGGTACTGAAATTAGTCTGGAATAGAGTATTGTAGTCATCTATAGCGGCATTTAAAAACTCCTTAGCACTTGAGTCCATGGCTGAAAGCTCAAAACCCTCGTCAAGAATTTCACCGATGGAGTCTTGCTCTTCGTTTGCGGCAAAAGAAAATATAGTAGCTATCTTTAAGGGCTTGTCACTTTCTTTCTGCAAGCTTTGAAGGGTTTCATAATATAGTTTTGCGGCATCGACACTGCTCACGGCGAACATGGCGTTGAAACCTTTACCATTTGCCTGTAGACGATGAGTCTTTTGTTTGTATTTGTGCAAAATATACCGGGATATCTCTCTGATACGCTCAGGGTGGAGCAAGGCTTGTTTGTTTTCAGCAGCGTTTAGTTTTTTTTCGTCCAGTTCTGATTCTATTGCCTTAAAATGCGGTCGTACATCGTTATAGTCTACTTTGAACTTGAGAACTTTTTCATCGCGAATGGCATCAGTGATAACATACGAGTGCAGTTCGGTACCAAAAACAGATTGAGTTGTTTCTGCACCCAAGGCATTTTGCGGGAATATAGGTGTACCAGTAAAACCGAACTGGTAGAAATACTTGAATTTCTTTTTAAGGTTTTTCTGAGCTTCTCCGAATTGGGAACGGTGCGCTTCATCGAAGATAAACACCACCTGCTTCTGAAAAATAGGCAGATTATCCTCGTTTTTCATCAAGTTGTTGAGTTTTTGAATTGTGGTAACAATGATCTTGTTGTCATCTTTTTCTATATTTCTTTTGAGTCCGGCGGTATTCTCTGATCCGTTAACGCTGTCGGGGGAAAATCGTTGGTATTCCTTCATGGTCTGGAAGTCGAGGTCTTTCCTGTCAACCACAAAAAAAACTTTGTCGATGAAATCGAGTTCGGTTGCTAGTCGTGCCGCTTTAAAGCTTGTAAGAGTTTTCCCGGAACCAGTGGTATGCCAGATATAACCGCCCCCTTCGGGTTTACACCAGGTTTTTGCCTGATAGGAACTCTTGATTTTCCACAATATGCGCTCGGTGGCCGCAATTTGATAGGGTCTCATTACTAAAAGAGTGTCACTAGCATCGAATACGGAATATCGGAACAAGATTTCTAAAAGGGTATTCTTTTGAAAAAAAGTAGCAGTAAAATCCTTCAGGTCTTTTATAAGGGAATTATCTGATTTTGCCCAATTCATGGTAAAATCAAAACTGTTTTTATCCCTTTTTGTTGTATTGGCAAAGTAGCGGCTATCTGTCCCATTGGAAATGACGAAAAGCTGTAAATACTTGTAAAGCGAATTTCCAGAATTGAAACTTTCCTTGCTATAGCGGTGAACCTGATTAAAGGCTTCACGAATAGCAACGCCCCGCTTTTTGAGTTCAATCTGCACCAACGGCAAACCATTTACCAGAATTGTCACATCGTATCGGTTGGCCTGACTGCCGGCTTGTTCAAACTGCTTGATAACTTGTACTTTATTTCGTGCTATGTTTTTTTTATCAATCAAGTAGATGTTTTTAATATGACCGTCATCGAATACAAAATCGTGAATGTAGTTGTCGTGGATTTTTCGGGTTTTATCTATGATGGTATCGCTGGGCTTATCCAGATAGGTTTCCACAAAACGCAACCACTCAGCATTGGAAAACTGCATATTATTAAGGTTTTGCAACTGAGCACGGATATTAACCAACATGGCTTCGGGTGTTTTCAGATCGGGCATATATTCATAGCCCTGGTTTATTAAATCTTCAATAAATTCCCGTTCTAGATCGCCTTCGGTCTGGTAACCTTCACAGACCTGCCATTCCTTTGTATATTTATCGAGGACAATGAAATTTCTTGATTCTGCGACTGTCTTGTAGTCAATCATATTCCACCTCTATCTGATAGTCTCTGACCTTCTGCTTGATAAAAGCGATACATGGTACTGAATTCAGTCACTAAATATCGCAAAACACGCTTGTCATCTTCTGTTAGTTCGGCTACTTCTTCTCCAGCATGCTTTGAATGGCTTGATATATTGATTATCCTTGTTTCATATGGGTTTACTACGCCATCGCTTGTTTTTGGCAACAGTTCACCCCATTGTTGATAACCGAGAAAAGTCGATGTCTTTTCTAAAACATTCCGAAGAAAATTGTAGTGGTACTTCTGTAATTTCCCCGAATCAATTGCCTTCTCAAGCTCTTTTTTCAGAAATAGATGATAAGAAAATGGTGAATCATTCGACTGTTGAGTTAGTTCATATTCTCCGTTCTCAAGCTTATTGAGAAGATACTTTTTGAATGTATCTTTCTTGAACTCATTATGGAGGACATTGTAAAAAAGCGGACTGTGGGTGGTAATTATAAATTTAACTTCTGATTTGCTGGATTTAATCAGTTGCGCTAAATCTACGGCAAGCTCTATCAAATGGTTTTCATCCAGTGAACTCACTGGATCATCTATAAAAATATATTCAAGTTGATTAAACTGATCTGTTTCCCGCCCAGGGGGTTCTGCGACATTTAAAACATCAACAATTTGCTCAAGAAGAGAATAAAACACGCACCAGATAAAATTGCTTTCTTCTCCCTTGGAAATTTTTATAGTATCCGACCGAACATCATTACCACGTTCAAACGAAAAGGTGACTTCGGAAAAAGCCTTAACCTTAGCGTCTTTTCCATCCGTATCTTTTTTTATATATTCTTGGTTAAATCGAGGTGTCAACTTTTCATCAGTATAACGCTGAAAATTTGCAATGATGTTTTGATCTTGACCTTGCTCTACAAGAATCCATTCCGTAAATGCGTTAGCCTGTATTTTTAACTTGGGTTCAATATCATGATCTAGATCATTGTCCCAGTAGAAAAGGTCTTCAGTAAAGGCGTTATAGTAGACTACTTTTACACCAGAGGATTCTTCTGCATCTGGTTCCTCATCATAGTTCTTCGGTGCTACCCTAAACTCCCGCGATAATCGGGTTTTACCGGTGCCGTTGAATGCATATATCAATTGGACTTTTTTTTCGGAGGCTTTGAGTTGTTGTGCTATTTCTTGTAATGACTTTCCCATACTAAGCCTCTATCTCATTTTTAGGAAAGGTAAGGAGTAGATTGCGATAATATTCATACTGCTTTTGCCGCAGCTCAATCTCGCGTGGCAAGCCATCGGTTATTGACGTCGTGAGTGCATCCAATTTATCTAAAACAGAACTAATACGGGCTTGTTCGTCAAGTGACTTTTTAAGATCCTTAGGAAATGGGATAGGAATGTATAATTTTTTCATCAGGGTATTGGAGCTTAAATTGGGTTGAGCACCACCACCAGCTAAAACATACATTGCTTCATTCTTCGATAGAAGAAAGTGATATAAATAACGGTTATTAAGATAATCAGTAATAGGCACAAATTTACCTACGCGTTGGTTTAGATAGGCTACGCTTTCTAGGTTATAGCAACCAATTTTTCCTGTTGTTGCACCTGACATTGCAAGTAGAATATCGCCTTTTTTAACTAAGTAATTATCAGTATCTTCTCTGTAATCTGATGGGTAAAAGTATTTAACATCAGTTAAATCAACAACAGAGCCATTAATGTTTGTTATTCGGATTATTGGGTGTCCGCTTTCTCTAAATAGATTGCTCTTAAACGCAAATCCATTTTTATAATCACACACCTCTCCCAACGGCTTCCATTCCACTTCGCCCTCTTCAAAGTTCAAGAGCTGGTCGCGGTAGTAGGCGTATTGCTTTTTACGGGCTGTAAGCTCGGCTGTAAGCTCGGCTGTAAGCTCGGTGAAGGTGTCCAGGATTCGAACGATTTCGCCTTGGATTTCAAGGGATTTTTTCGGATTGTCAGGGCATGGGATGGGCACTGAAAACTCAGATAGCTTGTCTCCATGTACCCTGACAACCTTAGTACCAGTTTGATTACGTTTTTTAAAATCAAAAAATTCAGGAGTTTTAATGCAATATGCCAAATACTTCGGGTTTTGATTGTGCTTGAAAATATAGGTTTCTCCACTGACACAGACCTCATGTTCACCCAGCCAAACTAACGGCTTACAAACATCCTCAATATTTTCACTGGTAGTAGCAATAATCAAGTCACCTTTTTTTGCCTTTCTAAATTTGCTAGCTAACTCTGACGAAACAAAAGACTTTGTTTTATAGGCATAATCACCGTAATATGTGTAAATTTGTCCGTAATGAATGCATCCAACACCGCTCTCTCTAAAATCGCTTTTCTGCAAACCACTACCACGGACAAATTCACCTAATGATCCGAGCGGCTTCCACACCACCGACGCGCCAGCAAGCAGTTTTTCCATAAATTTCAAACTACTCATGCTTCAATCTCCGCAATAATTGTATCAATATCAGCACGGAGTCGGTCTATCTTGGCAACGGTGGTTTTGATCTCCGCATTTAGTTCGGTAATATCAATAATCTCACGAGTGTCTTTAGCTTCCACATAGGAACTGACCGAAAGATTGTATTCGTTTTTGGCAATGGCGTCGTTATCTACACCTTTTGCAAAGTACTCTACCTCGGCCTTGCTGTCGAAGGCTTCCATAATTCGAGCAATATGCCCATCGGTCAGGGTGTTGTTATTAGTCTCTTTTTTGAAGAGTGCGCTGGCGTCGATAAATTGGGTTTTGTTATCGGTTTTGTGCTTGGAAAGAACAAGAATATTGACCGCAATGGTGGTACCAAAAAACAGGTTTGGAGCCAGAGAAATAACCGTTTCCACAAAGTTGTTATCGATCAGGTATTGACGGATTTTCAGTTCCGCTCCACCACGGTAAAAGATACCAGGAAAGCAGACAATGGCAGCACGGCCTTTGCTAGAAAGGTAGCTTAGAGCGTGGAGAACAAAAGCAAAATCGGCTTTGGACTTGGGAGCAAGGACTCCGGCCGGGGCAAAGCGATCATCGTTGATGAGGGTCGGGTCATCGCTGCCTATCCAGGTTACCGAGTACGGCGGATTTGAAACAATCGCATCAAAGGGTTTTTCATCGCCGAAATGGGGATCTAATAAAGTGTTACCAAGTGCAATATTGAACTTGTCGTAGTTGATGTTGTGCAAAAACATATTCATGCGGGCTAGGTTGTAAGTGGTATGGTTGATCTCCTGCCCAAAAAAACCGTCTTCGATTATGTGGTTGTCAAAATGCTTCTTGGCTTGCAGAAGTAGGGAGCCAGAACCGCAGGCGGGGTCATAGATTTTATTGACCGCCGTCTGTTTGTGCATGGCAAGCTGGGCGATTAGCTTGGAAACATGTTGTGGTGTAAAGAACTCGCCACCGGATTTGCCGGCATTTGCCGCATAATTGGAGATGAGAAATTCGTAGGCATCACCGAAAAGATCGATCTGGTTATCATGGAAATTACCGAAGCGAAGTCCTGCCACGCCTTTTAATACCGCGGCCAAACGGGTGTTTTTATCTTTTACCGTATTGCCAAGGCGGTTACTGGTGGTGTCAAAGTCTGCAAAGAGACCTTTAATATCCCGTTCCGAAGGATAGCCGTTGGCGGAACTTTCTATCGCTGTGAAAATGACGGCCAAATCGGTGTTCAGGTTGGGATTATCATTGGCATTTTTGGCCACATTGGCAAAAAGCTGGCTAGGGTAAATGAAATAGCCTTTGGTTTTAATAGCATCGTCTTTGATTTCTGGAGTGATTACAGAATCGGAAAGTTCAGCATAGTTGACGCTGGAATCACCGGCTTCGATGTAGTTTGAGAAATTCTCACTGATAAATCGGTAAAAGAGTGAACCTAAAACAAACTGTTTAAAATCCCAGCCATCGACTGAACCGCGTACATCGTTGGCAATCTTCCAGATCTGGGATTGAAGCTCGGCTCTTTGCTGGATGCTTGACATGTATGGTGCTCCTGTCTATTTTTTCCGTTAACGGCTCTCTACCTTACTACAAAAACCGTTTTTGCTTAATAGCTCATTTTTAATGGCCAAAATAATTGACTTTATTTCAACTCTATTGTTTTAAAAGTTGTATACAGCGGCTTCGCTGATGAGATGGGAGTTGATGGCTATGGAGACGGGTTCCAGCAGGCCGATGAATTCGCTCCGCGCCTGGATCGATAGATCCGCAAGAGCGGGGTCATCGGGCTCCAGTAGTTCAATCAGGTTGTGTTTTGCCGCCCGCTCGGTGATGTCCGCGTGAAACGCGCGGTAGCACTCGAACCGCTTCTGCCGGCCCTGCCGCAGGTATTCATGGAGGCCTATGTAGAGACCCGATAATCCTGTAGCCAAGCCGATTATTGATACTATGTTTTGTAACTGCCTCAAACGAGTTTACATTTTTTTGTCAATCTGAATCGTATTTCTGAAAATACGCGACTATTCCGCAATGTATTGCGGTTTAGTCTTGACTATTCCGCAACGAGAGTTAGTATAGTCAACATGGAACGAACACAGACTGATCGAATAATCAGGGACCTTGACCGGAAAATGGTGCTGCTGTCGGGTCCACGCCAGGTAGGAAAATCCTGGTTGGCAAGGGATATCGCGGCTCGATTCGGATCCAGCACCTATCTGAATTATGACAACCTCAATCACCGTGAAGCGATAGAGAACTATGCCTGGCGAAGTGATACGGAATTTCTCGTCCTCGATGAACTCCATAAAATGCCTTCCTGGAAAAATCACCTGAAGGGGATTTACGATACAAAACCCGAAGACCTTAAAATCCTTGTCACAGGAAGCGCTCGTCTTGAAACCTTCCGTCAGTCGGGTGACAGCCTTGCTGGCCGATTCTTTGCCCATAGACTCCTGCCGTTCAGCCCGGCAGAAGCGGCGGGTGCGGGTTTCAGCATCGACCGCTTCATGGAACGAGGTGGATTCCCCGAACCACTCCTTTCGGAAACAAAAACCGATGCTGATCGCTGGAGACGCCAATACCTTGACGGCTTGATTCGTGAAGACATCCTGAGCTTCGAGAATATACGGGAACTAAAAGCAATCAGCCTGCTTGTGGAATTGTTGCGGGACAGGGTTGGTTCTCCAATCAGCTACCAGTCGCTATCAGAAGACACGGGAGTAGCTCCTAACACCGTCAAACACTACATAGATATACTAGAATCTTTATATATTATCTTCAAAATATATCCATTCGGCGACAGGATAGCCAGATCCTTGGTAAAGCAGCCAAAATTGTATTTCTTCGATACGGGCCTCGTGCGTGGCGACGCAGGGCCGTTGTTTGAAAATTTTGTCGCTGTGTGCCTCTATAAACGGCAAGCCTACCTTGAAGATGGAGATGGATCTCCTCGAGCGCTTTCTTACCTCAGGACCAAAGATGGCCGCGAAGTTGACTTTATTCTTACCCAGGCTGGAATACCCGAACTCATGATTGAAGCTAAATATGCGGACAGATCGCTCGCGGCCCAACTCCTCTACTTCAACGAGCGCTATGGATACCCAGGAATCCAGCTCGTTGCCGACCTCCCGCTCGAGACTGACCGTGGTGGACTCTCGGTGCGCAGGGCCCAGGATTGGCTGGCAGGACTGGAAGCGTAACTCCCGGGCAACCGGTCACTCGATCAACTGAACCCTCAGCCCGCTCTTCATCGCCAGCGCATGCTGCCGCTTGTCGCCCGTGATGAATTCCTGGGTGCCCGAGACCAAGGCGGCGGCCACGTGCAGGATATCCAGGGAGCGTGCCAGTGTTTCAAACGTATGGGCGCGCGACAGATGCCGCGCTTCGTTATACACCGCGACCCAGTCAACAACGGTCCGCTGCAGCCGTTGCGCGATGAGGTCCGATTCAAGGAAATGCTCTGAAGCAGCGCGTTGTGCAGGGCTGATCAGACTGCGGCCTTCCATGGCGCGCAGCGTGTTGCGAATCTCAAGCTCCTGTAATGGATTGAACGAGAGGCTTGGGAACAGGCTCAGAGCCGCTATCGCCTGGTCCGAATTTCGCTCCCTTACATAGAGCTTGATGAGGACTCCGGAATCGACGTAAGGAGGCATCAGTCGCCCCGGTCCTGGTACAGGATCTCCGAGGCACCAGTGGCCACCGTTCCTGCCGGATAAGCGCTTGAGAGCCTGGCGGATAGGTCCGGCCAAGGTTCAGCCGGTGTTTCTGCTACGCAGGGAACGAGTCTGGCTATGACCTTGCGCCGTCTGCGTATCTCCAGAGTCTCGCCGGCTTCTACCTGATCCAGGTAACTGCCCAGGTGGTGCTGAAAATTCCTCGCATCAACTGCTTTCATGTTAGACATTATGCATCACAATGATCAACAACTCAAGGCTGGAACCATGATATTCTGCTAAACTTCTATTGACTAGTCAGTCTGGTCTGTTTACTATTCAAGCAGGAGGTACCCTGCATGAAAACCACATGGCCATTACAGGATGCAAAAGCCCGCTTCAGCGAACTGTTCAGCCTGGTCTGCGAGGTTGGGCCTCAGCGGGTCACGCGCCGGGGCAAGGAAGCAATCATCATGATCACGGAGTCTGAATACGCCACGCTGAGCGGCCAGAAAGGCTCCTTCGTGGAGTTTCTGCTCTCCGGTCCCAGGCTGGAACTTGATCTCCAGCGGGCCCAGGATTTTGGCCGGACAATAGAGTTATGAACTTCGTACTCGACACCTGCGTCCTCTCTGAAACAATCAAACCACGACCCGACAAGGGACTTGTCGAGTGGCTTCAGGCCCAGAACCCAGACCACCTGTTCATCTGCGCCATCAGCATGGGAGAACTGCGAAACGGCATGGACCGTCTGCCTGCCAGCAAGAAACGGCACGACCTGCTGCTCTGGCTGGTCGAACTGACGGAGCGGTACAGCGGCCATTTCCTTGACTTCGATGTGGAGAGCGCCTTCAACTGGGGTGCGCTGACGGCAAGTCTCGCTGGCACAGGCAATCCCATGCCCTCTATCGATGCCATGATAGCGGCATGCACACTCCGCTACGGGCATACGCTGGTAACGCGCAATGAGCGCGATTACTGCAATTCAGGAGTTCCGCTGATCAATCCCTGGGGCGCATGACGGAATGACAGCATCCAGCACCTTGTTCCCGACGACGCCGGCGCAAGGACGCTATACTTCCTCTATGACCATCTCAGACTTTCTGCATATCACCTGGTCCGCCCCCGGCGAACCGCTGATAGAACCGCCGCGCTTCTCTCCTGTCATAGCGGACCCAAGCTTCTTGTTTCCGGAGGAGACGCCGTCGGGCGACTGGGAGCTGTTCGCGCATTCGGCCTGGGGCATACACCGCTACTCGTCGATGGACGGACTCTCGTGGCGGGACCGAGGCATCGTGGTGCGCAACGCGATGCGTCCCTTCGTCAGGCGTCATGGCGACGAGTTTCTTCTATACTATGAGCAGTACGCACCGCTGGCCTTGCCGCTGACGGATGGCCGATAACGGAAGGCAAGGAACGGATAGGGCGCAGCGTGGGCAGCCAGCGCCTTGATTCTTTTTCCCGATAGAGAAAGGGCCAGAAACAGGATAGAAATACATGTCCAACCATACTAGTATATCAAATATTATGACCAAACTGTGATCTAAACCGTCATGCAAGCGACCTTAAGGATACAGAGGAGCGTTCGATGCACACTGACGGACTAAAACCAAGCTCTCTGGTAAGTCATAAAGTCGGCCACGCACGGATGAGGATTGTTTCCCTGGCGGCAGCCTTGGTACCCGTTCTCATCGCGCTTAGGTACGGGCTGGAGTACCTAGTAAAACGGCCGTACGGCGAGTACCTGATAGCCATCGTATTCAGTCTGCTTGCCGCGGGCGCGTTCGCGGTTGCCGGCGTGCTTACCAGGCGGCAACGTCAGGCGCTCGAACGACGAGTCGCGGAGCAGACGCATGAATTAAAAAACAGCGAAGCTAATTTCCGCGCGTTCTTCGAGACAATGAACGACATGATAGTGGTGAGCGCCCCTGATGGCTTGGTGCTATTCACCAATGTCGCCGCGACGCAAACGCTGGGCTACACTCCGGAAGAGTTGGCCACCATGCCTCTGGGCACGCTCTATTCAGCAAAAAATCGGCCTGAAGCGGAGCGCTTCTTCATATCGGCGGCAAGGGAAAGCGGCTCGACCAGTACGATACCGCTTGCGGCCAGGAACGGCACCCGCATACCGGTTGAAACCCGTGCCTGGCTTGGCCGCTGGAACGGCGCCCCGTGCATGTACTGCGCTTACAAGAATCTGAGCGCCGAACAAGAAACGCGGCAACGCTTTGAATCACTGTTCAATCGCAACCCGGCGCTCATGGGCCTCTCTACCCTGCCAAACCGCCGATTCTCCGATGTTAACGAAGCCTTCCTGAAGACGCTGGGTTACACGAGAGATGAGGTCATCGGAAAAACAGTGATGGAACTCCAACTATTCGCGATCCCAGAACAGGAAGTAGCGGTAGTGCGGGCGCTTCAAAGGCGAGGCAGCGTCAGCGAACTGGAACTCCAGATACGGCGCAAGGACGGATCTATCCTTGACGGCCTCTTTTCAGGAGAGATCATAGGCGCCCACGGCAACCGTTATTTCCTGACCGTCATGATAGACATCACCGAGCGCAAACGTATAGAAGAGAAATTCAAGCAAGTAAGCGACCGATTCTCGTTGGCGACTCGCGCCGGCGGAGTGGGAACCTGGGATTACGATGTCAGCGCCTCCCGGCTTGACTGGGACGAACAGATGTACCGCCTGTACGGAACAAGGCCGGAGCGGTTCGATGGCTCCTATGAGTCCTGGAAGACCCGCATGCTCCCGGAAGACCTGCAACGGAGCGATGAAGAATTCCAGAAAGCGCTCCGAGGAGAGAAGGATTACGATACGGAGTTCCGCGTCCGCTGGCCGGACGGAAGCGTCCACACCATCAGGGCGCTCGCCATAGTACGACGAGACGCCGCCGGTAACCCCTTGCACATGATAGGCACAAACTGGGACATAAGCGCTCAGACGCAATCGGAAGTCGAACTCAAGGAGACCAACCGCTATCTCGAAGAAGCAAATATCCGGGCCAAAGACCTGATCGTGCAGGCCGAGGCAGCCAACGCGGCCAAGAGCGAATTCCTCGCCACGATGAGCCATGAGATACGCACGCCCATGAACGGCGTCATAGGCATGACGGGACTCCTCCTGGACACCGAACTCAGCCCCGAGCAACGCCAGTATGCGGAACTCGTGCGCACGAGCGGCGAGGCCCTGCTGTATCTGATCAACGATATCCTGGACTTCTCAAAGATCGAATCCAAAAAATTGGAGCTTGAAAACATCGATTTTCACCTGCGCGTCACTATCGAGGATTCCGTAGACCTCCTGGCGGCCAAGGCCCACGAAAAAGGCCTCGTGTTGGCCAACATCATCGACCCCGGCGTACCGGTTCACCTCCGGGGCGATCCCGGACGCATCAGGCAGATCCTAATAAACCTGGCTGACAATGCCATCAAATTCACCGAGGCCGGCAGCGTTACGATTCATACGAGCCTTCTACGAGAGGACGACGAACGCGCAACCGTTAGTTTTTCGATCAGCGACACGGGGATAGGGATTCCCATACATAAACAGGCCTTGCTTTTCGAACCGTTTACACAGATGGACAGCTCGACGACACGCAAGTACGGCGGAACAGGCCTCGGCCTCTCCATTTCGAAAAAGCTGGCAGAGCTCATGGGCGGGACGGTAGGGGTAAAAAGCGAATCGGGCAAGGGATCCACGTTCTCGTTCTCAGCCGTCTTCGAAAAACGTCCCGCGGGCGTATTCTCGTCGCCGCCGCCCTGCATCAACCTGAGCGGACTGCGCGTACTCGTGGTCGATGAAAACGAGGCAAACAGACTCGTCGTCGGGTCCTTGCTCGCAAGCTGGGGCTGCCAGTATGAACTGGCGATGGAGGGTACGACTGTGACAGGAATTATGGAAGACGCGGCACAAGCCGGCCGGCCATACTCGGTAGCGTTGCTCGAGGCGCGGGTTCAGGACCTGGATGGCCTCGAACTGGGGCGCCGTATCAAGGCTAACGAGAAACTGCGGGCTACTCGCCTCTTCATGATGACGCCCCTCATGCGGCAAGGCGACGCGACCCGGATAACAAACGCCGGTTTTTCTGGCTACCTCAACAAACCCATACGCCAGTCCCAACTTCGTGATCGCCTGGCGCTTGCGGCGGGCTGCGTGGATGATGCGGCTCTGTTGCCCCCGCATAGCCCCGCGCCCGCATCAAAGACTTCAGAAAAGCAGAGGAACAAGATGCGTATCCTTCTGGCGGAAGACAACGTGACGAACCAACTCGTCGCCCTCAAGATCCTTGAAAAATACGGATATCGGGTAGACGCCGTCGCTGACGGAAAAGAAGTTCTGGACGCATTGTCGCGTCTCCCCTATGATCTCGTACTGATGGACTGCCAGATGCCGGAGATGGACGGATTCGAAGCGACGCGCGCCATCAGAAAAAACGAAGGGACAGATAAACATATTCCCGTTATAGCCATGACCGCCAGCGCCTTGCAGGGCGACCGGGAGAAGTGTATTGAGGCGGGCATGGACGACTATCTGAGCAAGCCTGTTGAACCGGCAAAACTGGCGGCCGTTGTAGAACAGTGGCTCAATCGGGCTGAAGAAGGGCTGGCGGTACAGGAACTGGAAGCGGCGGAAATAGATGATAAACCGCTGGCTATTTTTGACAGAGCCGGTTTCTTTTCGAGAGCGATGGACGATGCCGAACTAGCGCGCTTGCTGGCCAAGACTTTCCTTGGCGATGCGCCGACACAAATAGAGGCGATGAGCGCGGCGCTCGCCGCGGGTGAAACCAGAAAAGCTGAAAAGCTGGCGCATCGCCTCAGGGGGGCCGCGGCCAATATGGGCGCGGAGGCCCTCCGGGAACTGGCGAGGATGATTGAGGAAGCGGGAAAAGCCGATAATCTCGACGGCATGAAGATACTGCTGCCCGAATTCTTAAAGCGCTATGAGGCGCTGAAAAACGCACTGAATACGATTTAGGTGATAGAATGCCGGCAGCCCTGGCATGCAGGACCAACGGGAACAAAACCCGAATACTAAGGAGCGGAGTACATGAAGGCACTGATCGTAGAAGATGATTTTTTAAGCCGTATGCTGCTTCAGGGCTTGCTTAAACCCTATGTGGTTCCCGATGTCGCCGTCAACGGCAAGGAAGCCGTCGAGGCTGTTCGTTTGTCCCTTGAGGCAAAAGAGCCATACAACCTCATCTGCATGGACATCATGATGCCAGAGATGGATGGCCAGGAAGCGCTGAGGCATATCCGCGACCTGGAGAAACTGGCCGGCATTCTGCCCACCGACGGGGTCAAGGTGATCATGATAACGGCTCTGGATGACAAGAAAAACATAATGACCGCGTTCAGGGAACAGTGCGATACCTATCTAGTCAAACCGCTGGACAAGTCAAAGCTGGTAAAGACGCTTGAAACGCTGAACCTCATATAAGAATACCACTTGACTCTCACATTCGCGGTCAAGACAATGAAAAAATAGAGTTGGATACAGAGCGAGGAACGGTATGACGGATAAAAAACAGGTTCTCATAATCGACGATATGGAGCAGAACAGGAAGGCTATCAAGACCTTTCTGTTCTTCCTCCACTTTGACGCGACGCTCGCGGTCGATGGTCTTGATGCCAAAAAAATCCTTGAATCAAAGCATTTCGACCTCATCGTATCTGACATCGAGATGCCCAACATGAACGGCTTCGAATTGCTCGCGTCCGTCAAGAAAGCGCCTGCGCATAAAGACACCCCGGTCATAATGCTGAGCACGCTCGACACGCCAGAGGTGATGGAGCGCTGCAAGAAACTGGGAGCGGGTTCATACATAGTCAAGCCGTTCACCAAGGAAAAATTCGAGTCGGCCCTGACGGCACTCAAGCTGTTCCCATAAGCGCGGGCCCTGCATTGAATTCCTCAACTCAGCAATCGGTACTGGAAGGCCTTGAGGCAATCGAGGCCAGACTTCTTGAATTGGAGCGTATCTCGGAAAGCGGTCTGGATCCGCTCATCGCGGTGCCCCTGCTCTTCAGGGATTTTCACAACCTTAAAAGCACCCTGTCCATGGAAGGCATAGACCAGAGCGCGGAACTCATCCATCAGTCAGAATCCTGCCTGGATGCCCTGCGCACCGGAAAGGGCGACGTGGAATCCGGCTGGGTCGACATACTGCTTGCGGTCGTAGACCATGTCCGGACGGTCGTCGGATCGGATCTCGACGCTAAAGCGCCCGCCTTGGCGGAGCGGCTGGAACGACTACTCGGAGACTGGCTCGGCCAGGAAAAAATCCAGGCCAGGCGCATCGGTTTTCCGCTCGATGAAGCTGAGGCACAGGCGCTTCAAGCCGCGCTATCATCGAACTTGACTCCCTACATGCTCGAAAAGGTCGTGGGAGACGAACTTGACGCTTCGTCAGTCGATTCGCTGCCAGTGTTCGACGCAGTGGCGGAAGCCGGAAGCCTCATAACGCGCCGGCTCATACGAGCCAAGGGTTCGGGCTCGGTTCTCACAATCCTGTTCGCGACCGACAAGACACAGGAAGACCTGTCATTCATCTTGTTCGACCCGTTGTGCCCGGTGAGCGGATTCCAGAGTACCGCTACGGCAAAGCGACAAGCCGCGAGCGCCGTTCAGCCCCCCGAGGAACCATTCAAGCTCAGGCGCATACTCATCGTCGACGACGAACCTATAGCCCTCATGCTCCTGCAGCGTTTCCTTTCGCAGTACGGAAGGCTGGATACTGCCGGAGACGGCCTCGAGGCTATCGATAAGGTTGCCAGAGCCATCGGCAACAAGGACCCGTACCACATAGTGTTCTTGGACATCATGATACCGGGCGCTCCCGGAAGCGAAGTGCTCGAGGAAATACGAAAACTCGAGAAGAGAGCCGGGATTCTACAGGGAGACGGTTCGCGCATCGTCATGGCGAGTTCCATAAGCGACTACACGTCAATCTCCACATCCTTCAAGAACCAGGGCGACGCCTACCTCGTCAAGCCTATAGACTCCCAGATCATAGACAAGACGATGCTGAAGCTGGGTTTCTCAAAAATGACTATCACCTTGACCGCCGTTCCCAACTCCAAAAAAATCGCCACATAGTATATACTGGGCAGTATGAACCTCTACCGCATCCAGAACATCAATTGCCCGCTCGATCACGATGAGCATTACCTCCGCGGCCGCGTGGCCCGCGAACTGGGCGTGGGGCCAGTGCATCTGGCCTCGTTCCGCCTCGAACGCAGGTCCGTTGACGCTCGCGACAAGCGCGACATACGGATCGTTTACACAGTTATAGCGGGGCTAGAGCAGCCTTCGCGTAGCCTCGGCGCCAAGTCGGAGGCTCTGGTATCAGCAAAATCCTACATGTTCCCGACGCCGGGGCCGCGAAAACAACCAGGCGACGGACAGAGGCCCATCATCGTGGGCTCAGGCCCCGCGGGGCTCTTCTGCGCGCTTGAACTGGCCAAGGCTGGATTCAGGCCGCTGGTGCTGGAACGCGGCGATGATGTCGAGACCCGCGGCAAGGCCGTCTCGTCATTCTGGACCGGCGGAGAGCTAAACGCCGAATCGAACATGCAGTTTGGCGAGGGCGGAGCCGGTACCTACTCGGACGGCAAACTGACAGCCTCCGGCAGCGACGACTCGGGTAGAAACCGCCACGTGTTCGAAGAATTCGCCGCGGCCGGCGCTCCTCCTGAAATCCTCTATTCCAACAAACCGCATATCGGCACCGATTACCTCGTGCAAGTCGTCAAAAACCTGCGCACCAAGATAGAAAGCCTTGGCGGAACGGTACGCTTCCGCGCCCGCGTTGAAAAGCTGGCAACGGAAGGCGGCCGGGTTACGGGCGTCGTGTTGGCGGACGGAGAGACAATACGCTCGGGCGCGGTTGTGCTCGCGATAGGGCATAGCGCGCGGGATACCTTCGCGGAACTCGCGTCCGCGGGCGTGCCGATGGAGCGTAAACCCTTCGCCCTGGGACTCCGCGTGGAGCACCCCCAGGAGATGCTGTCCCGGGCGCAGTACGGCGACCACTGGAACCACCCCGCCCTCGGCGCGGCCGACTACAAGTTGACGCACAAGGCCGCCGACGGCCGCGGCGTCTATTCGTTCTGCGTGTGTCCCGGCGGGTATGTGGTAGACGCCAGCTCCGAGGCGGGCCTGTCGGTGTGCAACGGCATGAGCGACTTCTCGCGGAGCGCGCCGAACGCCAACAGCGCCATAGTCGTGTCCGTGCGCCCTGAAGACTTCGGCGGAGACGATTCCAGCCCGGCCGGTATCCTGGCCGGCGTCGAATACCAGCGGCGCTGGGAAAAGCTCGCATGGGAATCGGCCCGCGCGGCCTCCGGAGCCGGTCTCGGAAAATCCGCCTTGCCCGTTCAGACACTCGAAGATTTCATCGCGGGCCGAGCCTCGGAATTTCTCGGGGGCGTCGTGCCGTCGATACGCGGCTCCTACGCGCTCGCCGACCTTAACGCCTGCCTGCCTCCGTTCGCGGCGGCCGACATCAAGGAGGCTTTACCGGCCTTCAATAAGAAGATAGCCGGATTCGGCCGCCCCGACGCGGTACTGTCCGGCGTGGAGACGCGCACCTCGTCGCCGGTGCGCATCCTGCGCGACGAAAACCTACAGTCCAGCCTCCGGGGACTATTCCCCTGCGGCGAGGGCGCCGGTTACGCCGGCGGCATAATGTCGGCGGCGGTGGATGGCATCAGGGCGGCGGAAGCGGTGGCGCAAGCCAGCGGAGCGGTATAAGGCAAGGATTAGCGTCGATGCCTAAAAACACGTCCATCAAGGCGGGAGAACGCAGGAACGCGACGATACTCTTCGCGGATCTACAGGGCTTCACAGCCCTGTCGGAGCGCATGGATCCTGAAGAGATGGACGCGCTGATGAGCCGACTGTTCGGCGCCTTCGAGAAGATCATAGTCGCTCGCGGCGGCGTCGTGGAGAAGTACATCGGGGATGCCCTGGTCGCCGTGTTCGGCGTGCCGGAACTCCACGAGGACGACCCCCAGCGCGCCCTTGAGTCAGCGCTCGCCTTCCTAGAACGCAACCGAAAGCTCGAGGGAGAACTGGCGCCGCGGGGTACGGCGCTGTCGTTCAGGATAGGCGTCCATTCTGGCCTCATAGCCACCGGCGACCGTGGGTCATTCAAGGTCGTCACCGGCCACCCCATGGCGATAGCCCAGCGCCTACAGGCGGCGGCAGAACCAGACCAGGTGCTGGTTTCAGAAGCCGTAAAGGAACGCTGCGAAGCGGACTACGACTTTGACGGACCGCTCCGCATCCCAGTCAAAGGCGCCAGCGAATCGGTCGCGGCCTGGAGACTCGTGGGGCCGGCCCAATCCGGCCTGCACGACGCGGGCATCTTCGTGGGGCGCCAAGACAGGCTGGATGAGCTCTTGCGCCTCTATGTCAGGCACGACCCTACCCAGAGTTCCGGCCTGTACCTTGTCGGAGAGGCGGGCATAGGCAAGACACGATTGGTACAGGCCCTGCTGGAACGGGTCAAGCGTTTTCCGGAATTCAGTTCACCGGTCTTTATAGCCAAGGCGCAGAAATACCGTCCCGTACGCTATGCCGTCATAGTCGATCTAGTCCTTGAGTACTTCGGCATCGACCCTATGTCGGGCCACGGGGCGATAGCCGCCGCGCTGACAAACCTGCCGGGAATCGAGTCGTTGCATGCCAATCGCTTCGCGAGCCTGCTGGACAGCGCCGGACCGCGAGCCCAAGACTCCGAACTCGTATTGTCGCTCTCTTCCATAGTCTCAGCCATCATGGAACGCCATGCCAACGCGGTGTACTCCGCCGTGCTATTCGTGGACAACGCCCAGGCCATGGACAGGCCCTCAAGGGAGTTCCTCTCATACTACCTAAAGAACGGCAAATACAAACCATTCATGTTGATGGCCGGCCGCGACCAGCCCCAGGCCTTGCGGGATGCGTTTCCGTCGCTCAGGGCGCTCAGGCTTGACCCGTTGCCGCAGGCGGAAGCCAAGTCGCTCGCGTTGGCGCACTGGGCGGAAATACCGGAGCGCCTGCTCGATGCGGCGCTGTCGCAATCCGCGGGCAATCCCTTGTTCGTGCGCGAATACACGCTGTTCGCGAAAAAGCACAAAGACCTCTCTAGCCTGCCCGGCACCATCCAGAACATGTTCATTACCAGTCTGGACCGCTTCAAACCCGCCCTCCGCGATTTTGTCACGTCGATGTCGGTGTTCTTGTTCAACTTCGACAGGTCCGAGGCTAGCCGCGTGTATGAGGCCTCGGGAGGCGATCCGGCATTCGTCACGCAGGCGCTGGACGCCCTGTCCCGCGACGGCATACTGGTGCGGCGCGGAGAGCGGTACGCCTTCGCCCTTGACGTGTTCAAGAAGGCCCTGTACGCGAGCATCCTCAACCACAACAAGAAGGTCCTCCATGGCGTCGTGGCCGACATCATGCTGGAGAACCTGGCGCACAACAGGCTCAGGTTGCTCCACCATCTGATGAAGTCGGAACGTTGGCTGGAGGCCGCCAACGTCATCCAGTCAGACCCTGCGCGAAATTATGGCTATGAATACCTCGACTATATCGACGCGCTATACAAACGGCTATCGAAGTCATCGCCAGGCGAGGCGGTGCAACTCCTTATAACCAAGAGCGCTCTCTATTTTAACGCGGGCAAAATAGACGAGGCGGAAGAAGAACTCAAGCGGGTGATGAGCTTTGCCGTAAGCGACCGCAACGAACTGTGCATGGGTTTCGCCTACCACATGATATGCGCGCACAATTCCATGTCAGCCGCCTTTCAGAAGGCGCGCTTCACAGGGCAGAAGGCGCTGTACTACTACCGCAGGGCGGGCGTAGCCGCGCGAAGCAGGCAAAACGTAGTCCGCCATATCGCGTTTTCAGAGATACAGCGCAACAACTTCGAGGAGGCGCGCGCGCTGGTCGAAGAAACGGCAGACCTTCCGGGCCGTGACGACTTTGAGTACGCCAGTTCCATAGCAGAAAACAAACTCTACGCGGGCGACTACCACGGCGCGCTGGACACGATCAAGGCCGTAGTGTTGCCGGCCGACGAGAACTTACTGGCGGTCGCCCGCTTCTTCGGCATAGACCTGAAACTCAAGATCCTCTGGCAGCTCTGCGATTTTAATGCCCTCGCGCCGGCCGCCAGGGCGTTGCTCGAAGCCGGCGATCTGAGCGATTCCAGCATAGCGCAGGCTCATGCCATGCTCGCGACCTCGGCCGCGCTCTCTGGCGACCACAAGACGGCACGCGAGGCCTTCATGCAGGCCGAGTATTACATCGACAAGGTGCGCAATGATTTTGATCGAGTGGAATCACTGCGGACTCTTGCCCAGTGCCATTTCGTCGCGGGCAATGTCCGCAAGGCGGAAGCGGCGGCCAGAGAGGCTCTCGTTCACGGTCTTAGGCACTCCAGCTACTACCCGACCTTTACGGCGTTGATGCTGCTTGTTCAGATAGCCTCGGACCGCGGCGACGAGACCGAGGCAAAATTCTTCCTTGCCGAGGCCTCTTACTTCTTCTCGACGGGACTGCTCTTGCCGAACAAGGACGCGATCATCTACTACTATCATGCAAGCAGGCTCCAGGACACAGCCGCCGCGGGGAAAAGCGCGGAAATTGCCCGCAAACTGCTTCAGAACGAAAAATCGCGTCTGGGCGCCCCTGATCTCGTAGCCAGCTTCCTCTCGGTCAGGGGATTCGGCGATATCGAGCGGGCCTTGGACGCGATCAGGAAGGATGGGACATGAGTATGGATGCGGATACCGCGGACATCATCAAGGGCATAGAAGGCTTGAACCAACTCGACGACGACGGCATAGCCGCGATAGCCTCAGCCTCGTCACTCCACAGTGTCCCTGAAGGTACTATGTTCTTCGAAGCCGACGATGTGTCCGGGGATGTATATTTCGTCATTTCAGGTATCGTCGGCGTCAGTACGAGCAGCCCCGAGACAAAGGCGCCGTTGCGTATCGATTACACGGAATTGCTGATTCTACGTTCGGGGACGATCTTCGGCGAATTGTCCTTTCTCGACGGGACTCGCCGTTCGCTGACCGCGGTAGCCAGGGAACGGACCCTTGTGTTGCGCCTGGACGGGCAGTTGCTCAAGGCCGTGTGTGATTCGAACGCCTTCGTAGGTCGGGCAGTCTACGCCTTGCTGGGAAAGGCGGCCGCGAGGGCAGCCAAGGATGTTTCCATGGAACTGCGCAATCTTCTGGCGGCGAGGAGCTGAAGGCCGATGGAAACCGATATGAGGAGGGCAGTCTATGAGGCGCTGTCGCTGATCGAAGATGCGCTCGCGGACGGATACCACAGCGGCCAACCCGTACCGGCCTTCGCCGAACAAGTACCCAGGGAAGCGGCGGGATCCGCGCCCCCCCTACCCCGCGCCGCCTCGCCGCAACGCGCCGGCGGCGTCCGTACGGGAAACATGCCCAAGGACGACAGCCTTACCGCCATTGCCGCCGAGGCCGCACGGTGCATGGCGTGCAGGCTAGCCTCGGGTAGGACGC
>Ga0154384_1146_pt2 | contig 24867 bp, 30 predicted proteins | sample RifGroB1_FD_115896 | JGI IMG/M metagenome (GOLD analysis project Ga0154384, IMG submission 115896) | Spirochaetes bacterium GWB1_59_5 | reverse complement strand
CTGAAGGGCTTCCCGTCGCTCCTGGGCATGGACATCTCCAAGAGGGTGGGTATGGGGGGCTTAGGCAACATCGTCAACGGCGACCCGCCTCCGGGACTCTCCGCCGGGCAACGTGCTCAGTGGGCGGCAGGTCGTTTGCTCGGCCCTTCCTTCGGCATGGCCACCGACATGATGAAGTCCTACGACGCCCTGGCGCAGGGGGAGCTCGTGGAAGCGTTCAAGGCATCGACGCCCAAGCCGGTGAAGGACCTTTTCAAAGCCGCGGCGCTCTACCAGGACGGCGCCAAGGGCGGGGGCGGTCGCACCGTAGTCCAGCCGGAGGACATCTCGCCCATCAGCATCGCGCTCCAGGCGCTCGGGGTCAACCCGATGGAGGTCTCCCTGGCCATGGAGGAGCGGCGGGAGATCGCAGCGCTCACCACCCAGATGAGACAGCGCAGGTCGCTGCTTTTGAAGAGGGTCACAGACGCCACTCTGGACAACGACATGGACGCACGGGACGAGGCGCTGGAGGCGATCAATGCCTGGGGGTCGAAGCAGCCGGCTCTGAAGATCACGCAAGGGGAGCTACTGTCAGCGCTGAAGCGTGGGCGGGCGGCGAAGGCCGGGACTTTGACGAAACAGGAGCAGATGGTGCAAGGGATAATTCGAGGGGAGTAAAAGAAGAAGGGCCTCTACAATAGAGGCCCTCTGTTTGTCTACAGTAACCCTAATATCAGCCCTATCACTACACCGATGCAGAAGACAACCCAATGTTCTGTATACATCCCTCCCCTTCACCTTTATGGGCCTGCCGCAGTAGGGGCAGAATTTAAAAGTATCCTCTCGGTCCTGTAAATGCCCGCAAGCCGTGTCATACATTCCTGTCCACCCTTTAGGCCGTGTCCACTCACAGCACACCTCGGCAGGCTGTGCGGCGGCTTGGCGAATATCATCGGCAGCATATCTACACTGGTTGCTGCCCATCTCAGCGCCACGTTTCTCCGCTATCTCCACAGCCTCCCCCATCCCCAGCACGCGCCCTCTTGCCTCGCCGATGGCACACGGACGGTCGATAGAGAGCCCCACCCATCCAGATTGCAGACCGTAGCCTTTCAGAACATGCGTGACGGTGGTGGTCATCTCGCGGCCAGTGTATACGAGCGGTTTGCCGGGAGAAGTGGTGCCGGGGAATCCGCCGTCGTGTCTTGGTTTCATCTCCGCGCCAGTGTGGAGTGTTTCGCGCAGGGTAAGAGTGTCACCCTCTTGGAAGTCTCGGTCATTAAACCGGATCTCCCACGTCTTGCAACCGTCAAGCACCGCTTGGAACACTTCGCTATCAGTTTTTAGTTCGTGCTGTTTCTTCTCGTCCATGTTATTGGGCCTCCTTGTGCCGGTTCCACTTCTTGAAAGAAGCAGTGTCGGTCGAGGACTGGGATGCGTTCTTGAACGCGGAGATCCTTTCGCCTTCCATCACTTCCCCCTTATCTCTCCTCGAAATCAAACCGCGAAATTGTCTCGTTCAGGCAGACGCCGACCAGCATCTGGACGTGGGGGCAGAGATAGTGCTTCGGGAGGTTCTCAACCGAGACCGCGAAAACCTCTTCGCTCTCCATGGTGCGCGCCTTCAGCACCTCGTCGGTGGCGGTGTGCAGCACCTTGACGTTCCAGCCCTTGCCGCTGAAGGTGCCCTGGTAGCTCCAACAGATCTCAGGGATGTCGACCCCGGTCTCCTCTTTGAACTCCCGGGACATTGCCTCGTAGATGGACTCGCTGGCGTTGATCTTGCCGCCCACGCCGTTCAGCTTGCCGCGCAGTTCTTCCGGCCCGCGATCTTTCTTGATCAGCACGACCTGCTTCCTGTCTTCGCTGAAGGCGAAACCTACCACGTAGCGGATCACTGGGGCACCTCCGCTTTCTCCGCGGCGCACCGGCCACAGACCAGGCACCTGATTTCAGCCTCTTCCGGATCGCAGATCACCGTGCCGTCGTACTTGCATCTGAAACATGCCATACTCACCTCCTGGTACGCCCATCGGACGAATGTTTTCATGTTGCAGTGGTAGCCGCCCCGGGCGTGGGTCCATGATCCTGGATAGCGCCTGCGGCCTTCTCGGATGACGATGAAATAGACGATGCTGTCCTGCACCCTGGTCACGATGCGCCGACCCACGCCGGCGACGTCTTCGAAGATGCGACCTGGTTTTATTTGTTGGCGGTTCACAGGCCGGAGAAGTCGAGGGAGAGGCAGGGGTCACTGCCGAGCGACTCCTGCCGAGCGACGGCGCTCGGCAACATCAGATCCCCTTTACTACCCCGCTGGTTTGGTCCTCCGTGCTCTGCGTCGGATGCCCTGATGGTGGACCAGAAAGAATCCTCCTTCTTTACCTGCCCTGTAAGCATCAGCCTTGGTTTGCTGTGGTCACCCTGATCATACTGATACCCGACACCTGCACTATCCGCCACACGGACAGTTTGCCAGTTAAGTCCTAAGCCTCCCAAAGAGAACTCTCCAGGCTCGTTCGGCTCGTTCGGCTGTGGCTGGCACGACTCCGTTTCCGAGCAGGCGCAACCGACAAAGTGCTTATGTGTGGTAGGGAGTACGAAGCCGAAGCGGCGCATCAAGACCCTGAAGGCTTTTTCAGCTGTCGCAGGAACGACTCCATTTCCGAGGAGGCGTAGTTCATCCACTCGATTTCGTCCTTGATGGGCTGCTTGTGGATAGATCCGGTCCCGCCTAAACGCTTGGTCAAAAACGGATCTCCAAACTTCTTCCATCTCTGGTAGTGCTTCTGACACATGCCATGCTTCAGCTTCCCAACGGCCCCACATATCTGGCACGGCTCCAGCTCTTTCCAAGGGCGCTTGCCCTCGCTCCAGTGCAACTTCGTATGACAGCTGGCACATAGCGTAAGCAAGTTCTCGCTTGAGTTGTTCGCGGGGTTCCTGTCCTTGTGATGTACTCCAAGATGGGTCTGCGCCTGACATACCTCGCAGGCCGAATCCTTGAGCTGCGTTGCCCTCTTGAGAAGCCCAGACAAAGTAACAGATTCTTTGCGTGAAGCAGTCCAACTGCATTCCCGCGAGCAGTACTGTCTCCGCAAGAAGACGGACATATCCTCCAACCGATTGTTGAACCTCTTCCGCTCCAACTTCGCACCACAGGCGGCGCAGTATTTCTCGGGCGTAGGCTTTACCGGATAGTCTCGCATAGGCACTTCCTCCTGCGGAGACAGTACTATCATGCCCATTAGGTGTCAAGGTTCTGCCCACATTACCGGAAGGCCCATTAGCGTACAAACCCAAAGGGGTGAGAGTTTCCCCGAAGTCTCCAAAGACATAGCCGTCTGTGCTTCCAAGTTCGGGCTGTTGCGTTCCCTCTCGGCGGGGCAATCTCCGCCCAAGTTCACCTTCGGCGTCTGCCTGGCAGACGCCGCCAACGACTCTCGGGGGCTCCCATCTGAACTGAGGCTGTCCGGGACGTGAGGGCCATGCTTGACGAACTCGGGCAGTGTCTTGCCCCGGGTATGCTCCCACCTCGCCTGATTGTGCTCCGGGTTCGATGATGTGTTCTTGAAATCCCGTGCCGCAGGCGTCGTATCCGACGCCTGCTCTGACCGCGAGGATGAACACTCTCTTCCGCTGGTGAGGAGCGCCGACTTCAGCCGCTGAGAATACTCCAACCTCAACCATGTAATCCATTTCTTCCAGTCGCCTGTAGATGTGGGCGATGACGAGCGATCCGTCAGGCATTTTGGCTGAGAGCAACCCGTCGACATTTTCGAAGAATATGAATCGGGGCTGCATAAGTTCAAAACCGTCGCAGATGATGTCGAAGAGCCAGCGTTCGTCTTCTGTGGACTTTCGCTTCCCGGCGCAGGACACCGGCTGACAAGGAAATCCTGCGCTAACAATGCCTTCACGTAGCAGCGGGTGAAACTCTTGGTACGGGAAGGACACAACATCCGTGTAGACAGGTGCTGCATCAAGGAGTCCCGCTTCAACTTTTTTAACCAAGTTGCTGACGGCGAATGCTTCCCTCTCGCAGTAAGCGACAGTGCGAAGATTTGGGATTGCTCTATGTAGCCCAAGGCCGATACCTTCGTACCCGGAGCAGATGGAGATGTAGGGGATTTTCTTATTGGGAGAAAAACTACGCACAGGGCACCAGCCCCAGTGCGGCCAGAATCGGCCACCCGTTCCGAAGTTCCCTGCTCGCTACTGTAGATCTGCTGATGTTCTGCTCCCGGCACCAGGCGGCTATACTCTGCTTCCTCCCCTCGAACTCCACAACTCTGGTGTGCTTGAACGTCTCCGCCTGCTCCAGCCTCGTAGCCCATCTGCAGTTCTCCTTGGTGTAGTCGCCGGCGGGGTCTGCCCTGTCCAGCGTATGCTTTGTGGTGGGGCGCGCCCCCATGTCATCGTTGAAGCCCTCCAAAGTCTCCCACTTTGCGGCGTACCTCACGCCTTTGCCGCCGTAGTACTTGTGGTCGAATCTATTGGCGTTAGTGCAGCGCTGCTTCATGCCGTTCCATACAGGCCAGTTTATGTGTCGGGGCATCTACATCCTCCTCAAATAAGTCATGGCTGGAGCATACCGCCTCCAGCCATCATTGTCAAGAACTTTACGCAGTCTTTTTTCTTTCGTCCAGTGACGTCACCACGGAGAGGACTTTTCGCCCAAGGGCGGGACAGTTCAGGTCGATCACCCAGACCGGCTGCTGCGTTCCGCCGATGTAGGTCCCGGACCCTAAGACCCTTCGCATGCTCGCGTTCTTCAGGGCGCCCAGTTCGGAGAGGTCATTCTTCAACTCGGTGTAGCTGCCATAGTGGCGATCCAGGTACTTGCGCAGGGCGTTGCGCGAGATGAAGAGCAGGTTCTTCTCCAGCATGATCCTGCCGATCAAGGGGCCGCAGGGCGCCCTGATCACGCTACAGAGCCGGGAGTCATCGCCGGTGGTGATCATAATGCCTGCTGCCGACTCATCTAGGAACTGGCCCAGGACGTCTACCTGCGAGGTGGCGAGCTCACACTTGTCCTCGCGCATGTCCTTGATCTGCTCCGTCAGCCAGGCCAGCACCGGCGCCACCTCGAACTGGATCAGCCCGAGCTTCTTGGCGATCAGCCCGCCGTAGATGGCCACCGCGCTCATGGCGGACCAGAACCTCTCGTCGCTGGTGGCGCCGCTCATGGCGTCAATCTTGGTGGAGAGTGCGTCGATCTTGTCCCTGTGGTGCTCCTGCTGTGCCATCAGGTAGCGCACGTACTCCGGACCCGCCACGCCATAGTTCTCGTGGAAGCTGCGATAGACGCCGGTGGCGCGGTCGCGGTCGAAGTCCTTGACGGGGTGGCAGGAAACCTCCATAATACGATTCACCTCCGCGGAGGCGTCGGCCTTCAGGTTGGAGAGCTTGTCGACCAGGGAGTGGTTGGAGCTGGCCACGGCGATGGTGTTCCAAGAGTTCAGGATGGCTTTTTCCCGGGAGTCGCGGCCTAGGCGTGCCTTGTCCCTCCCCTGCGTCACGCGGTACAGTAGATCGGACAATTCCTGCCCCTCGATGTTGGACACTTCATCCAGGTAGATGGGGAGGGAGCCGTAGAGACCCAGGCGGGAGATCAGGGCGTTCACCGTGTCGTTCTTCATCAGAGCCAGGGCGCGGGGGTCGCCGTACATGGAGAGTATCCACTCCCCGACCAAGGTCTTGCCGATGCCGGAGTGGCCGACCAGAGCGACCACCGCTCCGGCGTAGCCGGTGAAACGCATGAGCGGCGCGCCGAAGGCACCGGCCAGGAACGCGAACGCGAATGGCTCCATGCCCGGAAGGCCGAGGGCCTTTGTCGAGTCGGACCAGCTTTGGAGGTCCCCCTTGGAGTGGAATGCCTTGGCAACTTCGGGAATGTTTTTCGCAAAGCCTGTCACCTCCTCTTCTCCGCCGGGGCGGAAGGTTGTCTGCCCGAGCACGAAGGTAAGGTCCAGCCCCTCCTGTCTCCATCCCATCTGCGAGTGGAGGGTGGCCAGGTTCTTCATGCCGCGCAACTTCTGCATGTAGTTGTCCAGATAGAGATTCATGTGCTGCCTCGCCTCCTTGCCTGAGACCTGGACGTGATTATCTGCCAGGCACATCAGCATGGTTTTTTGGTCGTGCAGGAGTGCCGATCGGAGCGTGAACTCCTGGTACTCGCGGGTGATGGGGAGCTGATGGCGGATGGTGACCGTCTCGTACCCCAGGCTCTGATCCATGGCGATCTTGGTGGGGTAGAGGTCGTAAGAGTAGAAGCGCAAAGGGGCGGCGTCGTCCATCTCGAAGAAGAGACCAGTCTCGGTGCGGCGGTAGCCGTAGGGCTGCAGGTCTTCCTCTTCCTCGGTGACCGCCTCGGCGATGGCCGCCTCCGGCCGCCCCAGTACGATGGGACTCTTGATCTTGTTGGCGGAGGGGCAGCCCACACACTGCTGCGGGTTCTCCTGCCCAAATTTCTGGCAGGTCGTGGGGCCTACTCCGGACTCCTTGTGGTGCCGGATCTTGTCCTCAGTCACCTCGAAAGAATACTCGGGATGGCCCTGCGACCATTCGTGGATCAGCTCGTCTCCGTTCTCGCAGTGGCGCAACAGGCCGATGGCTGCGTACCAGAGCGGCTCGGGGAGGTCGCCCTTGCGGTCACGCACCAGACGGAGCTGTGCGCACTTCTCGGCGACCTTCTGCCCTGACGCCGGGGGGCCGCCGATGCCGGCGGTGAACTCGTCGTTGATGCCTTGGAACTGCGTCGGGCGGGTGAGAGCCAGGGTCTCGATCTTGGCGCTCTTGGATGCGGTGGCTATCAGGTGCGTGAACTCCGCCAGGGTCAGACTGCCGGCATCCAGCAGCACCTTGACATCCTTGATCTCGGAGGTCTTGCGGTTATGAGTGCCAACGGGGCGGAGCACCGAGGCGGAGTCGGAGGTCCGTGAGGGGTCCTGCCTGAATTTATGGGTGCTGAGGAGCGTCTTGAAAATATCGGCGAGGGCTTTCCACTGCGGCGCCGGCACGTCTTCAGAGATGATCCAGTGCGCGTAGAGGCCGTGGCCGGAGGAGACCAGGGCGGGGAAAGGGAAACCGGTCTCGGCGCAGAAGCGGCGCAGGTCCTTCACGGCGTCTATCTGGTTGGGGTAGGACTTCCCAGGGTCCTTGGCAAATTTCTCTGGGCCGCAGTCGATGTCGATGAAGAACGACCGGAGGGCCAAGACCTGCTTTTGAGTACGCTCTTTCTTGCGTTGCTCCTTGGTGGAGCCTTTGGGGAGCGCCTTGTTGTGGTTCCAGTTCTCGTAAGACTCGCGGACGTAGGTGCCCTGCGCCAGATACATCGTATGCCCGGCGGCGTCCATGGCCAGGAGATGCTGCTGCACGTCCGCGGGAGTCGGATGGAATGTGTGGATGAAGCCCCCGCCTGGGTGCAGGCGTGCGGTGCAGTAGAGGCCCGTAGATGGGAGGAGCCTTTGTAGAAATTCCATTTGGGGTGAACCTCCAGCGAAGTGCATTAAAAGGCAGGGGGCATATGCTACCCCCTGCCTGTAGACGAGTCAATCGGAATCGTACCGCCTACCTGCGTTCGAGCACTTCTGCGCGGACGTCGCCGGCCAGCTTCTTTACTTCCTGCATCCCGGCCCGAAGGCGCGTCCCTGCTGCTTTTTCGCCTTTTGCTACCTTGGCTGCGTCTGCTTTACATGCCTCCACCTGTGCCACCAATGCATTGAAACTCTTCATGTTATACTCCTTTTGGATGTGGTTTAATCTTCTGCGCGCGAGGCTTGCCTCGCCGGCGGAGCCAGGTGTTTTTTGAAGACTTGTGAGAGAACCTGATGACGATCTTTTTTCTGCACGTCCTGGAGCGGGAGGTCATGAGACGCCACGACCTTCTCAAGCAGCGTGATCACGCGCAGTGCGCGGCTGCGGATAAGTGGTTGCTGTGGTCCGTGGTCGGACATCCAGGTGTAGATGGAGACGCGGGAGACCTCGAAGAGGGGCACCACCTCATTCACGGAGAGCCCTGCTTTCTCCAGCAGGGGTTTCAAGGTTTTGAATTTTTTCTCGCCCGGCGGGCCGGGTGTCGTTTTGGATTGGGACATGGTCGTTTTCCTTTTAGAACTTAGGCGGTGAGGGGAGGCTAAAAGCCGCAGCCGCGTGGTGTCCGCCACCTCCGAACGCCTTGGCCACCTCGCTCACGTCGAAGCCGTTGCGAGATCTGAGCGAGTAGCTCCGCTTGCCGTCCGGGCGGTCGCAGTAGGACATGGAGAAAGGGGCGTCGGGGTAGGCGGCGCACATGGCGTCACCCAGGACGGAGATGTTGTCCGAGGCATTGACGCAGGGGACCTCCGCTATGAGATTCACGATCTCACCATGTTTATCTCCCGCCGCATAGAAACAATATCCGTCGGTTTCCAGCCCGCGCCCAAAGCGCATCAGCTCCACCCCTTTCAACCTGCTCTCGACCTGTCGCTGCTGGAAGCGCAGGATCGCCTTGCCGGCGTCGTAGGCGCCCGGGGTGTAGAAGTCACGCCACTCCCCGAAGTCGAAGGGGAGCGTCTGGATGAAGGCGTTGATCTCCTTGGAGTGCTCCAGCTCGAACTTCCAAAGGTCGTAGTCCTGCGCGTAGAGCAGGATCTCAGGCACCTCGGTGTCGGGCATGAAGAAGAGCCAGGCCAGGACGCAGCCGGAGTTTTCCTGGAAGACACGCACGCCGCGGAAGATGGGGTACTGGACGCCACCCTGCTCGTGGAAGGTGACCACCTCGACCTCAGGGAAGTCCGCCAGATCCTCGGCCGCCGATTTGTGGTGATCGATCACCACCACGGAGAACTCAGCCATGAGGTCCTTCAGGACGTTCGACTTGTAGCTGAAGTCCAGGATGTAGACCTGCTGCGGCCTGAAGGCGCGAAGCTCGTCGTAGGGCGGGTCCTCGCCGTACTGCACGGCTTTGAAGAGTAGCTCGTGGTTGGCGGAGAGGCCGCAGTGCGCTGCGTATGCCGCGCCCTGGCCATCACAATCATCATGGTGAAGGATTGCTATTTTCAAGTGGGTTCCTCCTTGTGAAAGGCCCCTCCGAAGAGGGGCTCTAGTTGATTGCCTAGACCGCGAAGAGGTCCGCGAGCTCCTCGTCGCTGACGAGATCGCCTCCGCCCACGGCGAGGTCACCGGCGGCCAGGTCGCCTTCGGCGCCTGCGTTCAGATCCATGCCGAGGTCGATGCCCAGACCTGCGTCCGCGCCGGCTGCCGCCTTGGCTGCTGCCTCCGCTTCTTCCTTGGCCTTCTTGTCGGCAGCGGCTTTCTCTGCCTTGGCCTTTTTGTCAGCGGCGTCCTTGGCCTTCTTGTCGGCCGCCGCCTTGGCTGCGATCTCTTCGGCGGTGGGGCCGGTCTGTGCAGGCTGTGCGGCGATCTGATTCTGTGCCGGTGCTGCGGGAGCGGATGCGCCGCCCTGCATGATGGCCGCGACTTCGGGGCCTTTGGCAAGAGCCTGCAGCTTGGCGAACGGTGCCTCGGGCAGGATGGCCTTGAAACCGAAGACCAGCTTGGTCGGGACCGCGGGGTCGAAGGAGATGTCCGTGATCACCGAGGAGAGCGGCAGGTTGTGTGCCGCCAGCTGGTTGGCATAGGCCGCGAAGTCGCCCAGGGTTGCCGGCGGGACGTTGAAGCGGTAGACGCCGTTGTTGGAGTAGATGGCGAGGCGCTTCTTCTCGGCGCAGGCCTTGCCCTTGCCGGAGCTACCGTCCTGCATCTTGGCGCTGCCCCACATGTTCTGCGGGCAACCGGCGCAGCTCGCGCACTGCGGATTCGGGGAGTCGGCCTTGGGCTTGATGCCGTCCTCGCTGGAGCAGTCCGGAGAGACCGGCTCGGACCCTGCGCCGGAGTAGGCGGTGGCGAAGTAGGCGCGATCCAGGGCGGGCTTGCCGGCCAGGATGACGGCGGAGATCTTGGGGGCGTTCATCATGCCCATGCCGGGGACGTCGATCTGGATGACGGTCTCCACGCCGTCAACCTTGGACTTGAACATGCCCTGGTTGGCGGTGATGGTCGGGACGGCGCCCCCGCCAATGCCCTCGGCCGCGGCTTTGTTGACGGCGAGGAGGCTGGGGTCGGCGGCGAGGGCCGCGGTGACGTAAGCGGGGAGGGTGGTGCCTGCGGGGATCGTTGCGATTGCGTTCGACATGTGATTCTCCTTGTTTCTTTGGTTTGCCGCTCGGTGGAGCGGGTTAGTGGATGGGGTGATCGGATTTGAACCGCATCTACCGCATTGCTTTTGCGGTGCTTTACCTATTAAGCTATCCCCCAAAATAGTTACCGCATATTCAGCCAAAATATAAGCGCCTCTGCAACGAGGATAATGACTAGGCTGAGGACTGAGAGCCGACTCATTTCGACCTCACGCCAACAGTCTTCATGGCGGTGTACTTGACGCCGGCGGGGGGCGGGTTGGGGCGGCTGTCGTCCTTCTCGTCGCGGTCCCCCATCCGTTCCAACACGCTAGTTTTGTTTACGCCCTTGTTGATGAACTCCAGGTGAGCTGCTTCGCGCAGCGATGCAGCGACTCTTATTGTGGCGTCTACCGCCTCTTCGCCGTCGTACCCAAGCATCCCAACTACCGCTTTCGCCATCGGCGAAAGGATCTCCGCATTCAAGAACGCATCCCAGTCCTCGACCGATACTGCTTCTTTCCGGGTCGGGAAGACCGTGCCGTGCTCCGTCTTGAATCCCTTGGATTTCAGCTTCTCCAGCATCTTCAGGAGCCACTTCTCGATGTCGGCCTGCTTCATGCCCAGGTCTTTCTTCTTGGCCTCGGCGGTGGCCTTGCCGTCACGTCCGTTCAGATACAGGTCAACAAGGAAGTCGAAGAGTTCCGGGTCTTCCTGTTGCAGGAGATAGGTCTCCCGGTTGGCTTGGAACTGTTCCAGTGGAGCGATCAGTTCAGCCAGCTTGGCGCGCAGGGCGCGGATCTTGGCCCGGTCGGCCAGGTACTGCTCTACGATCTGTTTGTTGGTAGGCGGGGTCACGGTTTATGCCTCCTTCTGTCGCAGGTCCGCAATCAACCTGTTCAGGTTCTCCGCCAGCGGCGCGGGGAGGTTCTCGCAGCCGCCCTGCGGGAGGAAGTCCTTCGCTTCGGGCCATGCTGCAAGGAGCTGCTTGTCGGTGGTGCAGGAGTTCAGAAGGGCGGTCAGCTGCGAGCGGAGTTCGCGGTCCTCTTTCTCCAGGGTGCTGCTCTCCCGCGACAGCTCCTCGAACCTGATGGTCAGCGGATCATCCACGCCGAAACGGTAGCGGTTGCTGTATGCCGAGTGAGAGTGCGGGAGTGCTTCTGCAAGCTCCAGAATGTTCCCCTGCCCACCGAAGTACACTTTTACCTCGATGCTGGCCGGTACTACCCCTGCCGGGAGGCTTTTCAGGAGCGCGATGCGCTCCGCGCCCTGCGAAGCGTAGACGGCCTCGGCGAGATCCTGGTACTTTTTCTCCATTGCGGCCCTGCGCGCCGCGAATGTGGACTCCCTCACGAGGTCCTTGAATTTCTGCTTGCCTGCTTCGGTGAGACGTGCCATCGAATTTGCCTCCTCTTGAATTTGTTAACTATCTTATATCAGCGCTGCGCGGTACAGTCAAGAACTTTATTTAAGTTTTTTCAAGAGCACAAAGTGCCCCGCTTTTTTCGCCTCGTTCATCCTCCAAAGGTCCGCAACATTATGGTTGCCCCACGCAATAAGCATTGACCCGCTTCCTGCTCCCCCGCCGCCTGTAGCGCCTAACCCATCTACGAACTTAATCCGCCCGCGGAGGAAGAGTACTGCGTCAGCTTTGGCGACGTAGTCATGAAACCATGCACAGTCTGTGCGCGCGAATACAAGGGCGATACCGTTCCTGTGGTTGTGCATCTTCTCCAACCACGCGGATGTGTGCTTGCCATATGGCGGGTTCAGCCATCCCCGCCCCGCCCAGGGCGAAACCAGCCCGTCGTCGACTAGGGAGTACCTACGTTTAGTAGGTATCCAGGGGATTCCTTGTTCAGGTTGGCATGGATCGAGGTCGAACTCAATGCCTAGCGCCTCAAAGATCCAAGGCGGCGTGTACCAGTCAACTGAGATGTTATTTGCGTCGTCGTGGGTGAATCCCTTAGCCTCCATCTGCACCTCCTAATTCACGGAATTCTATGGGGAGTCCTGCGGCCATCGCCGCGTCTATACCGTATTTCATTCCCGCTGTCACGCCGAGGTCGACATACACCACGGACGCCTGCGCAACCGCTTTCCATGCCAAGCCAGCGTCAATGCCGTGCTTTCGCTCGTTGGGTAACTCGTCGCAGAGCACTCCTGGCTGCGTGTAGAGCAGATGCGACGCAATCGGTGCCTCACCTCGAAGCAATGAGTCTCTCAACGCTCTGCGCGCGTATGTTATATTTCGCTCTACATCACCAGCATACGGACTTTCTAGAATCACTAATCTCATTTGAACCCTTCCTTGAGGAGCGAAAGCACGCAATCCTGCAACCTGCCCTTCTCCCTCACCGCCGCATAGATCTTGCGCTCGGTCGGAGTCGCCGAGATGTGCATGATGTCCATCTTACTTTTCTGCCCGCCGCCGTCGATGCGGCAGCAAGCCTGAGTGTAGATCTCGTTGCTGTGGTGGGGGGCGTACCAGATCACCAGGTCGGAGGCCGTGAGCTCGAGGCCGTGCGCCATGCACTGGGGATGTGCCACCAAGATGTGAGGGAAAGGGGTCTCCTGGAAGTTCTTGAAGATCTGGTTACGCTTCCCCGATCCCACGCTACCATCCACCACCTCGACGGTCCATTTCTTCTTCAGTTCGTTGGCGATGATGTTCAAAGGGCCTTTGAAGGGGAGGAACACGATGACCTTGCCGGGGCCGTTCTCCTCGATAGCTTCCTCCAACACCTTCAGCCTGGGTCCGAAGTCCATGCGCACCAGGTGCCCCTCGGAGTCGATAACCGCGCCGCACGCTGCCTGTGTAATTTTTGAGATGAGTACTGCGGCGTTCACCGCCGAGATCGTGGCGCCGTTCAGGTCGGTGACGGACTCCCGCAGGAGCTTGGTGATGTGGTGCTTCTGCTCGGGGGAGAGCTCCGCATGGCGCTCGATCAGGCAGGGCTCCATGTTGGTCACCACGGTGCGCTCGAAGCGGATGGTCGGGGAGAGCACCTGGGCCACATGCTTGTCGGCGCCGGGGCGGGGCACCCACCGGAAGGGGCCATACTGCTGCATGGTGAGGTCTTTGAAGGCGGTGAACGACATGCCCCTGATGCTCTCCGGGCGGATCAGCTTAGCCTGACCATAGGCATCGGTCGGCTCGTTGCTCTGCGGGGTGCCTGTGAGCCCCCAGCACCATGTGCTGATGCCTCTGGAGTTCACCACGGTGTTGACCGCCTTCCAACGGCGTGTCTTTGAGTTGCGAAAAACTGCCAGCTCGTCGATTACAATCAGGTCGATGTCGCCGCGCTTCATCAGGTCTTTCATGATGATCTCAACCCCATCATGATTAATTATGTAAAGATCTTGATCAGTTGCGAGGAGCTTGCGCCGTTTCTCCGCCGATCCATGTAGTACGGCGAACCGCTTGCCGGGGAAGTTCAGGAAGATCTCGTCCCCCCAGGCACGCTCCAGGGTGGAGAGCGGGGCGATGATCAGGGCGCGGGACCGGACGCCGATGCGCTGCAGGTAGTCGATGGCCCACAGTGTTGAGAGGGTCTTGCCGGTGCGAGGTGCGTTGTGGCAGTGGCACCGCGGGTTGAGCGTGAAGTGGGCGCTGGTGAGTACCTGATGTGGTCTAGGCTTGCGGCCCGGGATGATGGGCCAGTTGTAGCAGCTCTGGATCGGACTCGGTGCCTCGACCCCAAGGTTCCTCAACACCCGTGCGGTCTCCAGGGTGAGCGGAACGGCCGCCAGGACGCCGATGGGCGATTCCTTGAAGCGGATACCGGGCAGGCAGGTTCGTGCCTGGCGCGCCTGGGCGAGGTCGGCGGGTTTGAAGATTAACTGGGAGCCTACGATTCTTGGGTTCACTTCGTTCGCCCCTCTAAAAATTCCTCGTGCAGCTCTTTCGGCAACTGCCTGAGAGCGCACGGAACACAGATGCCGTGGGATTCACGGTCATCACCATTTGCCTGCGTAGCAGGCAGCCCCTCGCCACACCATGCGCACAGATACCACATCACTTGGCCACGCTCCACAAGATCGCCGCCAGGACCAGTGCAGCTGCTGCGCGCAACATCTCTCCGGTGTCTGCCTTGAATCGTTTCATAGTGCCCTCCATTAAATAGAAAAAGGATGCGGCAACCTTACCGCATCCTTTCGTGCTTGTCAACAACTTTACAGGTGCTGCTTGAGAATTTCTATCTCCTTGCCCACCTTCTGCATCCATGCCTTGATCCACATCAGGTCCTCGACGGTTCGCACCACGAAGGATACCGCACCGGTCAGGTTGATCGCCTGAATCTGATGGCGCTGGAGGGGCGTCGGGTCTTTCCCGATTACCTTGGTCTCGATGCCAAAATAGCGCCCCTTGTATGCGCCGTGGTAATCATTTTGCCCCATGACGCCCTGGAAGGCGGGGACCGGCATGTGGAACCATCCAGTGTACTTGCCCGCCGTATCGGGCGTGACGGTGGAGGCGTCCTTGGAGGGGCAGAGCCCCTCGTTGATGAGGAACTTGGTGGTGAAATCTTTGACACGACCTTCGGGAGTTTTGCTCACTTAGGGATCAGGCCACACCCGCGAGCCCCCTCCGGACAGGTGCCGCCGACACATGACGGCCCCGCGATCTCGAAAAGGACTGGTTCGCGCTTCTTGACCAGGTCCAGTATCTTGTTGGCCATGTCGCGGATCTCCCACTGCGCGTGGGTGCAGCAGCGCAGGTTGAACCAGTGGTGGAGTTCACGGGCGTTCACAGTGGCGATGAGCGCCGTCTCGGTGGCGTTAGGGAGGACGAAACGGGCGTCCTCGGCCGGGATACCCTTGTCTATCCCGGTCTGATAGACCTGTTCGATACGCTCCATCAAATCGATGTATAGCTCGTGGAAGCCGTTATCATTCTCGATGCTCGGCGGGGTCACATAGCCGAAGGGGCCGGTGACGTAGCGTTGTGAGAGCTGAGAAAAGGATGCGATGCGGAACCGGACGAGCTGGTGCGACAGCGAGCGGGAGACTCCACTGATGTCGAAGGTGAAAGAGGCGTGCTCCAGAACCGACGTGTGCCCCATGCCTACCGCCCTCCGCACCACCGCTGCCTGTTTCAAGGGGTCGGTATCTAGCAGGTAGTGCTCTGCGTCGTCCAAGGAGACACAGCGGTGGGCCGCGGTGGCGACGACGGCGGTGGCGTCGGGTGTAGATGCCAGCAGGGTGACTTTAAGCATCGGAGGCCTCCTTCAGTTCGATAGCAAGCTCCATCGCTGCCATCTGGCAGTAGTGCGCCGTCTTCATCAGGTCGAGTATCTCCTGCCCCGGGCGGCTGTTCTTACCGTACCGGTTCAGGTACTTCTTGGCCTGGACGACGTGGTCGTGGCTCTTGAACTCGCTGGCCTGATCCTCACCCTTGTCTCCGTACTGCGGGACGGTGTAGTTCTCAATGTGGTCGAGGACCTGCCTGGAAAACAGCATCCAATCCACTCCCCGCTTGCTGGCCACTACAAGCGGCGCCGCATCCCGCTCGCTCTCCTTTTCTTTTTCAAGCATGTCGAAATACGCCTTGCCGTCACTCATCCCTTCCTCCTCTTGGTCCGCTCCGATTTCTTCAGGCGGCGCTTTTTAGTTGTCGGTTGCATGCCGACGAGCATGTCAAGCTGTTTCCGTTGTTCGGGTGAAACAGGGGTAAGTATGGACCCCAAAGAGCGGAGCTGTCGGGTGACCTCGGCGTCGTCAATATCTTCAGGCTCTGCGCAGTCGCATGGGTCCTGTCCGCCTGTGAGGATGGACGAACAGTAAGGTTCATGGGTCATGACTTACCTCCTCCCATTATGCACACAGTGCAAATTTCCGCAGTACTGCCAACAGAGACCGTTTGACTGAACCCTGAAGTTGGCGGTCTCCCATGCCTGCTCCATCCGGTTGGTGATGGCGAAGATCTTCTCCCAGATCTTGGGGATGTCCGCCTTGGTGACTCCGTTGGGGTAGATCTCCTTGGGGAGTCCTACCATCGCTTTCTTGGGATCAGGCTCTTTCACGAAGATCAGGCGGCCGTCGGCGGTGTCGAACTTGTCGCCGTGGTAGAGATCAGCCAGGGCCACCATGACCTCGATCTGGAAGATGTCGTTCTTGACCTTGCCTGTTTTCCAGTCCGGGATGATCAGCTTGCGGTCCTTAATGACCAGCAGGTCGCCCTTGCCCCTGAACCAGACAATGTTCCAGTCACGCCACCCGCAGGGCTTCAGGCTTTTGGTGCAGCAGAGCTCCTGCTCTACGTGGATCTCGGCGCCGGGGAGCGACAGGAAGAAGTCGCAGTAGCGCTTCACCAGCGCCAGGCACTCTTCCTCGACAGGGCGGGTGCCGCCGTCGAGCCGGTTCAGCACGTAGTTCTCGGCGGTCTTGTGGACCCTGTTGCCCCAGATGGTGTGGACCGTCTCCTCGTAAGGCACGGTCTTGTAGTACTTCTCGGCCGCGAACTTGAACGGACACTGGAGAAAGCTCTCCATGCCGGAGAAGCTGGTGGCGAACCTGGGCGGTTTCGCAAGCACCCCTTGGCAGGGGTTGGGGGCTACCGGTACGCCCGTGGGCGTGCCCATTCCTAAATCGATGTCCAAAGTGTTGCCTCCTTGAATTAAATCAGTTATGTCCTGCGAGTTCATCGCTGGGTTCGACCCGTAGATGTTGATGTCCGTCCCGGGCTTGGGCGGGGATTGAAGGTGCTTGGTCCGCTGGAAATACTCCTGGACCCTTACTGGGACAGGTACGAGCCCCGGGTTCGCCATGGCTACCTGGACGTCGTGCTGCCAGGTCTTCCACAGTGAGGCCGGGAGAATGGCGTTGGCGCCTTTCCGATCGGGGCCGGCTACCAGATACCCGCGGCGATCGGCCACAGATTTCTTGGACTCTATCACCTCTGCGAAGGTCAGGCTATGCAAAAGGGCGGTCTTCTGCTCTTTCGGCTGGGGGATGACTTCTACCTCAGTCGTCATATATCCTCCCTCCACTCGCGCGCTACAGGATGAAAAGGGACCCCATCCTCGGTCAGCATGCTGAACTCGATGGTGAGCCGGCGGCCGATGTACTCTCCAGGATGATCCAGGACGTGCTGCTTCTCGGCGTGGGTCCCGGGCGCCGTGGGGCGGACTATCTTGCCGGCGTCGGTGCGGCAGATGCAGACGGCCACCCCTTGCTTGGACCGCTCGATACCCTCGACGGCGACCTCGCAGTCCTCCATCTCCTTGATCTTCAGGAGCGAGTTGCTGCGGATGCCGTCCTCGTAAGGCTTGTCGTTGGTGCGCTTGATCAGCCCCTCGAAGCCGTTGAGCTTGGCCTTCGCAAACAGCGCCGCTTGTGCTTCATCAGTCGTATAGGGGACGTTTGCCAGCACGCGCACCGGGCTCTCGCTGTCACCCCAGGCCGGGAGCAGGTCGCTCAACTCCTGATAGCGGTCCAGGTAGGTGTCGCGGGAGATCAGGTCGTAGCAGAAATACTTCAGGAACTTCGACTCCGGCTGCGCCTTCTTGATCCAGCTGCCGATGGTCTGCAGCTTGGTGCCGTGGTGGTAGAGCTCGCCGTCGGTGAAGGTCCCCTCGGGGATGCGGTCCTGGAGGAACTCGGAGATGTGCGGGAGGGTGATCAGCTTCCCCCTGCGGCTGTAGAGGATGATCCTGCCGTCCTGCTTGGTGGCGAGGCAGCGATGCCCGTCCAGCTTCAGCTGGAGCACGTCGTCGGGGCGCGATGCGCGCTTCACCTTCTTGATCGGCTGCGCCAGCATGGGGAGCGGGAGACCGAGCTGGTTGGTGTTCCCCTGCAGCGCCTCCTCCAGGCTCTCCGTGTAGCCGCGGTCGTACTGCCTGTTGATGCGTGACCGAAGGCGCAGGTCGATCTGCTCCTGCAGTGATCTGCCGGAGGCGTTGGTGGTGACGGCCTCGGCGTGCTCTACCTCCTGTCCGCCCTGGACCGTGGCGTGGGCGATGCGGATGGTGAGGCCATCCTGCCAAATGCGCCAGGTACCTATGCCGTTCGCGTGTTTGCGGTACATCGTGAGCATTTTCAATCCTCCTTGGCGAAGCACGCGCTGACTCTTCCATCCGGCCTCGCATTCGTTAATAGCAGCCGATCCTCGTAGATCTTGACGCCGTGGTCGTCTTCCGTGGTGATGTAGACTTTGCACCCATGAATCTCTCTAGCTGTGGAGTCACACATGCCGCGCAGCAAAGGATTTTGGTACATGAGATCGGACCAGATCTGATAAGAGACATAGATCACGAACTTGGCGTGGTTCCGCCCCTCCAGCGCGGCGGCATACTTCATGTGGTGCAGTTCGGTGAGTATTTTGTAGAGCATTTTTCAATCCCCCTTAGAATCCCTTCAGCGCACCCCATGACGGCCCGAACTTGCCATCGACTGGGAATTGAATTGGTAGGTCGATGCCCCATGCCTTCTTATAGGGCAGGTTCGATAGAGCATAGCGCAGTTCATGCGCGGCGAGTTGTGTCTTGGCCTTGGGGATGATGAAGAAAAGACCGTCGTGGAGCTCGTAGTAGACTCGCGCCCAGTGGGCGTATGCCGGCTGATGCTCGGGGCGCACTTCCACTGCGTTGTACTTCGGCAGCAGGTTACGCGCCACGGCGAGCGCCAGGTACTTTTGATCGCCGCCGGTCCCTTGAATCGGGTAGTTGATGGCGGTGCTCTCCAGCTTCCAGGACTCTTTCTTGTTTCCCCAGTTGCCGTTCAGATTCACTCGGCGACCGGCGAAGGTCTCGGCGTAGGCAAGCTGTCTGCACTTGCAGATCTGCGTGGCCCAGTATCCTGCGATCTGGCCGCCGCCCGCGACGTAGGGGTACGCCGCCTTGTAGGTGGCGAGGATCTGCTTGATGAACAGCTCGTCGACATCCAGCTCGTAATCGACTCGCGCTTTAGCTGTTGCAGTTTTCGGGCCAACTCTGTACTGGAAGGATAAGTTAGCGAATTTCCCGAGCTTTCTCTGAAGTTCCGCCTCCTTGTCCTCCGCATGGACAAGTTGCACCAGAGTCCTGTAGTCCATCTGGGCGATCTGCGCGCCCATGTAACTGTGGGCGTCCTCCCCAGGCGCACAGAGCGACAACATGGTGGGATCGTTGGATGCTACTGCCATCCACCTGAACTCCTGGCCGGCGAAGTCCAGCTCCAGGATGTCGAAGCCTTCCGGCGCCTCAATCAGGCTCCTGAACTCCTTGCCTCGCTTCCACTGGTGCAGGGCCACGCCTGTCGGCAACTCCTCGTTCCGGGTCTGCTCTACCTCGGTCTGCTCTTTCGTCTTGCGGTCGGTCTTGATGACGATGCGCGTGATCGCGGCCTTCTGCGATGAGGAGTACGTCATCCTCGAAGTATTGCCTGTGATGAAGATTTTACCGTTACTGCGTGCCAACCAGAAGCCTGTCTGTGTGGTGGCGCAGTACGCTTGATGTCGCTCCTTCGCCATACTTACGTGACGATCTGGGTGTACCTGCGCGCGCGGCGGCATATCACTTATGTGGCACGACCGCCCATCAGAGAAGATTGTTGCTTGACGCCCTGCAAGATGCGCTGCAGTGACTGCCCATGAGATTGAATGCTCAACATATGAGATATATCTGAACCCGCCGTCGGGGTGCGTGCTGCCGTCCCAGTGCTCAAGTTCGGATACCATAGCGTTCAAACCTTCCGGCGTGGTGTCCAGCACCCACGAGCCAAACTGTTTGTACTCGGGTAGCCACCACGCCGGGATCGACTTGACTCCAATGGTGATCTCTACTCGATCTGGGTATGCTGCGCAGACGTACTCCCGGTAGCTGACTCCTGCGGCCTTCAGGAGCAGCTTCGCTCGCATGACCTTGCGACTTTTTACGAAGGTGAATTTGTACCTGCCGCGAGTTTTGCAGACATAACCGTCTGCCTGGAACATCACCAGTACGCGCATCTGTTCAGGTGTCAAGCTGCCGTTAATCCCTTGAATATCTCCAGCGGTTGGGACGTAGAGCCGCCGCGAAAGGAGATCTCCTGCGTGCGCAGTTGCCCATTTGAACGTATTCTGGGTCAGATACGGGATGATGTGACCTTCTGTGAAGAGGCACGTCAGATGTGCGTGATCTACTTTCACCCACTCATCTACCATCGGTCCGATGAACCTGGTTGCTGGAAGGAACTCTATCCTGGGATGCCTATCTGGGTATACCTGTGCAATCTCCCCTCCGCTCCAGTCCCTTAGCATCACCCACCCATCACGGGTGAGCACCTCGGTTGTACCTGGCACGCAGTACGTGCCAAATATCTTTGCGTCCGGTCGGCTGCACCCGTCGCCGTTGTACTCCACCGACTCCCAGGTTGCCTCGGCGTACTTGGACCTGCAGTTCTTCGCCTCCCGGATGCTACGCAGCAACCTGGCGCGCGGGTCCAGGGCGGCGAGGTCGAAGAGGACCTCCTTATCGGTGGATCGATTCCCTTCAGGATTGGCGTCGGTCCCTTTGGTCATCTTGTTGCACGGCAGCCCCCAGGTATCGAAGAGCAGGACCCCGAGTTGCTTAGGCGATCCCACATTGACGTCCACGACCTCCGGGCTCGACACCATGAGCTCGGCTAGCTTGGTGATGGCTGTCTGCTCCAGCACCTTGTCCAGGGCGTGGGCCGCCTCCACATTCATCCTCAGGCCTTGGACCTTGGTGAGGGCTACCTGCGGGATGCACTGCGCCTCGATGTACGCCGCGCGCTGCTGGCGCTCGTTCAGCATGTTCCAGAACTTACCTACCAGCCTCAAACTCCAGAGCGTGTCCTGTCCGCAGCGATGCGCCAGCTTCTTCAGCTCCTCGACATCCTTGGTGTGGAAGTCGGTGAACTCCTTGAATCCGGCGTGCTCCGGGTAGAACTCATGCATCGCCGCTTCCAGCGAGTAGGACTTCCGCTTGTTCTGCGGCACGTCCTCGCCCTCAGGCTCAACTACGGCGTGGCGCCATAAGAGCATGGCGTCCAGCCACTGCAGGGCGAATACCTCCTCCTCCAACCCCATGGCGATCAGCCAGGCAGCGTCGAACGAGACGTTCCACCCAGTGATCACCACCTTCTTCTCGATGGCGCTCTGCAGCACCTTCTTCAGCGTGGCCGCTCCCGGCATCATCAAGGTGAGCGGGTCCTGCCCCTCTCGACAGAACGCTGCGACGGTGGGCCACCCCACCCTCTGCAGGGCGCGGAAGGGCTGCAGGGCGTACTCAGGTTTTTTGCCGCTGGTTTCGAGGTCGAAGCCGATGTGTTTTGCGAAATCAAAAGTAGACATTTCAAGTCCTTACGAGTTTTGTGTTCAGAACTTTACACCATCGTGGGTCTGCTGTCAACGGGAAAGTTAAATTTCCCTGTTCGCCTCTGCCATGAACCTGCTTCCTAGTAACTCCCCTTGATGTTCTGCAGGAAGAAGCGGCCGACGCTGTCGGCGTCCTTCATGCTCTGGAAGACGTGCTCTGGGACGCCTGGGTAGGAGTAGGTGCCACCTTTGCAGAAGGTGACCTCCAGGATCTGCATCTCGTCGTCATAGGCGTACTCTTCAATCATGCTGCTGTCGGGGTGGAGTCTTTCTTCCATGGTGGGTCTCCTTTTAGTTTGAATGCTTCTTTGAACTTCCTGCATATCTCACAGTCACACTCGCCGTGGGCCTCCAGCAGCATCTCGGCGCCCCACTCCAGGAGCAGTAGGCGGGTGGACCTATTGCTGGCCGACTTGTAGCTGACCAGGATCATGTCCGGGTCGGAGCGCCGCGGGTGGTGGCCCATATTGATTCCTCTTCTGTTTATTCAACACCCTGCCAGAGCCGCACTATTACGGGTGGCAGGGTGTCTGCGGCCCATCGGGACGATAGCGAGGTGTTTTCCTTCTACCGGAGCCAGGCGAGTGGCGACCTTCTCCTGGCTGCTGGACCCGTGTGGCTATATGCTGGTTTCTTGGAGCTGCTTCGGATGTAGGCGCGCCCAAAGCAGGAACGCTGCGAAGAACATGATGGCCCTGAAGTTCCTGATCCTGATCTGGTTCAGGCAGCTTCCGCAGGTCACCTGTGCTGCGTCGAGGACGGGCTTGCCTATAATCTCTTTGCCGCACAGGGTCGCGTCATCAGCGCTCAGGTGGACTTTCGGCTTCCATCCATCGGGGCGGAACCAGATCCCGCCGTTCCGGCTGGAGCACCATGCGCCTTTTGCTCCCTTGACTGTGTCGCGCATGCCTGGGTAGAATCGCTTCATCACGGGCTCCTTAGTACTTCTCAAATAGTTTGGTCAGCATCGCGTCCTGCTTGTCGGTAAGGAAGCACCACCCACGCTTGTTTCTGGCGTCCAGGCTGCGGATGAACTCGCGCTCCCAGTCGTTGGTGATGGTGCCCTCTTCGACCTGCTAGATCAGGTGAGCAATCATGTGGAGCTGCGAGGCTTCTTTTGCGACCTGGGCCTTCTCCCGCTTCTCTCTCTTGCCGCCTGTGCTTCTTCGCGTGCCTCTGGGTTATTCAGCTTGGTGAAGTCGATCATGCTTCTCTCCTTTGCGTCCACCGATACCACTCGGGGCGCATGGATAATTTCTCCTCCAGCCGCTTGAAGATGATGCACTCTGCGGCGTGGCGCTCTTCTTCCGTCGGCGTCCACCCTTTCAGGAAACCGTCCGGGATGCCGTGGAGCGGGAAGTCGGCCCGGGCGGGGTCGAGATTGAAGCCACGGCCGGTCAGGTGCTCTTTCAACGTCTCGTAGCGCTCCGCCAGGTAGGCGCGCTTGTCATAGAAGAAAAGGACGTGGCCTTTGTTCAGCGTGTACTGCATGGGGACGCTGTCCATGATGGCGCTGATGCTCCGGGTCCTGAGTGATCTACGCAGCGAGGCGGGGACCATGAAGATCTCGTGGTACTCAGCCATCAAGTGCTGGTCGGAGAGGAGCGCGGGGTCGATGATGTTGATCCTAGTCATTAGCCTTCTCCAGCATCGGCATCGGCACCACAAAGAGTGACCGCTTACGATCCAGGAGCTCCACCAGCAGCGCGTCGACCACACCTTGAGGCAGCGTGCTGCAGAGTGCGTCACAGAGCTCCACAGCCTCTTTCTTTGCGACCTGACGCCACTCATTCAGGTCGGAGTAGACGACTTCAGGAATGGTCTCGTGGATCTTGATGGTCACGGACTCGATGCTGCCTGCCTTGGTCACCGGCTGTGCTTTCCAGATGTTGACGGTCTTGCCAGGAGCCGGCGGGGTGGTAGGCTTCGGTGTCCCCATCCCCATGTGCTGCAGCCTGTGCTCCAGGGCCACGTTTTCGTCCTTCATCTTATCGTAGGAAGCCTGGCAGCGTCCATGGTACTCGGCGCAGGGGAAGGAGTAATTGCACGGCCCGTCTTCGCGGGTTAGTGGTCCAACCTTGTTCACGCTGCTCTCCTCGGTGCATCTGGAGGCCAGCCGATGTTGCTTCATCCCCAGGTACTCGTCCGCCTCATGGTGTCCATCCTTCGCGACCTCGATCAGCCAGTCGGAGAAGCTGAAGTGTTGGGTCCTCTTGGCGAGGTAGTCGCTCAAGTGCTCGGCCCGGAGGCTGTCGACCAGCTCGGCGGTTCTTGCTTTGGCCGTTGTCTCCTGGGTGGTGGTCTTCTTCTTCATTTGGTGCCTCCTTTATTGTATAGCGTCTCGCCATACTCGCTGAGGTACTTAGCGTAGGAGGTGAGGTACTCATACCCCTCAAATGTGATGATGTTCTGGCCATGATCCTCAGCGGCTAGGTACGCTTTCTTGAGCTGACTCAGGAACTCAGGCGTCAGAGTGATTGTCGCTTGGGGTTTCCGCATCTGCTGGCCTCCTCGAACCGTTTCGTTTGTCTGTGATAGGAACTTTACCATCACATTCAGTATGCGTCAAGAACTTTATATAAATTATTTTAAATGCCTTTCTTCGCAGGCTTACATGGTGTCCTGTATGTGGTACAGGGTCTGCGTTGTGGGCTCTCCAGCCTCGTCCTCGTCCTCGCCAGCATAGATCTCTTCCTGCACCACGACTCCCGCATTGTCCGGAGAGTCCTGCCTGATCCACTCGCCAGGCTGGTAACGGAGGTCGACGGACTTGGACTCGCCAAAGCAGCGGATGATCTTGGTGACCTTGGGTGTGGCGGCATGAAGGAGTCTTTTTGATTGCTGTGCCGCCAGGTCGAGGGTGTCGTGGGTGCTGACCACCTTGCCTTTGTATTGGCGGTTCTCCGTGCCGGCCTCCAGCAGGACGAAGTAGTGGCCACTGGGGTCACAGCTCCTCCAGGATTGGGCGATGCGGGCGCCGTTTTCCTTTAAGAAGCGGCGGGGGTTGGTGAGGAGGAAGTGCTGCTCTTGCAGGGTCAAGGGGTAGAACTTGTGGGCGGTGCGGGAGATGAGGTAGTTGGGTGCCATAAGATCCAGCCCCTTGACCGCTGAGATAGCCTTACGGGCGTCTTTGAAGGCCGACTTAGGTAGCTGGTAGGCTTTCAGGTCAAAGGCCCGGGAAAAGTCCATGAAGCTCTGGTCCACGCAGGAGGCGAAGTGCTGCTTCAGCTTAGTGGCGTCGTCCACGGCTTTTGACTTGTATCGCCATGCCATAGCGTAGAGGGAGTTGAAGTTGCGGTTGTGCTTGGCGGCGTAGGCTTCCAACTGCTTGCGAGTCATGCGGCAGAGCTCCTGACGTTCCTGGTCGGTGTATCGGAGACGGGCGTCCGTGGCGTTGCAGGTTCGGAGATAATAGCGTACCGTGAA
>Ga0154384_1229_pt1 | contig 24886 bp, 25 predicted proteins | sample RifGroB1_FD_115896 | JGI IMG/M metagenome (GOLD analysis project Ga0154384, IMG submission 115896) | Spirochaetes bacterium GWB1_59_5 | reverse complement strand
ACAGGTGGGGGATATCTACTGGACCCGAGAAATCATCGCCCGGCGGCGGATCTCCTTCTTTGAAATGGACCAGCTATTGGACGACGTGTTCCGGAGATATCGGATCATTCGGTGCTGTATGGACCAGACCGGCATGGGAGAAAAGCCCGTGGAAGACGCCAGAAGGCGGCATGGATCGTACCGGGTTGAAGGGGTGTTATTCACCCTTCCCAATAAACAGACCATGGCCCAGCTTGGCAAACAGGCGTTCGAGGACCGGAAAATCAGAATCCCCATGGGAGACCCGGACCTGAAAGCCGACCTTCACAAACTAAAAAAAGTCACCGGCCCCACCGGAGCCCCGCGATTTGTAGCGGACTCGGACAGCTCGGGACACGCGGACCGGGCGTGGGCCTGCTTCCTGGCCGTGAACGCCGCTTCGGGCGAGCCTGTGGAATACGCTTACCACCCGGTGCGGCAAGAGACACCCAAGGAACTTCAATGGGGGCCGGGATCGTTCCGGCTCAAGGCCATGAAAGGCGCGTGGTGATTCCATGAAAACAATCGTTCTGTATGACAGCCAAGGGAACCCCATCAAGCCGGACAAGACCCGGCTGAACCGGGAGATCGCGGCCCCCAGCCTCATGGGCGTTCGAAGCATCTGGCGGGACGCCGTGGCTCCGGGACTGACCCCTGTCTCCCTTGCCCGGCTCCTTCAGGACGCGGGGGCCGGAGAGACCACCGCCTACCTCACCCTGGCCGAAGAGATGGAAGAGAAAGACCTCCATTACGCCTCGGTCATCGGCACCCGGAAACGGGCCGTGACCCGGCTTCCGATCCAGGTGGAAGCGGCGGCGGACGATTCGACATCGGTGAAAATCGCGGACGCGGTGCGAGCCCTGGTGAAACAGACCTCCTTCAGAGAGCTTCTGACCGACGCCATGGACGCCATTGGGAAAGGCTTTTCCGTGACCGAGATCCTCTGGAACACGGCGAAGATCCCCTGGGCCCCTGCCCGGTACGCCTGGCGGGATCCGAGGTTTTTCGTGTTCGATCAAAACGACATGCAACAGATCCGCTTGAAGGACCTGGCCGACCCCATCCACGGCATCCCCCTTGACCCCTATAAATTCATTGTCCACAAGCCCAAGCTCAAGAGCGGTATTCCCATTCGAAGCGGGATCGCGTTTCTCGCCTGCTGGGCGTGGCTCTTTAAAAACTACACGGTCCGGGACTGGATGGCCTTCGCCGAAGTGTTCGGCATGCCGATTCGCCTGGGGAAGTATGGCAAGGACGCGGAACCGAAGGATATCGACATCCTGAAACTCGCGGTCGCCAACATCGGCGTGGACATGACGGGGGTCTTCCCCGAATCCATGATGATTGAAATCATCGAACAGAACGCCAAGAACGGCGAGAACCTGTTCCGCACGACAGCGGATTGGTTCGATTCTCAGATCTCCAAAGGGGTTCTGGGCCAGACCGCGACCACTCAAGGGACGCCCGGCAAACTCGGAAACGACGACGTTCAAAACGAAGTCCGGCAAGATATCCGGGACTCGGACGCGGAGCAGCTTGAAGAGACATTGAACCGGGATCTGGTGATCCCCTTCGTGATCCTGAACTTCGGACCTCAAGCGGAATACCCGCGCCTGACCCTGAAAGAACCCGACGCGGACGACCTGACCCTCTTGGTCGAGGCCCTTGAAAAGCTCGTTCCCCTGGGCCTTGAGGTTGAACAAAGCGTTATCAGAGACAAACTCGGCCTTCCCGATCCGGCGAAGGGCGCGAAACTTCTTTCATCCACCCCGCCTCCCGTGGAGACGCCCAATTTGGAGACGCCAGATTTGGGCGTCTCCACGCCTCCCCAAGCCCCGGCCATGAACGCGGAGCGCCACGCCAACGCGGAAGCGCCCCGGTTCACCCCGGAACAGCAGGCCCTTGAGGATCTGGCGGACCGGGCGATAGAGGAGGCGGCGGCGGGGATGAAGGCGAACGAAGCGGCCCTATTGGCGGCTATTATGGAGTCCCAAAGCTACGAGGATGCCATTGAAAAACTTCTGGAACAGTTCCCGGCCCTCTCCATGGACGCTTTGACCGGGGCCATGGAGCAGGCCATGTTATCCGCCGGGTTGTTTGGCCTTTGGACCGCCGCGCGGGAAGGGGAAAAATAATGGATGTAACCCTTACCCCGCTTCCCATGAAGGAGGCCATATCCTTTTTCAAGGAGAAGGTCATGCTTGGCCCCGCCGAGTTCAGGAAACTCTCGGACGAGGCGCGGCTAAAGGCCTTCGCCGTGTCGGGCATCGCCAAGGGGGCGGAGCTTGAAACGGTCTTCACATCGTTATTAAAGGCCATGGAACAAGGGACACCCCTTGAAACGTTTAAAAAAGAGTGCGCCGCCATCTTTGAAAAACGAGGCTGGACCGGAGAGGCCGCGTGGCGCGTGGACAATATCTTCAGAACGAATATCCAGACCGCGTACAACGTGGGGCGCTATAGCCAGATGATGAAGGTCACGGCCACCCGCCCCTATTGGATGTACGACGCTGTCAATGACAGAAGGACAAGGCCCGCCCACAAAGCGATGGACGGGAAAATCTTTCCTGCGGGCCATCCTGTCTGGAACATCTGGTATCCGCCGAACGGGTTCAGATGCAGATGCGGCGTGACCTCCCTTTCCGAGGCCCAAGTCAAGGCGGGCGGCCTCACCGTGGAAACGGCGGACCCCACCTATGGGCTGGTCGACATCACGAATCCCAAGACCGGGATCACCACCCCACCCTTCTCCCTCATGCCGGACCCTGGGTTTTCGTACCATCCGGGAAAGGCCTATTGGGGAGGGATCGTGGAGGGCGCGTTGGAACGGGCGGGGGGTCGGCTCACCCTCATGCCGGACCTGAAAGGCCCCGCCGATTTCAAGATTCCATCGGCCAAGAATCTGAAGAAGCTTCCACCGCTCCCCGAGCTTTTGCCGAATATCGCGGCGCTGAAAGCGGAGGGGTTGAGCAATTCAAAGATGGATCTTTTTTACAGGGACCAGTTTCAAAAGGCGTTCGGGATCAAGGAGGGGGAAGAATCGATTCTGAAAGCGCCGGATGGCGAGACCGTAATCATCAGCGAAAAGGTCATCATCGGCAAGGGCGGACGGCCCAAGCTGACCAAGGGTGACCGGGGGCAATATATCCCCCTCTTTTTTGAAACCGCGTCTTCACCGGACGAGATATGGCTCACCCCCATGAAGAGCGATGACGGGAAAGTGATCTTGCGGCGCAGGCAATTGAAGTTCTGGCGGGGCGATGATGAGAACGTGGCGGGGTTCGCGGTCATGGATTTTGACCGGAATGTCTGGACCGGGGTCAGCGTCTACGATGTCCAGGCCAGCCAGGAAAACCCGGTGGACAATGAAAATTTATTGGATGGACCGAATGGCTACAGACGCGGCGTACTGCTTTATAGAAAATAATGGGCGCGGTCCCATGCCTTTCCGGCTCTCTGGGATAATTGCCCGTCGCCCCTTCGGTGCATGTGTCCGAAGGGCCATAGACAACCCCATTGTCCCGGCGTCCGCGCCATGCTCCCCCATGGAGCACTCGCCATGAAACCCAAACGCGGGCCATGGCGACATGAAAAATGTAACACAATTATTCAGAAAGGAGAAGGATTATGTCTCAATTCGGAAGATACCAGATTGATGGGACGCCCAACGGTTCATGGCTGACAGTTGAATTCTATGACAGGCACGGAGATTTCTGGCTGCCTGTGACAACTGTAAATGGCGCGCCGGTGGGGCACTTGTTCTTCAGGGAGATTGGGGAAGGAATTTTTGAATTACATCAAATACGTTCGGTGTCATGCCCAATGCATAATCTATTAGATGCCTGTAAACAATCTTTATGCCCTCAGAAGGAAGGGATTTGAATGTTGATATTATTTCGTTCTTTTTTTCCTGGGGGATATTCGCACTGTCGAGGTGGGCGGTTATGAGTGAATTAAGGTCTTCGCTGTCAATTTTTATGGTTAATTTATTGAGGATGGCCCTAAGCCCTCCGTCATCTTCAATAAAATCGAGTCCCTGTGCGGTGATCTTGGCCATAAGCATATGCGCCCCATCATTATCTCTGGATCTACTTATATCAATTTTCCCGGACACGAGACCATGCTCTTCGAGATAGATAATATTCCCCCTGAACTCTGGGTCGTCGGTATAACAGGCCATTCTTTTTACAGAACAAACATTGGGATAACTATTCTTCAGCTCGACAAGAATTGTTTTTTGCAGTTCGCGGTTAAGATTCAATGGGCTCACCTCGAATTTTTTAAACGCTATTTTGTTATCTGGATAACCCCGGACAGGAAAGCCCCTTTTCAGGAAGGGGAATCAAACAACCATAACCCGGCGGGAGGTTATGGTCAGCGGCTCCATTGTTTCAACCCCTGCCCGCCCAGGGTTCATGGAACGCCGCCTTGTTTAAAAGAAATGTACCCCATTTTCCCGGACAAGGCAATGGGATTTTGGACCGGCCTCCAAACAGCCACGAGGCGGCGTTCAAATCTGAAACGAATAGGAAGGGATGGGGCCAATGGTGATCGCAGTTTTTAAAAAGGGTTTAACAGGCTTCCCGAGCGTTTTTGAAAACCACGCGGGGGCCGGAAAGGAGAAAACATGAAGCGAGAGCAAGGACGATCCAAACTGAATGTCTTTTTAAACGCCTGGGTGGATTTCTGGAAAGCGGGGGTTTCGCTCTGCCTTCCTGAAAAAAGGAACCAGCCGCCCATTCCTGGGATCGATATCCCCATCCGGGTGGAGCGGCCCCCTATCGGACCGGCTTCCAAACAGCCACGAGGCGGCGTTCAAAATCGAAACGAATAGAAAGGGATGGGGCCGATGGTGATCGTGAAAAGTAAACGATGTTTAAACGGCTTCCTGAACGTTTCTGAAAACAAGCGGAGGGGAAAAAAATGACAAGAACCCTATCGACCGGTTTTGAGATGTCGCTGAACCAGGAAACGGGCGCGCCTTCCGTATGGATCGAGGTGATTCCCGCAGGAGAGATCCAGGGACGGGACGGCAGGCGGTTCAAAAACCCATCGCCCGAGAGGGTCGTCTCCCGGTTCAGGGAAGACGGCGCGTCTCTCCCCATCGACATCGAACACTCGACCGAACTCAAGGCCCCCCAGGGAGACCCGGCCCCGGCGGTGGGATGGATCGAGGCGCTTGAGGTCCGGAACGGCGCTGTGTGGGCGAACGTTTCATGGAGCACGACCGCCGTCGATCTGATCATGAACAGGGAATACCGGTATTATTCACCGGTGTTCCTGCTTGAAAAAAACAGCAACAAAGTCCTGCGGCTCTTGTCCGTGGGGTTGACCAACCGGCCCAATCTATATGTGCGGGCGTTATCGACAGAAGGAGAAACCATGGATTTTCTTAACCAAGTGAAACAGGCGGCGGGGCTTCCCGATACCGCCACCGAGGCGGAGACGCTCTCGAAGATCACGGCCCTCAATGCCGATCTTGAGAAGGCCTTGAACCGGGAACAGACGCCGGACCTGACCCAATTCGTTCCCCGCGCGGACTATGACGCCCTTTCCCAGAAGGCCCTGAACGCCGAGAACGCGCTCGCCGCCCAACGGAAAGAGCGGTTCGACGCCCTGGTGAATCAGGAGGTCGGGGCGGCGGTGATCGCGGGGAAGATCACACCAGCCACCCAGGAGTTTTACAAACGGATGTGCAACTCGGAAGAGGGGCTCGCGTCGTTCAGGGAGTTTGTCAAGGCGGCCCCGGTGGTCACGAAAGAGAGCGGTCTTTCCGGCAGGAAACCCGAAGAGGAGAAGGCCCTGAACGCGGAAGCGGTTTCCCTGGGGCGCTTCTTCGGCAATTCAATAGACGATTTGAAAAAATATGGAGGTGAATGATGGCGTTGACAGCGGATCGGACGACCGAACAAAAAGACGGAGAACTGATCTCCATTCCGGTCAAGGCGAACGTGAAGTGTTACGCGGGCGGGATCGCGGTCACATCGGGCGGGTACGCCGCGCCGGGAAGTGTCGCCACCACCCTGACCTATGTGGGCATGTTCACCGAAACCGTGGACAACACCGGCGGGGCCGATGGGGCCAAGAGCGTTCTGGTTCGACGGGGCCGGGCGTTCAAGTGGGGCAATAGCACGGGCGCGGACGAAGTGACGGCGGTCAGTGTCATGGCGGATTGCTACATCGTTGACGACGAGACCGTTGCGGATAATGACGGAACAGCCACCCGTTCCAAGGCCGGGAAGATCATCGGCGTGGACGCTACGGGCGTGTGGGTTCTGTAATTGATTGTGGGGGCGGTCCTGTGTGACCGCCCATTCAAAAAGGAGAAACGGCAATGTTGGTGAATAAAGCGGTTGTTCAAGAGATTTTCAAGAATTTAAAGACCACCTATTCCAAGGCGTTTGACGCGGCCCCGGTGGTGTGGCCCATGATCGCCATGCGGGTTCCTTCCATGGGGGCGTCAAACGTTTACGCCTGGATGGATGGATTCCCCCGGCTTAAAAAATGGGTGGGAGACAAGGTCCTGAAGTCCCTCTCGGCCCACGCCTACACCCTGGAAAATGATGATTTCGAGGCGACGGTCGCTGTCCTTCGGAAGCATATCGAGGACGACCAGTTGGGAATCTACGGCCCCATGGCCGAGATGGCGGGCTTCTCTTCCCGGCAGTTTCCGGACGAGGGGGTTCTGGAGATCGTGTCGGGCGGGTTCGCCAACGCCTGCTATGACGGCAAATATTTTTTCGCGACCGATCACCCGGTGATCAACCCGGCCACGGGCAAGCCCGCAAACGTCAGCAACAAGGGAACCCTGGCGCTGAAATGCGACACGGTGACGAACGCCCGGACCTCCTATGGCGCGGCCAGAACCGCGATGAAGAAGTTCAAGAACGACGTGGGGCAGCCCCTGAACATCACGCCGAACATTCTTTTGGTTGGGCCTTCCCTAGAAGACACGGCCAATATCCTCACCATGAGCGACCGGATAGGCGATGAGCCCAACCCCTACAAGGGAACGGCCAAGGTGGTGGTGGACGCGCGGCTTGTCACCGATACGGAGTGGTATCTTCTCGACACCACCAAGCCGGTCAAGCCCTTTGTCTATCAGGACCGGAAAGCCCCTGAGTTCGTCTCCCAGGTGAACCTGGACTCGGACGACCTCTTCATGCGGGGCGCGTATAAGTTCGGGGCCGAGGCAAGAGCCGCCTTTGGCTATGGTTTCTGGCAGCTCGCCTATGGATCGACCGGGGCCTCTTGATAATTGAAACGCCTCCGGCAGGCCCTGCCGGGGGCCAACCTTTTAAAAAGGTTGCCAAATGGGTTTTTTAGAAAAAGGGGTTGAAACGTGAGGATATGATGATCGTGACTGAAAACTCCCAACTATCTTCACCACTCTATTTATTTGTCGAACTTTTTAAAAGTTCGGCCCCCGGCAGGGAAACAAAGGAGGCCTCATGGCCTATTGCACAATCACCAACCTGAAAAAAATAATCGACGAGAGCACGCTGCTCCGCATGGCCGACGATACGGGCTCTGCCCCGGATCTGGATGATGCGGCGGTGGCGGCGGTGATCGAGGAAGCCATTGAACAGGCGGACACCGAGATTGATTCCTATCTGGCCGCCCGGTACACCCTGCCGCTCTCGTTGGTTCCCATCATCATCACCCGGCTTTCGGCGCGGATGGCGGTTTATTATCTCACCCTCCGGCGGGACCGGCCCAGGGATGAAAAGTGGGAGGCGGTCTACAAGCGGGCGGTGGAGATGCTTACCCACATTTCAAAAGGGACGATCTCCTTAAACGCCCCGCTGATCCAGGCGGACTCGGCGGAGCGCCCCAAGCCCTGCATGGTGACCATCAGCTCTAAATTCTCGAAATGGAGGGCGTTTTAATGGCGGGGATCTCCTTGGAAATCACCCTGGCGGGCTTAAGCGCCATCGATGGGCTCTCCGCCATGGCGGGGAGAATGGAGCGCCTCTCCCCCGTGCTTCTGGATATCGGCGAGCACATTGTTTCCCAGGCCAAGATGAACTTCAGGAATGAAGCGGGGCCGGACGGCGTTCCTTGGAAAGAGAGCGAGCGGGCGCGGGAGGAATCGGGCCAGACCCTGACCCTGACCGCCCGGCTCAAGAACAGCATCACGGCGCGGGCGACCTCGGACTCGGTGACCGTGGGAACCAACGTGGTTTACGCGGCGATCCATCAAATGGGGTTCGACGGGAAGGTCGTGATCAGCGCCCATGAGCGGCGGATTCGTCAGGCCTTTGGCCGGAAACTGAAGAAGGCGAAGGTTGTATCCGTCAAAAGCCATACGGCGAAGCGGAGCCTGGCCCCAAGGCCCTTCCTGCCCCGGACCTTGGAAGAGGCGGGCATGGCCGCGATTGAACGGATTATCATGAACCATCTGATGGCGGGGCCGGACCATGCATGAATTTGAATTGATCGAGGATAGCGTGTTGACGGCCCTCACCCCCCTGAAGGCCGAAGGGGTGAAGGCCCTTTCCGCCTACGCCGGGCAACTGGAGGGGGAAGCCCTTGAGCTGATGGACCTGGCCGGTCGTTTTCCTTGCGTCTATGTGGCGGCGGGGGGGCTCACCTCTGAGACCGCGAACAAGACCGACACCATCGACACGAGCGTGGTGGTGGTGATCGGAGATAAAAACGTCCGGGGTGGCGACAAGGCGGCCCGTGGGGATGGGCAAAGCCCAGGCGTTTATCTCCTGCTGGAGCGGGTGAAGACCCTCCTCCACCGGCAACGGATCATCCCAGGGTTCCTCCCCCTGGTGCGGCAACGGGAGTACCCGGCGTTGTATCAACCCGCCCAAGGCGTGTGTGTGTTCATGGCGGTTTATGCGACCCGGTGCATGAAATAAGACGAAAGGGTGGCCGCTGTGGCCGCCCATAACATCAATAAATGAAAGGAAAAAAAATGGCAGTTAAAATCACACAGGTGGAAAAAGATCGGATGCTTGTCCAAATCAACTCGTCCAGGGATAAGCTGTCCCGTGCTTACGCGGTTGCTCAGGATCACAGCTCGCAGGCTTGGGCGCAGCAGGCCGAGGCCCAAATGTACACGATGCTTTGGAAAAGCTACTGGGTCCGGTACGCCCTTCTTTGCGCGGCCTAATTCACTTTAACCAACACTGAATGAAAGGATTTTTTTAAATGGCTGATCTTACTCTTGATAATGTGACAGTAGTGACGAACGTCAATGAACACAACACCACCGGCAACGCGACCATTCCGGTCATCCCTCCTGAATACGCCAATGTCGCGGCGGAGGTTTACGGAGCAATGGCTGACGCGACCGCTGTCAGGAACCTGGTGCTATCCAAACCAACGGTATAGCCCAAGGATGAAGTGACAAAACGCCTCCGGCGCTCCTGCCGGAGGCCCAGATTTTAAAAATCTGGACAAATGGGTTTGGGGAAAATGGTTCACCCCATGTTCCCCAGGCCTGTTTAACAAAGAAGCCCCCTTATATTTGTCAAACTTTTTAAAAGTTTGGCTCCCGGCAGGGGCTCCGGATGCATGAACACTCAAAGAAAGGAACCAACCCATGGCTGGAAATTTTGTATTTGCGGGAAAAGGGGACGTGTACCTGGACATCTTGACCGATGCCGGGGTGAGCACGGGCCTGGAGCTGAAGGGGGAATGCACCACCCTTGAGATCAAGACCGACGCCGAGAGAAAAGACCTGATCGGCAGGGGGAGGGACACGGACGGACAGGTGATAGCGTCTATTGTCCGGCCCAAACCCACGACCATCAAGTTCAACTTCAAAAAAGTGGACGCGGACCTGTTCGCCATGGCCATGGCGGGGACCACCGCGTCGCTGAACCAGAGTTCGGGAACCGCGACCGATCAGGCCGTGACCGCGAAGCTGGGAAAAGGGGTGGAGCTGGGGAAAATCAACATCTCCGCCACCGGGTTCACCGTCACCGACGAGACGGAAGCCACCACCTATGTTTTGGATACCGACTACACGGTGAACTACCGGCTGGGGATCCTCACGGCGCTTTCAACCGGAGCCATCACGGACGCGCAGAGCCTCAAGGTCAGCTACAGCTACCTTGCCACCACCGGCTCAACGGTCCTCGGCGGGAAAAAATACTCCATCCGCGCGGGCCTCGTGCTGGACGGCCAGAACCTTGAGGATGGACGGAACTTCATCCTGAAAGTTCCCCGGACGCGGATCTCCACGGATTCGGCGGTGGATTTTTTAAAGGACGATTTCATGGAACTCTCCCTCTCCGGCGTGGTCGAGCTGCCAACCGGCGCGACCGAGGCCTTCAGGGCGGATTTTCTTGACTGATGAAGTCTGAAAAACGCCTCCGGTTCCCCTGCCGGGGCCTGCCCCGGACTCCGATCCGGGGGCCAACCTTTTAAAAAGGTTGCCAAATGGATTTGAGAAATAAAGGGGTTGAAAGGTGAGTGCATGATGATCGTGGCTGAATAACCCAAACTATCTTCAACACTCTATTTATTTGTCGAACTTTTTAAAAGTTCGGCCCCCGGCAGGGGATATTTAAAACACAAGGAGAACAATCATGGCCAAAGCAAAGATCGTAAAGACGGAGATGGGGGATATCACGGCGAGAGAGCTTACCGTGGGCGAGGTGCGGGATGTATTGGACGAGCTATCGAAAACGCCGCCCCATGTGGTGGATCTGTTATTCGGGGACGAGCATATCCCAGCGGTGGTGATCGCGCGTTCGACGGAGATCCCAATGGATTCGGAAGCGGAGATCTCCCTCATGAGCTTCACAACGAGCGACATGCGGAAAATCATCGAGGCCGTTGGCGAGGTCAATCCCGATTTTTTGGGACTGTCCGAGCGGATAGGGGCCATCGTCCCGCCGCCTCCGCTCGCGAAGAGTTAGACCGGCTGCTCGTGGCGCTGGTCCGCCTGGGGCATGCTCAGGTGTTGACCTATCCCTGGTCCTTTTTACGGGCGGTCATGGATGAGATGAAATAAATCAAGCGGGGACGCATGTCAAACAGTGTTGAAATCACAATCAAGGCGAAGACCGAAGGCCGGGAGGATCTCCAGGCTCTTGGAACGACAATGGGGGACGCGGCGGAGGAGGCCAAAGCGCTTGCCTCGGCGGCATCCGACATCGAGGCCTATCAAAAGAACAAGGTCGCCCATGAGGCTCTTACCCGTTCTCTTGAAGAGGCATCGGAAAAAGCCGCCAAACTGAAAGAGGCGTTCGGAGAGACCTCAAGTCAGTACGAAGTTCAACAGGTCAAGACAGAGCGTTTAACCCAGAAGATCGGAGAAAACGAGGCCGCATGGAAGGGCCTTGGGTCGGCTCTTACGGCTCGCGGCGTGGATCTGAAGAACCTTGACGCCGAGCAGCGGCGGATACAGGAAAGCCTATCCAGGGTGAGCGGGACTCTTCTTGACCAGAAGCGCATCACCGAGGCCTATTCCATGGTGGGGGTCCGGTCGAACAAGGAAATCCGGGCGGAAATTGAACGGCTCTCCGCCTCCTACCGAACCCTGACCACATCCCTTGAGGCTTCCAGGTGGAACTCTTCCGAGCTTTCCCGGATCACCGCCGGGTATAAAACGAAAATGGCGGAACTCAGGGCCGAGGCGGGGCTGTCGGCCCCCAAGATTCAGGCCATCAACAAAGAGTACGCCGGGTTTGGCGAGTCGGTATCGAAGGTTCATACGCAATTGATCGCCATGGCCGGGGCCGCCTACACGGCTTGGCGGGCGGTGGGCTCTTACCTGGAGTTTTCGAAAGAGATGGCGAACATCTCGACGATTGTCGACGTGACGCGGGAGGAGTTCGCCGGGTTCACGAGGGAGATCGAAAACCTTTCCGGCAAGTTTCCCCAAAGCGCCAAGGAGTTCGCGAGCGCCGCCTATGACGTGCTCTCTTCGGGTGTGAAAATCGAAGAGACCGTGAAGGTGTTGGAACAATCCTCCAAAGCGGCGGCGGCGGGCGTGACCGATGTCAAGACGGCTGCCGCTGCTGGGGTTGGCGTGTTGAACGCCTATGGGATGGGGATCGACAAGCTTAATGAAATCTATGACATCATGTTCCAGACCGTGAAGGATGGGGTCACCACCTTCCCGGAGCTTGCCCAGCATATTGGCGAGGTGCTTCCAACGGCCAAGGCGGCGGGGGTCGAGTTTGGCGACGTGGCCGGGGCCATCGCGGCCATGACCAAGGCGGGCATCCGGACACCCCTGGCGGCGACCGCCTTGAAAGGAGCCTTGAACGCCATGGCGGCTCCGGCTCCGGAGGCGAAGAAACAGTTCGAGGCCCTTGGGATCACCTGGCAGGGGTTCATCCCCACCCTGGAAACGATCCGGCAAAAGAGCCTCTCCCTGGATCAATTGAGGATGTTGATCCCGGACGTGGAAGCCCGAACGGCGGTCCTTTCTCTCACGCAAAACATGGAGGGATTGAAAACGACCCTGGCGGGGATCGATACCGCGGCGGGAGCCACCGACGCGGCATGGGCCAAGATCAAGGATACCCCGGCCTATCAGATTGACCTGTTCAAGCGGGAGGTTGAAAACCTCGTAAAGTCCATGGGGGAGTCCATGGTTCCGGCACTGTTGGGAGGCATCGACGCGCTCAAGGGGCTTTCCGAATGGTACAAGAACGCGGGCGACGCGACCCAGCTTTTGATTTCAGGCATGGGGCTTGCGGCGGGCGGTTTCGCCGCGTGGAAACTGGCCCTTTCACCCATGGTCGACGGGATCATGGCTCTTCGGGGTCAGATGGCGCTTGCCGCCACAACGGCCCCTGTTCTCACGGCGGCGCTTTCAACTCTTGCCAAGGGGGCCGTGATCCTCTGGGGGGTGGCCGAAACCTATGAGGCGATCAAGGCCTTCATGGAGATGCGGGCTGCTTCGGAAGCGTTGGAAGCGGCCCAGGCGCGGCTTTCCAAGCAAACATCCGAGACCCAGGAGCGGTTCAGGGGGTTCAAGGATATCGAGATCCCGGACAACATCTATGAAAAACCCATTGAAGAGCTTGAGACCCTGGCGGAGGGGCTATCCAAGGCCCGCGCCTACAATCAGGCGCTCATCGCCAGCTTGTCCGTGAAGGCGGAACAGAAAACCTTTTTTGGGGAGCTGACCGGCGAGGCCAAGGCGGCGGCCCTGGAGATGGAGACCGTGGCGTCCCGGCAAAAAGAGGTGAACGCCGCCATTCTCGCGGCAAAGGCGGCCATTCAGGAAAAGCGGGGAGCGACCGAGGCCGAGGCCGTGAAGGAGATCGACGCGGTGGCCCTCTACCGGCAGGCCATCGAGGCGGGGACTTTGGCGATTTCGGATCAGATCGCCCTGATCGCCAAGAACGGCGGCATGGCAACGGGCTATTACGTGGACATGGCAAAGGCGGAACTTCTCGTTCACCAGAAGAAGCTCGCGGACATGGAAACGGAGGCCAAGCAATCGGCGGATCTCTTGAAGCAGCAGGTGTTTGAGGTCGAACTGGCGGAAGCCCAAGGGGTGAAATCCAAGGAGAAGGCCTCTTCCGAAAAGCGGGAGATCGAAACAAAAGCCAACGCGGCGTCCATCGCCCTCCTCAAGGATCGGCTATCCGCTGTTGAAAAAATCGCCAACGCCGAGGCGGCGCTCCAGGGGGAGGCCTCGAAAGAGACCCTCCGGGAAAAGGAGCGGCTTGAAAAAGATCTCGCGGCGGCCCAGGACGCGGGCTCCCGGTTGCGGATAGAGACGGCGGCGGCGGAGACCGAAAAGAAAGTGTCGCTCGCCGAGTCCGAGGCCAAGGCCCGTGTCACCGCTTCCAAGGATGTGGAAAAGGCGGTGAAGAACGAGACCGCTGTTGTCAAGGAAAACACCCAGGCGATCGAGGAGAACGCCTCCGCCGCCGAATCTTCTATCGAACCGAAGCGAGAGACCATCCGGATATCGGTCTCCACCAAGGCGGCCTATGATGATGAAGGAAAGTCCCTTTCTCAATTGTCGAGGCTTCTCTTCGCCTATCAGGGCATGGCGGGCGCGGGGCCGTTCATGCCCAAGTATGAGCGGGAGATCGCTTCTTTGCAAGCCATGGTCACGGAGTATGAGTCCTTGGCCGAAGAGGCGCGGCGCTACGGGCTTATTCTGGACCGGAACAACATGCCCCTGGACGACGCGCGGAAAAAGGTGGAGGCGCTCCGCTCCGCGTTCAAGGAGCTATCGGACCAGATGGCCCAGGTCTCTTCCGACACGGACCAGGCGGTGCGGGAGATGAACCGGCGGACCATGACCGAGGCGGAGTCCCACAAGGACCGGGAACGGGAATACCAGGAGACCATGGCCCAGGCGGAGAAGCTCTCCTCCCAGAAAAATTACGAGGCGGCGGCGACCGCTTATCTTCAGGCCAAGGAGCTGGCCGAAGGCTTGGCCGAAGAGGTGAAGGATGTTTCCGGGCAAACGATCTTGACCCTTTCCGAGACCACGAAGAGCGCTTCGGCGCTGATGAAAGAGGCCTCGGACAAGGCGGTGGAAGCTCTCTCCGCCCAAAAGGAGGCGCTGACCGATCTCCAGAAGGTTGGGGCGTTTCGTGAACCGTCCCTACGGGGCTACGCCACCGGCGGTAAATTGCCGGGGTTTGGAACCGAAGATACCGTGCCCGCCCTCCTCACCCCTGGAGAACGGATAACGAACGCCCGAAGCGTCCGGATCTGGGACTCTCTCTATCCCGGCTTGATGGACGCCATCAACGCCACCCGCACAAGCCACGACACCTCCCGGATTTTGGCGGCGTTCGGAACGCCCCTCCGGTTCAACACGGGCGGGATCGTGCCCGATTACCGGTTTTCCATTCCCTCGTTACCGTCTCAACCCGCCGCCGCTTCTTCCGGCAGGATGGTCGAGGTGCGGTTCGTGGCCGATTCCGGCGAGCGGGGAAGCGTCATGGCGGATGAACCGTCAACGGAACTGCTGTTGAACCAACTGAAAAAAGCGCGGATGGTGTCTTAAAAGCGCCTCCGGCGGCCCTGCCGGGAGCCGAACTTTTAAAAAAGTTCGACAAATGGGTTTGAGAAAGAAAAAAAGGGGTGGGAAAGCGAGGGAGCCGTGACCGTTATTGACCATCTCCGCCACGTTTCAACACCCAATATATTTGGCAACCTTTTTAAAAGGTTGGCCCCCGGCAGGGGAACATCAGAACAAAGGAGTTGATAGAGATGACCATCACATTAGGAGCGATCACCCTTCCCGATGATCTGGCGTGGGAGGATGAGTTTGAGTGGACGCCGGTCGAGGACGCGATTGACACGGCGCTTTCGGGATCGTTGGTGATCCAGAGCGGGGCGAGGGTGAAGGGTAGACCCATAACGCTTTCAGGATCGGAAAACCAGGCGTGGATCACGCGGTCCGTGGTGGAGGCGATCAAGAGCCTGGCGGACGCGCCGCCAAGCTCCCTGACCTTTTCGTATCATGGGAGGGAGTTCCCGGTGCGGTTCCGGTATGGGGAGAAGCCCTATTCGGCCAAGCCGGTTTCCTTCTATTCGGGAACGCCTTTGGCGGATGATTTTTACACAATTACAGTGCGTTTAATGGAGGTTTAAATGGCTATTACAAAGGATGTAATAAAGGTCATGGCGTCCGAGAGCCTCACCGATTTCGACGACGGCGGGGGCATGATGTCGGGAAACGAAATCGTATCCGGGAACGTCAATAATCTCTTCCCGGACATATCGCCCCTGGATCGGGCCTTGGGCCGGGTGAGCCTGCGGAAAGCTTACGCCATCGCCATGACCGACGACAACGACACCTATCAGGGGTGCCATATTATTCTTTCCGACCCGCCGGACGACCCCAGGGTGTCGGTCTCCATCTTCACCACGAACGACCACTTCGACCATCGGGAAGACGCCAGGGACCGGATTGAATCTTACGTGGTTCAGGGCGTGAAATACTCGGGTTATTTGTATGGGAACCAGTTGGAAGGATCGCGGGCCATCCAGATCGTGCAACGGGAGACCGTGGCCCTGCCGAGGGTGGGGGATGTGCTCTTTCTGATTCAGAACGCGGGGCTTTCAAACGAGATATCGCAATATGTCCGGATCACGGGCGTCACGGGAGAGGTGCGGACCTTTTCCGTTCTATCCGGCGGAAGTTACGTGGACATCAAGCGCCGGGTGGTGACGATTGAGATCGGGGACGCCCTCCGGAGCACCTTTAACGGGGCGGAACCCTCCTATGCGGACATTCAGGGGGCGGCGGTTCCTTACAATACCATGGTCGCGGACGCGGCCAAATATTACGGCGTGAAACCCGTGGTGGAAGAAATCGTCGCCGGATCGTTCACGGTCCGGGCGGAGACCATCTTCAATCACCTGGTCCCATCGGCCCAGGCGGAAAGCCCCGTGATCGACATCACGGCGGGCGGGTCGGTATCCGGAACCAAAACGAGCGGAACAACGGTCTCTTTTTCAACGAGCCTGACCGTCACCACCGGGACAAAGATCTATTGCGGGACCGGACTTGTCCGGGGAACGCTTGTCATCACGAGCGGGAGCAGCACCTGGTCGGACGATAAACGGGGGAACCTGACAAGGGCGGGCGTGATCGAGGGAACGGTGGAGTATGGAACCGGGATCGTCACGTTTCAGATATCGGGGGTGTCGGGAACCTTTTCCGTCTCCTACACGCCAGCGGCCCCGACATCGGGGATCAACCGGACCCATGGAATTTATGTGACGCTTGCCTCCAGGGCCTACAACTACACGGCCACCCTTGATCCGATCCCAGAGCCGGGAACCTTGATCGTGGATTACATGGCCCAGGGGAACTGGTATCGGTTGATAGAAAACGGGGCGGGCGAGCTTCTCCCGCTTATTTCAGGAACAGGCTCAGGCATTTTTAACCCGGAGACGGGCTCTTGCATCGTCACCTGCGGGGCGTTGCCGGACGTGGGGTCGGTGATTCTCTATTCTTGGTCGGCCTCGGTCGAGTATCAAGAGGCTGTCACCACCACCTTGACCAATCCGTTTTACCACGAGTTCGTTCTCCCCGCGCCCTATATCGAGGCGGGGAGCGTGTCGTTCACCTATGACGGTATCGCCGTGACCGACAATGGTTCCGGCGGGTTGAACGGTGTCACGGGCTCTATCGATTATCAGACCGGGGTGGTGAAGATCTATCCTTCAACCCTCAAGGCGACGGCTGAGGTCGACATTGATCTGCCGGTCTCCTACGACGCGATTGAAACCGGGACGGCCAAAGTCACGGGCTCCGAGGCGGTATCCGCCGGACCCACGAACACCCTTTTCACCCTGGGGGCCATCACGCCCAACACCCTGGTGATCGAGGGGCTTTTATATACCAAAGATGGGGGCTCATTTACTGTGACCGCCAGGGACTACAGCGGAACATTGAAGAGCGTTGGGAACGTGTGCGTCACCGTCGCCACGAAAAAAATCTGTCTGAAAGAGGGAACGACCGTGGGAACGGTGGCCCCAGCCACCGGCGAGGTGGTGATTCATGGGGCTTTGGAAGATAGCAATTTCTCGGTTTCGGAAAAGGTGGTCTCGTATGGGGCCTTCACGGGCGGCCTGGTAAGGGCGTTGTAATCAGAAACGCCTCCGGCGGCCAGCTTTTAAAAAGCTGGACAAATGGGTTTGAAAAAAAAAGAGGGGTTGGAACATGAGGGGATGATGATCGTGACTGAATACCCCACCTATCTTCAAGGCTCTATCTATTTGTCGAACTTTTTAAAAGTTCGGCCCCCGGCAGGGGAACTATTAAAGAAGGGAGAAAATAGATGACAGCGACATTAAGCGCGGGGAACATCACCTGGGGGGCGTATGATGACGAGGCCCCGATGGATGGGGTTTCTGGTACGGCGGAGGCCCAGGCGACCACGGCGGTTCTACGGGCCAAGGTCACGGAAACGCTCTTGGGAACGGCCATCATGCTGAACATTGGATCGAACGTTTTGAGGATCAACGAGGGCGTGGTTTATAAAACGTTCGACCCGGTCACGGGTCTGGGGGAGATCGCCGGGAGCTTATCGCCGGACGGGATCATGGCGCTCTCCTCCACCTTCACGGCGGACGCGCCGAACGCCATCGTGATCAAGAGCCTGGTTTCAAAGGAATCGGACCAGTACGCGGCGGGGGTGGTGTTCCGGACCCCCGGAGCGCCTTTAAGGCCGGGGTCGTTCTATCTCCAGGCCGAAAAGATGGCGGATGGAGCCATCGTCAACGCCACGGCCACCCTTACGGGGGAGCTTTCCGCCACCGATATCGAGGGGGAGCTGAACCATGAGACCGGCGTGGTGTCGGTGCGGTTTGGACACATGGTGACGCCTGCGTCGGATTACGTGGGAGAACCATGGTATGACCCGGAGAATGTTGAAGGAGAGGCTATATTCATGCCGGTTCCGGTCAAGGCGGACACGATCAAATACAATTGCGTGATCTATTCCTACATTCCTTTGGACGCCTCATTGATCGGGCTTGACCCGGTGCGGCTTCCCCAGGATGGCCGGGTGCCGGTCTTCCGGAAAGGAGATCTGATCGTGATCCACCACACCCTTCAGACCCAGATGCCTTCTGGGTTGACCGCCGGGCAGGAGATCACGCTGCCCAGGGGGGAATTGACCCTGGTGGAGCTTTACGACGCGGAAGGACTCTATGTGCCGGAGACCCTTTATTCCGTGAACCTTTTTACGGGGGTGATCGTCATGGCGACCCCCCTTGATTTATCCGGGTTCACGGAACCCTTGATCGCCCTTCACCGGCGGGAGGAGATGAGCCTGGCGTCGGACGTTCAGATCAATGGGGCCATCACCATGACCCAGCAGATTACAAGGGCCTATCCGGCGGATGAAACCTTTGTATCGTCGGCCTTGGCCTTTGGGGATCTCCAGAGCCGGGTTTATGGGGTCTTCGACCAAAAGACCTGGGGGAACGTCTGGTCAGACGACCGGATCGGCGACGCGGCGAACGCCACCTATAACACCCTGAACTTTCCCTTCACCACGACCAACCGGGGCGCGATCCCCCAGCGGTGGGCGCTTGTGTTTTATTCAACGGAACAGTTTTACGTCATGGGCGAGCAGGTGGGCGTGATCGGCGAAGGCACGACCAATATGGATTGTCAGCCGGTGAACCCGGCCACCAACACGCCCTATTTCACCGTGAAATATGATGGATGGGGGAGCGGTTGGGCATCGGGAAACGTGGTCCGGTTCAACACCATGGCGGCTTGCGCGCCCATATGGCTCAACCGGACAACGCTCCAAGGACCGGCCACTGAGGCCGAGGATGAGTTTAAACTTCATATCAGAGGAGCAGGAAACTAATGGGAGCGCCAATGGTGATTAAATGGACCGACGCGGGAACGCCGACCCTGTCACGGGCGGCCTCGTCCCTGATCGGCGTGTTGGACTATTGTTTGCCCCAGAAGGGGTGGACCAAGGTCTTTTCCGGAACGGACAAGGCGGTTTACCGGGCAGGATCGGGCGAACGGAAGTTTTTCCGGGTGCTGAACGACGGGAGCTTTTACTATTCGGGCACCACCTATCAATATTGCCACGCGAAGATCACGGCCTATGATTCCATGACGGACGTGGACACGGGAACAGGGCAATGGGGGGAGCAATATTTCAACCTCTCCGCTATCGGGACAGCGGTTCCCAGACCCTGGATGTGCGTTTTCAATGAGACAACCCTTCTTTTTGTGTGCTTGCCCACCAAGACCACGGGATTGACGCTCGCCACATCCAACAGCAATCTGTTGGGGCTTGGAGATACCCTGGCAGCCCTTCCGGGAAACTCCAGCCGGAGTTTTTTAGCGGGGGTAAGCCTCTATAACCCTCCTGCCAATTATTCCTCGATTGTTTGTCCTCTGGCGGAAGGCACCGGCGCCAATATCCTCAAAATCCGGTGCAACCGCTCCCTGGATAGCGCCAGGACCAATATCGATTGTGGGCTTTTTAATAACGGTGGCCGGTCTGGCGTGGATAACGGGTCTCTATATCCCTTCGGAAGGTCCAGCGCGGCGGTATTGGATTATCCCTACAACGGAGAGCTTCTTTATGGGCGGCCCATGCTGAACGACGCCCTTGCCCAGAGCATGGGGGATTATATCCCCGGCCTCTTTTACCCCTGCCAGAAGGGTAACACCCTGGACAATTGGGGGGCTTACACGGCTGATGTGACGTCATTTATCGGGGTTCGGGTGGTCTCATCGACCGGAGCTAATTTTGATACAACAATTATTTCGGATATCGGCGCGGTATTGATCAGCCTCGCGGGAGGGCACTGGACATGATGATGGGCGGTTTGTTGAGATTGGAGATGGAGAGCTACACCCACCCAAAAAGGCGTTTGGCCGGGACGGTCTATGTGAACTCGGCGGGCGCGGCAAGACAGGTGGCGGCGTTTGGGCGGGGGACCATGGAGTATTTGGGAAGCACGGTCTCCAATTCGGACGGCTCCTGGGAGATATCGGGCATGAAACCCATGCCGGATGGATCGATTTTCGCCGTGGCCTTTGACACGGGAACCTATAACGCGGAGGCTTTGGACCTCCTGACACAAGTGGAGTGACAACATGGGAAAATGGATCAACCCGGATATTTTAGACCCCGTGGAAACAGCCATGGACGGGGCTTTTGATAACATCTCCTTATCAGATGGGCTGGCCGTTTGCACCACCCAGCCTGCGGACTATTTCGAGGCGGTGAACCCGGAGGCATGGGCCGCCGAGACCGCCCACGCCCTTGACGACACGGCAAGGCCAGCGGTGGACAGAAACGGGTTCACCTATCGATGCACCACGGCGGGGACGAGCGGAACTTCGGAACCGGTATGGCCATTGACCGCAGGGGAGACCGTGACCGACGGAACCGTTGTCTGGACCGCCTACGCCTGCAAAAGTGTTGGGAACGCCGCCATGACCGGGGCCGATTTTGTGGTGGTGGACCTGCTCTTGACCGTCATGCCCAAGACCGGGATCACGGTTCACAGCGCTGGAGAGTTCGCCCATATCGCCCTGACACGGAGCGGCACGGCGGGGCTCACGCTGGTTTCAACCTGCGCGGCCCAGGAGGTTGTTGCCGGGAATATTGTAAACACAGCGGCCTTCACTGTGTCACTGACCGGGCCGTGATGAAATAGAGGAAAACGATGGCCTACACGCCGCCTTTAGGAAACGAAGTCGATTTCACCATTGGAGGGGCTTACACGCCGCCTTCCGGGGATGATCTCGCCCTTCGGATCGGGGAGGGGGTTTACAACCCGGAGCCTGGGGCCATTGAGATCCGCGTTTCGGTCTCCGAGGGGGCCGTGTTTGAAGGGGCGATCCCTGGGAGTGTCGAGGTTCGGGTCGCGCTTTCAACGGTTACCGTTCAAAAGACACGGGTGGCCGAGGTTGATAGCCTGGCTTTGGGGATTGTTCTTGACCCGGTTTCGATAACCTTAACGCCGGTTTTTACCGTCTCTCCCGATGGCGTCATGCTCTCGCTGGGGCTCTCTCCGGGTTTGGTGTTCCAAGGGGCGATCCCAGCGGGGCTTGGGGTTCAAATCGGCCTCGCGCCGGTTCCCGTGGAGCAGATCCATGTGGCGCGGGGTGTGGATATGGCCTTTGTCCTGGCGCTGGATTCGCCCGTGGTTCGCCTGAAGCCCGAGTATGAATTGCCGGTGAGCGTCACGGGGGGGATGGGACTCCGGTTCAGGAATGCCCCTGAAAAACAGGCGGAAACGGCCATCCGGTTTGAACGGTCAACCGAAAATAGGCGGGAGATCGACGCGGGATGGAACCCGCCTGGGGCCGTTGATGTTGAATCGGAGATGGGCTGGCGTGACAAGGGCCTCTTCACCGTTTCTCGTGACGCCGGGTGGGGAAAGCCTCTCTGGATCGAATCCGGGGTTTTGTCGGGTTTTGTTCAGTGGCGCTCGTTTGGAACGCCCCTGACGGTTCTCTGGGGAGGGGTTCCGGAGATAGGGGGAGGCCTTTCCGCCTCGTGGCTGGTTCCGCCGGAGGTGCTGATTCATCATGAATCGGCCTTCCGGAACGCGGAGGAAAGGGGGCTTCAGGTCGAGGGGCCTTGGTTATCGCCGCCCGAAGTCAACCGGTTCCATGAAACGCTTTGGGGGAAAAAGTATTATGAACGGATCTGCCTCCGGAAATACGATCCGCCTCCTGGCGGCGGGATCGGGTTCCATCTGGATCATCCCATTGACGTGTGCGGTGATGGGGACCACGCCGATTTCTTCTTTGACCCGTACTCTTACGACGAGCGATGCACCCAGCGGGAGCCGTCCGGATGGCGGGAAAACGCCACATTCAAGCCGGTGGTGCGGGTGATCCCCAGGCCGCCGGTGTTAGGAGTCTATATCGTGCAAAATAACGCCATGTTGTGCCGGTTGCCGGACCGAACGCCCATCGAGGTTTTGTCCATGTCCCTTTCTTCAAAGATCGACTCTTGGTGCTGGGAGTTCCGGGCTGTCCTGGGATCGGCGTCGGATCTGGCCCTGGTCCGTTCTTCGGACGGATCTCCGGTGCCGGTCGAGGCCGAAATCAACGGCTGGAAGTGGGTGGTCATGGTGGAGGACTCGGACGGGTCCAGGCAGTTCCCCAAGGGGTCGTTCAGCGTCTCTGGCCGGAGCCTATCGGCGGAGCTTGCCGCCCCCTACGCGCCGGTCAAAACCTACACCGATGGGAGTGAGCGCCTGGCCCAGCAATTGGCGGCGGCGGAGCTTGAATACACCGATTGGACCTTTGATTGGGATATCGAAGACTGGATCGTGCCGGGAGGGGTTTTTTCGGTCTCGAACCATACCGCCATGGAGACGATCATGTCCATTGTGAGGGCCGCTGGCGGCGAGATCCAGAGCCATCGGACCGACAAGGTGTTGCGGGCGATCAGCCGGTATCCCATCAGCCCCTGGAGCTGGGCGGGCGAGACGCCCGTGATTTCGCTCCATGAATCGGTCATCATCACCCTGGGCTGGCGGCACGAGAGACGCCCCGGATATAATGGGGTTTATGTTTCTGGATCGACTTCGGGCGGGGTGAATGTGTTCGTGAAGCGGTATGGGACCGAAGGGGCCTCCCAGGCACAGATGATCGTCGACCCCTTGATCACGGCGGTCGAGGCCGGGCGGGAACGGGGCCGGGTGACGCTCTCCAGGGCGGGCCGGTGGAGCGCTCAGCGGTTATCCCTGCCCTTGATGTCCGGAACGAACCTGCCGGGGCTTTTGGCCTGCGGCGATCTGATCGAGGTCCAGGAGGGCGGCGGAACGTGGCGGGGTCAGATATCGGACGTGAGTGTCACCGCGAACCGGCAAAATGGCTTGAAAGTCTATCAAAATATCGAGGTGGAGCGATACCATGGCTAATATCTGGAAACTGTTTTCCGACCTGATCCCGGAAGATCCGGTCCTGATCGGAACCGTTTTAACCCATACGCCGGACGGCTACAGCACCCTTGAAACGCCCGGTGGCGGGGTCGTCAAGGCAAAGGGCGTGTCGGTCGCCATTGGCGATAAGGCGTTTATCCAGGGCGGCGAGGTGCGGGGAGAGGCCCCGGACCTGCCCTTTTATGAGGTGACAGTGTGAAACATACGATTGAAAAGGAAATGAATATGGCAGCGGAAAAGAGACAAGTGGGCGGAGAGCACTATATCACCAAGCACGTTCAGCCATGGCAGGCCATGGAATCGTGGATGTCCAAGGAACAGTTCGTGGGGTTCCTGCGGGGAAACGCGATCAAATATCTGGCGAGGTGTGACGACAAGGGCGGGATTTTAGATCTGAAAAAGGCCCGGCACTACCTGGACAGGCTGATTGAACTCCAGGAGGGAGCGCCTATATATAATGATAGGGAGACCAAATGAACAGTCCTATCGCCTATGTTGGCGGCAAGAGCCGCCTATCAAAAACGATTATTCCCCTGATCCCGGACCATAAAACCTATTGCGAAGCGTGCGCCGGAGCGGGCTGGATCTTTTTTAAGAAGGAACCCTCTCAATTTGAAATCCTGAACGATTTGGACGGGGACCTGATATCCTTTTACAGGGTTATTAAACACCATTTAGAGGAGTTCCTAAAACAGTTTAAATGGGTGGTTGCCTCCCGTGAATGGTTCAAGGAGTGGAACCGCCAGATCGATACGGAAAGCCTGACAGATATCCAGCGGGCGGCCCGGTTCTATTATATTCAGAGACTTTGCTTTGGTGGGCGTGTGAGGGGACGCACCTTTAGCGCGTCACCGGACCGATCCCTGAGAATCCCCTTCCCCAGGATGGAGGAAGAACTTTTTCAGATTCATGAGCGGCTGAGGGACTGTGTGATCGAACATCTGCCATGGCAAGCGTTTATCCCTAAATATGACAGGCCAGAAACCTTTTTCTTTATCGACCCGCCCTATTACAAAGCGCCTGAATATAGATACAACATGGCCCTGGACGATTATCTGAAAATGGCCGACCTATTGAAAGGCATTGAAGGCAAGTTCCTTTTGACCATCAACGACCGGCCTGAAATGCGGAGCGCCTTCAGCGGGTTTGAGATGAAGGAGGTGACGCTTCGTTATTCTATCAATAGCGATAAGTCCACCGATGGCAGGGAATTGATCTTCACCAACTATCGCCCGGCATCGTTATAAACCGGCATCCTTATATATAGGCGTGCAGCGTCAAACCATGAACGCTCCACGCCTGTTTAGTCAGTGAGGCGTCTTTTACATCCCTTTTAGTCGCTGTTTACTGAACTCCCGGAAAAGAGAATCTTTGAAGGATTTTTTGAAGATCGTCAATATTTTGACGCTTTGGAAGGCTTATTTTTGGTGTAAGCAATATGTATGCCATCACAATTTCAAGCAATTAACATGCCAACGAAAATGAACTCTCAAACTGCGCGACACGAACTCTCAAACCA
>Ga0154384_1026_pt3 | contig 25442 bp, 20 predicted proteins | sample RifGroB1_FD_115896 | JGI IMG/M metagenome (GOLD analysis project Ga0154384, IMG submission 115896) | Spirochaetes bacterium GWB1_59_5 | reverse complement strand
TTCCTTGTACCTCAAAAATGCGCCCTGCAGGGAATCCGGCTTTCTCGAACTGGCTCTCTACATTCGTGGTGATGACGAAAAACGGCTTCGACTCCACCAAGGACAACACATCGCGATACAAGCTGGTCGCGGCCTGCGCAAAACGGTTGACGTGGATGTGCCGGGTCCAATGAGCCCAGAGTTCCTCCGGCGTCTTGAACGGGTAGAACGACGCGGAGTACATATCCTCAACCCCATACTTGTCGATGAAATCGGCGAAATTCTCCGTGAAACGCGACCCTGAATAGCTAAGCCCCGCCGCCGCTGAGAGGCCAGATCCGCCGCCGATCAGGACTCCCTCAGCTGAAGAGAGAGCGGCTCGAAATCTCTCGATACGGCATTCATAGTGATCCATGACGTTAAGCTCCGATTTCTTTCCAGCACTGCGGGTCAGCCGCGTACATGTTTCCGGTAGCGCCGTGAGCTACCGCTGGACACCCGCGGCAGAAGCGCAGGAGCTCGCACTTCGAACACTTCTCGAATCGCTGGTACTGCCAATAGGCGTTCATGGCCTCTCCGAGGAATACATCCTGCAGTTGTTCAGTCAGCGCATTCCCGACTCTGCTCTCCATCCTGCGGCAGGCATACACGTCACCCGATGGCAGGATGGTCATATGACAGTTTCCGCAGTTGCAGCCGTCATAGATGACGCCGTCAATGGCGTCTGCGGGAATCTTGAACAACCCGTTCTCATGGAGGAAAAGGGTCCACAGGTGGTCCTTCAGATTGAAGGATGTCTCGCTATCCTTATAGAATTCGAACTGCTCCCAACATGTTTCAAGCAAGGCTCGATATTCCCGGGGAGAAACATGATTTTCCTTTTCAGCGCTTGTCGGACAATACCGGCCGAAGGCGAATATGTCCGCGCCGTGCTCTACCGCGAGGGAGATGATTTCAGGAATTTCAGCGATGTTTTTTCCGGACACCGTGGTCATGATGGCGCAGCTGATTCCAGCGTTCCGTATGCGTGGAATCTTCTCCAGCGTTGTATCGAAGGAACCGGGTTTCCGGATGGAATCGTGCGTCTCCCGCGTGCCGTCGATGGACAACTGGTATTTGTCGCATCCGAGTTCCGCGAGACGCCGGCTTTCGCTGTCCAATCGTTCAAGAATCCAAGATTTCCCATTTTACAGCCTCCTGAAATTTATAATGGCAGTCCGACATCGCGCTGGATGATAGCGTATTATAATTCTTTGTAAAGTAGGCACTTATTCATGGTATAGTATGCTTTTTGTAACCATTATACAGAACAAAAAATTAGTGTATTGTGGGGTGTGGGAGGAATAATGCTTACCAAGGAAGAACTGCCGGCATGCCCGGTCGCGACGACCGTTGGATTGATAGGTAACAAGTGGAAGCTCTTGATTCTGAGGAATCTCCTGACAGGCACGCAACGTTTTGGCGAGTTGCGGAAGTCCCTTTCCGGCATCAGCCAGAAGGTACTTACCGACAATCTCCGATCCATGGAGGAAGACGGCTTGCTGACAAGGAAGATATTCCCCGAGGTACCGCCCCGCGTAGAATACTCGCTGACTGATCTGGGGAACTCGATGCGACCTATCCTGAAGGCGATGGAATCGTGGGGGCTTGGTTACAAGGAAACGCTCGACTCACCTGAGAGAAAGCACGTTTAAAAGCTGATTTCCAGTCGATTGTTTTCCGGAGACGGATCCTCGATGATGCTCAGCGCGTACGAGCTGAGAAAACCATAATCTACCGCAACGAGATCCCGGTATGTCGCCGTGTGGGCCCTATCGAGCAAAAAAAGACCCTGCAAACCAACGAACCGAATCGTTGCTCTGCAAGGTCTTCTTTGGGCGGTACACGAGTCGAACTTGTGACCCCCAGCGTGTCATTGTGGTTAATTACTTATACCACATATGTTTACGTATGCCAAACCCTTACTGTGACTTGCCGTAAAGCCAACGGCTTATGCTTAGGTATGTCATGAAATGTCACTTTTAGCTAGGGTAAAAAGTCACAGTTCCAGTCACAGTTGGTCCTCTAGCTCCTTGCCCAAATCTGGGCCGGCATAGCCCTAAAGGGAAGGAAGTTATTAGGGAAAAGCCTCTAACCCTCCAGGTGCCATAGATCCTTGAGATTATTCTATCAGTAAGCAATTAGACACCTCTCGCAGCACTCCCTCTGTCAGGATTATCGCATGTATTCCTGACAACGGTGCACTACGCTGGGTATACCCTTTAAGGTATCTTCTTGACATATACCTTGAAGGGTATTATTGTATTTTATACCTTACTGGGTATGTTGCCGTTTGCTTTTCGGAGGCCCTATGAAATACCTCATCTCCACTCCAAGCCAACTCACCCATGCTCTTCGGAGTGTCCGAAAGGCACGAGGCCTGAGCCAAGGTGATACTGGCAAGCTGGTAGGAATCCTCCCCAAGACTATATCGGCCCTGGAGAACCATCCTGGTTCAGCGACGCTGGACAGTTTTCTGAAGCTCCTTTCGGCCCTCGATCTAGAACTCATCATCGCTCCAAAAGAAGAACGCGACGCCACGGTCAAGAATGCAAGTCAATCCAAGGCGGAGTGGTAAGTATGGGGAGGCATTCGCAAAGACGCGCCCACGGCGTCTGGCTCAATGGCATACGAGTCGGTACTTGGTCCATCGCTTCCGCTGGTATCCATGAATTCCGTTACGAGGATTCCTGGCTCACCCACCCCCTGGCCAGGCCAATCTCGCTAGCACTCCCTCTCGTCGAGGCTGGATATACGTATCGTGGTGACGTAGTGTCCGCCTACTTCGACAATCTGCTCCCGGATTCAAGTGAAATCAGGCAGAGAATAAAAAGCCGATACGTAGCGGCGTCCCTTTCTAGCTTCGACCTGCTCTCCGAAATTGGTAGGGACTGCGTCGGCGCTATCCAGCTCCTCCCCGAGGACGATGGACCCTCCCCCACCAGCAGTATCGAGGGGCGACCAATCGATGAACATGAAATAGCAACCATACTGAAGGGACTGACCGCCATGGGAACGGGAGGTCGCTCAACCGATGAGGAGTTCCGCATCTCCCTGGCAGGGGCGCAGGAAAAGACCGCCTTGCTTTGGCATGAGGGGCGCTGGCTTGTTCCCCACGGTTCGACACCCTCGACTCACATCATTAAGTTGCCCCTTGGAAGGATAGGCGGTCTCGGACTCGATATGACCGGCTCCGTAGAAAACGAATGGCTCTGCGCGAAAATTGCGGCTGCGGTAGGACTGGAAGTGGCGAACTGCGAGATAGCCCACTTCGAAGACGTGACGGCTCTCGTCGTTGAGCGTTTCGATAGACGATTTGTCGAAAACGGAACGAGGATAGTCCGGTTTCCACAGGAGGACTTCTGCCAGATCACGGGCACGCCTTCAAGCGGCAAATATGAATCTGATGGAGGACCGGGAATCGAGGCGATCATGCACATCCTCCTGGGTTCACAAGACGCGGCTAAGGATCGGGAGCATTTCTTTACGACACAGATCCTATTCTGGCTCTTGGCCGCTCCCGATGGACACGCGAAGAACTACTCGGTCTTCATCGAGCGCGGCGGCCGATTCAGGTTGACGCCCTTGTACGATATCATGTCGGCCTACCCCGTGCTCGGCCATGGAAGCGGACTGATACCCCAGGAAAAACTGAAGTTGGCCATGGCATTCAAGGGAAAGAACCGGCATTACGAATGGGGCAAGATCGACCCGCGCCATATTAGAGAAACCGCGCGCCTCTGCGGCATGGAAGGCAGTATCGACGCCATGCTCAATCGCTTGACCGCTAAAATCCCCAAGGCCATCATGGAACTTTCAGCGTCCTTACCGAGTGGATTCCCCGACACGATAGCCAGTCCCATCTTCAAGGGCCTTGAGGATCAATGCCGCTTACTTGCAGACTTATGACTAAACCTCACCGAAGCAAAATATACGATAAGAAGCGGCTAGAGCGAGTACTAGCAAGTACCATCTGCCATATCCCCATATCGGGTTGCCCTGAAACGCCCTCCAGGTATCGAGGATCATGGTCTACCCCACTCCGAGGTAGACCATGCGTACTAGCGAAGGAAACTGTACCTTGAACGCATGTAGCGTTCCCACGGTTCCAGCTCGGGGTGCCGGTCGGTTGGGACGTGGCGGAAGAGCTCCTCGGTCGGTATATACCTGAACTCATCCGGCATGAGGAGGAGATTGGGCCAAAGTTCGTAGAGGTCATGGGCGATAGGACGGAAGTGCGGTGAGGTGACAGCTCGGAGCTCGCGGTTGGCCGACACGGCTACGTGGACTACGATGACAGCATCGACATCGGGTATGCCTACTTCCAGGATGCGTGACGCGAGGAGTTGCTGCCGAACTAGCTGGTAGATTGGCTCGTACAAGAGGTATTCGATTCGCGGCACAGCCTCCAGGTTGAAGGGCGTGAAGGGGCCGTAGAAGATCTCCCGGTACGAGTCCACGCGATCAGAGCCATCAGAACGAAAGCGTTTGTACTGTGCCGCGTAGCTCTCGGTGTACTTCCATTCCACGAGGCAGAATACCTTCCGGCCAGCATTGGCTTCGTAGGCACATGCGCATCAGCGGGTGTAGTTGCTAACAGTACAGGATCAACAGCTACTGGCTCGGGATTCATTTCCATGGGAGTTATGGAAGCAGGAATGGATCGCTCAGGGAACGGTGCGCTTTCACCATCAGGGAGTTCCGCTGGGTCGTATGGCATGCCACCGAGCTCGTCCGAGAACGCGAGGCGGAAGCCCTGGCTGATCGCGACCTGCTTGAGCTGGAAGCGGGGTTGCTTGGACCAGGATGCAGTCGGGGTACCATCACGCTTCTTCTGGACAGCTTCGACCCAATACACTTCATGGCCGAATGGTTGGGACCAGTCCTTGCGGTTGATTTGGACAAGAGCCTTCATAGTCGCCCCCTCGCCTTCTATCCAGGCTCGCCAGCCATCGAGCTTGCCGGTGCGATCTGCCCTCTTCAGGTAGACCTCATAGCCTGTGATGATCGATAGCTTGCGATATTCGCCCTCGCCATAGACGGCGACATGGACTTCCCGCTTGAACGGGTTTAGTCCGAAAGCCTGGCTGATCTCGATGAACTGGAGCTTCTCAGTTTCGGTGAGCTCGGAAGCCAAGCCGAAAGCCTTTAGGTAGTCAAGGATCGTCTGCTTCTGGACATCGGGGATGGTGGGGACGGTAGTTTGCCCCTCGCGGGGGCTAGCGGGGAAGTGGGAGACTTGGGCGGGTGACATGGGAGACCTCCTATGGGATGGATCTCCAATATCAGTAGACAAGGACAGGAAAGGTGTGAAAGCGATAAATCTCGCTAGATCGTCATAATTCCGTAAATTCTGTCGCCAAGCTTGATTGCTGAAACAGTAACACGATGCTGGGAGATAGCCTTTCCTGACGAAGTCGTCCAGTCCCCTGTGTTTTCTAAACTGGTCATCGGGCAGCCAGTCAAAAACGTATGATATGCACAACTGCTTCGAGGCACTCTCATATTCGGGATAAGAAAGAGATCGCTTGCCTGAGCCAAAACATTACGGCACTGGGGCTCGATTCGAAGGTCCTTCTGGTGTTGCGGGCCATTTCGCTTTGCTTTCATTGAGGCGACAAAAGCTAATGCTGGTCGCTCCATTCTTTGAACGATTGCATTTGTTACGGCTAGAAGACTCGCTGAAGGAGAATAAGCGTTCCTGACTGCCGATATTGCTTCAAATGTTGCCGGAGCAGTCTTCAGGTTTTCTATATACGGCGAAAAAATGCGGGGATGGAAAGCCACCTCACCTGCAATAGTATCAATCAGTTTCTCAACGACATCACGGTTGTCGGTCGTTTCTCGTCGGAATGGGAGGATCTTCTGAGGTGGCTCTGCCAATCGATGCGATAACTCATGGTATTTATTCCAGTATGCCCTATCTTCGGTTATTGTCAGATTCAAGACAGCTACCCATCTGTCTGGATCATCTGGATTCGCATTGATACGCTGGAACAGAAGGGCATCTACATTGGGTGAGTGAATTTCCTCTCTGAGTCGTGCGAACCCCAATTCCTTCTTACCAACTAGGTATTTCTGTTCGAGAGAGGTTATGTCTTCGTCTTGTCGAACTTCCTCAAAATTAACTTGATAGTGCTTCGCGGTTCTTGCTACCAGGGCTTCGCCGGTGGGCTCAAGCCCTATAAAGAGTCCAGATACTTTTTCAAGGCACGCCTGGACGATCTCTTTCTCGGAATCCTGACCGCCCCACTTCTTTCCTACTCCGAGGTATTTTACAATCTCATCGAGCCTGAGCGCTGACTCAAGCGTTATTGAATTATATGATTCCACGCTGGTCTCACTCCTCCAGGATGAATTTTACCTTTTCATAAAAAGTAATCCAATCTTGCTTGGACCATTCTTCCTGTGGTTCGGAGGATCGTCTTGCAGTCAACGATTGAGCTCCCTGAAGTATCCTGACAGTATTCCTGAATGATAGGTGAAGTTCATCCGCCACCTCGGATAGTGCAATGGGGATCGAGATATTTTCGCCATTTGCGCTAGAGGTTTGCCCTGAAGAGATTAGGTCTTGAATACCTACACAAAGGGAGTCAGCAATCCTAATCAATTTCTCTCCAGAAACATCCGAAAGGCCTCTCTCAACCTCTGACAAATAGGTGGCGCTGATCTTGCTCAATATTGCTAATTCCTGTCCTGTTAATCCTTTATCAGTGCGTATCTTCCGGATTCTTGCACCTAGCTCGGACCTTAACGAACTGCCTGTAGGCATGGTTACTCCTAGGCTTGACTATCTACGCTATACCGTATATATTCGATATAGCGTTTTAGTCAAGTATATACCGTATAGTCTACGGTAAGGCAGCAGGTTAGTCAATCATGGAGGAGACACATATGCCTGATATAGGGAATGAAGAGATTCTAAAGGCCATCGCGGCCGCGGTTGAGTTGCCGGATTCTGCCTATGAGAAAGCCAAAGATCGATATGAAGATCTGGGAGAATGGCTCGGGCTCCCTTCGTCCGGTATAGCGAAGTATTCGCCTCATACCCTACCCCAGGGATCTTTCAGGATTGGTACCGCTATCCGTCCTCTTCTGGATAAAGAAGAGTACGATCTCGATATCACGTGCCGACTCGAAACTGGTTTGATGATGGAGAATATCGCCCAGGCGGACCTACGGAGCATGATGAAAAAAGATATCGAAGCATATCGCAGGGAAAGGGGAATCCAAGCCCCACTGTGCGAAAAGCATCGATGCTTTAGACTGGAGTACCAGGACCATCTCAGCTTCCATATGGACATAGTCCCCAGTATTCCAGATTCGCCGGAAAGCAGAGCACTTCTTGAGAAAGCCTTTTCCCAACGGGCATACTCTGTCTCTCTCATTCAGAACGTCAGTTCAATGGCGTCGAGAATCACTGATGATCGTAGCCTTGATTATAAATCAATCTCCAGTTCTTGGCTGAGAAGCAATCCGGAAGGTTATGCCCGTTGGTTCGAGGAGCGGATGCTTTCCCAGAGATTGCTAAAGTTATTCCAGGAAAGAGCCCAAGTCGAGGCCTTGCCAAGCTACAAAAGAAAAGCGCCTCTCCAGCGGGCAATACAGATCCTAAAGCGCCATCGAGACTGGATGTTCAAGGACATGCCTAATTCTAAGCCGATTTCCATAATAATAACGACGCTAGCAACTCAGGCATACGGCGGGGAGGACGATCTTGAGTCGACCCTCTTCGCAGTCCTCGCGGGAATGGAGAGGCAGGTAAGTCAGACGAAACCGCGAGTGCCCAATCCAATGAATCCAGAAGAAGACTTTGCGGACAAGTGGGATGATCCAAAATATGCCTCGCTTCGTTTGGAAGAAAACTTCAAGAAGTGGCTTCTTCAGGCAAAGGCAGACTGTAGCAGGATCCTAGGATCCACAAGCCCTGATGAGCTCAGAAAGTCTACGACCAATTTCTCAGTTACCCTTCGCGAATCTGAAGTAGAGCGCCTCACGAGAGGACGCTCGCCAAAACCAACTCCACCTATTGTCATCATCTCCAAGGATCCCCCTAAGCCATGGATGGAATTGTGACGATCGAAGAAGACATCGAAGTACTGCTGGATGGACAGCGGGGAATGTCGCTTGTGCCCTCCTGTGATAAGGGATTTCTCCTTGCGGGAGATTATTGTTTTCATGCAAAGCCCGAGGGCGGGGAACTTGTCTCAGACCAGTTCGCTATTGGGATATTGGTTCCGGATACATTTCCTTCTCAGTTGCCAACAGTTTGGGAAGTCGGCTCAAGAATACCCCGGAAAAGCAACTGGCACATCAACATCAAAACTGACTGCTCTATCTGCCTAGGTGGAGAGCTAAGCCTTCGGCTTGTCGCTCGAGAATACCCCAGTCTGACGGGATATTTGGAGAATACGCTTGTACCGTACCTCTATGCTGTATGTCTTCGTGAACGTCATGGTGGACCCTTCATCTTTTCGGAACTTTCGCATGGAGGGGAAGGACTAATTGAAGAGGTTCGAGATCTGCTCGTGCTTCCAAGTGATAGGGCGGCCGTAGCAGTGATTCGCCTGCTGTCGATGAAGAAGCGGGGTGCCAACAAAATGCCATGCCCGTGTGGCTGTGGGGAACGCTTTGGCATTTGCCAATTACATGGAAAACTATACAATTTTCGGAGTCTAGAAACGAGGAAATTCTACAAGGCTTATCTTCAGCACATGCGAAAGTAGTCGGTATAACAAGTGATCCTATCGCGGTCGAGAGGCAAGAGGTTTGATCAGCTTGTCATCTTGATCTAGCAAATAGGATCTTAGTGCAATACAGTGAGATCTGTACCTATTTCTAAAACTGCCTTGTAATAATCATGGACGAGATTGAAGTCGTAAATCAGCCAAGGACTGTCCGCCTTGGGCATCCTAATTCGACCAAGCTCGATTGCACAAGAGACGGGTATTGCGGGCAAGATATGAATGGGTGTGTCTTTGCCGTGGGCTTCTCCGATCTGTACAATGCAACTCCGAAGTATTTTTCGAAACTCAGAGAGCTGTTGCTCACTCTGGATAAGGTCGTTGTGAGGCGACGAGACGGTAATCTTCCAGACGGCAGCGGGGACCTGGACGGATCGCCCAATTCTAGCTGGATCGATTGAGTCACTAAGGGAGAGAGCTAGTACGGGGATTCCAGAACATTCCGTAGAAGGGATGATCTTGAAGCCAAGATCGCAATCATCTTCTCTCCATTTCCAGGATGGTGCCGGTTCCCGATGAAGTTGAAATGTCCTACAGGTCAGCTTATCGGTGATCAGGGAGCCTAATGCAAATAGAAGTGGGATTGGTGCGAGGGCGAAAATGGAGAAATGCTTGATTGACGGATCGGAAAGTTTGGGTCCAACCATTCTGACATAGTTCCTCTTCAGCTCCTCGAGCTGAGCTTGCCAATAGATGACGGTGTGGTCTTCTCCGTTCCATGACATAGAGAGGTCCGTGGGTTGAGGGCTGTCCGGCAACCAATCTGGGAAGACCGCCTCCATTACATCCTGAGCAATAATCTTGGTCGGCACTTTGCCGGTGTTTGCCCCAAAAACAAGAATATGCGTTCGCTTATTTTCGGCTATGCCAGTTGCCTGCTCCACTAGTTGCTCATGGTCGTGTTTCCATTTGCGAAGGAGCTCGACAGAGTAGCGAATGCCTTCAATATCAGAATCGATGAGCTTGTGGCAATCGTGACAAAGGAGCATGAGGTTATCTATGCTATTCAGACGTTCCTTATCTTTGGCGAAGATGCCATGCCCGCGCGCCCCATGTTCCGAGAACGAGTAGATATGAGCCTTTTCGGCAATATTTACCTGCTCCTGTGTCAAGGGAGAGCGATAGAGGATCTTATTACATCCGTCGAACTCGCAGCGGCCTGCGGCTCTTCCCCATAATTCACTCTCAATGGATCTCTTGATGCTCCTCGAAACATCGGTCATTTCGGCAGCAGCGCGATCTTTCGATTTCTTCACTTCGTTATCCTATACTCACCGTGCATCGACATAAGCCAATCGGTAGTGTCGTCGCTGATGGCGCGGTAGTCGATACCGAGGGCGGAAGTACTTGTAGCTGAATTCGTCCTTGTCATTGGCCGAGACCGACTCCTTCTTTCGTGTAGACTTTGGTTCAAGGCGAGAAGTGAAAACCGAATGCGAGGATCGGTATCCCATGACGAGTATGAAGACTTTCTCATTCTCCTTCAGAATCGTTTTGTTCACAATTACTCCCTACGATCGCTAGCGATAACGAAGCCGTGTAACATTCTGCCTAACCATGGTTGATTGGTGACATCCCAATCACCATCCTCGTTTCAGCAATTCCGCCGTCTCGATCGGATCAATGACCCTCGGGTTACTATCCCAGTCTTCATCGACTACAACGCTGTACTTTGCGTCAAAGGGGTTTGCCTTAAGGGCTGTAGCCCGATCGATTCGTCGGGAGGCATCTTCCTGGTCACCCATAGCCATTGCGATCCAGACGTCCTCCAGGGTATCAGGGATCTGCCCGAAGAGGCCGTGGATGGCGGCCAGACGCTGGGAAAGGAGCTCGTGGACGCGATCTTCTACTGAATCACGATAGCGAAGGTTGGCGATCCAAACCTCAGGGTAGCGCTGGCCAATGCGCTGGATTCGGCCCTTACGTTGCTCAAGCCGAGTGGGATTCCAGGGCAAGTCGATGTGGATAAGGCTTCCGAGGCGCTGGAGGTTTAGTCCTTCTGAAGCGGCATCGGTTCCCAGCAGAATCTTGATACGACCCTGGGCAACCATGGCCTTGATCTCGTCACGGTCGGCGCGGCGATGGCTGCCGTTCTCCCATATAAGGGAGCGCCCCGAGCCAGCATAAAGGCCTATTGTTTGTGAACTGGAGAGCGGATGCCTGGCAAGTTTCTGGCCGATCCAGAAAGCGGTATCGTAGTACTGAGAGAATAGAATGCATCCCCTGTCAAGCCAGGGACCGGTCGTGGATTGGTGTTCACTGGATCCTTTGAAGAGGTATCGATAGACCTCCGCAAGCTTGGGATCCTCTTCGCCGCTTGATTCGAGCAGGGCTAGACATCTATGGAGGGATTCGACTTCTTCCCCGGTGAAGTCCTCGAAGGAAGTCACTTGGGTATCCGAATCAAAGAGCTCTTCATCATCCTCGGTATCATCGGTGTCAGTGATTTCAGCGCGTGCAAGAAGACGTGAAATGGTACCTTTACCGGCTTCTATTGAGCTGCCAAGGCGCCTTAAGAGGAGTGTCTTGAAAAAGCCAGCGGACTTTACACGTTTGGCGAGGAGACGGCTGAAATTTTCTGCCTCCGCATAAGCATCAGAGAGGTATGGCCCGAGGCTGAGCGCGGCGGCGGTGCTTTCTCCATACAAGACGACCGCAACTTTAGGAAGAAAGGACTGCTTTGTGACTGGATTGATCGTTTCCTCAAGGTATTGTCTGGTACGGCGAACAATTCCGCGTAGAAGAGGATTATGCTTGGCTGAATAGGAAGCGAGCCATGAACCTTCGATCTTGTTTCGTCGCAAGGCTATTGGGATACGTTCGTAGTCTTCTGGTCTGAGTGTCCAATCATCAACCTTCATCTTAAAACGGTCGCGGATATCGCGAATGACGTTGTACTCGTCTTCACTTTCTGTGATGACAGGATCTCGAAGGTAATTCCAAGCATCTCCGGGATGCTCTGGGAGCTGCTTGGAGCCGGTCGCGACTTCGAGGCATTCGGCTGGATGCCACCATGGGCCGAAACGAAGGCGACAGTCCCCAAGGACAGATGAGTGCCCAAGGCCAAGGATGCCCAGAAGGTCCCATGCCTCGACAGGGTGCAACTGGACTGGCGTGGCCGTTGCTAGAAGCATTGACCTAGTTCTAGGGGATATCTTCTGGAGGAACTCCATCAGCTTATTGGGATTAGCCTTCTCGTTGACTTCGTCATCGCTCGCATCGACCTTCGGGATATTGCGCCGGCGGGCACGATGAGCTTCATCGACGATGATGCAAAGGTATTCACGGGAAAGAAGGCTGTCCCAAACATCTTTACGCCCGCGGGTGATGAGGCCCTGAGAAACGAGGCCAACACGACGTGGGCATGAAGTAAGACCCGCGATGCCGTTAAATGGATATTCAATACCGTTTTCATCGACCCAGGAATTGCCGGTCCATCGAGCGGAAGGCATCTTGAGGAGGTCGACCATCTCGACCTGCCACTGCTTGAGGAGGGCCTTTGGGGCGAGAATAAGGATTGGCCCTGGGCTCTCAAGGGCCATAAGGAGGGCCGCCATGGCGAGCTGGACGGTTTTCCCGAGACCAACCTGGTCGGCGAGGACAAGGCGAGCTGATGCCCGGCGGTGACGTTCGATAGCAAGGCGGATGAAGTATTTCTGGTGGGGCCATAGCCCTTGTTCCCTGCGATAGACGGGACTTTCAACGGCCACCGACGATGGTTCTGGGGCGCCCCGCCAGTCGTCTACGGCGATGATCTTGCGCTTAGCCAGGCGTTTGAGATCCGCTTCCACGAAGGGGCAACAGGCAAGGTCGACGGCATGGGTATCGTGCCAGAGGCTTTCAAACTCCTCTACGACCCAGGCGACAGCCTCAGGGCTATCGTCTTCCCATAGAAGTTCATAATTCAACTTCCAGGCCGTAGCACTTTCGTTAACGCTACCAAGGAAAGTCATTGCCCGACCATCAGGATAGCGGATCAGGCCAGCCTTGCCGTGGATGAGCCCAAAGACCTCATCAGGAAGGACCTTTACTTGCATGTGCTTCGTTGAGAGAAAGCGGTAGAGAGCCTCGATACGAGGCTGAGCGGCCGAGGGCAAGCTCTCAGGTTCCCCACGGCACCAGCTCGAACGGATAGCCTGTTGCGCAGCCTGAGCGGTAAGGACATCACGCGTGTCCAGATCGGAATTGCAGATGATTCTGATTGGTCCGGATATGGCGTCCAATTCCTCCCCCGCGATCTCGAATAGACTCGAGCGGAAGTAGCCGGCGATCCGATCGTAGGAAGATGCTCCGGCCAATCTCGCTCGAAGGACTCCTGCATCAAGCGGACTTCGCCGAGAGGAGTGGCGCGTTATCATATCTCACCTTTGAGCGGAAGAAATCCCAGCCGATCAAGCTGGCGAAGGACAGTTCTGAGAAGTGGGCTTTGGGCTATGCCAAGTTGATAGCTACGCTCAGCACCTGATGCCGGAACGAGAAGCCGGCGTTTGCGGAGTTCTCCAAGAATGCGTGAGGTCTGGACCATGCTCATTGCATTAAGAGCGGGCCGAATGTCCTGATTCTTGATGATGATCTTGTCGAGCGTGAGGAGCAGGATGGTACGCTCGTGATTGGAGATACCATTCTTCTGATGGAGCTCCACTATAGCGGGAACGAGGATATTCTTCTTGAGCCAGTAGTAATCGAGTAGTTTGGCAACCTTGTCGAGCTCGGTTTTCAAACCCGAGAGCATGTAGGAGCACCATGCAAGAAGGTCCACATCGGTACCGGTATCAGCGCGCGATAGCATCTCATAATACTTGTCACAATCCGAACAGAAGACTGCCGTCGGGTTGAGGAGGCGCGTGGTAGGCCGCGGACCGACCACACGAAAGCCCGTCTTCAAAAGAAGAGCATAGGTGAAGAGCCGAATAGTTTTTCCATTGCCATTGGAAAACGGATGTATCCATGTAAAGCTGTGGTGGGCAAGAGCGATCTTGAGTAAGTCGTACTTGGGCGGATCAAGATTATTAAGGAAACCGAGAAGACTATCCATGAACGAATGAACATCGGCAGCATCGGGAGGAAAGTGCGATGACTTCGTAATCTTCACTGACCCTGTTCGATATGAACCTGGCAAGGAATCTTCCTCACCGCTCAATGGCAAGCCGGTAGTCGTCAAGCGGTGCAATTCGCAGACAAGTCCATGGTCTATACGAAAGTTCTCGGGGTCTCTGCTCCATGCCTCTTCGACAAAAAGTAACGCGTTTTCGATATTGCGGATCTCATGTATTTTTTCATCCTCCCAGGTATTATCAAGCTTGTAATCCACCATTTCGGCTAGGGTTGTCTGGTTTCCTTCAATGCGCGCTGAACCCAGGGTCTCGAGAATATGAAAAAGCTGCTTGAACTGGATAAACAGGGCGGGAGGGGTCGTACCACTAAGTATGGAGGTCCTCTCTTGGCCAAGCTCAAGGATGAGATCCGTGAGTTGGTCCTTGAATGCTGGCTCGATAAGCTTTAGAGGAAAAGGTTTTACCATTTATCAATTCCTCCTGGGATTAATTATCGCATTTCATTGATATCTCACTGTCAAGATACCTCATTGTACAAAGGGACGTTACGTTATGCCTGCTGTATGTTTTGTATTACTTAAGTAAGCCTGATAATTCTTCGACGACTTCAAGAGATAGCTTTGCTTTTCAACCACAAAGCCATCCAAATGATGCTTTTCTACATACGATGAAAGATCAACTATATTGTTTATAAATCCTCTACCGCTGAAATTCAGCGATGTGTTACATAAGACACCGTAACCAGTACGCACCTTGAAGGCGAGGAGTAAGTTGTACAAGCTTTGGTTTGTAGCAGATGATACCGTCTGAATGCGGGCGGTCTTATTCACATGAGTAACAGCCGCTAGCGCATCTGTGCTTACACTATACGTATAGAGCATATGCGGACTCGGATGGTCACAGCCAAACCACCGTATAGCATCTTCTTCCAAACAAACAGGGGCAATCGGTCGGAATTGCTCACGCTGTTTGATTTCATTCAAACGTATTCGAGTGCTTTCATGGAATGGTGCGGCAATAATTGACCGGTTACCCAAAGCCCGTGGACCGATTTCATATTTTCCATCCACCCACGCCAAGATGAGGTCATTGGCCAACATGTCAGCAATCTTTTCATCATTAGCCTCGTAGAGATCATACTGTGCTATATCGATAAATCCAGTCGTGTCGAAGTAGAGGCCTGAATAGACATTCCAATCTATTTTTGGGTTCCCAGTATAGTAGAATTGGGCGTCGATCGCTGTCCCGATCGCAGAACCAGAATCGCTCGCGACAGGCGATACGAAGACCTCGGAGAAAAGGCCTGATTCCTTCCACTTACTATTCCAGTCGCAATTCAGGCCACATCCACCTGCGATGATCAGTGGCATTTTTCTCTTCATACTCGCTTTTGCAAACTGATAAAATATATCAAAGATCTTGTCGCTAAATATTCCTGCAAAGTTGCGGAATTCTGGATCATTTACTCCCACGTTATAATATTGCGAATTCTTGAGATCTTTATACAAGCTCAGTTGGACGTGCGGGGAACTCAATAGAAAAGTGATCAGTTTTTTCTCTTCTTCTGAAGGCGTACTTCGAGTTGAAAAGGAAGCCAGAGCCATTAGCTTTCCAGAATCTGAGAAGCGGGAAAAGGGTGCATTCTTCGGAAAGGTTGGGTCAGCCAAGCCGTAGATCGAAGTGTAGCGATTTCCCGGCTCATTCAGGACATCACCAAGTAATATTATGTTCAGCTCGGAATCAATCTCGTAGAAAGCACCTATAGCACCTTCCCATACTAACGCGTAGCATGGAGTACCTTTCGGTAGACTTGACATGCCGAAAGCGCAAAGCAGATGCGACCGTTCGTGAGAAGAAGAGAAATAGTCGACAGGTCTTCCTAACAAGCATCTTTTATCTACCATGACATCGCTCTTGTTAACGCCACGGTACCCGACATGAGAACGCAACCCAAGCATGTTCTCTTCGCGAGGCCACCAACCGCCGGTACAAATGACATCGGGTATTTCGTCCATTTCACCAAAAACGTTGAATACGTCATGAGTGCATATAGGCGAGTATCGATAATTCGAGTCCTTCTCTGCCTCAATAGAAAATATAAGATGTGCATCTTTCAGATAGGCGATCGCACCGTCATGATCCGGTTTATAGGAAAGAATATTCATAATGATTGCGACCTCTGGTGTTGATTCGCTTCCAGCGATATTGATTTTATAGAAATGGTTGCTGGGAGCCGGCGGTTAATCAGCTTCCCAGCAAGCTCTTTAGAACGAGTTGGCCAAGCGTTTACATGGAGGGCCATTGGAAGGTGGGGAATCGGCGTGGGTTCCCACTCGACTCGCTTATGAACTAGATGATTGTCAACGAACCAGAGAATCTCGCTCGGCCCCCATTCTATTGCGTATCGATGGTCGGATTCTGCTGCGTTAAAACCAAGGTCGACGTAGCTTGCTGCTCCTCTATATCCATAGTCAAACTTTGCTCCCTCTCCACCAGGATTGTAAAAGACATTGATCAAGAGACGATCTGTTCGACTCCCTGCAATTTCGATATCTATTTCCTGTCGCGGTGAATCGCGATGAAGAAAAAATCCGGCAACCACCCCGGAGGCGTCTGAAACTTTCATGATTACCTCAAATCTTCCATAAAGGTACCGGTCTCGACTGGTTAACGATGCAGCGCTATATTCCCTAACACCGAGGGATTCCCTTTTAATGCTGAGCGTCGCCCCAAACCCAGACTGGAACTCGATGTTTGAGGGACGAAACATCGCCAGGTTGTCCGAGAAGGTATCGTTACGTGGTAGCCAAAGTTTTGTATCGAGACTTTGAAAACTGTCAGCCACGCTAACAGGAATGGCTACAATCGACGATTTCCCTTCTATCGGAATCGAATGAATACCTTGCCACCACTGACCATGCTCAATAACCCATGGCGAGTTATCACGTTTTGGAATTTTACAGTTTAATACTGAGTTCGTTTCAATGGTTTCGCAACGGAGTGGTCTTTGTCCAAGGTCAGCTAACTCAGGGAAAGAACAAGCAGGTGGTGCGCATCTGAGATGCTCACAAACAACCTGCCATTTATTAGATGTCTCTAAATGAAAAACTGCAATATCAACTCCATTGAGATCTTCAAGAATTTTCAACACATTGCCATCGACAATTCCAGCCTTGCCAGTAGTGACAATGAATTTTGCCTGAGGGTATCGCTCTTTAAGAGTTCTGGCTTCCCCCTCTAAAGATTTAATGTTCACATAAGCGTCAAAAACTCGATCACCTCTTCCTTCTAGAAGCATCTTAAGCTCAAGGTCCGGAAGCGTTTGAATATCACTGCAACATCTGTATCCAAGCATGGACAGAGCCATTGCTAGCGATGAAAGGCCCGAGCCATCGAGCCCAAATGCAAACACAGGATGCTCACTTGGGCGAACATGAAACAAGGATGCACCCTCACTAGTGATAGCGCCAATTTTTGTGAGCATTGGAAGTATAGAATATGAGTTGGTGGAGCAAATATCTCGTCGCTGGCTGATGATCGACTGTCTTGTTGCACGTACATCAAGTACTTTAAACTGATGATTTAACCATAAATCAACAGGTCCTCGACAAGGCAGGAGTCGAAGGAGCCGCGTAGCACCTTCACGTGAAATAACGTAACCGGACAGATACCATAGCCCCCGAACTGGGCGAAAGACATTACTTGAAAGGAATGTCTTTGGAGTGCCATACTTCACTTCCTTGTAGGATAAATAAAGAATATCAAAATAGTTCTTCCTATAGCCTTCAGCCTCTATTTCTCTCCACGCCTGGTCCAGATGTGGAACAAACTCAGCCCTAAACCGCACATCATCTTCAAGGACAAGTACATAGTCATAATTACTCGCAACGACCTTTCTCCAAATGTCGATGTGAGATCGAGCGATTGCGATCTCAGGTCGACTCATTTTTATTTTCATATTGAGTTCTAGTCGAGTGGGTAGAGTTTGCGGTTGAGGCTCAACAAATAGCTGCTCTCCGAGTGTATAAACTGGATCGATATCAGCATCTTTTATCGGATCCTGCAAGAAGTTTTTAGCATCGACTGCTACATAACGTTCAGTAATATTCCAGAGTTCAGCTCCGGACCTATCCAATACGTGCCGTAACTCCAGTTCCATCTCGCCCCAACGAGCTGGCTGACGATTTAGATTGATAACATAAATATGTTGAATCCTCGGCTGCTCCTTGTTATCCAAGGGACCGAATGCTTGAGATCTTTTCTTTGGCAGCAACCTCAGAATTTTCATTGCAAAACGAAAAAAGAACTTCGAGGGTGCGTTCCAAGAAGAGGTGAGATTCATTCATTCTCCTCTACATATTCCCAGCATATCATTCTTGATAACTTTGACAGTTTGAAAGTCTCCAGTTTCTTGGGTCGTTCCTATAGCTTAGGTCCCATTTATTTTTAGCGATGTTTTGCCAATCGTGTAGGACAAGAAGGGTTTGTTCGATTTCACCGTTCTCAATAGCAGTGTCGAATATCGATCTGGTAAGATTCCCTGGGCCAGTTGTCGATTGGATTTCTGGAAAGTCATTCGTTCCATCTTTCTCAAGGGAGAGAGTAGCTTGAGCAAGTGCGCGTTCTATCAGAGGGTGACCAATGTCAGCAATAAGCGGGTTATTATTAAAATAGAAGATCCAGCTATCGCTGTTTGCACCTGGCTTAGTAAAAATCGATGGTGACACCATCATATTCGTCGATATATCGTAACACAGGGGTTGGATTTTCAACCTGCCATCACTGAAGAGTTGTTGGATCTGAGCCCCATCGTACTCATCATCAGTATCTATGTAACAGCCACCCTCCACGAAGATATAGCAAAGTCGAAAATAGTCTGACTGCATTGCTGGGTGATAGCATTTATCGTAAGCGTTTCTGTTTCGTGGGCCTAGTCTTTTATTTATAAAATCTCTTGCTTGGTGCTTGTCGAAAAGGAGTCTCTCAAAGCCCTGGTCCTCAGTCTTTTTCCATGTTTCGATGCACTCTCTCACATCTCCAGGTAGTCGATCCAGATCGTCCCAAAATTGTACAATCTTCTTCGGAAGACTATTGGAGAGGAAGGAGGATACGGTAGCGGAGCTACTGGATCGTTGGACAAGCCCCCGAACAAAATTTGAGCGCACGCGGTGGCTGTCTTCTGTTGGATTATCTGCTATCATAAACTTTCTGTCACAACGGTTGGCGCATCAGGACAGATAATAAAACCACCTAGTATATCGAATCCATTCACTTTTCGCATGTAGCGACCTCTTTCCATAATTTTTTGCTAACACCAATTTAGCTTGCCATAGTCCAATATTTTTTCAACCATGGTCCCCCCTCAACAACCCCGCCAGGAGCCGGGCATAGTCGCCATCTTCCTTCCAATCCTCCATGCCTACTGCGCGAGCGAGAGGAGAAAGCCAATCGAGGATAGCTATGAGCCTTTGCCGATGTTGCCAATAATCGACAAGCTCGTCCTTGAGATAGCGAAGCCCGACGGCGGGGTTCTCATCCGCCTGGGAGGCATGCACAGCAAAGAGAAGCTGCCTGAGCACGGTGCCCCCGAATCCTTCCGCTCCAAGGGGCCCAAGATCCCGGTTGCCGAACTCCGAGGCTGTCTTGATGCGGGTCTGGTTGGCTGTCGTCGAGGCGAGGATGGGTTTGACCTCGCGCACGCCGAATCCACGAGCTAGTTCCTGGTAGACACCTTGGCGACGTTCGCCGCGGCCTTCTACGTCCAGGGAGCGAAGATATAGCCTCTCATCGGCACCAAGGCGCATCCAGACTTCTTCCAGGCCCTTCGGCACGAGATAATCGCAGGCGATGGAAATGGCACGGTCGATTACCTGCTCGAAGCGTGACTTATCTGGGACGGTAGCGCTTGCTTTGGCGCGTCCCCTGCCCTTCTCTGGCTTGGCGCGGAAGAGTTCGTAGCTCACATCTTGGCCATCGATGCTCTGGTACTGGGTAAGTACACGCAGTGCGGCCGCGTAGGCGGCAAGCTGGTAGTCGGTATCGCCGAAGTTAGGATCGGAGGCGTCATCGAGAGAACGCATCGAGTCGATCTGGTGTTTGACCTCGTCCTCCACCAGTGGGTAAAGCTCGTCAAGGAAGGCGTTGCCGGCGGCGATGCGCTTGCGCAAGACGAGAAGTACTGTGCCCTGTACATAGTTACCCTTCTTGATGCCCCCGGCCGGCGTTTCCGTGGCGATGGTCCAGGCAGCACTGACCTTGAGCCCGGCAGCCCAAAGTATCATGCCGAGGTCGGCCCATACGGACGGGTCTTGGTGGGTGAACATGACCATCTGGAGGCCGTTGTCCGGCATGTGCTTTGTAAGGTTTGCGTAGATCTCGACCATCGAGTGTTTGAAGTCTTCGCCATCGCCACGCACTGCTAGTTCGGAGCGGGCATCGGGAATCCATTCAGGAAAAGCTTTAACGAGTTGCTTATCGTACCACGCGAGAAAGAAGTCCGCGAGTTCATGGTAATTGATCGCGTCAGCGTACGGGGGGTCGGTGATCCATAAGTCGCAGATTTCTCGAAGATCGCGGGCGTCGATTGGCAGAACAGTGTTCTCTGGCGCCGCTATGTTTTCAGATGCTTCGGTAAAGAGTGGCCAAGTTGTGTCCAACTTTGATACCGGTCGAGTTGAGTAGTTAGCCAGGGTATTGAGCGCTTGATTGTTGAAAACTTGATTGCCCTTTTCATCGCCTTTGGCTGACGACCATCCTGTCAGCCGTGAATTCCAATTCGCCATTCTCCCCAACCCCAGCAAGCACCCTACTTTCGCCACCTTTGATGTCGCCAGCTTTCCACTGATCTCTGCCAGTAGTCCATGCGTCAACAACTGCCTCGGCGTAAACAAATGATGCCAATGGGTCCAGCCGCGCGTGCGAATCGGCTCCTCGGTTTTGTCACCGCCCTCAGGAATCGCCTTCGATGGAATAAAACCCTCGCGTTGCCACTGGGCAAAGCGTTCGCGCAGCAGTTCCAGCACCTTGGCTTCACGTCCCAGGTCGGCTGCTTCGGGTGCGGCGTAGCGGCGTTCACCCTTGGCATTGATCCAGCGGATGCAGTAGAGCCGTTCCTGAAACACATCGCCGAGGCGCGGCACAACATCGTCATTGCTCCAGCGGCGCAGTCCCTCAGGGCCGCGCAAGGATTCTACCGACCAGGATCGGCTGGCATCAAAGGGATCGAGAACCCGGCTGTCGCCCACCGTTGCGCCTTTCTTCTCCTTGTAGAGTTTCAGTTCGGCATCGTTGACCACCGCAATATCCGGCTGCAGGCGGTCTGAACCGGGAACCCGTAGCCACTTGGCAACAACTTTTGATTTCTCTCCTATTAGCCAACTAGGCGCGAGCGGGATGTAATAATCACAGCCCTCGGGTTTCACTTCCACGCAATAAAGATAGGCGTCGGCGCGTTCGCCCCGCTCGTTGTGTTCGATACCCCAGGCGGTGACCTGTTGGTCTGCCGCGGCGAGGGCTTCCGCCTGCACGCGCATCACTTCTTCCTGCACCGCGTTGCCACCGCCGAGCAGATTCAAGCTGGCCCAGGTGAGCAGGCCTGCCACGGGATTGAGGTCGGAGCCAAAGGCTTCACAGCCGATGCGGGCGGCCTCAAAGGGAATGGAACCACCGCCGCAAAAGCTGTCGCCCACGCGGGGCGTGTGGCCGAACTGCTGCTTTCCAAGTTGTTCGACCAGCTCGGGCAATGACGTGGCCTGGGTGCCAAGGTGGGCGTTGATATCGACCCATGCTGCAACGGACGGGCCTGCGACATTTTCAGGCCGCTCGCCCTCGTCGATTCGCTCGGCATAGGGCAGGAGATCGAAGGCGGCGCGCGTGGTTTTGCGTTTAACGGCGGGTTTGCAGCGATCCCAGACCCCCGCATCGTCCATGGTGAGAATTTTCAGAAAAATCTCGCGGTCTTTCTTGGGGTTGCTGGAGGCAGGCATGAGCATGCCCAGGATGGACGCCCGCACCAGAATGAGCGGCTTGCGCCCCCACCATTTGCCAAGACGGGTAAGCGTCTGCCCATTGTTCGCCTTGCGCTCCTTGTAACTTTCCGCCGAAAGCCTGGCGATGGGGAATTGTGTCTCGATAAAGGTGGGGCCATCGGTCATGGGGTGGGTCCTTGGATTGTGTAGGTGGGGGCAAAAAAAGAACCCCTCTGGGTGCGCTTGCGAGCAGAGGCGCGAGGGGTGTTGTTGGATTGAGTATGTCCTTGGCAGCGGATTTCATCAAGCGTCATAGACGGAACAGGGCTTTTCACTGTTTGTCTCCTGCGCCTCGTCGGTAGCGTTGCTTCGGACTATTCGGCTTGCTGGGAATGGTCGGGGCGAGCAGGCCTTGTTCGAGAAGTGGAAAGAGGATGGAACTCCGGAAATGCTCGCGGTCAGCAAGCCCGAGGAATGCCTGCATTTCTTCGCGGCTACGAGGAATAGCACAAAACTCGAGCAACTTTGCCTCACGCTCAACTTGCGGGGTAACTTGCGGGGTAACTTGCGGGGTAGCTTGCGGGGTAGCTTGCGGGGTAACCGCTCCCTCGGGAGGCAGCCATACCCGCGTGGTAAACGTCTCGTCCTCCAAAAACTCCACGCGCCCCTGCGCATTATACAGAGGCAGCCACTTTTCCATGTTTGCCATGCCGGACCCCACCTCTTCCACCCAGCCGAGCTGGAGGAAGAAGCGCGAGAGCTGGGGATTCTTCTGGAAGGGAACAACCGTCTGGCTGGTGAGGATGCCATGGGTGCGCGGGATGCAGGGATTGTTCGCCTCAACGCGGTCTGCGTAGATGATGAGGCGGCCGGGGTAGCCACTCGAATAGTCGCGATGCACGAGGAGGTTGGCGATCAGCTCGCGGAAGATCAAGTCGCGCAGGCTGTAGCGCACCTCACCTTGCAGGAAAAAGGGATCGGAGAGATGTTTCTGCACAAAGCCCAGCATGAGACCATAGGCATCCATCAGATTTGTGCGGATCTCCTGGCGGTCGTCGTATCGCTCAAGCTGATGCTTGCGGAGCAGGCAGTCGATCTTGTAGGCGGGTGCGAATCTGGCAAGTGTTTCTTCACTTCCGAACAGCATGAGTCCGGCAAGGGTGATGCCCTCGATGCCGCGCTCCGGGTCTTTCTGGATGAGCCCGGCTCGTCTGAGAAAGCCAGTGTCATCGAGCGAGAGCCAGGGATGGCTTTCCCACCGGGAGCGCATGAATCCCCTGGCACGCTGCAAGGTCGGCGCGTCGAGATCATTCAGTTCCAGTCCGGGAATGACCTTCGATTCGCTGTAGTACCCCGTTTTCCTGTTGACCATGCGGGCGATGGCCTCGGGGCTCGTGACCTTGAAATCGCCTTCTGCGCCGCGATCGTAGACTACCTTTTTGTACCAATGAACACGGGAACTCTGCGGCACCGATACATGGAGAATCTTTGAACCATCAATATCCACCACGATTGGCTCGAGCAGATAGGGCGGATCGATGAGGTCGGGATTGTTCAGACTTGAGGCGATGTTCATCGCCATGGACTTCGCAGCATCAGGATCGATGCCGCTGACGGTACCATCGTCCTCGACGCCGATCAGCAGATCTCCTCCATCATGGTTCAAGAACGCGCAGATGGTCTCGTACAGGCTGCCGGGCAATCCGGATTTTCCGGACTTGAACTCGAGGTGCGTCGATTCTTCTTGGTGGAGCAAGTGCCGAACACGCTGGCTTTCCATGTGGCCTCCAGCCCTTAAAACAGGTTCATCTGGCCCGACCGGAGTATTTCCTTGCGGGCCTTGGGCGGCAAGCCTTCACCTTTGACGAGGGGGTTCTCCGTCAAGGCAAAGCGAAGGGCCTTGCGCCAGCCAATGCTGCGTTGCTGGGCCTGGCCGGTGGCTGCCGCGGTCATGGTATAGAGCCACCAACGTTCCTCGGGAGCAAGCCCTTCCCAATTACGAAGGGCTTCGGGAATAAGAGCGGAGTCGGCATCTTCGATGGCCCAGAGGAGGACACAGAGTTCCTTGCCCAGGGAGGCGTGGATGGGTATTCGGCCTTTCTTCGGTATGCGCGGAACGGCGATACCGGCGTTCCTGAGGCGTTGACCTGCCTCCTCCCAGAACACCGATGCGATCTCGTCCCAGCGGAATCGTTCGACGACGGCGCGAAGGCCAGGGTCGGCAGGTCCTACATCGGGTATATCGACTTTGCCATCGGCGAGATTCCACACGCGATGTTCAGAGAGCTTGACGCCCGCCGTGTCGTCCTTGCCTGCAGGAAGGTCAAGGAGAAAGCCATGCCGCGCCTCCTCGGGAAAGAAACCCAATCCGAGGCAGAGTCGGGCATCGGCTTTTGCTGCCTTAGCCATGGATGCCATCCTGCTCAACTTCCTCTGCGATTGGCTGCATCCCGGCCTCCCTGAGCCAGTCAAGGAGGGCCTGGCCCGTAGGAAAGTGCGTGCGGGCGCATTCGAGGCGCACGCTACCAGGGCCGACGAGCTCCTGGAGGGAATCGCATAGCTGCCGGAGGGCACTGGAACGATACCCCTCGGATCCACTCCCGAGGTATTCGAGCGTCTGGTCCCCCGTGTTGTTTTCAGCCTTGCTGATGATGTCAAAGGCCGTGACGATATGCTTTTCCATCGCCTCTATGAATTTCCAGGTGCTGCCCGAGTCATCCAGCTTGTGACGCCGGGACCAGATGCAGGCCTTGTGCGGGTCGATCTCGAACAGGCCGGTGACATCACGCTTTGGAATGGTAACCCTGAGCTGCCTGGACTTGATGCCTTCAACCTCGGCAACCGCGAGTACGACAGAACAGGCTTCGGGTGGAACGAAGGGCGAGTCATAGCTTCCGCCATATTCGGGCGCTCGTCCATCGGTGCTGTAGGAGATAGTGCCCTCCGGCAGACTCCTGAGGGTAAGCCTGCGGGTTCCTGGGTCAAAGCCGTACTTGAGTTCCGGCTCGCCAACCCATTCCACCGGGACTCCCGTTGGATGCTCGCCTCGAGAATCGACGCAGATGAAGCTGTAGCGTAAACCCTTAGCCTGGAAACGCTGGAAATCACCCACCTTCGAACTGGCCTCGGTTGGTACATTCGCGCCGACCTCATAGTGGACGCGGTCCCCGTGAAGGGCCTCGATCTTCAGCCAGCTAGTTCCATGATCATCCCGGGAAAGAAAGAGTGGCTTAACGCTCGTCTCGGCCTTGGGAAAAGGTCCCTTGCGAACATAGGCACCCTCTTCGCGCCAGTAGTCCTTCCGGATTGCTTCCGCCTTTACGGTTTCAAGAGCGTCAGGTCTGTGGAACTGCCAGAGCGTGTTGGTGGCACCTTGGCGCTTGATCTCAGCCCATTGACTCGGGTTGGAGACGAAGAGGCGTTGCTCGCATTTCTGACGGAAAACATCTGTGGTGACATCGGACGTGAACTTCTGAGCTTCGGTGAGCGTCCTGCGGAGAACTTCTTCGCCCCGCCAGGTATTACCCTTGAACTCGAGGATTATGGAGGTCTGGCGAAGGGCATTGTTCGTGTGGGGATACACAATGGTGTCGAAAGCCTGGGTCAAGGCCGAGGTGAACTGGAAGAGGATCCGGTCTTTGAGGATATCGAGCGCCTTC
>Ga0154384_1014_pt1 | contig 26541 bp, 25 predicted proteins | sample RifGroB1_FD_115896 | JGI IMG/M metagenome (GOLD analysis project Ga0154384, IMG submission 115896) | Spirochaetes bacterium GWB1_59_5 | reverse complement strand
AGAGTGCAAACAGGTGGGTTAGTCTGAATCGGCACCCTGATATCGTCAACATGGGCATAGGGTGTCCCGGTTGATGAATCCACGTGGAAGGTGATCGTAGTTGACCCCGCGGACACCGGGATGTTGGTTGAGTGCACCCATCCGGCATTGCTCGTCAATTCGTAATCAGTACCGTTGACTATCGCTTTAAACGTGCCAAGCCCCAGTTCGCCACAGTCATGCCAGAAATCGAGATAGCCCGCCCTGGTGGTGAGCGTCATGCTAGTAGTTTTCGGAGTTACCCCGGCCTGCGCTGCTAACGAGTAGGACCCCGTGTGCGCGTATCCGTTGGGTAGCCACGTGGTGCCGGTCCAGCCTTGATCCGTATTGTCTTCAAAAGTGTAGGTTTCGAACTGGCCAGACGCTGCCAAGAACAGCATCCGAGCATCAGCCCACGTGAGCGAGGGGGTCAGAAGCATTAGAAAAATGATTAGCGCCCTCATCAGTAATTCTCCTTGATGGCCACGCAGTCGGCGGTGTTTGTCCCGGTCCCTTTGCAAGCGAACCACGATTTAGTTTCCAGGGTTGCCGGTGTTCCCGTTACCCATGTTGGCGTGAGGGTGCTGACAGTTACAGTACCGGTGCCGGTCAGTTTGAAATCGAAGTACCTCCCCGCTACCACGTTGGTGATTGTGATGCTGTTGCTCGCGACAGATGCCCCGGCATTCGCCGCCGTGTCGAATGTGGCGCTGGTGGTCTGGGGAAGTGCTTGCGCTACCGTCGCCAGCGTCCCGCTAGTAGGCAGAGTGACGTTGGTTGCCCCGGTAGATGTCAGGGTGATGCTGTTGCCGCCAGAGAGTAACAGACTGCCGGTAGTGCCGAGAGTTAGCTTGTTCTGGCCGATTGTGTGGTCATTGTTATCTTCATCCAGAATGTGGAGATAGTCGCCCTCTACGTTCCAAAGTTTTATGCGATCGGTGGACGCGGACGCTGTGCCATTTGCTGGAATTGAAATACCCCCAGAATGCTCAATCTTGAACCGCTCTACCAGTGACCCACTACTGCCAACTTTCCCTAAACTTAGCGTAAAATTTGTAGCCTGGTCAGCAACTGAAAAATCTGTGTCTGCTGCAAAGACAAAGGAACCCGAAGATTTTTCTGCCCCGTCAACACCTGCTGTGCCGCCGTAGCCGTAAGCGAGAAATGTCAAAGTAGCATCTGCCGCCTTTGTCACCGTGGGGGTGCCTGCGGTACCTCTTGCGCCCAAGGACCTAAACGACCCAAACCCCCCGACTGACCCGCCGTAGTGCGAAAGCCGAATATACGGGAACCGCGCAGAGGCAGACGAGGTATTTTCTACTACAAGGTTGGTGCTGCTGTCGCTGGCTGAAATTTTCGTACCACTCCCAAAAGTAGGGGCGCTGGTCGAGGTCAAACCCGCTACCGCCGCTTGGTTGAGTGTTTGCCAAGATTTATCCCCTCTGTAATACTGTGAAGAAGTGCCTGCGGTAATCGTGGGTTCGGCTGCTACTGAAAACGACCCGTCGCCATTGTCCGTAACGGTCCCGTTGGTGAACTTGAGAGTTGACGGCGTACCGGATGGGGTGCCGTCAACGTCTCGCACAGTCAGTGCTGAAGTCCCGGCGCCGTCGCCCTGCAAAACCCACGACCCGCTTTCGCAGGCATAAATCTGCTGTCCCGTGGTCGCATTGGTGTCGGTGGCAATCTGCCCATTCTGGCAAACCGATGGAAGAGTGGTTGCTGCAAGGGTCGGATAGGCGGTGGTGTTGGTGACGTTGGTCAGCACGTTGGTGCCGTCCTGTTTCACGTCCACGTCAATCCCGTTGGTGTAGACCGGAGAAGCAACAGCTATCTGATGTAACCAAGATCCGTCAGCCTCAGACATAAGCGGAGTGCTTGCCGTTTCTGCTTCAATCTCGTTGCCAGAAAGCACCAGGGAGCGGAGTGTGGTTTCTCCTATCTGGAAAATACCCATCCCGGTTGCCGTGTTGTTCCACAACCTCATGCGGTTGTCCCTGAACACGGCACGTCCGTTGCGGATGGTTGCCAGCGCAAAGCCTGCGCCGTCAATCTCGTTGTTCTCAAACACGATGTTCTCTGCATCACCGTGAACGTCTACCACGCCGCTGTAGAGGTATTTAGTGTTACCTCCCTGAACAAACGTTTCGTTGAACCGGGCAGGGTCTTGAGAGAAGCTGTTCCCCTTGACGGTGACGGTGTTGGTGGCGAACTCCCTGACGGAAATGGTCAGCGCGTGCTTGTGGTTGTAAAGCGTGTTGCCGGTCACTTCGATGTTGTGACCCGATACTCCGATCCCGTCGCCGTATCTGCCGCCTGCCCCGGCGTATTTTCCGAGGTAGTCATAAGTGCGGTTATACTCCACTCTACCGCCGATGCCCTGGAATTGGAGCCCGATTGCTGCCGCCTCAGACCCTTTTGCCACGTTGTGATGAATGTAGGCGTTCCGGCCCGTCACAACAAGGCCGTTGGTGTCCTCAGTCGATCCGGTGTTATCAAAAATCAGCCCCTCTACCTCCACGTCATCCGTGTGCGTGTACACCACCACATCAGATGCGGTGAAGGTATAGACGGGCAAAATGTCAACGGTCGCCGTACTACCGGTGACGTCAACAACGTTGGTCAGCACGCCGTATTTGTATCCCGGCACGTACTCGGTTGCGGCGGTCAGGCGGATCATGTCGCCCTCAGCAACCGTCACACCGCCGGGAACGGTGAAGGTGTTGACACCCTTAGTCACAGCGATGGACTGCCCGGTATAGTTTGCAAACCACCCGCCAATGTTCAGCGTGTTGGCGTCCGTGACGGCACATTTCAGCGTGGCCCCGTTGCCGTGAATCTTGATGCCTGTGGGGTATCCTGCCGATAGGGTAGCAGTGAGGTTGTACGTTTTTGTGCCGTTAAAGTGGACATCCTTATACGCGCTTGCCTCAAGGATCGCTCTCAGCGGTACTTGGTCTGCGGTCGTCCCGTCACCCGCTGCGTCTACCCAGTCAACAAAAACGTCTCCCACCAGCTTCCCGAACACTAGATTAGGATACTCAAAGTTATCAAGCCACATCTGCCGAGGCGCAACGAGTGGGCCGTTGATGGTGAGCACGCCCGCTGTGTGGTCTATTACCGCTCCCGGCTGGATTCTAAGTGTGATGTTTGCCGGGACCGTGACGTGGTTGCTCATCGGCCAGGTGCCGGGGGTGACAACGAGGGTTTTTACTGCGCTGCCGATATCCGTGATAGCCTGGTTTATGGCAACGTGCGACAGCGTGCCGCCGTTGTAGGCAGTTGCGTACACCTCGTTATCCACATCCCCCGGCTGCAACGCGCTATCAGCCGTAGCTTTGACTGCGGCAATTTGCGCGGCTCGGGCGGTGGAGTAGGAGGTGAAAGAGACGGTAGAGACAAAGCCGGTATGGTTGCTGCCGTCATAGTCAAGGTTGGATAGTGCGGAGTGGTCCGTGGTTCCTGCTGGGCCCGTTTCCCCCTGTGGCCCCTGCGCCCCCGTGGCTCCGTCCGAACCCTTCTGCGCCTGCATCTGCCATGTGTCATTCTGCGGAGTGGTCGGGCTTGCCGGGGGTATCCACGGCGGGAGGTTGAGGGATGGTAACTTCGCCGCGAATGAAGATCCGTTGTAAGTCACAGAGTCCAGAGTGGAGTAGTTGGTGAACGCGGACCAAGCGCCCTTGAATACAAGTGTGCCACCGTCCAAACCTGCTGGCCCGGTTGCGCCCGTTGCGCCTGTCTCGCCTTGTGGTCCCTGTGGCCCAGTCGCCCCGGAGTATCCTTGGAATCCCTGCGGACCCTGTGGCCCTTCCGGACCTGTCGCACCCGTCGCACCTGTATCCCCATGCTCCGCGCTGAGGCTCCAGTATGTCGGGCTTGAGTCCGGAGCAGCACCGGTAGATGTACCAATGGCGATGTAGGTAGACGCAGGGGTGCCGTAGCTCACGGCGTCGTTGGCGTAGTATTCGACCAATTCCTCCCAGACTCCGCGCCAAGCCATGGACCCGCCAGCTACACCCTGTGGCCCTGTGGCACCGGTCGGGCCTTGAGGGCCGGTTGCCCCGGTTGCCCCTGTCGCCCCCCTTGGTATGGAGAAATCAAACACAGCCGCGCTGCTGGTCCCGGTGTTGTTGACCGTGGCGGAGCTTCCCGCCGCGCCAGTGGTGACGGTGCCGACTGCAATGGTGGCCGCCTGCCCTGCCGGGCCTACTGCGCTGGAAAGCTGCGCTTGGGTAACGCGCCCCCCGCCTACTCCGGTATAGGCCGCGAACACCTCGGGCGATATCCCCGCCGTGGTTTCCCCCGTGGCGTTAATGGTGCCGTCCGCCTCAACCTCAAGGCCGACACCGGGCTTGACGATGCCTGCGCGGGTATCGGTGGCAATGGGAACAACAGGGGTTGCCGCACCGTAAAGCATCTGCGCGGTAAGGAAGGCGGCAAACAGAACAAGTGTGGCATAGATACAGAAGCGTTTCATGTGTCCTCCGTGGCCGGTGTTCTCCGACAAACGGTTAAGGGGTTAGTTCAGGATTGCCCAGCAGGCGCTTGACGTGGTGCATGTCGCCTTGTACCACTTCCCGGTGGAACTGTTCAGGTATTCGTAACCTACCTGCGCGGGTGTCGATGCAGGCGCACCTACCGCCACATCCCGGCTGGTGATGTATCCGGTGGTGTAAGTGGTCGCCCCGAGGCGCACCCTGCCGCTTGGCTGGTCAATAATGGTGTTGGCAATGCTGGTGGCGTCGTTCACCCGGATTTCGTAAGTGCCCCCGGTGATGACACGAAAGGTGTTGTTTCTAATCTCCGTCGCCAAAGTTTCGGACGCATATATTCCATTAGTGACGTTGGACAGCTCAAACACGTTGTTGCGTATCTTGGTGCCGTAGGTGATTAAATGGCTAGCGTGGGAGCCACCCACCGCAAGACCGCTGAGCCTGATCTGGTACGGGTTTGTGTTGGTGTAATCGGCGTAGAACTGGTTACTGTGGATATCGGTATTGATGCCGTTGTAATTCAGGACGCCGCCCCTTCCAAGGATGTTGTTGGCTATCACGGTCCCTTTGGCGTTGTAAATTTCGATGTTGTACCGCGCCACATCCGTTGCTGGCTGCGATGTGTAATACAAGTGGTTGCCAGTTATGATGGTCCTGTTGTCAACAGCGGCCTCATCGGTGCCGCCTGTGTCCCAAAACCGCGCAACTAAAATATTGGTAATGGCATTGTCGTAAACTTTGCACCCGGAAATGGTGATGTTGCCGATGTTCGCTCCGGGGATATCAAACGACTCCCCGGTGTGGATGCCGTAGGTGGTGTTATTGTAGGCAATAGCGCCCGTCACAGTCGTGTTATACGCCCCCTGGTGTAGTCCTATGCCGCTGTCATGTTCGTTGTCATAGTACCTGCCACCGATGATGCGAGTCCCTGCAACAGCGGCTGAGTGCAGTCCTTTTTTCCCGTTGCCATGGGAGGTGACATTCTGCCATGTGCTGTAGTCGCCCCCCGTCACCGGGCCGCAACCGTTGCCGGTCACGCCGTAGATTTCCACATCTTTGACGATGGTATTTTTGCCGCTGGTGGATACCCCGTAGTTGGCAACAGATGACCACACCCACGACTGATTAGCCATGTTGCCATCGACTTTGCCGCCGGAAAAGGTCACGTTGTCGGCGCTGATTTCAACCATAGTGTGAGCGCTGCTGGTGCCGGCTGCTGAGTTGTCCTTTATTTTGATCGTGCCGTAATGCTCAATGATGATGCTTCGGTTCACGGATATTTCGTCATCGATGATGTATTCTTTCGTCCGGGAACGCAGCACCCCGCCGATGTTGAGCGCGGCGACAGCGGCCTCCCACTGTATCTGGTCCTGCACTCCGTCTACATCCCACCAGTCAGGCTCCGCATAGGATATCCCCGAAGTGGCCCCGCCGTGGCGGAACTTGGGTTCTCCGTTCACTGCACCGTTAAGAACCAGAGCACCAGCCCCGGCTGTTTTCAGGTTGGTGACAGGCCCGTCAATGGTGAGGGTGCCACTGAAGCTAATAGACGCCCCGTTGACTCCCACAAGGTGGATGTTGTCAGTGACGGTCAAGGTGGTAACGCTTTGATCCGTGGCATACTTCAGCGTGGTAGGCGTCACCGAGCCAATGGTTGCAACCGCTGCCGACAGGGTGCCGTAGGTGGCAACGTCGGCCTCTAAGGGGTCGATGGCATCTTTGATACTGACATTGTCCCGGTCGTATACCGTCACCCCTGCGGCGGTTTTGATAACGAATCTGTAGAGCCCGTCACCGTAGAGCTGCGCCGTGCCGTTGCTGTCCAGCGTGTACGGGTTCGCCGCAACCGTGGACTTGCTGCGGTTCAGCCAAATCGTCTTTGGGGTGCTGGTGCCAGCGGCGTAAGCGTAGACCTTCCCCCCCGCCAAGGCACCGGAACTGTTGCGCACCTGGGAGAGCAGGAAAGTGATACTCTGCGCGTTGGTCGCCGCCTGCGCCGGTTCAGGGCATCCGCACCCTACTAAAGCTAGAGTGATCAGTAGATAAGCGATAAAGCGTTTCATGGGCGCTCCTATTTTTCGGTAAGCATCGTTACTTTTTCGGTCACGCATTTGAGATCCTTTTCAATCGTCTGTATGCGGTAGTCAAGGGCGGTGTCTTTGGCGTCCAGCCGTGAGGCTATCTGCAACATCTCCATGCGCAGGTTGGGGGCCTGCCAGAACACTGAGAAACTGAGCAAACCCGTTGCTATTGACAGAATAATCGCGATACCTTTCATCCAAGCCAGGAGGCCAGAATGGTCGTCACAGTGGCCCGGAGTTTCACAGTTTTGGGGGAGCGTTTTCGGGGTCACAGATGCCTCCTAGCAGTAGTAGGTTTTGGAAGAGGGGCGGGGCGTCACCGGCTTCGGCTTGGTCGTTGGCTTCGGCGCTGCTTTCGGCTTGGGAGCGGACTTCTTGGGCATGTGTTGCTCCTTTCTTGGGTTGGTGGTAAAAAGCGTCAATATAATGGCGAAAATCTGTCAAGCGTCAAATTTGTGGCGGTTTTATTGTAACCTCGCGGTATACTTGGCTCTAATGAGCGTCAAATATTTGTGGTTGACAGCGGTGCATTTTTCCCGTAAACACTTGAATTAAAGCCGCGCAGCGTGTAGTTAAGACTAATAAAGCTTGCTTTTAGCCTCCCCTGTTAAACACCGTGGGGAAAACCTCTCTTTCCCCACGCCCCATTCACTCAAGGTTGTTGCTGAGAATCCCTTGTCGCGATTGCCGCTGCCGTTGCTGCCTTGCCAACATACGGCGCTACCGCCTTGGCTCCCTTCATCCCCTTGCCCCACATGCGCAGGAACTCCCCCTGAACGCGGGGCGAAGAAGCGGCAAGAAGCGCCCCGAAAGAAGGGTCAACAAGCTTGGTAAGGGCTGCGCTGCCGATGAGCGCGGGACCGGTGCCAGCAAGGCCAACGGGCATGACGGAACTGTGGGAGTAACCGGCGATGGCTTGACCCAATTCCTCCCCACCTTCTTTGCCAAGGATGTCAACCAGTTCCCTGCGAAGTGCGAAGTTGTCTTTCATGGCGGACATGAGGCGGCGCAAGGTCTGATCTGCCACAATGCGCCCTGACATACCCTGCTTGCGAAGCATCAGCCCAGCCTCCACATCCTTGATGATCTTGGTGGCTTCGGTGTACCCTTTGGTCATCTCGTCGTACTGTGGCACGTTGGCTGTGATGGTATCCTTCACCCTATTGCGGATTTGCGCTACAAACTGCCGAGCCTGGGAAGAGTCGGAATAGAAGTCGTCAAGGCGGCGTTTTAGCGCGTCCAAGCCTAGGGCGCTGTTGTCCCCCGGCTGTGCCCCATATGCCGATACCTCCTCTATAATCTCTTCAACGTCCTTTCTCCCCGCCTTGCCCATTGCCATACGAGAGGTATCAAGCGCCCCGGTTGCGGGGTCTACCTTGACGTTGTATTTCTGCATCAGTGCCACGACTTCATTCTTTACGGGCCTCACGTCAATCGGGGTGCCGTTCTGCGCTATCTGTTGAAGGTGGCCTTGGTATGCAGTTGTCCTGGCATCCTTGAGGCGGGTGAGGGCTGTACGTGCCGATTCAACGATATCCTCGCCCGATATCTTGCCGCGCAGTGCCTTGTCATAGGTGGTGGCGCTCTTCAGGGGGTTCATGCTGTTGGTAGGCTGCATTCCGCTTGCTATGGCTTCCTCTACCGCCCCGGTGCCTGTCCCTGACAGTCTGCCGAGCAGGGGTTTTGCCGCCTTGCCCCCAAGCTTTGCAACCCCGCCCACAACGGGGGGAATGACCTTCCCTACTACCTGCCCACCCATTTCATAGGTTGCCCCGGTGCCAAGGTCTTTGAGCGTCTGCCCTGCGCTTTGCGGCGCTCCTTCCAATGCGTCGGCAAGGTACTTGCCTGTTGCAAAGCCTGTTGCTGAACCAGCAACCCCGCCAACAATCCCACCAGGGATAGCGCCTACAACGGGAACGGTAACGCCCCCCGTACCTGCGCCAAGGGTCGCGCCACCAATACCCCCCAAGGTCGCGCCACCCACTTCCAACGTGGGCCTTGCGATATTGGCAAGGGTTTTGCGGGAAGGAAGATATTCTTTTGCGCGGGTCAGCAGTGAGCCTTCATCGGCTACAAACTTCTTGCGGGCCGCTTCACTCTCCGCTGTGGTGGGGTTCATGTTGCCGGTGACGGTCTTGTGCCGACTGTCCCGCTTGTTCAGTTCCATCAGCACACTGTCAGCGTCATGCCCGTCATCGAGCGCCTGTTTGTAGTTCATGCCCGTGCGCTTGCCTAGTTCGGCCATCACTTCATCTTTGCTGTAACCGTCTCGGAGCGCGGCCTGAATGTCCATGTCGTTCTCCTAGTAGGCGGAAAGGGGTTTCTTGGTGCCACCGCCGCCCTTGCTTGCACCGATCTTGCCAAATCCTTTTGTCACTTTGGGCGCAACGGTTGCCGCTGAATCAACAGCATCGTTGTAATTGCTGATGGTCCTATCGGCTTCCTGCTCGTAGTATTTCAGCAGTTGGCGAATGGCCGTTCTTGCCCCGCTTCCGCCCCCGCTGACAGACTGAAGCAAGTTCTGCTCGTAGTTGGATACTGCGCCAGGGCCAATAACAGAAGCGCGAAGTTGCCCCGCCCCTGCCGCTGCCAGCTTTTTAAACAGTTCGGCCTCTGATGTCGCGGGTATGTCAAAAATGCCGGATACAGAAGCAAGCGCGTTGCCCTTCAGCCCTCCAGCATTGCCGCCGTCAAGGAGTTGCACCATTTGGGTGATGCGCGGCTTGGTCGCCTCTGCCGTCCTCGCCTCTCTGCGGAGTTTGGGGAGGTCTTTGACGGCTTCCCTTGCAACAATGGGGTCCGTCTTGTCGGTGGCCGGGGCAGCGGGTTTATAACGTGGCGCTTTTTTGGTGCCAGTCAGTTTCCCGCTCGCATCGTAAAGCTCTGTCACCTCTGTATCGCCATCGTTATACTTGCGGTCAAATGGTTTACTAGGTGCCTCTTTCGGCTTGAAGTGAAACGTTGACTTGCTGGTTTCAGGGTCAAGAACGTTGTAGCCTATCACATCGCCCGTTGTCGGGTCTTTGATTGCAACCACAAGGTTGTCGTCCTTGGTGCTGAAATCATCCAGTGTCATGTTCTGGACAATGGGGTTATCAGGCTGAAAACTCTTGTAACCGTCAAGAAGCTTTTGCGCTAGCCCTCTTCCGGCTTCCCCGCCCTTGGACACCAGCGGCGACAGGGTTTTTATCATTTCCTTGCCCTGCTCGAAATCGGCTTTCTTTTTGAGAAATCCTGCGCGGTCGCCGCCCCCTGCCATGGTCTGCATTTCCATTTCGGCAAGCTTGGCATCAAGGTCTATCATGGTGGGGAGTTGCCCCTGCGCTGCCGTGTTCCCCTGTGACGCAAGCCCTGCGGTAACTTTCAGCCGGTCCATCTGAGAGGCAGGCTGTTGAACAGGACCAAGGCCGGAAAGCGCCGATTCCTGCCCCGGTTGTACCGGCCCCATGCCTGTCGGTTCAGGGTAGAGGTATCCGCCCTTGGCGTTGGACAAGGCGTCCCTCAGGGCGAGCTCGTCGGTGTTCTTGCGCTGTGCCCCCTGTAGCTGCAAATCGGCAAGGGTGCGCCGTGCTGCGCGGTCGGTCGCTTCATCGGCATACTGCTGGTCTTGCCGCTTCAGTTGCGCCAGAGTGCCGAGCGTGTTGGTGAGGTTGGCTAAGCCCTGATTTGTAGACGCCCAAGGGTCCATTGCCATTATTGAGCCCTCCAAAGGGGCATACCTTGCCCTGATGCGTAGGTTGGTGCCGCCGCTGGCTTGTTGAGATACTGCCCCATCTGGTACGCCCCGTAAGCGTTAGCCGCCGTGCCGCCAAGCCCCGCCCATAGGTTGGCCTGGGTCTGCCCGTTGTTCTGCGCGATGCTAGCAAGGTTGTTGCCGGCGCTCATGATGTTGCCGCCAACTGTGTTCGCCGCGTTCTGCCCCGCTCCGGCGATGCTGCCCGCTGCGCCCTGGCCGGTCTTGACCATGTTCCACAACTCGTTGCGTTGCGTTGCCTCGTTCTGTACGTTGAGGTCGCCAAGGGTGCGCCCGGTGGCGTTGGCCGCAACGGTGCCGGACCCGCGCCCCATCATGCGGAGTGAGCGGCCCAAATCTTCCAGCGTGCGGCTCTTGGTATACTTGAATCCTTCCGACTCCTGCGGCTTCCACTGCGCCGAGAGCATGGAGGGTTTGTCGGTGATCTCCCCGTTCGGTCCCCTGTAAAATGGCTTATCCGCGCTGTATTTGGCATCCCAAGGGTTGTTTGCCAAGTGCTGTAGCAGGAAGTTGTTATCCTTCCCTGCAAAGTACTCGTTGCCGCTCTGCCGCAATAGGTCGGCGTTGAGGTTCTGCAACTCCCCGGAGTCCAGCCGAGTAAAGCGGGGGTCGATATACTCGGAGTCACCCCCATAAAGGGCGCTCTGAAGGGTGGCTAGCGCACGGTCGGACGGTTGCCGGAAGGGGGCAAAATCCTCGCGGGTCTGGTCGTACATGTCCCATTGCAATTGATTGGCGTCGGAGGATGAACCCTTGACGGCGTTGGCTGATTTCTTAGCCGCGCTGTTAGATGCATACGCACTGGCACCTGCGCCTACCACTGCTGCCCCGCCCACTGCCACGGCTACCCAAGACATAACTGGCCTCCTTCGTGATCCAACTGCTGTTGATACTCTTTAAAGGTCGCTGCTACCACTGACTGCTCTATCTCTACAAGGTCGCTTTCCGCCTTGGTTGCTACCTGTCCGTTGCCCTCAGTCAGATGCACCGTTGCCCATCGCATATCCTCAAGGATGTGCAGCACCCGTTTAGTTCCTGGCTTGGTCACGATGACGGCGGGGGCTTCTATGATTTCATCACCCCTGCCCTCTGACACTACCCGGGCCTTGCCGGTAAGAATGAACGCAAAATGCTCGTAGCGGTGAATCATGGTGGTCATGACAGCGCCAGCAGGCATGAAGATCTCACGGCAGTACATCCCCGGCACAAAGCGGTGGATGAGGGGGAATATGTCATTGACGCCAGCGACACGGCGCTCTCCGCCCACATCCGTAAGCGCCTGCTCAAAGATGCCGATTTCTTCTCTGAAACTGTCGCGGGTTTCCAGGTCATTCATTTGCTGAATATCTCCCTGCTCCCCACGGTATCAAGGGTGTAGTGGTAGTGAACGCCGATAATAACCGGGTCGTCTGCGGGTGCCGTCCCTGCTGCCGCTATGCGGGTCAGCTTTACAAACATCTGCCCGGCTATGTTGCCCGTGGTGAATGTGGCGATATCCTCGGCAAAGTGAGTGTTGGCCGGGGTATTCGCCGGAATAACAATCTCTGCTGATACAGTGGTCGGCGCAGGGAAAACCCCGTTGCGGTTGGCCTGGCTGTACTCAAGCTGAAACTTGACCGCCCTGTCTGCGCCCACGTTGGTGCGGCTCACAAAGTGGATATGAAACGTTGCCGTGCTGCCCTCTTTGCCGTCGTGGGCAAACTCCTGAGGGTCAAAGTCGTGAGTATCGTTGACGGCGAAGGTGTAGCCGCGCAGGTTGCCGTTCCACGTGGTCAGCGTCGGGTTGCCTGCGCCAGTCGTTTTCGGGGGTGCCATGGGGAAGAATATATCTTTCCACACTGTGGCATCCTCGATAAACTTCAGCGTCCCGTCTGCCTCAAACTCGCTGTAGTCTGTATCGCTGCCGTACTTCTTGCCGCTGATGGTCTGCGCCGTCCCGGTGCCTACCACGCTGTTGCCTGTGCCGACGCCGTGGATGTTCTGCGTTGCCTCGGCATGGTCTTGCCACACCTTGGCCTGCCCGTTGGAAAGGTGCTTGTCCTTTGTGGAGTCGGCACTGGTCGGGTCAAGCTCCCCGATGGCGTCAAGTTGGCTGTGGTCGGTGCCGTGGGGGTTGCCATCCGTCACTTCAACGTGGTCCTGCCACACTTTGCCGTCTGCATCGCTGATATGCCGGTCCTGAACGGTGTCGGCCCCGGTAGCCCATCCCTTTACCTCTTGCAACAGGTCGTGAGTGCGGACGGTGATTTCATCCAAGCGACTCCCGGCTTTGCTGATGAGGTTCCAGGGGATGCCTGCGAGGTTGCCAAGCATCTTAGCCACGTCCCGATAGAACTGTTCCAGTTCACGTGGCGATTTTGGCGTCTGGTTGAAAGTAATCATCGCACCACCTTGATATCTTCCGTAACCTCGTTGAACACCAGACCGTTGTCGCCGCGCTTTACGTCGTAAGCGTACTCGTTGCTGATTTTCTGGTCGGTCGGTTTGCCCCATGTGCGCCAGCCGGTACGGATTGCCATGCGGGTGCCGCCGTTGGCAAAGATAAACTCATCCTGACGCTTGTAGTAGCGTCCACACTGCCGGGACTTCAGCGGCGTGCGCCTGTCGCCAATAGCACCTAGGGAGAGGGACCGCGCAGCGCCCCATTCCAGCCGCCCATCGTTGCGCCATCGGTGCAGCATCAGCGGTTCATCAACTCTTGCCTCTTCGCTCAGCGTGTACACCTTGCCATCGTTGCCGCCAATGTAGCGCGTTGTCCCGTCATAGGCAAATGACTGCGCCACCGCCGCCGTATACCGCCCCTGCTCCGCGTCCCATTCGCCCAAAATGGCCCATTCCTCGGCTCTCACGTTAAAGGCAAGGGTGAGGGAAGGAAAATACAGGTCATCAATGGTGACGTTGGCCTGAGGGAAGGTGACAACGTAGAACGTTTGCCCCCGATAGCCCACCATGTGGCCCCTTGCCCCGGAGATATCAGCATCCTGCACCGGTACGCCAACGGGGAAGCCGATTATCTGCGGTGTCCTCCCGCCAACGAGGCGCACAATCTGCCGGTTCCCTTGGATTACAGCCATGAAGAATATGGATTGCGAGTCATAGACGATAGTGAACCGCTCAGGGGTGCCAAAGGGCTGCGCAAGCGCTTTGTTGCTGCTGAAAGGGTTTTCTGTGTTGCCCGAGACATAGGACACGTCAACAGATTCGGTGCCGATGGCAAACAGGTAATCATCCGGCGTGGCAATCAGCCCTTGCAGCGCATCCGGCTTGCTGGCGTTGTTCTCGTAGCTCCACACGGCATAGGTCGGCCCGTCATCCCCCTGCGTATCGGAGTAAGCAAAGTCACCGGCCAATCCTCCCCCGGCGGGGTCTTGACCGTTAGCAACAAGGAAGCCGGAGAGATACGCCAGCAAAGTAACGTTGACCGGTGCCTGCCCCCCGGCAATTGCTGCCCCCGTGTCTCCGGTTATCTTGTAGATGGGGGAGGCTGCGGCGACAAACACGCTGTAGGCGTCTTCAGTAAATGTCGGCGGGGTGTCCAGAGAGAGGACGGGGCCTGCTATCTCCGTTTTCTGCCCGTTGCCATCAAAGCGAAACAGCTTCCCCGCGCACACGGCGTACTTGACGCCATGGAGGGTAGACTGCCACACGTAGACGTTGCCATTCTCCCCCAAGTCGCAGTATACGGAGCGGTCGGGCCACATGTGGATGGAGGAGCCGACACGGAAGCCGTTAATCAAGTGCGCTAGCACCTGATCGCGGCGGCTGGAATGGTCAGACTCCAAATCCATCTGGCCGAATACAAGAGGGATACGGGGCATACCTACCACCTTCCCGGAGCAAAGCAGATTGACGTATCGTCCTCAAAGTCGTGCAACTCATCCTTCATCATCTTTGCCTTGCGCTCAAAGTTCTGCTGCTCTGCCAAGGTTGCCCCAAACTTGGGGGCGAGGTCGGAAGTCAGCGCGGCGACGATGGCCTTGAGACAGTCAGCCGGCGCGGCTATCACATCTTCAAGGTTTAACAGCGTGGGGGTTGCCTGTTTGTACTGGAAGTTGAGCACGTTCCCTGCCAATGTGCTTACGGGCCATGCGTGGAGCAGGGTGTTACCAAGAAGCGGCTCGTGCGCCACATTAACAACTTCGCTTGCGGCGCTCTTGATCGGGTACATGTTGTATTCCGACACAGGCACCACGTTGCACGACCTCTCATCCCCGGTCAGATACTTCAGCCGCACATCCTTGATTTCCATGGGGCGCTGGATCTTGGCCGAGTAGACAAACACCGCATTACCCGCTGCCGCTGCGCTTGGCAGTGCCGCCGATATCGCCGTACCGCTAACCTCGCTTACGGTCGCCCAATGAAGCGCCCCGGAGTCCAGCACTATGCCGATGTTGTAGCCGTCCACAATCCCCGCCGCGCTGGTCAGGTTAACGGTGGTATCCGTAGCCGCCGCATCCGTCGCTAGCGTGGTCTGCACGTAGGTTGCTGTTGCGTGGTCGCCGGTAGGCCCGAGCAGATAACCCGCCGTGCTCTTGTCGAGAATGAGGGAAGCGTGCCGCCACGTCCAGAGGCCGAGAATCTGCGCTTGAAATGTCTTGAGGGTGATGTTGAAGGTGCGGATGAGGGAATCAACCTGGAACCCTTCCAAGCCAGTGCCAACGTCGATTGACTGCAGATTTTCTAGAGCCTCGGTCAAAGCGTCGGCAACGTTGATGGAGAAGTCGCCGGTTGTCTCCGCTTCCTCCCCCTCGGCATCCCCGCCCCATACAAGGTCGTTGCCAATAAGCGAGTCATCAGCCGCAAGCTTGATCTTAACGGAGTACGGCCCGCCATCGGGTGGGGTGAATGTAACAAGGTAGTAGGCCGTGAGGTCTGCCGCTGCGCTCGGCTGCTCGACCAAGAATTGCTTAGTGCCATCGGTGACATCGGCGCTGAACTGTTGAGCGGAGAAGTCATACAGCAAATCCCCGTCAAACAGTTGCGCGTATACAGCGAGACTGCCAAGCCCCTTGTCGTACGGTAGGTAGATGCGGGACATCTAAAGATCCTCCGGTGTCACTTCGCCAGGCTCAAGAAACCTATCAGGCCCTTCGGGGCGCGGGTTACTTACGGTGATCTTGTCCTTCTTCACCTTCAGCGACTCCTGTGGGTGCTTTTCGTCATAGTCCCGGCTGCACACCATCAGCCCTCGGTAGTCTTTGCGAAGCTGGGAGCCGTAAAACCGGCAACCGCAAATGTCACAGATGGCGAGATGGTCGCCAGGGCGGTAGGGCCAGTTACCGCCCCCAGACATGGACCGTCACCGGAGTTGCGGAGCTGTAGGCTCGGAAGCCTACCTTGGTAAGCTTGCCACGGTCGATGTTCTCCCCGCTGGACGGGTAAACGTGGGTTTCGTCGTCGTCAAAGAACACCTTAACCGTGGTGGCCACACCCGCTGCCGTCGCCGCCTTGAACTTTACCCCGTCGCGGTAGGCAACGGAGTAGTTGGCAAAGCCCTTGGTGCCAAGAGACAGGGTGCGAGAGTGCACAGGATTGGGAGCAAAGTCACCCGCCCAAACGAGGGCGGGGATCAGGCAAAGGACCATCAGAAGTACATTCTTCATGGCTGCTCCTTACGATGCCACTGCGATGCCGGAAGTGGCGTAGGTCGGGACGGCCCCGGTGATATGTACGCCGGTAGTGGTGGACAGCTTGGTGTTGCCGATGCTGGAGCAGTTGTCAACCAGCACGTAGCCGGCTGACTGCTCTGCGCCAAAAGCCACGCACTGCGCCGGGACTGCCGTGGAGAGCTTCTGGGAGAAAAAGACGCTGTTGCGGATGAGCAGCATCCTTTCCACGTCGTCGGCGTTGGCCCCGTACACGAACCGGTTGTTGACGTGGCCCGCTTTCTTCCAGAAAAAGCAGTTGTCGAAGGTTACATCCCTTGCCACCTTCCCTGCGCCAGCTACGCCCTTGGTCATCAGCACGTTTGCACGGACGATGGCCCCGGAAATAGCGTTGGCAAGCGAGCCGATGGTGCAGTTGAAGAGCTGCGCGGAATCGCCGTTCATGACCAGTTCGGACGCGCCGGTCTGGTCGAGGTCGGTTTCCTTGTAGATCTCACAACCTACCATGCTGAGGTATTCGCCGCCGTCAAGGAAGGTGTACAGGCTTTCGTCCTTGGTGTTGGCAGAAGTGAATTTGATGTTCTGGAAACTGTTGCGAACGCCGGTGTTGAGCACCGCGCCAAGGTCGGTCGCCGCCGTGGTTACGCCCAGGCTGATCTTCGCGTTCTGCCCGTACATCCTGGCTGCGCCGTCCATGCCGACAAAGTGAACGCGGTTTTTTGCCACGGTCAGCATTTCGGTCAGGGCGTGCGAGGCGCTGCCAACAAGCACTATGACATCATCCTTGTTGGTGCGGGCCAGGTCGTAAGCCTTTGCGATGGTTTTGAGGGGGTGTGCTGCACTGTTGGATTTAACGCTGCGGCCATCGTCGCCGTTAGCGTAATCCACAAAAAGAAAGTTGCCGGGGGATGCCGGGATGCCGCCGCCGCCCATGACAGGGACGCCGAACGAGGAAATGCCGTTGGGGAAATTGGTCAGGCCCATGGAGTACTCCTTTCACACGGTTAAGGTGCAGGGGGAGTTTTTACGCTCCCCCCAAAAGGGTGAATGCTGCTTTTGTTGGTTACGCGCCAGCGCTGCCGTAGATGGCGCGGGGGTCGTAGGCCGTGAAGGTGTAGCGAGCGCGGGCCTTGTACCGGGCGTTCTCGGTGTCCCAGTCGTTTTCAGGAGGCTGGTTAAAGTCGTCGGCGTCCCTTTCCTGATACACCAGGCCATCCTGGTCGGTCAGTATGAAGAACGCATCCGGGTCGGTCAGGTAGTGGTTGATGGCGATGCCCTCGGGAAATACGTTCTTGCTCTTCAGCGCGTTGATAGCGTTGTTGGCGGTGTCGTATTCCAGGGCCGACTTCAGGATGCGCTCGGCCTCAAAGGTGTTCTGCGGGGCGATGAGCAGCTTCTTCGGCATGACGGCGATTTTCAGGCCCCTATCGTCCGTGAAGTTCATCAGGTCGATTGCCATCTGCTCCAGCGCGGCCTGGTTCAGGTCGGATGCCACGGCGAGCATGTTGGAGAAGGAGCCGCCTGCGACGTTGGGGTGGTCGGTGGCGCACAGGGTCTTGCCGTCTCCAAAGGTGTAGCCGGAAGTGAAGGCGCGGTTGATGTGGTTAGCCCCGACGATTTCCTTGGTCTGCCTCATGGAGTGGGCGAGGGCGCGGGCGCGTTGGGTGCTGACCTTGCTGTACTGGTCATCGTCGTACAGTTCGCGGGTGATGATAAACCCGAGAGCGTAGACGACGTTGGTGGCGCGGGTGGTGAAGCCCTGGCGCATGGTGTCGAATGCGATACCCTGCCCTTCGGGTTTCTTCTGCGCAAGGCCGAAACCGGAAAGCCCCTGGTACTCTTCATAGGACTTGTCGGAGGTTTCTTTCTTGAAGATGTCGGTGTACTCGGTCTTGTGAGCGTCGTACTTGTCACCGTAAATCTTCTTGATGCCGGGCCAAAGAAGCTTGGCGAAATTACCGCTGGTCATGGTCATTGTCGTGACTCCTTAAATGTCGGTCGCGCCAAGCAGGCTGTGCTCAGCAATCACGACTTCCCACTTGGCAGACAGGCCAATTTCGTTGTCTTCACGGGGTACAAGGCGCATTACCCGGAGTTGCCCCCCGGCGTCCACGGCCTGCACGTTGGAGCTGTCCAGCGTCATAGCGGAGAAGCCGGTAACGGTGGAGCCAGCGCCCACGGCCACGTCACCGCACTTGCCGATGTCGGTCACTGCCATCGCCCCGCCTACGCCGTCCTCTTCGATCTCATAGACGGTATCGGGGGATACAACCACCAGTGCACGGCGCAGTTGCGCGGCAGGGCGGTGAAGTTGCCCCAAGTTGTCAGGGTTGGCTTTGAAGCCGATGATGACGCCAACGGCGGCGTCTCCTGCGGCACACTGCGCGATGGCGGGGGTACCGTCGGTGTCGCCAGTGCCGGAAAGTTTTACGAGGTCGCCAACGAAGGTCGCGGTGTTATCTGCGGCAAGCAGCACCATTTCCTCGATCTGGAACGGCTTCCCCGACAGTCGCCTGACGGGGCGAAGCCCGTTGACTCTGCTGGTATTTGGCATTGATTACTCCTTTTAAAAATGTTAAAGTGTTTCCCTAACTTATGGAGGCACTATATGTCTAAAACATGTACACGGTGTAAAATTGAAAAACCTCTTGACGAATTTTCTCGGCAAACTCGCACAAAAAGCGGCTACAGGGGAGAGTGCAAGTCTTGTGCAAAGCTGTATGCGCGGTCCGAAAGCGCCAAAGCATCTCAGCGCAAAACTCAAGCCAAATACATGCAGACAGAGCATGGTAAAACAAAGAGCCGCGAAAAATGTGCAAGGTACCGCAAAAAACAGCTATTCAAAGATTCTGTCCAAAAATCGAGAGCTAAATACCCTGAGAGAAGATCTGCGCAAATAGCCCTCTGGAATGCTGTCCAGAGTGGTGGCGTAACCCGGCCAGATGTTTGCTCATTGTGCAATTGCCTTTGCATACCAGAAGGCCATCATTTCGACTACTCTAGGCCGCTTGACGTTATCTGGCTGTGCAAGATGTGTCATGAGGCAGCACACCATGTGAGTTAGGCTTTTACCCTTTTTTGGAGAGCTTGATGCCTTCGCCTATGGCGGAGTCACCGAGCTTGTTCCTGATGTCCTGCTCCATCGCTGCTTCCAGCGTGTCAACTCGCCCTTGCTTGTCCTTCTGGTCCTCGTCGTAAATGTCTTTGGGGATTTCCATCAGGACCGCTTTGGTCCCTTGTCCGACACTCTTGACGGTCATGCTCCCCACACTGGAGGGGTCTGCTGCGTGGGGAGCGCCCACGGATTCATTTTCAACCGGGGACCAGCCGGCCAGTTTGAAGCGTTCCACCCTGTCGTCAACGTCATTGACCATCCGGCGCACGTAGCCCTCACGGGTGTTGGCCTGGATGATGTTCTGGCGGTGAAGCGGTACGCGCTTCGGCCTGTCTGCCCCTTCTGCTCTGCTCTGTCCCTCTACGGGCCTGTTCCCTCTGCTCATTTCTTACCTCCCAACAGGCCGCTTTCGGCCAAGTCTTTGATGTATTCCTCTTTGCTCATCACCCCTTGGCGCACAAAGCGGCTCATCACCTTGCGCTGCTCGTCGGTCAGGTCGGACTCGCCAAATGTGCGCTTTGCACCGGGGCTGCTGCCGCCTTCGACTGCGGGGGGGGCGGGTTTACGCTCGGATTTCTTCTCGTCGCCGCACTTGCCGGGGAACTCACGTTTACAAGCGGCTTCCATAACCTCCATGGCCCCCTCGAAATCTTCAGGGTGCTTGCGGAGGTGGGCTTGGGCGCGGGACATGCCGAAGTCAGTTATCTCAGGGTCGGCATAGAACCATTCTTTGTTGACCTTCTCCCATGCGGCAATAGCGGGGTGCACGTCAGGTTGTGAAGGTTTCAGGGTTTCAGCTTCCTTGATTGCCTTGTCCAACTCCTTAACTTGATCCCTGTCGCCAATGTCAATGGCTTCGTCGCGCTGCGCCTGGAGGTCTTTGACGGCCTTGTTGTAAGCCGCTTCGCTCACCTTGCCAATGTGGCCCTTAAGTTCGTGGATCGTGGCCTTCATCTCGGTAAGTTCGCGCTTCAACTTGTGGTTCTTCTCGTAGAGCGGAGCGCGTTTGACAAACTCCTTGGCGTCTACCCAATGCTCGGGGTCGCCGTCAAACTCTTCAAGCGGCCTCCACCCTGCCGCCGCTGCCTTTGCAACGATGGGGTCAGGTGCGGCTTGTGTGTACTCGCCCTCTACGGGCTGTCTTTCGGCTGCGTCCATAGGCTCTTTAGCCCTCCTTGATTACTGCTAGGATGTCCTCATCATTGATGACCCGGTACTCCGCGTCACCGTCCTTGATGATCTCGCCAGCGTAGCGCCGGAACATTACACGGTCGCCCTCTTTGGCCCACGGGGTGCCATCGTCAAAGGCTTTCCATGCGTTGACGCCGATTGCCGCCACGGTGCCGCGCATGGTGGCCTGCTGGTCGCGCTGCTGCGTGGTAGGGGCGAGGATGATGCCGCCGCTGGTTTTTTCTTCGACCACTTCGGGTAATATCAGGACTCTGTGTCCGCACGGGCTGTATTGCATCTGTGTAACTCCTGTGAGTATATAAACTACACTCCAATGTTGCGCCTAGCCTTGCCACAACTTGGAAGCTTTGTCAAGTGCAAACACGTCGTGTGTGCACTTTAGCCCACTTGAGCCTGTTACGACAGGCGACCAGTTTGCAGTCTATTGTTTCTAATTTGGTCATGCCAAAATATGTGGGCGCTCTGCGATAAGCTTCTCGTTGCTTACGGCAAAAGGCTAACGTGTCTGCTATGGTTTCCATTTAATCCTCCACGTCCATCTGCATCAGGGCATCAAGCCCCAACAAAACCCCCTCCCGGATCGCCGCTTCCCTGAACGTCGCTTCCATCGAGTCCCGGAGTGGGGATTTCTCCTCCTGCCCCTTGCGGAATGTCGCCAGGCACCGGAACACCTCCTGCGTTGTCGCCTGCGACTTCCAATCCCTGAATTCCTCCCCCGTCAACGTTGTTTCCAGTACCATCTGCGCTCTCCTTCGCCGCTCCCGGCTGTTTGGTTTGTTCCTGCGCTGCCGTTAAGCTCTCGTAAGCCGCCTTGTAGTATTCCAACTGCGGCCCCAGTTCGGCCGCCTCTGCCTGCGCCAACTTCAGAACGCCATCGGCGCGGGTCGTTTCAATCTGCGCCTCTATCAATGCAATCTCCGCATCCTGCTTCTGCGCCAGGAGCTGCAGTTTGGCGGCCTCATGCTCACCCTTGATTTGCAGTTCTATCATCTTCGGATCAGGTGGCTGTTGCATTGACGATTTCTCCCCCTCTTTGGGCTGGATCTCGTCTATGTTGTCGATGCGGAGTGACTGAAGGTATCTGCGCGTTACCTGCCATGCGTTGACACCCGGAGCCTGTCCCGCTTCCAGCAAAGCCCTTGCCCTTGCCTGCTGCTGAATGTCCGTTCCCTGCGCGGGGTCCGCCACCGGGATAACGTCAACGTCTTTGCCGTTGTAGTCCTCGCGGAGTGCAACGTTTTCCTCATCCATTACCCGGTAGTAGTACTCATCGTCCATGTGCAGGCGGTTGAGGCGGGCCAGCTTCTTGTACTCGCTTTTGAGGGACCGGTATACGCGCTTATGGATGCCGTTGAACACCTTCATCCCTTGCTCAATACGGGCAAGCATGGTGCCTACAGGCTCATTCGGTCCGGCCTGTTCACCGGTCATAACATCGGCCACAGAGGAAAGGGTTTTAGCGGCTTCGACCATGAAGCCAAGGAGGTTGAACAGGACGGCGCTAGGCTCTTTGGTGGGGAGGGGGAAGAATCCCTTGCTCAGTTCTTCGGGGCTGGCGTCGGTCTGTTTCCATTCGCCGGGGCTAAACCTGTACTGTCCACCCTTGATCTTGATGCCCCTGGACACCAGGCCACCCTGCACGTTAGCAAGGGTGCCAGCGTCAAGGAGTTGGTTGATGTTGGTATTGATCGCCTCATTGAGCGGGAACAGGAGTTGGCCAAAGCCCACGTCATAGAATGAGCCGTCAAAGGAGGGTAGAAAAGAGAACTTGGTGAAGTACTGCACCGGTTCAATGCGCTGCACCTTGCCGCCGTTCACGTACACGCCGTCCTCATCATAACGGGCGTAGATGCGCACCACTTGGCCGCTTGCCTTGTGGACCGTCACCACGTATGGCTCTTCGTAGCCGTCCTCGTCAAAGTCGTGCCACAAGTGCTGCTCAAGGAACATCTCGGCCTTCTGCTGTTCCTCTTCAAACTCGTAGTTTAGCGGCACATCAGTAAACAGGCCCGACTGTACCCGCTCGTAGATGTCGTTGCGGTAGAGGAAAACCCCTTGATCCGTCACCCGCCGCGCATCGTCTACGCTCTTGGCGTCGTTGTGGACCACAATATCAAGCGGCTTGCGGATGCAGGAAACGTTGCGCTGGCGCAAGTTGTCAAAGTAGGTCTTTTTGAACAGCGTGCCAATGATGGGAAGCATCATCAGCAACCGGTCGGTGTCCTCTTCCCACTCCACCATTTCCTCTAGCACCTGATAGCTCATGTGTTTGCTGATGCGGTCGGCGCGGTTCTGCTTCATGCCGTCTTGGTCGCGGCCTACAACCTTGCCCTTGACAACCTCGTTGCCCCGGATGATTTCAGGGTAGGCTCTGGCGTGAAACTGGATCGCAGCGGAGGCAATGAGCGGATACTTGACGTTGGCCGCGTTGTTCCAGGGCCATGTCTTGACATCGGCAACCTGCATGGCAAGTTCTAGGCCGTCCTTGGTCTTTTTCTCCCAATCGGAGCGGCTGACTAGGTCTTGCTCCCAATCCGCCACCACCTGAGCGCCCAAACGGTTCAGCACGTCCTCGCTGAACTCCCCGGCCATGTTCGGCATGTCCAGCCATTGCTGCAGTTTCAGGGCCATGTCAATATCCTCCTACGCGGGAACGGCTTTCGTCTCCACCGTCATTGCAATAATCGTCTTCGCTGTCGCGCTTCTCTGTGCATATCAGTGCCAACACAGCCGAGTCACCCCTGTCAGGTGAACGACCTATACGCTTAACAAGGTCGTCTTTGCTTTCTATCTGTATGCCGCGTGGCGTAAGTTTCCACCGGGGGGCGGTCAGGTCAGCTAGCAACTTCGGACAAGGAGGTAAAGCTAAATCATCACCGGTCTTGGGGTCCAATGCTTCGCGCATAGACCACCAGTGTTGGGCGCGGAGATTTACAAACTTGAGCTTGCCCGTTTTGTCCGTTCTCGTGGCTTTCTCGGCCCAATTGACGGCTATGACGTGAATGTTATTGTCGTTGAGATGGTCGTAGACGCTGGAACCTACCCCAATAACGTCAACGTGAATCGGCGCGGCGTCCCTGGTATTTGCCAGAATCAAAGATGCAGACGTTGAACCATCCGGGGTCTGTGCCCCTGGGTAACAAGTCTGCTCCGCAAACCACCAGGCGTGACGCGGCGTAATAATAGTTTCGTCTCTGCCACCCCTCGCAATATCCGCCCCCACCGAGTCCATGGTATTGCGCCGTTTGCCTTCTGGCGTCCACCTCTCCATTGCTGCCTCTATCCACGCTGTAGGGATAGTCTGGAACGGGTCATCGTCTGTTCCAGCCGTAAAGTCACCGTTAAGCATCTGTGAGCGCAGCGGTTCAGGAAGTGCCTGTAGCGTTGACTCGTAATCTGTAGCCATCAGATATGCGTTGTCTTGAATGCGAGAGGGAATGAACGTGCGAGACTTGGGCTTGATGCTTTTGCCAGCGTGGATAAAGCGCGAACCATCGGCGCACTCAACCTCTTTGCCGTCAATCATGGCATACCAGCGCAACTCCCCCGGCTTGGCCGGGTTGGGGTGTTTCTTGTCCAGCCATGGGCCCCAAAACTGTTTAACCCATTGCCCGTCTGAATCTGTAGGGGGGTTGCCTGTGCATATCACTCGGCATCGCTGCCCCTTCTTTGTGGTGCGGAGCCACCCGAGCAAGAATCTGAATTGTGATTCGAGAAAGTGGCATATCTCATCAAACCCTAGCAGGTCATGAGGCCTGCCTTGGTACTTGATCTCATCCCCACTGTCTTTGACACTGCCAAATTCCATCTGTCTGTCAGGCATACGCCATACTTTCTCTTGGCCGTTGTACCCATCGCGCCCGCCTAGTATCTCGGTTATGCGGTCAAGTATGCCTTGGAGCTGTGTTGATTCTCTGCGGAGTATGAGAGATTTGACGTGCTGGGTAAGGGAAGCACCAATAAGCAGGTCAGACTTGCCGCCGCCTGCAGCGCCACCATAAAAAAGAATGTCGGCTTCCGACTCAAGGGCTTCAGTCTGCGGCCCAGGAAGGGGAACCCATACAGGGGCATTTGCGGAAAGTAGGGCGTCTATCTCTGTCCGTTCATCATCGGTGAGGTAATCCAGCAGTTCGGAGATTTTGGCAAGTTCGCCGCTCATTTGCCTGCGCGTTTCTTGGCTTCGTTAAGGAGGGCGGCTATACGTGCAGAACGCTGAATGTCGTTGAACTCAAGAGGCCCACCACCGGGGCCGGTTATCTCGGTTTCTTGCTTGTCCCGATACTCGGCATGGTTCTTGAGCCAAAAGATTGCCCCTGTAGCGTTCTTCGACCACAAAAGCTGTTCCTCGACAAACATTTCAACTTTTTGCTTCGCCTTTTTAACAATGTCAGAAAATTGACCTTTTTCTGCATACTCGCAAAGCCCCTGCCTGGAAAGATCCAGATGCATTGCAAGCCCCATGATGGTGTAAGGGCGGTTCTGGTAACGAACAGTGGACATGGTGCAAGCACCCTTGTCATCGGTGTGCTCCGTCACCTTGTCCTCCCAACACGAATCAAAGTATTCCTCTATCTTCGCACTGAGTTCTTCCGGTGTCGCAAACTTGGGCGGCCTGCCTACCGGTTCGCCTGTCGGCTTCCTTGCCATCCCTCTCCCCTTATGCTCTACCTCGAATGTGTACCCCTACCGGTAACGCTCCGGCACCTCCCAACCTGTGTTGGGGCTCTCTTTGAGCTAAGGGGTCTTACAAGCCCGATGCCTAAGCAGCGCGGGAACGGTGTTAACTGCTCAATATGTGGCGGCGGGGGCTGGACTTGAACCAGCGACCGAGGGATTCAAAGTCCCTTACCCTACCAACTGGGCGACCCCGCTATACTCTGAACTGCTGCCGGCCTTTCCCGGCGGTCAACCTGGTGTCTCACGCTCACTGCCAGATAAGGACGGTCGGCTACTGGTGGAGGGTCCATGCCGACACTCGGAGTTGAGGGAGATGAACCCTTAACGGCCACCGCCCGAGCATACGCCGGCCCCCTTCCTGCCGACCGGGAAGTCCCAATCCACAGCAGGAGGGGGACGGCGACATTGTAGACTTTCATTAGGGGAGTGTCAATAAAAACTTATGGGGAGAAAGAGCACCCTTGGGGCGCTATCAAGGTAGGGTCGCGCTGCAACGGCTCCACCGTCTCCCTGCATCTGCCACTGACGGGCACTCAAAAAAAACTGGTTGACACGGCAAGATAATAATATTATTATTTGGGCACGGTATTTCACGACACTGAGGGAGGAACCATGGAGCCTAAAAAAGCAATGAAAACACAGTGCAAGTGCTTGTGTTGTGGACACGAATGGGAGTCAAGGGTGGAACACCCGGCGGCTTGCCCGGCATGTAAGCGCTACGACTGGAAAAAGGGGAAACGGTAATGAACGAGTTGATTGCCATCAACAGCGGCACCATCGGCGGGGAAACTGTGCAGACAGTCAACGCAAGGGACCTGCACTCTTCCTTGAAAGCAGGCAAGACTTCACGACATGGATCAAGGCCCGAATCGACCAGTACGGGTTTATCGAGGGGTCCGACTACCTGCTCCACAAAACTGGGGAGCAGCTCCCCAGCGGAACCAAGTAGGAACTTTCAGCGTGACCATGCGAGATGGTGGCGCAGTGGTGAAGGGAAAAACGAAACGGTTTTAGATGTTTAACTACCCCAAAGGAGGGAAGGAAGATGAGCACTGTGGCATACCCGAAAGGGAAGGTTTTGGTGGTTGACGACAGTGTACGAATGGTCGGTTCGGCGATAGGTTCACTAATGGCTATGGCATGTTCCGCGCTCCCCATTCTTACAGAACCGGAGCGGCTGTACCCGCCCAAGGTCTACCCAGAAAATGTGCGCCACCAAGGAGCCAAAGAACGGGCGCGTCGGCTCAAACGCATGGCGTAGACTATTCCACTTTGCAATGAACAGGAGGGCATCGAGCCACGGGGGAGACGGCGACTATCTGCCCCCCCTGCATGATGCTCCATTTCCCGGCAGAAGCGGCAACTATTCGACAGGGGGTAGGAGCATGACCACCACCCACGCGCTGTATTTCTTCGCCGGTCTGGTTGCTGGCGCTTTCTTGGGGGTTTTAATGATGTGCCTTATGGCTCTATCGGGAACTAAGGAGGATTACGATGGGATGTAAATCAGGTAGGGATAGGAGGGAGGGGGAATGAACAAGGATAAACGTTTTGAGGATGTTTCAACGGAAACGCTGCGTGAGTCGTTGCTTGCGTTGGCTGACTT
>Ga0154384_1370_pt4 | contig 27791 bp, 61 predicted proteins | sample RifGroB1_FD_115896 | JGI IMG/M metagenome (GOLD analysis project Ga0154384, IMG submission 115896) | Spirochaetes bacterium GWB1_59_5 | reverse complement strand
CTCCGGATTCGCAACCACCTCAAACGGCGTTTCCCGCCCATCCGCATACACCACGGCGTCGAGTTCGAGCATGGTTCGGGCAAGTTCTTCCATCCCCGAACGCCAATAGCCGATCTTCTTGGAACGGGTGCGGTTGGAGAGATCCTTGCGGGCGTTGATTTCGGTTGCGGTGACTGCGGACGACATTTCATCGTCACCGAAGTCGGACACGGAGTAGCCGGCGCCGACGAGGATGCGGGTCATAAGATCCTTCACCGTGGCATGGTGTTCGGCGTAGCGGATCGTGAACTGCTGCGCCTCCACCAGGCTGCGGGTCGGATCATCACCCAAACCGGGGCGCGGAACCGGGGTGTAGACGGGCTGTTCGGGGTCGAACGACGCGCCACGACCAGGGCCATTGTCTTCGAGTGCTTCGGCATCGACGAACAGGCGGGACTTGCCGTGGTCAATGTCCCGCATCCACGAGGTCCACGCTTCGTCGAGGGCATCGAACAGTGGCTCAAGCCCGTCGTAGTCGGAGCGTCCGAGCAGTGAGAGCCCGGGGATGCTGCGCCACATGCGACTGGGCCGCACGTTCGGCACATAGGCAGCGGTGAGCCCATTAACACCGGTCGGGATGCGGCCCTCGGCGTCGACCAGGTCGGCCGCCCACTCCGTTTCGGTACGGTCAGTGAGCGGCATCAACCTGCCGAGGGTGTCTGTATCGCCCTTGTACAGGCCGTGTTCGATGAAACCGGGTGAGTGCCGTTCCAGGTGGCGCCACACACCGGACTTTTCGTCTTTCCATTCGGTCCAGAACGTGACCGCCGCGAGCTGCCCGTACCGCCATTCGGGGATCGCACCATCCGCACCCACCGCGGACAGCATGACTTTGCGGGTCACATCCTTATCCCACCACAAACGTAGGTACACGCCGCCGAGTGCGGCCTGAATCTCCGCCGCCTCCAGAAGGGTCGCGTTCACATCAGACGATTCGAGCAACACCTCAAGTCGCTTCTGCGCCGCCTCGAACTGCGCCTTTCCGCCCTTCACATCCGACTCCGACAGCACCCACTGCGGAGGCTGCGAAAACAGCAGATCCGCGCCCGTACGCGCAATATCCGAGGCTGCCGGCACATGGATGCGCTTCGTCGCCTGCTGCATCGGACGACCCCAGAAGAACCGCGCCACCCGACCGACGATGCCGCCCGCATACTGCGAGGGTCGTGCGTGGGCGCCTGGCTGCGAATACCACTCGTACAACGCATCAGTGTCGTTGGAGAACCATGCGTTCCAGAGTTGGAATTGGTCTTGTGCGGTGTCGAACGGCTTCGGGGGCCACGGTGCGCTAGTCGAACCTTCGGGAAGACCCATGCTGAACTCCTGTTAGAGAACTAGCGCCCTGGCACGCTATGAAATTGTGAAAAACGAACGTGGAAACTAGATCAACGACAGACCAGAGAACTCAGGTCCGCGAGTGACATACACAAGCCCACCCTGACGTGACTCTGCGCCCGTCTTGTCTCGATACCACGCACTGCCGCCGTCGAACGTCGGAGAGCAGATGATGGTACGAGAAGCGGTCTGCTGCACACCAAGTTCATGCCAATGCCCGTGGCACAGAAAATGCGCGCCGGCAGGGTTTCCCATATGGAATGACTGGGACGCCCACCACTCCGCGGCACGTCCCTTCCGGAACTGATGTCCGTGGAGCAGCGTGAAGACACTGTCCCCGACACCAACGGTCATGTAGCCCTGATCCTTCGGCGGAACCTGCACGGCAACATGCTCAAACGCCGCAGTGTTGGCCGCTAGCGCATCGGAAACCTGAATGGCGCCCTCGGTGGCCCAGTTGTCGTCAGCGCGTGTCTGAACCGGGGTGCGGGTCGCATCATCATGGTTGCCACCCACCACCGACACCTTCAGTTCGTCCACGAGAGGAGCGAACTCCTTCACGGTTTCGAGCAGAATTCGTCGCCACAGCCGCACCTGCTCGGTAACAGTGAGGGACTGGCGCCAAGCCAACTTCCCCCCCTGGGATACCCCTCCGTTTTCAATGCAGTCACCGACGAAAACGAGATGTGCAGCACCGATAGACTCGGTAGCGGAACGCGACTTGAAGTTGGCGACAGCACGTTCGAGGCTGGCAAAGTAGCGATCCACAGTTCCGGACACGCCGTCGCCGTCGATCTTTCCGAGCTGGAGGTCGCCGGCCTGGTAGACGAACACGCCTGACGTGGATGCCCTGGTCGCCTCGTGGCGTTTCCGGTCCTTGATGTCATCGATCAGTTCATCGATGCTCGGACCAGCGACCTTCGGGGCGATCTGGAATCGGTACGACGCAAGCCAACGCTCATCGTAGGTCTGCCAGCGGGATACGCGAGGCTCACCCACGACACACACTTCGGCCGGGTCGTATCCGAAGAACTCCAACAGTTCGGCGTGCGACTTCGGGGGCTCTGGCAGTGCCCCGGTCTGAATGTAGCCGCCCTCTACGCCGTCGAATTCAGTACGGGGCTTGTATGCAACCTCTTCTGCGGTGGGTTGCTTGAGGAGGTCGTCGGCGAGGCTCATGATGCGGACCCGCGGTGGCAGGAGCATCGACGCTGGCAGTGATCCTTGAATTGGGTTAGTCCTGCGTCGAGTCCGTATTTGGTGCAGCGCCGGTAGAGGGCGCTCATGTGTCCTCCGCTGGACAGGAACTCTGCGAAGGCTGCGTTGTCCCGCTCATCTTGTGTGTTGAGCCATTCTGCGGTGAGGCAGGGGCGGGAGCGCCGCTTGGTGGCTACTTCAAGTTCGTCAGCGAGGGACACTCGACATCCTTTGGATAGGGGTGTGCGACAACACCAGTGTACCAGCCACGTATATGGTAATCAGGCAGCCCAAATGTGAGCGATATCCTCAGGCTTGAACGGCCACTTCGCGCTCTTGGCGCGGTTGCATGAGCGGCATGCGGGCTTCAAGTTTGACGCCCAATTACTTCCGCCGGCGGCGATCGGCTTGACGTGATCCATGTCGGTCGCGTCGCGCCCACAGATCCAGCACTTCCCGCCGTAGTAGTCCCAGCGCGCCCGTACTTGCGCGGTAGTTGCCTCACCGACCGCGTTGCGGACCCGCTTCGAGCGGACTGCATTCTGGCGCCGGATTATCGCAGCAACTTTCTCTGGATTGTTCTCGCGCCATTTCCGGTCTTTGCGACGTCGCTCTTCTGGGTCCATTGCGGCACGACGCGCACGCTCCCTGGCCCTCACATGTTCCTTGTTGCGGTGGTACCACTCACGCTTGTAGGGCGCATACTTATGCCAGTTCTTGCGCCGGTATTCACGGTCGGAATCGCGGCAAACTCCAGATAGGCCACTTGGGTTTCTGCTGTCCGGCATAAATGCGTCGAGTGGGTGCAGTTCCTCGCAGCGTGAACACCAGCGCGTTCCGTCATCCTTCGCTGCCGATCGACGGAGCGGGATGTGCGCCTGCACATCGCCAAACCTAATCTTCCGCTGATGGTGTGCACCGCACAGGTTGGCTAGCCTGGACTCGCGGTCACATCCATCGACGATGCACGTTTCAGACCGTTCGGTTGGCGCGATAGTCTGACGCAATGGCTTATCTGCCTGCACGTCCCCAGTGTTGCGCAATCTCTGATAATGACCACTGCAGAGACCGCGGGCGCGGTGGTCATTGTTGCAACCGTCGACAGAGCATGTAGCATGGCTACTCAAGGTCGGGCACCTCTCCTATAGGTCTCGGCCCAGGCCCCGGGTGGTGGTAGGACACCGTTCGGGGCCGACTTCTTTGATTGTCCACCTAGTTTAGCAAACCCGCATCCTCAATTCGAATTGATATGCGGCGCGTCAAGTGCTGCTCAATACTTCCCGATTGCTTTGCTGTGTGGATCGCTGTCGAAGTCGTTCGCATCGGTCGCTGGAAGGGCTTTCAGGTATGGCTTCCAACGCCTGCGAGTCGTAAATGTGGCGTACCTCATAGCATCGACGGCGTGATCATTAGTCTTGATAACGGCATCCTCGCCACGCTCCGTGGCCTTCGGGTCCCAACGATAATCTGGCAATTCCTCAAGCAACCGATGGCAATGGTCACTGATCTTCAACTGCTCCGTGGAGAACAAATTGGAGACCGTTCGAATGCCTTCGAGTACATCGTTCTTGGCGGCGACTGTTTTGACGCCGTCCTCGAGTAGTTGGTCCCGGAAGTGCTTTGCAGCGGGGTCCACGATGATGTACTTCGGTTCCAAGTCGGTTTGCGGAATGTGGTCGGCGGCTAACCATTCCCGAAGCGCCTTGGATAGGCGAACGTCCGACCATGATGCTTCACTTGACGACGGTTTCCGGTACCACTCGTCGACGATGTAGAGGCAGTTATCCACCCCCAGGCCCAGCAGTACGGCCGCAGTTGGGTTCGTGGCACCAACGTCAATTCCGCAGGCTATGAGCTGCTGCATCTGCGGTAGGTCGCCACGTGGAATGATGTGCTTTTCGTGGTCGAACATGTCGTAGACGCCACCCTCGGCTGACACCCACCGGCCCTCAATATTTCGCATGTAAAACAATCCCGTGAACTCGGCTTTTGTTGCCGCGATGTACTCGGGTGACAGTGAGGGATTGTCGTCCATCATGAAGTTCCACACCCGAAGGTTCATGTCGGGTTCGTTCATGCGGTCGATGAACTTCTTTTTCAGATAGCTTGCCGGCGATCCTGGGTTGGTGGTCACATAGCACTTGGCGCCGGGGACGGAGAGTCGCGCGAGTAACTGTGTGAAGAACTCCTCAGGCAGTAGTGTCGCCTCGTCTACCATTGCGAGGCACGCCGTAAGGCCGCGTAGTTTTCCTTCTGCGCGCACATCAGCGGCGCCGATGAGGTGCACAGTCCGACCGAGCACTGTTGCCGTGGATGAGCCCCGGGTGTGCTGCACTGCCGATGCGAGCTTTCCGAAGATCGCGGGGTCTTGCATCGGTTCGATGATGTTGCGTTCGATGGTCTGCAAGGTGCGCCCGCAGATCAGGATGAGACCGGAGTCAGGTGCCTTCTTGACCGCGATGAAGAACGCGACGATGCTGGCGATGGTCTTCCCGGCGCGGACTGCACCTGACCATATGGTGAGTCGGTGGTCTTCGGCTTCTACGATTGATGCGATCTGTTTCGGCGAGAGTGGTAGCGCCGGAAGTGTCACTCGTCGTCTCCGTCGAGGTCGTCCACGTCGGATGTTGCGCGTTCTTTTTGTTTGACGTAGGCGGCTTTGAGTCCGTCGATGAGTGTGCCGATCATGGATTCGGCTTCTACGCCGGCGTCGCCCTTGGCTGCCTTCAAGGCTTCGATTTTGGCGAGGTCTTCGAGGCCGGTGAGTTTGGCTTGGCGTTCGAGGATTGCGAGTGCCCGATCGATCTTGAGCTGATTCCCGCTAACCACGTCATCCCAGATCGCTTCGAGCATGGCATCCAACTGCAACAACTGTCGTTGCCGGAATTCTTCGGCGGCTTCACGCGGAATGTCTTTGATCGCGGCGGAGCACCAGCGCGACACGGTGGATTGGTCGACACCATAGATGTCTGCAACGAATTGGAGGCTGCGGCCGGCGTTGCGCAACTCTAGTGCATGACGTTGTTTTTCTGCCATGTCGGTGCGTTTTTCGATGGATTGGGTGTGGCCTCGGCGTGGGGGCATAGTCGTGAACCTCCTGGGTCCGTGTATGCGAAACCGCACGTGCCTCCGGGGCTACGTGCGGTCGGTGTGATTCCTGGCCTGATTTATGGGATTGTGCAGATATGTCGAGCGGTCTTATTTGGGAGACCCTGGTTTGCGGCCGGGGAATACCATTTGGTAGATGTTCATCGTCAATCCGTCGACCATGTGTTTCGGCACGCCTTTGGACTTGAGGAGTTGATTCAATCGCGTCCAGGGGTGTGGGTCGTTTGCCCACAGGTGCCTACCCTCGGTTGACCACCAAAGTTTTAGGCGTGCTGCGTTTCCGTCGCCAGGTTTCAGATCAGCCATCTCTACCTCCTGCCAAGTTGCCTGACGCGGATCTCGTCTCGTGCACACTGGTCGAGGTACGCGCCGTCGAGGGTGATGTATTCACCGATCGTTAGGCCGCGGATCGAACCGCGCCTTATTGAGGCTGGTGATACAACATGCCAGTCGCGGAATGTCTCGCGCTCGCGCTGGAATTCACGTCCAGCTTGAACACTTGGTGCAACGATAATGTTGATCACTGGTTCTCCACGTCGGCGTGTTTGGGTTCTCGTTCGGTGTTGTAGCGGTCGAGGAGCATGTCGAATGCCACCCGGTAGTCGCCTTCGTTCTCGTCGCCGATAGCGCGGTCGTGGGTGCGCATGGCGTGCACGATGTGAAGGTCTTCGAGGGCGCTCATTCGTCGTCTTCCACGTCTTCGTATTCGAAGCCGAGTGCGCTGCTGGTGAGGTGCATGCGGGCGAGTTCGATCATGCCGAACGCTTCGACGAGGGCGAGGTTTTCGCCGGCTGCGTCGATGGTTTCGACGGTGATGTAGTCTTCGCCATCTCGGGTGGCGATGCGGCGTTGGATGGTGATGGTGCCGAGCACAAGGTCGGTGTCGTTGTCGGCCATGCGTGGTCTCCCTTGTGCCCGCGGGCGGTTACTTCTGCTCTGTGTTGTCGGCGTGGAGGCCGATGAAGTGGGCGAGCATTCCCCCGGTGATCATGCGGGCGAGGGTGTCGTCGTCCACGTGCTCGCTGGTGGTGTCAGTCATTGGGGTGGTCCTTGGTGTGGGCGTGGAGGTTGCGGGCGATGTGGAGGCGTGCACGGGCGACCCGGACGGCTTCGCAGGCGCGTTCCCGCATTGCCACGGTCGTGTCGGGGTCGGCGAGAGTGTCGGCGTACACGAACTGTGCATCGAGTAGCGCGGCCTCTAGCGCTGCCACGTCACTCGTCATCGCTGCATTCCTCACAGAACGCATCGTGCATGGCTTGGTCGACGACCTTGGTGGCGGTGGTGAGTGCGACGTGTTCCATGTCGAGCATGTCGCCGCCGCGGGGCGGGAGGTAGATGTCGATGTGCAGGAACAGAAACCGCAAACTGAACGTCACGCCGCCTCCCGCGGAACCTCGCCGAGACGCGCAAGGCTCACCGCATGAGCCTTGCGTTCGGACTCAAGAAGCCGCGCAAGCCGCTTGATGCCAGCCACGAGCCCATCGGGATTCACTTCGTTGCCATCGACATAGAAGTCGCGGTCCCACTTGTTTCTCTTCCACGAATCGTCACCGATCGCCTCGGTGAGTGCCGCGCCTGCCGCATCCATGTGCGCCCACGCGGTCTTTAGTTGGCCTGCGAGGTGATCGACGTACTTGTCGAGATCACCCTTTTCGGTGTGGTAGTCCTTGAGTCGGTCGATCATCTCGAACGGGTCCGTGACGTTGTACGGGAAGTTGCTCACTTCGCCACCTTCTTCGCGTAGGTCCAGTCGCCGGCTGCCGCGATGAACACACGCTCGCTGCCCTGGTATGCGGAGAGTTCGCCACCGTCGGTTTCCACGTGGTCTGCGGTGAAGGTGTCGGTGTATGCGAATCCTGCGCTGGGGAATGCAATCTCCCAGTTGTCGGATGCGGTGCCGTTGTCGCCTTCGATGGGCTTGTCGACTCCGAGCTTGTCGAGTACGTCCCGCACCTCGTCGAAGTCATCGTCCTGAGCGGCGTGCTTTCCGTCGGCCTTCTGGTATCCGATGGTGATGTCCTCGATAAGGTCTTTGAACGCTTCCTTCACATCGACACCGACAAGTTTCCCAGCGGCGTCGAGGAATTCGTTGATGATTGTTCCGTAGTCGTTGCTCACGGTTCTACTCCTGGTGTAGTTGTGAGGGGGTTACAGGGCGGGCAGTGCAGGCAGTTGGGGTAGCGCGGGAAGTGGGGGCAGTTCGATGACGGGCAGGGGCGGGAGTTGCGGGAGCGGCGGCGGCACATGATCGAGGATCGGCGCGGGCACGTACGGCTCCACGCGATCGGGCACGTAGACGCTCAACGGTCGTTCCACGTACGGCTCAGTCAAGTTCGGGAGCGGCGGCACATCAGGCAGCGTCGGCACGTCGTAGTCGACCAGGTCACGCAGTTCGGGCGCGAACGGGATCTGGCGTTGTTCCACGGGCGGGATGAACGGCGTCATGGGTCCTGCGGGGATGACGTGCGTACCACTGCGGGGCTCGGGTGAATCGGGGAGGTGGTAGCCGTGCTTGTACCAGTACCCTGCGGGCGCGTCGATGAGTCCGAGCGGATCTTGGAGAGGCTGGGGAAAATCGCATATGGGGTCGCCTTGGACGCACTGCTGATACACCTTCGCTTCGCCAGTGCTGCCACGTTCTCCCTTGAGCGTGTAGCCGGGCAGTGCGCCGGGTAGGACGACTTCGAGGCCGGTGTCGGGGTGGCGCGGGTCGGCGTACAGGTCTGCGCTGATGTTGGTGTTGGATTCGCCGGCTGCGGTGCGCTCTTCGAGAGCATCACCGACCACTGCCGAGCCCTGTGAATGGCCGACTAGATGTATGTGTGTGTCGGGGCAATCTCGGCGCACAGCGTTGATTTCAGCCTTGGTTGCGTCGATACCGTCACGCCGTGACTGGTCGTACGGATACGGGCCGATGGGCCAAATGCTTCCGGGGTAGTCGATGCGCCGAAACTCCGCACCTTCCGCGATCCACGGATCGGCATGCTGGGTGACGAGACTCGGCGTGTTCCCGACGCTTCCGGTGCCGTCGACACCGATCACCACGGTCTGCGGGCAGGCTCCCGCCGATGGTGCCGCTAACAGTTGGATGAGACCGGCGAGAAGTGCTAGCACGAGCACAGTCAAGGTGTGGCGCATGATGTCCTGGTTTCTCGCCGGGGCGGCGTATTCGATTGTGTTTATCGTACAGGTGTGTGGCAAATGGCTTTGGCCCGTGCACACGGGTAGCGGGCGTGTGCACGGGCTCGGGTGGGGTGCGCGCACAAATGGCAGCGTTCTTCCCCACCACGGCGCTGCAAACCCTTTCGGGGGCCACCAGCGAATGTGGCACTACAGACCGCCGCTAGTCCTCTGAACGTTTCGCAGACTCAATGATCGATTCGAGCTGGTGCGCCACCGCCAAATACGCCTTCATACGCGACTCCGCGTATTCCACGATCCCGGCGCGTTCATGCACGGCACACCATTTACCGTCCTGCTCCGACACGTTGATGCCCTCAGGGCTGTAGAACTCTTCGGGGTCGACAATCGGCCACGTACCATCCGGGCGTCGTTCCACGAAAGCCCCGATATCGTGCGGATTCCTCGCGGTCGTACCAGGCGAGGGCTGCCACCGTTTCGCCTCCAGCTCGGGGTGCCTCCGATAGCCCTGCTCATACAGTGCATCGGCTACGCGCCGCCACTGCGGGATCTGAATCCTGTCGGCGGGCAACTGTCGCCATTCGGGGAGGTGAATGACCTTGAGCCCGTCGTAGAAGAACTCCATGTCGGTGTCGACGGGTTCGGGGTCTTCGACTTTGCCGGCGGCAAGATCCAACAGGCGCTGCTGGATTTGCGTGAGGTCCACGGACGGTGTAGCGCCGCGGGGGTTGGCGATGGGCGCGGCAGTGGTGTCGTCGGGTTCTCCGCCGATGGTGGCGCCGATCTGCGAGGGCTTCAACTTGATTTCGGACACGACAGTGCGGGTGTCCTCAGGCTCAACGCTTCCGTCTTCGCCGATGGTGGCTGCCACTGGTTCTCCTGGTGAAGTTGTGTGCGGTTTTGGTCTAGGTGGTCCGCTGAACACCTGTTGGTGGTCCCACGTTCCTGGTCGTGGGCACGCAACCCGAAGGCTGCCAAAACTTATGCGAGCGTGACCGACTTGTATCGATCGACGATCATCTGCGCGTACTGCGGGTCGCGCTCAATCGCAACGGACTTGAAGCCGTTAGCGTGCGCTGCGACAGCGGTTGTCCCCGATCCGGCGAACGGGTCCAGCACTGTCCCGCCATCAGGAGTGTTGATCTTCATCAACCAATCCGCTAGGCGTGCAGGGTATGGGGCTGGATGCGTGAAGCCGCTGGTTGATCTCCCTACACCAACACTGACGTAGTTGCGACAGTTAGCCCTTGGCGGCGTCGAATTCGAGGCTTTTCCGACATGGTTCCACGCTGCTGCGCGATGAAAGCCTGGAGCGTGGGTGTTCTCGTTCCCGTTCCGAGTCGGATCTGCCCACGGTTTCGGGGTAAGCGAGTACCAGAAGACAGATTCCCACGATCGGGTCGGTCGCGCCTTCGCTCCCGCAGGGAAGCCGTTCGGCTTCACCCACACAAGCTCGTCATGCTCGAACCATCCGTCGGCACGCAAGGCGAGGCGCATCCGTAGGACATAGTCGGAGAGCATCCCGCCGCGCACGTGGGGTGAAATGTTGATCATCACCGATCCACGTTCAGCGAGTGCGGGCTTCAATGCGCGCATCCATGCGACGGTCCACTCTGGGTAGTCCGCTTCGGGCACACCCCCGTAGGTGCTCTTGCGTTGCATCGCGTACGGAGGGGACGTGACCACACTATCAATCGACTGTGGAGCGAGCTGCGGGAGTGCATCTAGCAGATCGGCGTTGTAGACGGTGAGGTCGTCTGATTGGTGAAACAGCACTAGCCCCTCCCCCACACAAACTGCGGCCTACCAACCGTTTCGTCGAACCACCAACCCTGCGCGATCCCCGCGGATGTGCGCGGAAGCGAATCAGTGAACGGTGTTGACCAGTCGATACCCTCACGCTTCTCGCTGGCACCTTGGACGTATTCGCTGAGTGCGCCGTCGAACCATGTCGCGTTGGTTTCGGTAGCCACTAGTTCTGCACCTCCAGCGAGAGTGCGTCGATCGCTTCGGGCTTGTAGCCGCCCCAGACCTGATCCCCTGCAACCACGATCGGCATCTGGGAGATCCCGTACTGTGCGGCCTTCTGCCATGCGTCGTCGCTTTCGGTGACATCCACGTACGTGTAGTCGAGTCGCTTGAGTTGCAGCCGCTTGACGGTAGCTCGGCACTGAACACATCCGGGCTTGGAGTACAGGGTGATGTCAGGCAATGGTGTGCTCCTGGTGGGGTTGGATGGTGGAGAGGTTGACGGCGAACCGCACACCACGCACCTCTGCCTCGCAATACGGGATAGGTGTTTTGTGGATGCGGGTGATGCGGCAGATGTGATGCACGTCGGGCAAGGTCACCAAGTCCCCGACGTGGGGGCGGTAGTCGTCGAGATCATCGAACATGCTGCACGCCGCTCCTGTATTGAGTTGTGGATATACGTATGCCCCGGCACTGAGTACCGGGGCGGTCTACGTTGGTGTGGCAGGATTCGAACCTGCGACGTTCGCAACAGTGGGAGACTCCGCTGGGGAGGTTTACACCCTGTCGTCTGCCGTTACGACGCTCTACCGCTGAGCTACACACCATAACCCGGCATTGGAAGCTAAGCCGGCAGCCAAGCGGGCTGCGCAGTGGGCGTCATTCCTGCCGGGGACGCATTGCGGGGCACCCAGCGTCATTCAGTGTCGGGTTCAGCGCGCCCTCACTCGAACGGTGGAGACACACAAGGTGTCCACGTTTCCGTCCCCAAGTTGATGACCGAGTGTGCACGCGTTTCCGCGGTCGTCGTGCACACGCCCTGTCAATTCAGGTGCCAGCCACCCATCGCGGGTACGACTGTCGGTCTTTGCTGATGCGGCAGGACTCGAACCTGCAACCGGCGGGTTTGGAATCCGCTGCTCTTCCAGTTGAGCTACGCACCAAGGGCGGGCGCCAGTGGAGGTCCAGTCCCTACGCCCGCTATGAAATTGTCGGCAGTGTTGCGCTGGCTGCCGGGGTTTCGGGTGTTCACCAACCGTCCGGATGGCTGCACCGTGACCACTTCCCCACTTAACCCTGGGGCAGGGTAGCTATCACCTTGCGCGATACTGCTGCGTCTTCGCCAGTCGTTCCGCGTGACGGGCATCCGCTTCGTAAGTGTTGTTAATTACCGTTGCCGTTGGATGCTCGACAGCGACCGTGCCTGTGGTGTATTCCACTACAGGCTTGGCGGCATCCGTTCCGGGCGACTGGTACTCCTCAACCTTTTCCGAGGCTTCGACGCGGCTGGTGTTGTCCTCGACGGAGAACCACATGTCTTTGTTGTATGTGGCGATGTTGCCTGCGGCGCCGTCGCTTCCACGTTTTCCGCGGATGTGGAGGCGTCCGTCGTCGTCGACGTGCCATCCTGTCGCGTTGTCGTGGAAGATGTCGAATCGGTCGTTGATGGAGGGGAGGACTCGTACGCCCATGTTGTTTTCCTGTTGGTGTTGGTGTTGGTGTTGTTGGGTTTGTGTGGGCGTACGCGCATGCGTGCGGTATCCCACCCAAGCCGCTTCCGCTCTGTCCCTCGCGGCGGGGTAGTGAAGCGCGTTGTTGAGGCCAGACGCGCCCCTGGCGGCAGCCGACCGCGCACGTCCTAGGAAGCGGGCCAGCATGGCAGTTCCTAACCCGCAGCGTGTGCGGGCCTACTGCCAAGTCTCTATTGTGTTGTCAATGTTCGGGTCGGGTGGTGGCGGATGCAGCAACACCCTCCCCGCAACCACGGGGATTGGTCACGGATCGTGGGGTGTGCTTTGAACCTGAAAGGTGAGGTTCGTTCACATCCGCCACCGTTCCACCCAACCATCTCGAACAAACGCAAGTTTACCACACGTGTAGACGGTAACCGGGTTCGCTAAACCGTGGTGTTGCGTTCCTGGAACCACTTCCGGGCACCGATCCAATACACGATGCCGTATCCGATCGCAGACAGAATGAACCCGTACTGGGCCGTGGCAATCGCGTAGGCGATCCACAGTAGTTGCGCTGCGAGTCCGAGTGCGAATCCCCACCAGAGTTTCCGTGTGGTGACGTAGATGCCTGCGATGCCGATGGCGGCGAGCAGGATGGACCACCATATGGGGATCATCGGATACCTAAGATGAGTTCCCGCTCCGCCAGCGACGGAACCTTGGCGCGTTCCAGGTAGCGCCACACATAATCCAGTTCCCCGATCGTCGGGGTTCGTGTGGCGAGTGTTGGGGCCGGCGCGATCCGGTCGGCGATCCTGCGTAGCCGGTAAGCAACCTCAGCGCGCATAACAGACTCCAATCAGACGCGCGGCGGCCAATTCCACGACCTGGGAGCGCCATCCGCATTGAACGGAACCGCAAACTCTCGATAGTCGCCGCCAAGGCCCCACACCAGGAGATCAATCGTGGTGTCGTCGGGAAGTTCGGCGACGAGATCGGCGGGACGACCCTTGCCGGAAAGGGTTCCGGCAGGGCTGGGTCCCCAGCGGTTGATAACGTCGAGGTTGGTGGTGTCGCGGGTTCGCAGAACAATGGCGGGCGAAATAATGCCGTCGCCATTCTTCGATGCGTAGTGCACGATCCGGCCAATGCTGGGCTTCTGGGTCACGACGTCTCCTGGTGACGTGGAGGAAGGTGATCGGCTGGCGATTGAGACAGCTCTGCCGCGACTCCAAGGTTACCACACTTGCACACGGTAACCACTTTAGTTAAACCCGAGCGGCAGCACGCTGACGAGCCTCCTCGGTCCGCAACGACGCGACGTATGCGACGTAATCGAAATTGTCGTCATACTCCGTGTTCGGAACGTGGAACTCGATTTCTTCACGATCCTTCGCGAACGACTTGATGTACTGGCCGAACTTGGCGCCCCAGTTCTCCGCGCGCCGACCCGCATGCTGCCAGCAGAACTTGTTTAGTGCCTCATGCACATCCACGTCGTTCTGAATCGCGCTACTGGCGTGGAAGTCGGAAGGGAAGTTCCGTGGATCAAGAGGTGTCTTCGGCTTCTTCTTGGGCGCCTCCGCGGAAGCGGTGGAACGCTTGTCAAAACCTCCGGCACTTGTTTCGGAGGAACGTAGTAATTGATCTGATGTAGTGATCTGTTGCTTTGGATCTGTTCGTGTCTCATCGGTGAGACTGCTCGACTCCACGGCTGAGACAGCAGCACTCTCATCGGTGAGACTGCTCGATGCGTCGTCCGGTGTCACATCCAGCTTCTCGACAGACCCATTCGAGGGCGATTCGACCCGTTCCACGATCCGCAGTTCGTACTCATTCGACACTCGCCCGCCGCCGGTGCGAACCTTGGCGATCAGGCCGGACGCAATGACGTTCTCAATCGACCGGACGACGGACGCGTTGCTACGCCCGGTCTCCTCCACGAGCGTCTTCAATGCAGGGTAGGAATTCTTGCCCATTTCGTTTGTACGGTTTGCGATGGCGAGTGCTACCGCAAAGTCGCACGAACTGAACTTCGTTCCTGGCAGTTGCTTGAACCACATGAACTTCTCACCCTTGCGCAGTGCTCGACCGGGCGCCGGCGGGGCGGGCTTCGTTTCCGTAGTGGTTTCAGTGGTTTCAGTTGCGTTCACGCGTGTTCCTGGCGTCGATGTGGACTAGTTGGCGCGGGCAGTCTTGCGGAGCCTCTGTGTGGCGTCTGGGCGCACATCGAGTCCGTTCATGCGGAGTCGGCTGGTGAACAGCCACTCTGGGTCGGGTCCGTGGCACTGCTCGCCAGTGAAAGGGTTCTTGTGGGTGTAGGCGGACCAGTCTCCGCGGAGCGCCGTGTCGGGGCGCCCGCACATGGGGCAGGTGCACTTGAGCACTGCTATGCGGGTGGGGATTGTGTTGTCCACGGCGTCTCCTAGAGTCGTCTCATACCAACACTTATTATACTGGTTGCCTACACTGTTGTGTAACTACAGGCGCCCCGACTCTGCGTAGGAATCGGGGGCATGTGCCACAATCGCCAAGTGGCGAACATCATCAAACACATCAGCAGTCATTCCCTTGACGACGGCACAACCATCTCAATCGACAGGGTCGAGCGAACAGACGGCATCACCGCTATCCGGGTGACCGGACTATCTGGCAGCCCAGTCGACATCAGGCCAGAGGACATGCGCAAGTTGTCCGACACCCTAGCTTTTGCGCTGATTGCGGCAGAGGAGTCGGGCCTAGATCCAGCGGAAACCGAGACGCTCAAGCGTGAGGGTTCGTACACGAAGCGGCAGAAGTTCGACGTCGGGGCTATCGCATTACCGCCCGAGCCTCAGTAGCAAGACAGTGATACAGCGATGCCCCGACCCGGAACACCAGGTCGGGGCATCTACTTTCTGTCAGGCAGCGTCGGCGGCGAGTATCCGCGCCAACTCCGCAACATCCTCAGGCTTCACGTGCCGGCGGATCGCCTCCGACAGCTTCCGTGGATCATCGACACGCATGCTCACGGTCTTCGGTCGCCACCCGGCCTCTACCGCTGCGGCATGGGCGGTGAGTTCGCCGGCGACCACCCTGGCGTGGAGTTCGGGGTGGAGGCGGTGCAGGCGGTCCATGAGGTACGGCTTCGCGTTGCCGTTGTAGCTAGTCCCAGTCATTCGAATCATCCTTCAAGTGTTATGGTGAACTGGAACGGGTCCGGGGCACGTACGGTGCGCCCCGGACCCGTCTCTGTGTATTAGATGGGTTCCGTGAAGCTGGTCGACTTCACTGCGACGCGACGCAGACTCTCCCCCGTCCGCCACTTGTTCCACGACTTGAAGATCGGGTTCAGGCTGTCGAGAAGTGCGTACTTCGATGACGCCTTGAGCGGCTTCGAAGAGGTGAGAAAGTTGCGCAGCGCCAGCACAGGGTTGCCAGGAGCGAGACCGGCGCCTTCCACCAACGCAGTGAAGAACTCGCGGGTATCCGCTGCACTGACATCCTGGAGGATGTACGCGGCGGAACCGTAAGCCCCGATGGCTCCGCCGTACAGCTTTGCGGCTGGCTTGGAAATGTGGGCTGCCGCCTGGAGTTCATCCTCGTGGCGGGAAACGAACTCGACAATCTCCGGCTTCGACGGACTCAGTTGGTCATCGCGGTACATGATGACCGCCCGAGCGATGGCGGCGAGGGTGGCGTGATTCGATTCGGCCCCTCCTGTGATCTTGAGGAGCTGAGCGGCGGTTCGTGCCTGTCCCGTGTCGATAGTGCGCATGGCTTCCGCTTCGAGGCCGCGAACGACAACCATCGTTGCGGTAACTCCGGTGGCGAGAATCGCCAGAAGACGGTGCTGTCCGTCGATCAGTCGACCAGTGTGGTCGAAACGGATGGTGTCACCGTTCTCGATGAACCGCCCGTTCTTCATGTCGGAGATGAGCTGCTTGAGGCGGGTCTGGTTTCCCCGCCGGTTCGTTGCCGAGTTGAATCGAAGGTACTCTTCTGCGATCTTCGGGTTGATGGCTTCGACGGAAACGTTGAGAGCGGTCACTTGTTATCTCCTGTTGCGGTGAGTGTTTCGAGGGCTTGCATGGATGCGTAGATCGTGTCCTCTAGGGCGGCTTGTAGGAACGTGCGTATCTGTTCACGGTTGGATTCCAGCCTGTCGTCCGACGTGAGCTTGTCGATTCGTTCGGCGAGTTTGCGGAGTTCGTGGGCGATGTCGCGGGCCTGCCCTGTTAGTGGTGGTCGCTTTGCCATTGGTAGTGTGTGGGTGTTGGATTTCGGTTGCTGTGATTGTGTGGCGATCTTTTCGAGCTGGCGGGCAGTGAGTCCGGGCGCGATGTGTTCGTTTGGTGAGATGTTCGGCTTCGGGGTGTACGTCTTGCCGTTCATGCCGGTAATTTCCTGGTCGGCTACTGGCTCAATTTGAGCCAGTTCTTTAGCAACCGTGTTTCGGGCGAGGCCCGTCGCAGAAGCGATCGCACGTGTCGATAACCCAGATTCCCGCAGCGACGCGACAACCTCCTGACGTTCCTCGCGAGGGAGGCGCAGTCGCGACGTCCCGAACTCGCGAGTGCAGTAGTCATCCCATGATCTGTAGCCAAGCGCGGACCACGCACGGGACGTGTACGCCTGCTCTACTAGGTGCCATACAGCCTCCACTCCGGCCTTGATTTGGTCAGTGATTCGGCGTGCGTCCGACGCCGATATAAGCTCAGTTGAGGTCACGGTTGAAGTCTCCTGTGTGTTCCACGTAGGGCCGCATTCCTGGCCTTCCGTGTATGCGTTTACTGTACACCTTTACGGTAGTTGGTGCAACTATATCCGCACAGCCAGTTCGTGTGTACCGCAACACACCGACACGCGCACAATCGGTCCCGGTCGAGACCTAAACCCGCCCCGGACAGCACGAAGCCCCCACCATCAGGCAGGGGCTCCGGGGGCGTTGGGTCAGGCTGCGCAGGCGTTGTTGTCTGCGAGCCATTCGCGGTTGGCTGCCGACCGGGCCTCCGCTTCGGTCGTGAACACTTCGCTGATCTTGAGGTATCGATTCTGGGGATTGACCCGGGCGACGTAGAAGGCTTCGCTGCGGTATGTGTTGCGGATGATTGCGATTCCCCACTCGGGGCGGGTCTTGAGTGCGTGGAATGCGACTGCGGTTTCGTGCTGGCTCATTTGGGGGCTCCTTCGTCGTTGTGTACCTACACCTTAACCCTCAGTGTGGGTACACGTCAACTGTTCGAGCGGATTCCCTCACTCCACCCACTCGTACACAGGCGCCGGGTCGCCGTACTCCCACCGACTACCATTCGCAGCCGCCACCAGCATGTGCCGGCGCGCACACTTACGCCACACCGGATTCCCATCCGCCTCCACGATCGCAGCCCTAGCCGCCTCCACGTCCTCAGCTTCGAGCGCGTGATGCAACGCATAGGCGAGAGGCTGCATCGGGCGCCCCGTGAGCGAATCGACATCGATGATGTACCGCTGCTGCTCGATCCACGCCCTCATAACCGCCCGCAGCGCCTCCAGTGCATCCCGGTCGGGGTCTGCGGTAGCGAGGTGCATCCACTGTTTCGGCCTGATCGTCACGTCGCTGAAGCCATACGGGGCGGTGTTGGTGCTCATGGTGTCTCCTGTCGGTAGAGATGCGATTGCCCGCCACTGTGGAAGCTGGCGGGCAAACCGGGCGGGTTACTTGACCCAGGTGAAGAAGTTGTCTGCGTCGCGGTGCAGGATGGCGGGGCGTCCGGTCTTCGGGCTGATGATGTCGCGGAACGATCCGAAGCTGTAGGCGCGGTACAGGCCGTTGTCCTTGGTGAGGCTGGCGGGAACAACATGGTATTCGGCGCCGCGCTTACCGGTGAGGCTCACGTACTCGAAGGGCTTGCCGTAGCAGTCGGCGGTGTTCTCGATGGTGAGGATGTACTCGCTCTTGCCGATGGTGATGGTCTGCATTTGGTGGCTCCTTCGTTCTCGGTGTGTGGGTACACCGTAACAAATGATGTAGGTACACCGCAACCCCCAACACCAAAACAGCCCCGAACAGCGCGACGCCCCGGCCACCAACAGGCAACCGGGGCAACACACGACACCGTTACAGGCCGCTAGACACGCCACTCCGCGACGAAATCCGGGTGATCCACATACACGCTCGCCAACGCACGAATCGTCCGACACGGCCACGGCTGCGTATAGGCGATCGTCCTACCGTCCTCCGTCAACACCCCGTCATCGTCCAGGCAGCGGGCGCACTGGCCTTCGTTGTCCCCATGCTCCGCCAGGATCTCGCGCTTGGCGCGGACCTCGCGCAGTATTCGGGCGGGGAAGTAGTCGATTCCAACTGCGTTGTCTGATCCGGTCACGACCCATAGCTCATCTTCGCGCGCAGCCTCAGCCTTATGCGCCTCGTCCGCGTCGTCGTTGAGTCGTGCGGTGATGAAGTCGACGATGTTCATCTCTTCTTTCCTTTGGCGTAGCGGTGGAGGGCTTCACGCACCACATCGGACACGTGCCGGCCCTCAGCTTCGGCGCGCTCCCGGGCGGCGTCCCAGAGTTCGTCGGGTACACGCACGTTGCGGAGTGGGGTTTTCATGCCGACACCACCTTCAAGCACTCATCCAGCCACCCCTTCGGCAGCGGGGAACCGTTCCATGCCATACCGCGACCGATGTACTTGTACCAACACACCATCGTCCCCGACGGCTTGTAATGGAAGTTCGGGGCCTCTACTGGGCAGGCCGCCGGGTGCGGGTTCTGCACTTCCCATTCCATAGACCTGGCGTCGCGTCCACACGTGCAGTGAACCGCACACCCACGATCAGACAATCCCCATTCCTGCGCGAGCTTGTACGGGAGGTCGTCGTCATCATCGGGCAGGTTCGCGTTGTAGTCGTCGTAGCCGGGGATGTTGAGATAGCCGCGCCTGGTCAGCTCAGACTGGTAGCACTCGTCGCTATGTGGGTTGTTGTCGAGCCATTCGTTGTAGCGATCTTCCCATCCGCAGGTGCAGTCGCCCCAGTAGAACGGCATCATGTTGAACACGTCGCTTTCGTATTCGGCGCCGTAGCCGTGTTCGCCGCCGAGGAATCCGAGGGCTTCGGGTTGTCCGGTGGCGTTGCAGATTGCTTCGGTGAGGTCGCGGAGCGCTTGGGATATTGCGCGGCTTTGCTTTTCGGGGATGCGGTTGGTTTTCATTCGGGTTCCTTGGGTGGGTATCTGGTGAGGATGGCTTGGGCGAGGGCGCACAGATCGAACCTGCCATCGATAGCGGCATAGTCCAGGCTGTTCGCATCGACGTAACTTTCCATTCCGGTCTCGTCGATGGCGAGTGTGTCGGCGATGAATCTAGCCAATTCGCGGTGCTGCATGATTCCTCCAAAGCGTGCCGTGGGATGCGTAACCCGCATTATGCGCCGATTCCGGTGCAATCTCGAGTCCTAAGCGTGCAGGCGCCGTCATACCGTGCCCTGAATGGCCCGTACAGCGGACAGAATTGCCCGCCCGAACAACCACGCCTCCGACACCGTCATGTCGTCATATAAACCCACATCCACCACACCGTCATCGCTGGCGAACACGTTGTCCACCAACCCATCGAACCGCTGCCACCCATCCTGCTGCTGATCCACCGGCGCGGCAGGAATCAGCATCCAACCTTGGGCTTCGAGGGCCTGTAGCGCAGCCTCTGGAGTGTGCTTCCGCTTCGCCACCCGCAGGGCATCCAGAGCATCATCACCGTGGATCACAGTGCGCCACCGTCCATTGCTGCCTGAATGTCGTCCACATACACCATGTCTCCGTGCGCAGAATCGAGCGCAAGTTCAACCCTGGTCAACTTCGTCAACGCCACTTCGAGCCGGTCTAGTAGTGCGGGCAGGTTGTTCCGCGCCCACACGATCAACTCAGCGTCGGCCGGCTCGGCGACAGGATGCATCGATCCCGGGATAGCAATTGCCGTGAGAGCAGGGGTTCGCTCCGATGGGTGGATGTCCCACGGTCCGGGTGTGGCTGCGTCGAGCAGGCGCCAGCCCTCACTGATCTGATCGGGTGTCATGATGCGTCCTCCCAGGACCCGTTCGGCCCGTAGTCGCTTTCGTTGAGCTCCCACTCCTGCTCTGTCAAGGGGTTGCGCACCTGGTCGTGACCGCATCGGGTGCAGCGGCGAAGGATCAGCCGGTACGGCCAGTTCGGTATGGCGACGCGACCCTCGGTGGTGACACGTTCGGCGCGGACACCGCAGTGCCAGCAGAGTTCCGGGGGAACGACTTCAGAAGTGCCGTCCATGTTTACCTGGCACATGAACGGGTCTGCCGTGAACTCGCCCCATTCTACGGGGTGCCCGTCCCACGCGACAGGGAGGAGGCGCCGGACTTCTGTGATCAGGTCGTTGTTCATGCGTTGTCCTTTGCTGGTTACGAGCGCATCCTCATCGTGGATCACAGCGCGTCACCGTCCAATGCGGATCGGATGAGAGCTGCCGGTTCGCGCGCAGGCATCTCCAAGTCGCCAACCGACTTGAGATCATCGGCAACTTCGCGGACTCTGGCGATCTTGGCGCGGAGTTCACGGTTCTCCGCCTCCAGTTCAGCCATTCGGGCCGCCCTCGGGTCTCCACGGAACAGTTTCATGCGTTGTCCTTTGTGAGTGCTGCGATCAAATCCGTTGGGTCGATGGAACCGCACTGCAGGTCCGCATGCTCCGCCACCGCCCGAATCTCCGCCAACGCCGCCCGCAACCGCCGGTTCTCCTCCGCCACATCGTTATATAGCTCGTGGAACTGGTCGCGTTCCGCCTCGACAGCGGCGTAGTGGCGTTCCAGCATGTCGTACTCGTGGGAGTGGTCACGGGAGTATCCGGCAGCGAGGATAGCGTCGGCCGTGTGCTTCTGGTGTTCACTCCAGTCGATGCCCTTGGTTTCGGTTGCCCAGCCGCACCTGCACCGCCAGGTGGCGCGCATGTCGCCGTTGACAACAACCACCTGGTAGGCGGGGTTAGCGTGCTCGGCGTCGATCTCGGCGAGTTCGTCTCGTTCGTTCATGTCGTTTCCTATCCAGGTGTGTCGTAGCCGTGTCACGCAGCCGTAAACGTCGTGCGCTGCGTGTTGATCCACTCCCGCAGGTTCAACTCCTGCACCCACTCGAACGTCGTGTCCTGCCCGTCGTTCTGGCGTAGCGCGATCAGATGCACACGGAGTTCGGTGTAGTCGCGGTCGACGTGATCCATCGACAGATCCCGAGCGATGGCGAGCACCGAGATGCCTTGCGGGTTCGTGTCGCGGTCGAGACGGTGACGGCTTGTGGTGTTCATGGTGTCGCCTTCCGGTCGCAGCGGGTTAGATGTTGTCGGGGTGGAGGAGGCCGCGCATGTCGAGGAGTTCGAGGAGAAGGTCGTAGATCGGGGTCATGGCAGAACCTTTCAGGCGGCGAGGTTGGCTTCGAGCTTCGCGATCTTGCGGACGAGGCTGCGGCGCACGCGGTGCAGGTCGTTGATGTCGCGGATGTAGGCGGGAGGGTTGGCGATCTCGCTGTCGACGATCTTCAGGTCGGTGCGGAGGCTGGCAAGCTGGTTCATGGTGTTCCTTCCGTCGTTGTGTAGGTACACCGTAACACTCAATGCGTGCATGGTCAACACCCTGGACATGCGAGAAGGCCCCCACCCGAAGGCAGGGGCCCCACTCACTCCCAACGCCGGCGCGCATCCGGTATCCGCACCGGATACCCATCATCCTGATCCAACGCCACCACAAGCTCCACATCAGTAGGCGCCAACTTCACCCACGCCTGTAGCGCCTCACACCGCACGTACGGCACCCCACCCGCCTGACCACACCGCCAAACCACATCCGACAGACTCGTGCAGGGTTCGAGGGCGATGTCACCCGGCCGCCACACCGCCCTCGCCCACACTACGGAGCCTGACGCCCGTGGCGCTCAAACGCTGCGTGTGTCAACGGCGCAAACTCCCGCAACGTCTCCTCGAACCGATCCGCCAACGCCTCAATCTCGTACTGCGGATGCGACACCAACACAGCCCCAGGCTTCGACGTACGCAGCGACAGGAAGTGCATCAGGCTCCGGGCATTCATGGTGATCACAGCCGTCGTCACCCAATTCAGAGGCAGCACAGCCCGCGCAAGCTCACGGGTCACACCACGATCAATCATGTCCTTGTACGACATGTACGCACGAATCGACATCTGGCGCAGCTGCTCAGACACAAGATGCTTCTGCATATCGTCACCCGAAACCAGGTTGTACTCCATAGGTCGACCGACCTGCGCCACAGGACGATCATCCGCGGGCACATAGAACAGCGGTTCCAACTCCCGATAGCGCCCAGACTCCTCCGACACCGACACCCCAGCGCGATGCTTCACCAACTGCCGCTGCACAAACACCGGCACCCGAATCCGCCACGTCGCCGTCATAATCTCAAACGGCACACCATGATGATCCCGCACCAGAGCATTCACCAACCCAGCGCCAGCATTCGAGCCCGCGCCGGCGCCCTTCGTGGACGTGCGCGCAGCGATGATCGGCCACTCATCCGAGAAGTCGGTCTTGAGGAGTTCCACGTCGATGTTGGACGTGAACTGGATGTCTGTCACTTGTCTCCTTGGGTGATGGTGATGGTGGTCGAGCCGTCCGCGAACTGCTCCACCGTGAAGTGTGGGCCGATCGGCCAATCGTAGGTTTCTTCGATGATGGCGCGAATGTCCTGAAGATCGAAGACATTCGTGGATTGGGCGAGCATGATGCTGCGAGACAACCGCGCCGAGGTCATGACGCAATCGCCTCTACACGGGCGATCTCGCGTTCAATAGCCGCCAACGCTGCTCGTGGATCGTTAGCCAGTATCGAACTATAGAAGATTCGCACGTCACCGGCAGGCTCATGCGTAATGACCTTGAGTAGTTGACTGCTGGCGTGAACAGCGTTCCATCCGCCAGTCCATACGTCGTCGAGTCCGCTAGCGATGTGCCGACGCAGATACCAAGCCGATTTTCGTAGGTCCTCGAGCGTGTTCCACTTGTCGTTGCGTCGGTACACGTACTTGAACGCCGAACCGATCGTGAACGGCATGTGCTCAGCGATCTCGATGCACTCCACGCCACTAGCATGGCCCCGATAATGGTCGGGGGCGTTGACCATGTCAGTCATTCCGCAACTCCTCGGCTCTCTTGCTGATCATCTCGACTAGATGCGACCAATTGAGAGGTCGCAACCCTGTGTTCTCCAGTCCAACATCGATTGACCGTTCACCAGTCCAACGCCCATATGCCCCGTGCAGATGTCCGTGGACCAGGAAATCGCGGCCGTTATCGTGCAAACGTGCTTCACTGTGCCGCTCCACATCCCCACGATCCCCGCCGCCGAACCACGGAAAGTGCGACAACCACACGTAGGTGCCGGCAACCTTGCGTCGGGCGAACGGCTGGACCGTGGTGAACACATCCGTGAAGGCGCGGAAGTGCTTGTGCGAGTCCCGATGGTACGGGTTAACGCTGTCGTGGTTTCCTGTGATCAGGTGCATGGTGACACCGCGGGCTGCCGCGTACTCGTCGAGTAGTTTGAGTGCGTGGCGTTCCCCCGTGGATGAGCCGGAGGAGATGTCTCCGAGTATCCAGAGTTGGTCGCCGGATCGTGTGCGGGCGTGGAGGTTGCCGATGATTTCGGCGTCGTGTTCGTCTACGGTGGCGAATCCGCGGAGGTGGGCGACTTTCTCGTGTCCGAGGTGGAGGTCGGAGGTCATCCAGGTGTTACCGGTCATTGTGCACGTCTCCTGTGATGGTTGCTTTGCCCTCTGGGCATTCGGCGCAGTCAGCGACCCGACCCCAGCCGTTGATGCGCCCCGATCGGTCCATGACGACTTGGGCGTTCCACCATGCGCTGCCGCAGTTGGCGCACACTAGGCCGTCGTAGGGTTGGCCGTCCGGATACAGCTCAATGATGTTGTCTCTCATCAAGCCCTCACCCTGGTCGTCGTGACCGGTAGCAGCGTTGAATGCACCAACGATTCACGTGACATCCCTCCCACCGTAGCCAGAATCCCACCAGTCGATCACCCCGCCAATCGTGAGAGCGGCACCGCACGTCTCACATTTCAGACCGTGGGGCCACTCATAGATGAACGAGCCATTCTGGGCGTGGCTAGCAGACAGATCTCCGTCAACCTGCGCCATCAACAGCGCCGTAGTCAGAGGATCGATCTCATTCGAAGTAGAATCGGTCACCAGCCCACTCCTATGTGAGGCTGCCCCTCGGACTGAGGGTTTCGAGGTGCACTACCGATCGATTCACTTCCGTCGTAAGACACAGGAAAGAACACCCTATCTTCCGACCATGCGAGGATTTCAGGACCGTTGACAGAGCCGTATCCGTCGTCGAACTCCACGTCAAATGCGGCTTCGTTCGGCGCGTAATGGATGATGGTGTCGATGCCGCCGAGTGAGTTCTCGAAGAGGTGGTCTGCGAGCAGGGTGCGCCAGGTTGCCATTGTCTTTACCGTTCCGTTCTTCTGCAGTGGTTGGTGTCAATTCCGTTGCGGAGTGTCATACTCGCCTGCGCGGTAGGCGAACTAAGCGGGCTGTCTGTTGTTGTATCGTGCTGATTTCACTGCCCATCGGCTAGCCATGTCGGATCACCGTGCGGAAGTGGAGCCGGCGCAGCGCTTCCAAATCGCGGGCTTTGTCGGCTTCGGTCATGGCGAACAGCATGGCTTCACCCCAGGTGCGGAACGCTTTCGTACCTTCACGGGGGTGGGTGGCGAGCCAGCGGAATCGGAAACCGGGGTAGGAACGGACACGCCACTTCGATGCGGTCATGCGAGCAGCTCCCAGTGCGATTGATTGCAGCGAGTCCCGCACACGCCGTACATGAGCTTGTTGATGGCGCTTTCGAACGCGGCCTTGCGGTTCGCGTAGTTCATGGCCTGTCGCCACGTGCGGAAGTCCTGCACGCTGCGGTCGGTGGGGTCGCCCCATTTGAAGGCGGTCCAGGGGCGCAGGTCGTCGCCGATTGCGGCAACGCACCATTTGCCGTCAGGTGGATTCATGCGCCGTTCCTTTCGTGTGTGTTGGTTTGAGTGTACCCGCAATGCGGGTGTGGTCAACGTTTCTTACGATCCCTCGCCCGCGGATAGCCGAGCTGCACCAACACCTCCGGTACATGCGCATCATCAGGCACGATCGTGGAGGTGATGACCTGTCCGCGGCGGTAGATAGCGACGATCATGGTGTGTTCGTCGGGGAAGTGCCGCACTTCGTACTCGTAGCCATGCAGATAGGCATTCAATGCTGCGAGTAGGCGTTGGGTGTGTTGATTGCGGGGCAAAAACTTGAGGATCAGGGCTACAGCGTCGTCGGAAAGATGAAAAGGCATACCAATCACCTATCAGGTGTGGTTTCGGTAACCAGTTCCCCCTACAGATGCGACCTGCCGGTATTTACACCATTCCTGCCGCCGTGAGCACACCCGCGATATCGGGCCTGGTGAACCCTTCAGGCTTCATGATCTTGCCGTCGGCACGTCGCAGCACCTTGCCGTCCACGATCTTCGACAGGTTCGAGCGCGTCACCTCCCCAGCACACGCCCGCGCCACATCCTCCCCCACCAGGCCATCCAGGGCGTTCGCCGCATACTGCACCAGATTCGCCAAATGGATAAGCGCATCGTCCAGCAGACCGCGGTCCTCCGCCTCGAAATAGGCGTCCGCGGACTGTTCGATCGCCAACCGGAACCGCCGGCGCGCCTCTGCATCGTGCCACTGGCGGCGTTGCGCGATACCGATCAGGAACGTGGTGTCATCCCGCCCGTAAGCCAACCGTGAGCCGTGGGCGACCACCACAATGTCCAGCAGACCATCCACCACCTCCACGAGATCGTTCTGGTCGTCGGCGTCGAGGTATTCGTTGACTTCCTCAGCGAGGAGTTCGCGGCGTAGGTTGCGGGTTGTGGGATCACCCCAACCGAGGCCGGGGAGCTGTCCACACGCGGTCATGAACTGGTGCGTGCCGGTGAGGATGTCGGGAACGGTCGTCGTAGTCATCGGTACTCCAAGGTTCTGTAATCGTGCAGGTCTCGTTCGAGGCGTTTCGCGGCGATGTGCCGGCGGGTTTCCACCACCACCACAGCAATGCACGCGAGAGCGAGTAGTGCGAAAACAGCAACAAGGTAGAGGGCGTCGGGAGTCATCGGCGGCGCTTTCGTTGGGGTTTAAGGTCGTCGAACCATTCGCGCGCAATCGTCGGACCAAGCGTCAACAACAACGGCACCCACCACGGAAACCTCACGACACCCTCCGTAATTCAGCGATACTCACAGGGCCATCGAGCAGGTTGCCGCAGTCCATGCACACCAGTCGCCGGCCGCCGACGTAGTTGATCATGTCGCCGTAGATGCCGCGGATGTTCTCGTGCGGGCAGTGTCGCCACTTGCGGCTTGCTCGCCACCATTTCATGAGTCTCATCGGTAGCTCAACCTCGTTCCCATTCGCGGATTCGTCGCCGCAAACGGAAGTGGAACCACCACACTCGATACCAGCAGATCCCAATGATGTCGTCACTGTCGGCGTAGTAGTAGCGTCCGCATGTGCATTTGGCGATCGTTAGCGGCTCGGTTACGTCGTCGGTGTCCGGCAATGCGCTGGAGCATCGGTGCGGAACGGGCGGTGTGTAGACGATTGTCACTTGGTTTCCTTTGTGCAGTGTCGGCAGGGCAGCCAGCGTCCACACGTATCGCACACGTGCGGACCATCCGGGCCGGCACCAAGCCGACTGATCTCGTCGAGAATCTGGTCGCGATCCGCTGCGGAGTCGTTGTGGTTCATATTGTCTCCGAGAGTCGGTAGAGGGCATAGATGGCGGTGAGGAACACGCCGTGACCAACCAACGGGGCGAAACGGCTCACGCCGGCGTCCATCCGGTTACTTCGCGACGGAAGATCGCTAGCGGCTTCGGCGGTCGCGGCTCAAGCATCCAGTAGGAGCCACGATCGTAGTAGTGCCACCAGGATTTCGAATGCTCAATGAGAGCCTGTTCGAAGGTTCGGCAGACCGTTCCGCCGCCCGTTTCTAGCTTCGCGAGCCATTCGGTGCGCATGCCTAGTTCCAGGTTCCGTGGCAGTTGTTGCAGTACCGATACGGGGCGCCATCGCCATCGTGGAAGTGGAAGGTGTTGTGCCCGAACAGCAGGCAGTACGCCTGGTCGAGGGTTTCGAGGGCGATGAACGGCAGTTGGGTGAGCAGCTTCGACATGGTTCAGTCCTCCGTGGGGAGTGTGTTGGCGGCGAGGAACAGGATCGCAACCGCCAGCAGAATGAACGGGGCGGTGGCGAGAATGCCGGCGAGGATGACGGGCATGAAGTAGCCGGTGGCGTCGGCGATGTAGGCGATGCTGGTGGCCCAGGCTGCGAGGACGAAGGCGGCGAACCAGCGGTGCAAACGGGGGTGGTTGCTTGTCGTGTTCATGGTGTTCACCATAGCCGACAGTGTGGGTACACACAACCCCTAAAGCTGGTTGACACAACATTGCCCCCGACATGATCGTCGAGGGCAATGCAAAC
>Ga0154384_1315_pt1 | contig 32308 bp, 35 predicted proteins | sample RifGroB1_FD_115896 | JGI IMG/M metagenome (GOLD analysis project Ga0154384, IMG submission 115896) | Spirochaetes bacterium GWB1_59_5 | reverse complement strand
GCAGGCCACCATCACGCCGACTCGGCTCAAGATCAACGACACAACATACGACGATCTGTTGCTTCCGATCCGCTTTCGGCGGTTCGTGCAGGTGTTCGAGTCGAGCGCGGTGTACTTCAGGGAGTTCGGTGACCGGCGCATCGTCTCTCGCAAGGACGGAACGTACTTCGCCACCGTCGAAGATCTCAAGAAGCGCGACTCGCTCGACGAGCCAGCGTCCGACATCATCCACTTCAAGATCCACAACTGGCGTGGTCCGTACGGCGTGCCACGCTGGATTGGCGCGCTGCTCGCTGTGCTCGGGTCGCGTCACGCGGAAGAGGTCAACTACCTCTACTTCGAGAACAAGAGCGTGCCGCCGTTGGCGCTGCTCGTGTCTGGTGGTCGTGTCACGGGCGAGACTGTTGATCGCGTTCGCGACTACATCGAGAACGAGCTGAAGGGGAAGCGCAACTTCCACCGCATCCTCGTGCTCGAAGCAGAGCCTGCAGCGAACGCCAGCGCAGAGCAGGCCGGGCGCATGAAGATCGAGCTGAAGCCCCTCACGGGTGCTCAGCAGAGCGACGCGCTGTTCCAGAAGTACGACGAGCGCAACAACGACAAGGTCGGCATCATGTTCCGCAACCCGCGCATCGTGCGTGGTGACGTGCGGGACTTCAACAGGGCTACAGCTGACTCTGCTATTGGCTTCGCCGAGATGCAGGTGTACGGCCCAGAGCGCGAAGACTTCGACGAGACCATCAATCGCACCATCATTGTCGATCTCGGGATTCGCTACTGGACGTTCCGCTCGAACGCTCCGATCACGCGCAGCCCTGCCGAGCTGACCGACATGATCGAGAAGCTCGTCAAGGCGAACGTGCTCACGCCCGAAGAAGGTCGCATGCTCGCAGAGGGCGTGTTCAACCGGGAGTTCAAAGCCATCAAGGCGGATTGGGTCAAGCAGCCGGTCGTGCTCACGCTGGCCGGTGTGAAGCCCGCTCCTGAAATGGATGAGCTGGGCCAGGCTCCCAGTGGAGCCACCGACGTCGTCAATGACGCGGCCATGGGTGATCTCGCCACGGCTGATCCGAAGGCCGGCGGAATTCGTATGGGGGGCTCCGCGCGCAACCATCGCGCTGAAGCACCGTCCGGTTCGCTTGACAACCTGCTCGACGAGGCTCGTCGTCTGATTGCAATGCGAGGTGCGATCCGCAAGGCAGAAGCTGAAGCGGTGCGCACGAGCTTCGAGAAGCTGGCGGAGTCTGGCTCTGATGAGATGGAGCGCGAGATCGTTCGCGTACCACGCCACATCTTCGAGGCGTTCTTCGCGAAAGAGCCGGGCGATGCGGCTGGAGATCGTTGAACCTCGCATCCCGGTCTGCAAGCTCAAACCAGGCCAAGTAAAGCTCGTTCGTCTAGGTGATCTCCTCTGGGGGATCTACTTCTCTTGCCCCATGTGCTCGTGGCGCAACATCGTCACCGCTACCGAAATGAAGATCACGAATGGGCCGAGTGGTCTCACCTTGAGCGAACAGATCAAATGTCCGTGCGGATGCGCATCGCTGATCACAAACGGTGAGCTGGCGAGCACGAAATGAACCAGATCGAGATCATCAATGACGGCGCTGAAGCAGCCATCGAAATAATCGAGAAGATGTCGCGCGTCAACTTGCAGAAGGCTCTCGACCCATTCGACGACACCGACTTCCTGATCATCGTCTCACGCATCGCACGTGCTCTGCGCAAGGCCGTGGCAGGCGCGGAGCAGAGCGTGCTGGACCGGGCAGCTCGCATCCTGGACGTCGACTGGAACGGCATCTCCCGCAGCAAGCAGGACGAGATCTTCCGTGCGGTGGCGAAGGAGCTGGCGCGTCTGCCCATCTCCGCGATGCCTGTTGTGGAGCGCATGTTCGGGCAACAGATCGACAAGACGATTGAGACGTCCCGCTCTCGTCTCTCCGAGCGCTACGGGTTGAAAATCACACCGACACTGGCGCGTACAGATTCGCTAATTGCGCGTCACATCAAGCGTAGCCAATCGAATTTCGTACGAGACCAGTACGGGCTTCGCACCGAGTCGTACTCCAGGCTGGTACGTGATGTTGTCGCAAACGCCGCGAAGCTTGGCTTGGGGAGCAAAGACATCGTCAAGGAGCTGCAGACATTTTCGAGTCTTGTTGGGCTAGGTCATTCTGACAATTACTGGACGACGGTTGTAATGTCGTTCGTCAATAGCGCTCGCAACTTCGCACATCTCTCAAGCCTGCGAGAAGCCGGTGTAACCAAGTTTCGATTTCAAGCTGTGCTAGACGAAGTAACAACTGAAATTTGTCGTTTCATGCACGGCAAGGTTTTCCTCGTCGAAAATGCGATCAACGCGTTTGCAGACGCTGCAGGTGCCGATGATCCAGAAGACGTGAAGAAGTACCAGCCGTGGGTTCGTGAAGGTCGCAACGGCAACACGCGCTACATGTACTTCAACAGAGGCGAAACGCGAGAAGTCATCGCGAACATCAATTCGACTGGAATGGGCTCACGATCCGTGGGTTCGTATTCAAGAGCCATTTCTGACGCAGATCTAGAAGCCCATGGCATTATGGTTCCTCCACTTCACGGCAGATGCCGTTCCACGATACTTGCAGAGCTGTGATTCACACACTACGCGCGCAGTACAATCTTGATGGAGGAATAATCTGTATGTCTATCGGATCATTGGCTAGCTTGATTGATGAAAATTTGGTTGGGGTAGTAACAGCCAAGTTCACAGAAATCGTGGCGGCAAGTTTCAAAAAAGGTGATACGCGCACTCAGGATGAAGTTCGCCGCCGTTTTCAAATCATGATGAAGTGGTTCAAGATCATGCGTGGCGATCTGAAATGGACGCTTGTGCGTATTTTCGACTCCCTGCCTGACGCTTTGAAGGTAGAGCTGAACGGCGGTGACTATACGCCCGACATGCGGAAAGTGTGGATTCCGAGTGACGGCAGCGTGTAGAATTCTCGAAAAGGGTAGCAAGAGAAATGGCCATCGAGCATCCAACCGCGAGCCAACGACAGGATCTTCCTCCTGCTGCGTTCGCGATGCACTACCAGGACGCGAAGGGCAATGAGCAGCATAAGCTTCCGCACCACATCAACACGGTGGCTAGCCCATCTGACAACGCAAGTGTGGATGTACCGCGCCTTCGCAACGCGCTTGCACGAATAAACCAAACCGATGGCCCGGCTTCAGCACGTGCTGAAGCGCTGGCGCATCTGCGGGCTCACGCGAAAGACTTGCTGTCCTCTTCCGAGTCAAACAAAGCGCTTGGCGAGATCGACGTCGCGCTCAGAAAAATCGATCAGGAGATCATCATGGAGAAGAACGAAGGCGGGATGACGGTTGGTCAGTTTCTCACCTACGCTGGTGAGCAGATCACCAAGGCGAAGGCAGACAAGAAGCCCGAGGACATGCAGAAGCGCCTCGACTCTCTCGGAGCTGCCTGTGGGATTGCCAAGAGCGTCTACGACAGCGGCGCTTCTGCTGCGCAGATCCCGATGTACGTTGACCGGGATCAGCAGCAGCCGACCGAGTCCAACCTGCCTGCGTCGGTGTTTCTCGGCAAGGCGGCGCTCAACACGCCCGAGGACATCACCAAGGCGATGGGCACCGTGGGCGAGCAGATCGCCGAGCTGAAGAAGGGACCGACTGCTCCCGCTGCAGCTCCCGCAGTGCCGGCCGGTCCCGAGTGGCCGACCGACCTCGCCACCAAGACGTTCCTCACCAAGTCGGACAAGCCTGCCAACGAGTGGGGCAACGATCCGGCTGGCCTGAAGTAGCAGCCTCAAAGTCATGACCAAGCCAGCGTCCAACGGCGTGATGATCGCGTTCTACCCACCGGCCTCGGTGCGGAACGCGCTCGCATCAGAGCTTCCGGAAAGCGTTTCGGCAGCTGAGATGCACATGACGCTGGCGTACCTCGGAAAAGCAGATAAGCTGGACCCTGCGGCGCTCGCTGCAGTCGAGCGCATGCTGCATAAGTTCTCGGAGATTCAACCGCCCATGCCTGCCTTGATTGGTGGGCTTGGGCGGTTCTCCGCGAGCCCCACGTCAGATGGTAAAGACGTCGTTTACGCTTCTGTAGACTGCGCTGAATTGCCAGAAGCTCGTGGATTGCTCGTGACGATGTTGGACATCGTCAACGTGTCTCCGTCGCGAAAGCACGGATTCTGTCCGCACATCACGCTGCAGTACATCGAACCTGTAGCGTCCGTTCCGCTTCTCAACCTTCCGCGTCACGACTTTGTTTTTTCTGAAGTTGTGCTGGTCGTTGCTGGTGTGGAAAAGAAGTTCAAGCTGCGTGGTCGTCCGGAAGAGATCACGAAAGCTGCAAGCCCTGATGGCGAAGTAGTCGAAATCCTCAAGTCAGCTCGCGGCCCTGACGACACCATGATTCTCTGTGATGGTGCTGTCGATGTCGGAAATGTGGATGAGGTAGTAGACAGCGTCGTTTTGGCGAAATGCGGATACCTGATCGAAGCTCAGGACAGCCCTGACATGCGCGTGGCTCTCGGTAAGCTGTCGATGCCGTTCAAGCTGCCTGGCGCACCGGACAAGGTCTACGTCTCCTCCCAGCGGCTCGCCAAGGGAGTGGAGGTGGATCGCGCCACGGTCGTGAAGCCCTTCGGCGGGTTCGCAGACTTCGATGCCTGCTTGGTGAGCATACGCGGGCAGGGGCACAACGAAGGCGAAGCTCGTCGCATCTGTGGGGCATTGGAGCGCGACTTCAAGGCCAAGCGTTGTGAGGATCTCCTTCGTGGGCGCACGATCAAGTTCTACGCCGCGCCTTCCCTACCGCTGAAGTCTCCGAAGCCCCCTGCTGCCACCGAGTTGTTCAACGGTGAGGAGCGGTTCGTTCTCGGAGTTGTGCTCGAACCAGAGACTCGTGATTCGCAAGGCGACATCTATTCGGAAGAAGAAATTCGCCAAGCTGCTCACCAGTTCATGGAGTATTTTCACAATCTTGGTTTCATGCATCGCCTTCTCATTAACGGGAAGGCGAAGATTCTCGAATCGTATATTGCGCTTGTCGATTTCGAGATCGATGGTCAAAAGGTCAAAAAAGGATCGTGGTTGCTTGGCGCGCGGATTCTGGATACCGAGCTGTGGAATGGGATCAAAGAAGGAACGATTGCCGCTTGGTCTATTGGCGGCAGTGCTCTGAAAGTTCCCGCTTCATCCAATTGACATCTAGTATCTGTCGCGTGCAGACTTAACTGCGTAGAAGCAAATGGCGTCAAACGAAACGAATACTCAGCCGGCCAACGCAGATGCTGTAGACCAGCATCGTCTCCTCGACATGTTGGTTGATGAAGTCTCCTTCGTTGATCGAGGTGCCAACAAGCGTATGTTCCTGATCAGGAAAAGGGGTAACGCGATGGAGAAGAACGACGCCGCAGCAGCGGCAGAAGAGGCCGCGAAGGCAGCACAGGCAGCGCCACCGCCTGCAGCCGACAAGCCGCCTGAGCCGGCCAAGCCGCCGGCCGACGCCGCGCCTCCTCCGGGTGATCAGCCGCCTGTGCTGAAGCTCGTGACGGATTCGCTCCAGCGCATGCTCACGCTTGCGAACCACGTGAAGCAGGCAACCGACTCGGGAGAGATGATGGACGGCGAAGTGCCGGATTCCATCAATTCCGAGTTGGCGGAGATCGCGGGGATGTTGTCCGGTGCATCTGCGCAAGAGCCCGACAAGATCACCGCTTCCGCGGACGCCCCCACCGAAAAGCAATTCGGTGATCTCAAGATGTCGCCACAGACGAAGATGGCTTCGCTTGGTGGTTTGACGCTTGCGATGGATCGTCTCGCGAAGTGCGGCGAAACGATCAAGGCGGGAAACGCTTCCGCTGAAATCGTCAAGAACGAGCTGCCCATCTTCGCGGAGATCGCGAAGTACATGCAGACGTTCTTCAAGAAGAACGCTCCCGTTGTACCCCTCACGTTCGTCCCGAACACCACGTTTGCCGTGGAGCCGGTCGCGGTCGAGAAGCGCGGCGCGAAGGTGGCGAAGAAGCGCCTCGAAGCCTTCATGAAGGCCGGAGACGTGATCATGAAGGCGGGCGAGATGCTCGCCGAGGGCCTGAAGAACTTCCAGGACGTCATGAAGGACGCAATGGCGACCGACGCGGAAGAGAAGGCCGTCGAAGCTGCAGACGATGCGGGTGACAAGAAGCCTGCCGATGCTCCACCGCCGGCACCCGAGCCGGGAAAGGACCCCATGCACAAGGACGGTGATCCCGTGGCGGTAGCGCCGCCCACGCCACCGGCCGCAGCAGCCGCACCGCCGCCGGCCGCTCCGGTGGCTGATGCAACCGTAGCGGCAATCACCAAGGCGATGGGCGAGCAGACGAAGGCTCTTGCAGAGCTGACGGACATCGCCAAGCGCCAGCAAGCGGAGATCACGCAACTCAAGAAGGCCCATGGTGGGCCTTCCGCGATCCCCGTTGAGGGTTCAGGTGGGCGCACCCCGGCAAAGTCCGTGGCGTGGCAGCTCGACATGGCACGACCGATCACGAAGGATGGCACTGCAAAGGCCGTGTCCTTCTACGACGTCGAGTAAAGGAGGCGACAGATGAGTGGAATCATGGACAACCGGAGCGTGCTGGCCAAGGCCGATATGGCACTGGCAGACCTGATCGCGGACGGAGGCTACCTCGTCCCAGAGCAGGCGCAGAAGTTCATTCGCGTGCTGATTCAGGAATCCGTCCTGATGAAGCAGGCGACCGTGGTGCCGATGAAGAGCCCGAAGCAGCTGATCGAGAAGATCCGCTTCGGGTCGCGCGTGCTGCGCGCTGGCACCGAGGCGTCGGCGCTCCCCATCGGGGATCGTGCGAAGCCGGATCTCAGCAAGGTGGAGCTGGATGCTCAGCTCTTCAAGGCGGAGGTCCGTCTGGACAACGAGACCCTGGAGGACTCGATCGAGCGTGATCAGCTCCGCCAGACCATCATGCAGCTCATGGCGGAAGCCATCAGCCGCGACATCGACGAAGTGCTCGTGCGCGGCGACGTGCTGTCGGCCGATCCCTTCCTCGCCAAGATCAACGGCGTGCTCAAGCAGGCGACGTCCAACGTCGTGGACGGCCTGAGCCAGAAGACGAACAAGAGCATGTTCCGCGACATGCTCAAGTCGATGCCGAGCGAGTTCCTTCGCAACAAGAACCTGATGAAGTTCTTCACGTCGATCGATTCCAAGATCGACTACGTGGACTCCCTCGGGGATCGCATCGGCGTTCTCGGCGACAAGATGCTCATGGACGGCGGCGATGCGTCGTACTCGGGCGTGCCGATCATGGACGTCCCGCTGTTCCCGGAGAACCTGGGCGTCGGCAGCAACCTCACCAACATGCTGCTCACCGACCCCAAGAACATCCACGTCGGCATGTGGCGGAACATCCGCCTGGAGACCGACAAGCTCGTCTCCGAAGGCGTGCTGATCATCGTGGCGACGCTGCGTTTCGACGTGAAGTTCGTCGAAGAGCGTGCGGTCGTCAAGACCACCAACGTCAAGGTCGGCGCGTAACATGGCGACGATCACCACTCTCTTTGGCAGCGGTGGCGCTGGCCTGTTCCCTGGTGGGCAAACGCCCTCGATCGCGGATGCTCTCCGCGACATCGCGGACGACCTGGCTGCTCTGCGGACGAAGTTCGTTGCGACGCTCGTGAAGCTCGACGCCGATGCTGGCGTTACCGACACGGACTACGCGGCGACTCAGACGCCGGCAGCTCTGCTCACCATCAAGGGGTAGGACGGCTACCCGAACAGAAACACGGCGCGTGCGTAAAGCATTCGCTTAGACGGATAGGAGAAAGAACATGTCTCTTGGCACTCCAGCAGCACACGTCAGCCACGGTCAGGCCGGTGGGCCGACGGATCACAGCACGTTCACCATTCCCGGCGAGTCGGCGTACGTCGCTGGTGGTGTCGTTGGCCTTCAGGCGAAGTACAGGACGCTCTGCGGTCAGCAGCGCACGCTCGTTTCGGCGCGCGGCTGGATGGCCAACGGCAAGCGTTGCGAGTGGGATCCGGTCACGGAGAAGCTCGTGTGCTTCGTCGCGGCAGGCACCGAGGAGCCCAACGGTGACCTGTCTGCCAACGTCTACAACATGTCTGTCGTCGCGAAGTAAGCGACGTCAGCAAGGAGAAATACAATGGCAATGCTTGTTCGTTTGAAGCCGTACGACGCGAAGCGCGGGATTCTCTGCCGTCGCTACACCGTCTTCGGCCACCGTTTCGACGAGTCTCGTGGTTGGTACAAGGTCCCCGACGAGTGGGCCAAGTACGTCAAGGATCTTCATCAGGACCAGAACGATCCGGATTCGCCCATGCTGTTCGACGTCGTGGACGAGGCAGGCGCGAAGGCCATGGAAGAGGCCGAGCGCAAGAAGCTGGAAGAGCGGGCCAAGGCGGCAGACCCGGCCGAGGTGCAAGTCACCCCGATCGATGCCGTGCCGACTCCTCCCCCGACCACCGCGCCCCCGGCACGCCGCCCGCGCGTCTAGCCCAGGCGGCACCGATTATTTGATCAAGGGGCGGGAGCGCAGAGATGTGCTCCCGCCTCGCTGTTTTTGAAAGGCATGCACATGAACCAGACCGAGTACCTCCAGACCAAAATCGCGGATCTCACCGCGAAGCTCACCCCCACCCAGAAGCAAGTCATTCGCCTGGCCGCACTCAACGATGGCATCTCCGAGATCGGCACCATGCTGGGGGACGACGTTCGTTTGGCGCTGGAGACGTCGTTCGAGCAGGGGATCCACATCCAGGCCATGGATGCGGCGCGCAAGGGCGGTATGGATGATGGCTCCGCGCTCGTTGCGGTCATCAAGCAGTATGTCGATTTCGTGTTGCAACGCATGGCAGAAAAGCAATTAGCAATAGCTGCCGATCTCAATCAGGCAAAAGGCGCTTACGTGTTCATGCGCAGTGAGATCAAGTCTGCTGAAGAGCAGGTGCAGATCATTCATGACGCTGCCATTGCGTTGCAGAAATCGGTCGCTGAAGCAGAGGCAGCGAAGGCTGTCACCGAGAACGCGCCAGATACAATTGAAGTGGAGATGGAAGCTGCGCCTTCTCCGCAGGTACCGATCGACGCTGAGCCAGTCTACGACATCGACAACCCCCCATTCACGTAGTCGCCAGCATAGTGCCGGCGCACGGCACGTAGTATCTTACACAGGTGGCGCGAACACTCGTCCCGCACAAGGGCATCAAGCGTGTCGACAAGCGCGACGACGACTTCAAATTTGCGCTTGGTGATTACTTTCCGGCAGTGTGCCCTGCGTCAGTAGCGCTTGGTCAATTCGTCTATTTCACAGCTGTCGGCGCTACACCTCCAGTTGCTGTCGCAGATCCATTGAATCCGGCAAAGATGCCGGCTGCTGGACAAGTTGTTGAAAAAGCGTCCTCGACAACTTGCGTTGTGCTGGTGCGTGGGTTGTCTACAGAACCAGCTGCTTTTGTATACGATGTAGCTCCACCTACCAATGTGTACTTTATTGGTCTGGATGGGTTTCCGACAAATGACGCAGCATCTTTACGTGCCGCTGGTGCTCGCCTACAAGTTGTTGGTCAGGGGTTTCCGTCCGGTGGTTTGCTACTGAACCAAGTCATAAGTGCTTCGGACGATCCGATCGTCACAGAACACGTACATCCAACTCTTCGGCAACTCATACATCTTGCAGATGGCGTTGGCGGTCCAATGGAAGAATTTCTCTCTGGTGCGTACAGAGAGACTTTACCGTCAGGTAGTGTTTTCCCAACGTTGGTAATTTGGTGGACTGACAGTGGTAAGACGCAGAAAATTTTGCAAAAGATGATCACGTTTGATGGGATTAAGCGTGTGACATCTTTGTCTTGGACTGCTTACAAAATTGATGGGATCACTGCCGGCGCGACTGTAACCGATACGATCGTGTATAGTGGTGTCTTCGAGATCGCAAGAACAAGGACGGTGACCTGATGGCACTCGAATCCCCAGTAGTCATACTTTTTGATTCACTGGGCAACGCGATGGCGGTGCAAAACGGGGTAGTAATTCCGGCTAGCACGCCGGCTTTGCTGGCATCTGGTGCTGACGGCGGCGGCATCGCCAGGTACTTGCTGGTTGATTCATTGGGTCGCCCTGTCGTTGTTGGACCAGGCACAGCCGGCACTCCGGCCGGTGGTGTGCTCTCTGTTCAAGGTGTGGTTGGCGGTGTTGGTATTCCTCTGAGCGATCCTGCCGAGGGGGCAACTGGAGCTGCCGCGCCCGCACAAGCCATCCAGGTCGCGGGCACTGATGGCACGAACATCCAAGTGCCGCACGTATTCGATGGTGATACTGGGGTTGGCACTGAGTGGGATCTGGGCATGCAGATCAGGTTGCCTGGTTCGGGCGGTTCGGTCGTTGGTGGCACAGCTGCCAATCCAATTCGTACTGACCCGACTGGTACCACGACCCAGCCGATTAGCGCGGCGTCACTTCCGCTTCCGACTAATGCCGCGACCGAAACTACGCTGGCGGGCAGGCTGGCAGATAGCACTTTCACAGCGCGCATCAACACGCTTGGCCAGAAGGTCATGGCTGCTTCGACACCGGTCGTCATCGCCAGTGACCAATCACCTCTTCCGACTTTGCCGAATTTTTCTAGCACCGGCACGACTTCGAGTGTTGCGTCGGCTGCAGGCAACGTCATGTTGTTGGCTGCCAACGCGGGTCGCAAGGGAGCGGCTATCTTCAATGACTCGAACAAGTTCCTCTACCTAAAGCTTGGTGCGACCGCGTCGGTTACTGACTTCACAGCGTTGCTGCGTCAGGGCGACTACTACGAGGTCCCGTTCGATTTCCAAGGGCAGATTGACGGTATCTGGTCGGCAGCCAACGGTTTCGCCAGGATCACAGAGCTGACGTAGGATCGCGTGGCACAGCACTCTTCGATCGTCTTGCTTTACGACGCGAACGGATTGCCGCTCGCGTACCATGATCTCGATTCCGGGGCCGGCACCGAGAGCAACCTTGGCGTGTCGCTCCGCAAGACTGCATCGGGTGGGAGCGTTGAGCTTGGAACGCCAAGTGATCCCATGCACACAACCTCTCTGATCGCGGCGGGAGGGATCCTCAACAAGATCAGCACGGACAATTCGACAACGGCGGTGCTGGGCTCCAACGCGACCTATACAGGCACGTGGGAAAGCTGCGAGCACTTTGGCGAGATCGGCGTAATGATCATAGCCAGTCACGCCAGCGCCACGGACGGGCTCAAGATCGAGCAGTCGAGCGACGGCGTGAATGTGGACAGTGACGACAAGTTCACGCTCCAGGCTGCCGCCGGCAAGCAATTCAGTGTCCGGGCGCAGGGCAAGTTTTTCAGGGTCACGCTAACGAACGGCGCCACGGTCCAGACGTACCTTCGCCTCCAGACCAAGCTGCACACGGTGCGGGGCAAACCCAGCTCGCACCGCATCCAGGACAGCATCGTCACCGAGGACGACGCCGAGCTGGTCAAGGCAATTATCGCGGCCAGAAAGCCAGACGGCACGTTCACCAACATGACGGTGGACGACCAGGGTGCTATCCGCGTCGTTGAGGTTGTCTCGACCGGCAACGTGCAGCAAGCCGTGCGGGCACCGGTCAAGAATGGCGGCAACTCATCGCTCTTGGTAGATGGCGACCCGACGCCGGTGGTCTTTACCTACCCGGCAGACTCGCTCAAGGATCTCCGCATCTACGAGATCCGCGTCGTGTTTTCTGCCGGCACTACGCAGTTCGGCGCGGGCAAGTTCGGTGGGATCGTGGGCGGCTTGGTGAACGGCCTCTTGATGGAGATCGTGTCTGATGGGATTACGTCAGAGCTGGCGGTCATCAAGATCAACGAGGACTTCCTTACGCTTCAGCCGAGCGTCAACCTGCTGGTGGACCAGACCGGCTCCAGTGATGTGATCACGGCGGGCCTTAACATCGGCGGCCTCATGGTGCTCAAGGCTGGCACGAGCGACGTTGTGCGAGTCACGGTGCGTGACGACATCTCGCTCGGTGGCACCAATTATCTCAAGTGCTTCGTCTACGGCCTGAAGGACCAGTGAGACATGCCCCAACCGCGTGAAGTTAAGCCGAACATCTTCCCCGACGGGGTGACGCTGTGCTTCGCAGGCTTCGGTGACAGTGCCTCCGCTCGCTGGGCAGGGGACATCTGCAACCTGAGCAAGACGGGCGAGGGTGTCGCGACATTCGAGTGGCAGTGGAAGGACTGGAACATGATTCCTGCCGGCCAGGTCATGTTCGAGGGCGCGAAGCTGGGCGACTACATCCAGTACGCAATCTACGCACCGGCCACGCCGACTCCGCCGACGACCGGAGGCACCCTCAACTGCAAGCGCACCGACCTCGGCGGCGGGGCCATGCGGATTGAGCCGGCTAGCGGCGGCGCGGCAACGCACTACCTCGATCTCGCGGACGGGACGAAGTGGATCCCGATCCCGGCGCAGAAGGCGCTGCTAAACCGCAGCGAGCGCGAGCGGGCCCCAGACGGGCACTGGGAGTGGAACAACGCGAGCGGCTACGTCAGCGACTACCCGGACGAGGGGCTAGGTGCCTTGATCGCCAAGGCGAACCAGGACGGCTGGTTCGCGCTCTACGAGTTTCAGGTCGCGTTGGCGATCTTCGTCAAGATACCGCTGCTCGGTTCCGGCATCTTGCCGTTGGTGATCTCGCACCTTCGGCCGCAGATCATCCTTCCGCACTGGAAGCACAAGGTCACGCTGCACCACGGTGCTGCGGCCTCACACACCGTGGATGTAGCGTGGTTCTTGGCCGCAGCGAGGATGAAGACGACATGACTCCAGCTTGGCTCTGGCCCATTGTCACCGGCAAGACACTATTCGACACCTCGACGATCATTCACTTGTGCGCGTGGATTTTCATTGGCTCTGGCCCAGCCTACGCACATTGGCAGATGTGGCAGGCTCAGGTGGTGTGCATGACCATTGCATTGGGCTGGGAGTTCTTCGAGATCCACGCTGAGCTGTGGTGGCCACACATTTGGAAGCACCCAGAGTCGTGGCACAACCGGTGGGTTTCTGATCCGCTCATGTGCGTCTTGGGAGTGGCACTGGCTTATTGGCTGGTGCATCTCCAATGATCGGCGTTGGTTTCAGCTCGACTGACGCGTTTCTGTCGCGTGCGATTCGTGCTTTCTCGCGAGATCCTGGATTGCCAGACAAGGAACAACCGAGTCACATGTGGATTCTACATGATGCCTACGGCACTGAATGCGTCATGGGCGAAGAATGGACCGGCTTCGGCGTTGTGACCTACAAATGGTTTGCCAAGCGTAATAGGATCATCCACGTCATCCCAGCACAACCGACGCTGTCTCGTATACATGTTGATGCGCGTGCTAGAGTCGACGCTGCGGCGGAGTTTTTAGGGGATGGCTACGACTTCATTGGTCTCCTCGGCCACGTGTTCAAGGCGCTCCGGCACCTCAAGAGCCCAAAGCGCATGATCTGCCAAGAAGCGGTACAGCGTTTTTTTCCGGAACTTTTTCCAAGCCGTCTCGGTTTGTGGGAAGCCACACCAGCAAAGTTGTTACTCGACGGGACAGGTAGGCTTCCGCAGATTTCACTCCCACCAGTACGCTGATCGACAGCGACAGCGTGAGCTGCTGTAGAATGAAGCGTGGCGCTTCCACAGCCGACGAACACTAAGCAAGCAGATCTGTCAGCGCAGATTGATGGTCTGCGCACAGTGTTCACATTGCCGGAGCAGTACATTGCAGGTTCTGTTGCTGTGTTTTTGTCTGGTGTTGCTCAGCAACCAATTACGTCCATTTGGTTTGAAGGACCAGGCGTAACGGAAATCACATTTGTTGATCCACCAGACAATGTGGAAGACTACACGTTGACGGTACAGTACGAAGTAGACGCGACTTCATTTCCGATCGTCATCGCGTCTGGAATTCCACCGTTCTAGGGAGTCAACATGCCGGCACTTGCACGTCTCCAAGCCAGCGATTGCGCGAATCCAGTCCTCGACGTCTGGACGCAGGTGAATGGCATCTTGATCGATGTCGCAGTCCTGGAGTTCCAGATCTTCGACGTGAGCGACGCGATCAAGCAGATCACGCCTGTGCAAGTGTATCCGGTCATCGCCGGCACTCGCGCCAGCGTGGACGTGGTGAACCTGTGCCCCGGTCCTCTGCTGTCTGTCGCAGACGGCTTCAAGATCAGCACCGGGCGCTTCGTGGCGAAGTGGACCCCGCCCATCATCGAGCCGCTCGGTACGCATCGCATCGTGTGGTTCTTCAAGCTCCAGCTCGCGAGCCCAGAGCAGACCTTCAGCGAGGAGTTCGAGGTTCTGGTCGACGTGGCCGGCTTCGGTTCCATCGGCTACTGCACGGTGAGCGACCTTCGTGCAGAAGGTGTTTCTGCGGTTCTCTACCCAGACCTTCTTCTACTCGATCGTATCGCCGTAGCAAGCAAGCAGATCGACAAATGGACGCGCCGTTTCTTCGAGCCACGCCCGCAAACGCTAACGCTCGATGGACGTGGTGGAAGAGCAATGATGCTCAACAACCCGATCATCGGTATTTCTGCAATCTTTTTGACAACAAACACGTACTCGCCTGGTGACACGAATGTCGATTTGAGCATGGTGCGGATTTACAACCGCCATTTGACACAAGGATTGCTTTCTCCAGATGATCGCGAAAACCCGAAGGTGGAGTTCATTCACGATAGTGATGTGGGCGGCGTGTCTGCTTCTCTTTTTGTTGGAATCCGTCTGACCAGCTTGCGCTGGCCGCGTGGTCAGCAGAACGTGAAGCTCGTCGGTGTGTTCGGGTACACCGACCCAGATGGTTCGCCCACCGGCACCGTCCCCACGCTCATTCGCTACGTCACCAAGCGCATGGTAATTCGCACGCTGCCCCCTCTGGCCAGCTCTGCGGCTGCCGAAGCAGCCAACGCTGCACGCACCATCGAGGAGAAGACGCGCGACCAGACCGTGCGCTACGCAACGCTCGGGCAGATGGCGGGCAGCCAGGGTAGCTCGCGCTCGCAGGCGTTCACGGGTGACCCAGAGATCGACGGCATCATCGCTCAATTCATCGGTCCTCCGCAGATGGCAGGGGTGTAGAAGTGCCGGGCTATCGCGGCCGACTGATCTTTCCGTTCAATGTGCAGCTCGCGCTGCTTAACACGACAGCAATTGCTGGCGATCCAGATCTGCTTGGGCCGTTGACCAGCGGGTACGATCCGGATTTCAAAGAAATGGTGAAAGTGCCGGCTGTGAATTCACAAGTCGGTACGGACCCAACGCAAGAGACACTGGTGGTGCTTCCTGCTCAGGTAGAGCCAGATGCAATGGACGCTTTGAATTCAATGGCGTCTGGCAATTCGCCAAACAGCGCTGTTGTAATGATTTTCCATTTCTCCGATCTCGAACGACTTGACCTTGTCGATGCCGCAACTGGTCGTCCGTCTATTCATGTGAACGATCGTCTCGTTGCGATCTACACGATGGATGGTGTGCTCGTGCAACAAATGCCGGCTAGCCCAGTGATGAAAGCTCAGGAGATCACCCCGCTTGGTTTCGGTTTGGGAGGTGCGCGCAATCTGCTGCTCGTGAACTTCACCGCACAAATTCTTTCTGTGCGCGGTGGTGGGCAGTAAATGAAGATTCAGCTCACAGGTGACTGGAACAAGCTGAAGCGCCTGCGAGAAGCCCCGATGCTCATGCGCCGTGCCATCGATCAAGCTCTGCGCAAAGAAGCACATTTTCTGCGCAACAAGATCGTGTCTGGAATTGTCTCTCAGGCACCAGGCGGTCAACCGTTCAAGCAGCTTGGTCCACCCACCATTCAGTCACGCCTTATGCGGTCGTTCAGTGGAACGAAAGCATTGATCCTGCGCGGTGAGCTTCTTCAGGCTGTCACTGTGGTCGTGACGATGGAGGGCGCGTTCATCGGAATCTTGCGCACAGCTCGCGGAAGTGATGGTCATTCGTTGATGCAGATCGCTGACATCAACGAACATGGTCGTGGTCCGATTCGGATCAAGATGACAGACAAGCAGCGCAAGTTTCTGTTCGCGCTCTACAAGCAGCTCGAAGCGCGCATGGGAACCAAGTACAAGTCGACCACTGGTGGCGTAAGCGGTGACGAGATCACGCTGTTCATTCCGAAACGCCCTTTTCTGCATCCTGTCTGGGTGAAATACGCAATTCCGATGGAAGTAGCTCAACGCTTCAGCGACAGAGTGCAGAAGAGTTTTCTGAGTAGTCTCGGCATACCTGTCTAACTTGACGAATTGCGCCAACCTCGCGTGATATACTCGCGAATGGAATGGCGGTCCCGACCATTACGAGCGTAACGCCGAATTCTGGCCCAACGGCTGGAAGGCTGCTCGTCGCAATCGCTGGAACGAATTTCCAGCTCTCTCCAACACCACCGCCTGGTCCTACGAACGGCATACTGGCTCCGACAGTACGTGTGCTGTTTGGAACAGAGTTGGCCGTAAACGTAGCTGTCGTTTCGTCGACCAAGCTCTACTGCTACATCCCTTCTGGGGATGACGGTCCAGTAGACGTCACGGTCACGCATCTCGATCCTCTCGGGGTGCCGATCGTTGGTGAGACGGTCACAGCGGTCGCCGCGTTCACGTACACGCGCGTTTTGCTCACTGCTCAATCGGACCTTACGCGACTGGTGCGCACCTTGCTGCGCCAGATCAAGCGAGAGGTGATCAAGAACGTCAGCCTCACCGTCTCCACCGACTACGACTCGCAGACTATCGACATGTTGAACCTGATCGACACGGCGGAGAAGCCGGCCATCGTGTTGTTCGGCCCAGAGCTGCGGCAGAACCGCTTCTACTCGCTCAACCAGACACAGATCACTCCGGACACCGGCACGCTGTTCGAGGAGCGCAAGGTTCCGTTCACGGTCGATTTGAACTTCAGCCTCTGGGGGATTTCCGACCGTACGATTCAAACGATCAATCTCGTCGCACTAACCGATCTCTTCTTTCACCGCAACAAGTTCATTTCCATGCTGCGCGTTGACGGCGATCCGTCAAAAGGTACAGTTCGCTACGAGATGGATTGGCAAAATATCGAAAACAACATTCGCATCGGGACTCAACCAAACGAGTCCGACATTCGAGTATTCAACGGGGAGTTCCTTATACGCGGATTTGATCTTGAAGACCTGGCCGGAGTCGACGATGATTCAGTCATCGCACGTGGTGCTCAGGTTGACGAGGACGGACTGACTTTTTCCGTTGAACAAAAAGTAGGATAACGATGGTTGCACTGCAGAACACGATCAAGCGGCTTGTCACCTACAATCTTGTGGGATTGGCTGAGCGCAGTGTGTCTGTAACGACCGTTCAGCAGGTAGAGCATCCGCGCACTGGCGTTCCTGGAACCAAGATTCAAAAACAGCGCTTTTGCGGTTCTCTCACATTCCTAGCTTCTGAAATTCAGTCAGACCTACCGGACGCCATTCTTGCTGTTCCGGAGATTGCCGCAGCGATTGATCGCGGTGATTTGCGCAACGTGAGCACCCCTGCACCAGTACGTGCGCCAGAAATAGCCACCGCCCCGTTGGCGGCAGATCCGAAACCGCAGGCTTCCGCGACACATCGGCGCGGAAAGGAGAAGTAGAGATATGTCGCAGCTGCTTTCCAGCAAGGTCGTCATCGTCGAGGAAGAGCCGACGATCCGTTCGCTTCCCGCTGTGCAGACCGGAATCTGCGTGATGGAGGCGGTCACCGAACGTGGACCGGTTGGCCTCGGGCCAGCGGTGTCTTCGTTTGCCGAGTGGGCCAGCGTCTACGGTGGCTACACGGTCAACGCCGATGGAGCCCTTTCCGCGCAGGGCTTCTTCGACAACGGTGGGCAGATCCTCTACACCATCCGCGCCGTCCACTACACGGACGTCAGCTCGCCGGCCACCAAGCAGTCGGCCGCTGCCACGCTGACGCTCAACACGGCGGCGCTCCTCGCGGCCGGTGGTGTCGTCACGGGAACCCTCACGGGACCGTACGACCTGGAGCCGAGTGACACGCTCGACTTCTCCGTCAGTGGTGGTGGCACTCTGACTGCGACGTTCACTGCAGCGGCAGCGCAACGTATCAGCGGCAACGAGCCCTTCGCGCTCGCGAACAACGATACGCTGCTGGTCGCGATCAACGGTGGTGGTGTTCAGACCATCACGTTCGTCACCGCCGACTTCGTCGCGATCGGCGCAGCCACGGCAGCCGAAGTTGCTGCGAAGATCAACGCGGTGCTGGTCGGTGGCCGCGCGACCGTTTCTGGTCTCACCGTCGTGATCCTCACCGATCGCCGTGGCACCAGCGCGTCGGTCAACGTATCGGGTGGCACGGCCAACGCGGCTCTCGGCTTCACCACGGGTGCTGTCTCCGGCACCGGCAACGTGGCCGACATCGACGCCGTGACCGTTGCCGAGATCAAGACGATCGTCGAAGCGGCGGTCGCTGGTGTTCTCGTCACCAACGTCAGTGGTCGTGTGCGTGTTGCCACGGTCGCCACCGGCCCGGCGACGAGCATCCAGGTGCTCGCCTCTTCGAGCGCGGATGACGAGCTTGGGCTCGACAACCTCCTGCACACGGGCAACGCCGCCAGCACGTTGCCCACGCTGCAGATCGACGCCAAGTACGACGGTGCGTACGCGAACGACATCATCGCTCGTGTCAGCACCGCGTCGAGCGGCCTCGCTGCGGAGTTCAACTTCGCGGTGCAGGACAACGGCGTCATCGTCGAGTCCTTCCCGAACCTCACCATGGATCCGGCGACGGAGCGCTACGCTCCGACCGTCATCAACGGGACGCTGGGCTCCAAGCTAATCACCGTCACCGATCTCCTGGCGCTTGTCGCTTCGCCTGGCGACAACCCCGCCACGGGCAACTTCGGCCCGATGACCGGTGGCAGCGACGGCCTGAGCGGGCTCGCCGACACCGACTTCATCGGCAACGCCGCTGGTGGAACGGGCCTGCGCGCTGCCGACGTCGTGGCTGACGCGTCCCTGCTCATTGTCCCTGGTCGCGCCACTGCGGCGATGCACCAGGCGATGTACGCCTACTGCGAGCTGACCCGCAGCGGTCAGATGTTCGCCATCCTCGATCCGCCGGCCAACCAGACCGCCGCGCAGATGGTCACCTACGTGACTGACACGGCGGCGCTCTACCAGGCGTCGGAGTTCGCGGCCATCTACTGGCCTCGCGTCAAGATCCTCAACCCGTCGAAGGCCGTCTTCGGATCGGCGGAGCAGCTCGTGGTTGCTCCCTCGGGCATCCTGGCCGGCGTCTACGTGCGCACCGACGGTGCCACGCCCGGCGGCATCTACGAGGCCCCTGCAGGCATCGAGAAGGGGCAGCTCCTCGGCGTTCTCGGATTCGAGACGAACGAGGTGCTCGACGAGGCGAAGCGCGACCTCGTCTACCCGAAGCACATCAACCCGCTCACGGCCGACGGCGGTCTGCGCGTTGCCGACGGTTCGCGCAACCTCAAGCGCAACGGGAACTTCCCGTCGATCCCCGAGCGTCGTGGAGCGATCTTCATCGAGCAGTCGGTGAAGAAGGGCCTCACCTTCGCGAAGCACAAGAACAACACGCAGCTCCTGCGCCAGTCGGTCGCGCGCACGGTGCAGACGTTCCTCATCTCGCAGATGAAGAACGGTGCGTTCCGCACGCGTGACCCCAAGACCGCTTTCTTCGTCGACTTCGGTGACGCGCTCAACCCGCCGTCCGAAGTGTTCGCCGGTCGCCTCAATGGGCGCGTCGGTATCGCCACCAACAAGCCCACGGAATTCGTGGTTATCAAATTCTCTCAAGACACGAGGGCGCTCGAAGCTGAGCTGGCTCAGTAAGGAGTGAACGAAAATGCCTGTTCAGGGAACGCCTCGCACGTTTCAGAAGAAGTTCAAGTTCGTCGTCGACATCTTTGGATTCGGCAGCGCTGCTTTCAACAAGTGTTCTGAGCTTTCGGCGGAAGTCGAGAAGGTCGAATACTACGAAGGTGGCGCGCTGATCCCGGACAAGTCGCCGGGACGCGTCAAGTTCACGGACATCACGCTGGAGCGTGGTGCGACCATCGACGAGGACATGTACAAGTGGTTTCTCGACATGGCTCGCGTGTCGGTGCACCCCGGTGTCGGCCTCGTCGACCCGCTCTACAAGAAGGATCTCGCCATCATCCAGAAGGATCGTGACGAGACCATCCTGCACCGCTGGAACGTCTACGGCGCGTGGCCGGTCAAGTTCACGGCTGGCGAGTGGGACAACGGCGTCGATGAGAACGTGATCGAGATGCTGACACTCACGTTCGACTACTTCGAGCGCAGCACGATCTAGTCTCGCGTTTCGACAACTCACGTTGTGAATGTGGCGACGTGGAATTCAACCTCCACGTCGCCACCACTTTTTTTTGTAAACGGAGGATTCTTCAATGGCACAAATTGTTTGTCCGTCTGGTCTCACTGGTGAAATTCGAGGATTGAAGGGCAAGGAAGCCGACATTCTCGGAGATCGTCAAGCCGCCAAGCGCGGAACCATCTTCAACCAAGTTCTCGACGCGTGCTGGCTTCGTACCGACGACAAGGGCGTCTACGATTTTGCCGATGGTGCGAAGCTCGTCTGGCCGAAGATCCTCATCTGCGATCAGACCGTGGCGATCATGCAAGTGCGCATCGCCACTTACGGCAACGAGTACACGTTCACCGTGCAGTGCGCGTCGGAAGCCTGTCGCAAGCGCATCGAGTGGGACATCGACCTCTCGACGCTCGTGACCAGGGCGCTCCCAGACGCCTCCAAGGAGCTATACAAGCACGGCAACCGCTTCGAGCACGAGCTTCCTGACGGCAGCGGAAAGCGCTTCTGGCATCGCCTGCTAACCGTGGGCGACGCCATGAAGGCCAGCGCGCTCATCGACCAGAACCCGAACAGGGTGTGGTCCACGGCGCTCGGGCTGCGCATCATCGAGATCGAGGGCATCAAGGCTCCGGATCGCCAGCGCTACATCCAGGAGATGGATCTCGGAGCACAGGGCGACATCATCGAGATGCTCGACGAAGTGGACGGTGGCATCGACAACGAGATCACGATCGAATGCCCCTCCTGCTACAGCCAGCAGGACGTGAGGCTCCCTTTCGATGGAGCCTTCTTGATGCCGCCGAAGAAGCGCAAGAAGAAGGCAACGGAGCAGGAGAGCGAAAGCTAACCTCACACGGTGGCATACTTCCTTTCCTCGATCCGGACGACATCTGGGAAGCATTCTTCCAGTTGAGCTATCATTGCCAAGGAAGCGGTCTTGGTCTGTCGCTAACAGAGTTTCAGGAACTAGACCTTGGCAGAATGGGTAAATTGTTGGATCGGCTGCAAGAGCAACGTGATGCAGAACGCACCGCGTCTCGTGCAAAATGAAGTAAACCACAGCTGGGGTTGAACAAAATGGCGCTTAACAATCTTGGCCTTGGATTTCTCCTTACAGCCAAGGATCTAGCGTCAGGCGTCATTGGCCAAGTGCGTAATGGCGTTGTGCAGTTGCAAGTCACTTCGCAGAACGCTTCCAACAACATGTCGACCATGTTCCGTGGAATGGCGCAGGGAGCCATTCTTGCTGGTAGTGGTTTTGTCGGGCTCAAGGCGTCTATGGGCCTGGCGACCGCATCTGGTGAGTTCACACGTGAGATGGAATTCGTCCGCAAAGCAACTAGCGCCAATGCTGACGAATTCAAAGCGATGCACGACGCGTCTCTTATGCTCAGTCGCGACATGCCTGTCAATGCGATGGAAGCTGCGCAGTCGCTCTACACGATCGGACAGGCTGGTTTCGACGCGCGTCAAACGCTAGATCTGCTTCGCCCTGTGCAGACGTTGAAAACGTTGTCGCACGGTGAGCTGGATGCAGCGAAGAGCGCAGGTATCTTGTCCGCAGCGATGCGCATTTGGGGTAAGGATGCGACTGAAGCGACAAAGATCAGCGATGTGCTGTCGGCTACGGTAAATTCCACGCGCATGGATTTCAAGGATCTGCCTCTGATGCTGGCAGGCGCTGCTCGTGGTACAGCCGCCGCTGGCTTTGAAATGGAAGACGCAATGCTCGCGATGGGCATGATCAGAAACGTCATCCCAACCGCTGAGCGCGCTGGTACTGCGTTCGGTACGTTTGCAGAGCGATTGAACGATACGAAGTCGGCGGCTCTGCTGGCTGCAAAGGGAATTAATGTTGTAGACGCGTCTGGCAAACAGAAGCGCTCCGCCGGCGACATCATCAAAGACCTAGTCGCGAAAACGAGTGCAATGGGTGAGCACGAATCACAGAAGTTCATGCAGGACGTGTTCAAGACACGTGCTAGCGCCGGTATCAATGCGTTGATGTTGCAGTTTCGCCGAGGGCGTAGAGACGAAGGTGTGTTTCGTAAGGGTAGCGAGCTGTGGGCGTACATGGAGACGAAAGTCAAAACGCAAGGAGCCTCTGCAGCATTCCTGGCTGCAGCTACCCAAAACTACGCCGGTTCGATCGACAAGCTGAAGGCTTCTTGGGACACGGCGAAGGTAGCGTTTGGTGAGCCGTTCGAGGACGTGTGGTCTCCGATCATTCGCGGCATCACTCGTACAATCAACTTCCTGCAGGACGCGTGGATGGCAATGCCGATGCCACTCCGGCGTTTCCTTGCTGCTGTCTTCACTGCAGCCAGTGCTTTGGTCTTCGTTGCTGGCGCTGTGAAACTACTGACGATTGGTTTCGCCCTGCTGAAAATAGTTATGGGCGCGCTGCAGATCACAGCATTCGGTTTGACGCTTAGCTTGCTGCCGATGATCGGCATCTTTATGATCATTGGAGGTGTCATCGCTGCTTTCGCTGTGGCTAGCAACCACAATCTCGGCGGCATCGGTAGTGGCTTTAGTGAGCTGACTGGTAAAGTGACGTTGTTCTGGCAGGTTCTTTCTCAGCTGTTCGCGAAGAACGGGCGAATTGAGAAAGGCTTCTTTGACAAATATTTCTCCACTCCAAAAAATGCCGGAGTGCTTCAGTTTGCCATCACTGTGTGGCATTGGATTGGCCGCATTGGTGAGGCTGTAGAAGGGTTCAGCAACGGGTTTCACGCAACGCTTGATCGCCTTGGGCCTGTTTTTAAGAAGCTTGGAACGGCGTTCTCACGTCTAGGAGAGGCGCTTGGCTTAGGTGGGCATAACGTCTCAGAGAATAGAGAAGCCTGGGCCGCTTGGTATCGTGTTGGGTACTTCATTGGTGAGTTCATCGGCTTCCTAGCTTCTCTTTTCATTACAGTGCTGAGCTACGCGATTAGCTTTTGCACTGGGGTGGTGTACACGTTCAGAGTTGCATTTGCAATTCTTGGGATCATTGCGAAGGTTGTGTACGCAATATTCAATTTGGTTGCTAACGCTGTGATGTGGGTGACTGAGCAGTTTGGGTACGCCAGTGATGGAGCTGACGTTGCGAATATAGCCTTCACTGCGCTAGGTATGCTAATGGGCGTGAAGATGGTTGAGCAGGCTGCTTTGTGGGTCATTTCGCTTGTAAAAATACAGTTTGCACTGATGGCCACTGGCTGGGCTGCTGTCAAAGCTGGCGTCATGGCTACACTAGCGTGGCTACCGTTTAGTGTTATTGCGTGGGCTATTGTCATTGTGTTGGTTTTGGTCGCTGCATTGTTTGGTGCGCTAATTGGTTTATCGCCAGTTGTTGGTGAGGCTCTTGGAGGAGCAGCAGACTACGCACTGGATCGTTTCATGCTCTTCTATATGGGTGTGCGGAACATCGCGCTCGATCTTGTCGACATATGGGATGAGGCTGTCGACGCTATATCGTTGGATATGGCGAAAATCTCCGTATTGAATCCGTTCGGAGAACAGGGAAAGGCAGAGAACGAGCAAGCCATTATTGCGGATCAAATGCGTCGTCGCGCCAAGGCGAAGGCTGGGCGTGAGAAGGAGCTGGTCGACCTGGCTCAGCGTGTCTACACTCCTGAAGCACGTGCGACGACACGTAGTGGACAACGTCTGGCACAAGCGAACGCACGTTCGCTTGAAGCACAGTCCTTACTGCCGCAGTCTGGCGCAGATCGCAATCAGGTGCGCTCTAGTGTAGAAGACATAATGTCTACGTTGCCGAACGCTATTGCCGGTGCGAAAGAATCTACGGAGAAGACGTCCACTGGCATGCGCGACCAGATGACGGTCGCTGAATTCTTGGCTGGCTTAAAAAACATTCCAGGTACGACACCTGGAATGATCACAAAGAGTGATTTGGAAAGCACAAACAACAAGCTCGTCAATCAACTTGCCGCAACAATCGGAACGATTAGCGTGTACCTAGACGGCGACAAAGTTGGAAATGCAAGCGCTGCACAGCAAAGTCGTCAGAAAGGTCTCGCCTTTGGCGCTGGTCCGAAGGCTGGGGAGTAGACCATGGCGCAGTCACCATCAGATCCTACTGGTCTTGCAGACAGCGCTTTCCCGAAAGAGCGCCCTGGTAAGGGGACCATTGCAACATCGGTCGGCGCTCCGCCGCGCATGCTTATGCGGGCGGTGTCCGATCTTGGAGGCACACAGCCTATCAGCGTGCTAGCGCAATTCAATCCAACCGAGCTGGAGGAGAACTTGGAAACAGAGTTCTTCCCGGTTCCGATCATCGGCATGTCGTATCAGCCGCTGCAGTATCTCTTCACGAAGAACGTGAAGTTCAACTTCGAGTTGCGGTTCTCTGCAATGCAGCCGTACGGCACGACGTTCACCGAAGCGCAGGACAGCATCATCGCAGCACACGACTTCCTGTCGGCCATGTGCTACCCGCGCAAGAACGGAGAGTCCATCGAGACTGGCGCTCCGACTCGCGTGCTGTTCGTGTGGCCAGGCTTTGTCAGCATGGTCTGCGTGATTCGTTCGCTGTCGTTCAAGTTCACGCGCTTCGATCAGCAAACAGGTAGACCGCTCGAATTCACAGCCAAGCTTGGTATCGAGGAGGCGCGTGTCTCTCGGATCGACGCAGCTGACGTAATAGCCAACGGAACAGTACGTGGTACTGGCGGGCAAGGCGGAGGACAGTAATGCCACCTCGCAGCAAGTTCTCTCGTCACGCAATGGTGGTCGGGATCCAGGACGCCTCCAACCGAGTCTTATTGACCGATCGAGAACCGTTCACGTACAGAGAGTCGCCTGACACGGAGCACTACGTCGTCAAGCAGACCGACACGCTCATGCGCATAGCGGGTCGCAAGTACCGTGGCATGGTGCGCCCGGCCGGGCTTTGGTGGGTCATTGCCGACTTCCAAATCGGTGCGCCTGGCTGGGAAGAGCCACCATCCGACCCGACCTTGGAGCTGGCTCTTGGAGCCATCCTGTTCCTGCCGTCGCATCGTGTCGTGCAGGAAGACATCATCTCAGAGAATCGTCGCGACCTGATGTCACCGACGTCGATCTTCAGGTAGTCAATGCCGATCCAAGATCGCATTCGTCCGTTCTTCTTCGTCACGATCACCTCCCAAGGTGTTAGCACCAAGGTGGACGTGACCAATCGCGTATTGCGATTCACCTATCACGACTCAGAAAAAAAAGCAGACACAATGACGTTGGACTTGGACAACTTCGACATGTCCTTCTTCGATGACCCGCTGTGGCAGCACGGCAACATCATCGAGTTCACATGGGGCTACCCAGGTAATCCGGCTCCAACGCGCACCGCTGTCATCAAGACCATCAAGGGCTTCCACAGGCTACATGTGGAAGCGCACTCGAAAGCTATGTTGATGCACCAGGTCAAGAAGAGCCGATCTTGGAAGAACAATCGCTTCACTCAGGTAGCAAAGATCATTGCCGAAGAATATGGCTACGATACGAAGCATCAATTCATTCAGCGTGTTGACCCGGAGTTGCCATCAATTACTCAGGCGCATTTGTCTGACGCAGCGTTTCTTAAGCATCTGTCGCACAAGCACACAGGCGGCGACTTTCAGTTCTTCATCGACTTTGATGGGTTTCATTTTCACAGCCGCCAGTACATGCAGAAGCCAACTCGTATTTTGCAGTATTACACAGACCCAGAGTCTGGCGACATCAATGACATCACGTTCAATAGTGACCATGCTTTTCGTCCTGGTAAGCACGTTTACAACATGCGGTCACCAAACAAGAAAAAACCGAACTTCTCGTTCGCAGGTTCCAATGACGATACGGTTCATCGACCTGGATTATCCGAGTACATGCGCTTAGCGAGCCAGAAAGATGGGCAGGCTAATTTTCTGCTAGAGATGGCCAGTGAGCATAAGCATACGGCCACACAAAAGGAGACTGCAAAGAGCAAGGCTGACGGTAAGTTTGCAAGTGGTGCCGCGCATTCAGTAAAGGTTGACATAAAGATGATCGGTGACCCATCACTCTTAGCAAAGTCAATCATTGAGCTGCGCGGCGTTGGAAGAACGTACTCAGGTAAATACTACGTCAAAGAAGCGTTGCACACGATTGATGCAAACCAGGGGTACTACCTGGAGTTGAGCTGTATTCGTGATGGGCACTCAGAGTTTGGTATCAAATCCAAAGCACAGAAAAACGACAAGAATGCAGACGCTGCAAAATGGACAGGACACGTCGTTGCTGATCGTGTTGCAGGAGAGCTTGTATCTGGCGGGCAGCATGTTGAATACACAGACGCTAGTGGTGCGCTGCGCGCAATTGAAAATCCAGAAACTGGTAGGTCTGAATTTGTTGAGTTGACTGGCGGCGCAAGCCAAAACCAATCCGTTAATCCAAACACTAACCAATCGCAGTAATTGGAGGCTTCGTGCCGAACGAATTCGATGATGACGACGAGCAGCGCTTCCTCGGCTTTTACCGAGGCGTCGTTGTCGACAACAAGGATCCGGAGAAGCTCGGTCGTGTGATCTTGAGCATCCCAGGTCTATCACTCGACCGTCACGAAGCTTGGGCACTACCCTGCGGCACGATGGGCGGTGGCTCCGGACAACGCGGCTCGTATCTCACTCCAGATGAGGGCGCAGATGTCGTGGTGTTCTTCGAGGCAGGCGACCTCGACTTCCCGTTCTTCATGTGCGCCAACCATGGCGTCACGGATGACGGCAGTGAAATCCCCACTCCTATCAAGGACGACAGCGTGACGCCGGAGGAAGCTCCACAGATCCGCGTCATCCAGGAGTCGAAGCAGTTTTTGATCTACATCGACGATCGCAAAGATCGCGAAGCGCTAGTCATCAAGGACAAGGTCAGTGAGGATTCGATCGAGTTTGATGGCAAGGGGCAGGGCATCACGATCAGAGCAACTGCTGGTCTCATTTTGCACGCGGATGGCATAATCGACATCAGAGGACTGCAAGTGCAAATTCAAGGCCGTCCTGTCGACGATGCGAATGGAGATCCGATCTAATGGCCCTCCCAGATCTTTCGGTTGTCTGCACCGCAATCCAGTTCTCTACGCAAGAAATTTGCATCACGTTTCCAGGTGGTGCGAAACAGTGCGTGTCCATACCGCAGATCAACGCAGGTGATTACCAAGTAGCGAAGCAGCTGATCGCGCAAGCCAACGCCGCGTTGATGCCGTACACGCCGCTCTTCGACATCATGGACGGCATTATGGCACTTGTGAATTGCCTCACTGGTGTGATCGACGCGTTGAACCCAGCCAACTGGGTTGGCTTGCCTATTCCAGGGCCTGACATCGGTGGTGTTCTAGAATGCCTTCCCGGCCTCAAAGAGAAGATCAACAAAATGCTGGCGCTGTTGCCTCCATTTTCGATTCCTCTCATGCTGCTCGAATTACTGGACGTGATCATTCTGGTGTTCAGTGGCTTCGAGTCGACGATTCGCAGGATCATCGACATGAACATCCAGGCGTTCCAAGCAGCACTGAAGGCAACGAAGACTGGAAACCTGAAGTTGCAGCAGGTTGTTGACTGCAAGAACATCAGCCTGGACATTCAGTTGACCAATCTCAACTCATCGTTTGCACCGATTAATCGTTTGTTCGGTGTGATCGACGTGCTCAGCAAGCTTGCGAAGATCCTTCCATTCCCTGCAGTGCCTGCTTTTGCGAGCATCATCAACGTGCTTCTCACAAGCGCGCGGACGTTTCGCAAAGAAGAGAATATGCAGACTGGTAAGGATCTGGAATTCAAAGAAGTGCTTGATACAGCTCTCTTCCCATTGACAGATGCGACCAACCTCTTCCGCGAATTCCGCAAAGAGCTGCAGAAGGTCATCGACGCCATCGGAGCGCCGCCAAGCATCTAAAGTAGTATGTGGGCCGCTACCCGGTAGTGTAGACTTCTGGATAGCAAGATGAGCTATTTCGCACAATACCGCGTGGTAGTTGGAGAGATCCGCTAGTGCCGAATTACGTTACGGATCCCAGCGGTCTTGTACTTCCGGTTTACCCAAAAACGGATCGCGATCCTGTTCCTGGCGGAGAAGACGCCTCGAAGTGGGTTGCGGCTGTCGACTGGAATGCCTTCGGTGCAGCTCTCGAAGACATTCGCGGGTTCCTCCGCGCAGCCAAGCTCAGTGCCAACGGGCTCGACACGACCGGTCTTGCGGCCGGAGATGTCGGGCGCATCAGCGGTACAAACGCGATGGCGAAGGCGAATGCCGCAACGCTCGCAGGTGCAAAGGTCTACGGCGTCAACGATGGTGTCGTTGGGGCGATGGTCGTCGCTGGAACCGTACTGGCGAACTTCGTCTCCGGTTTGACACTTGTGGTTGGGGATTTTGCGTATCTCGACCAAGGTGTGAACGCAGGCAAGCTCACAAATGTCGCTCCTGCAACTGGCGTCATTGCAGAAGTAGGAGTTGTGCAGGACACCAGCACGTACGGAAGTCTTCAAGCAAAAATTCTGATTCAAATAAAGCAAACTATCCAGCTCTAATGTTCGCAGTAATTTGTCAATTATTGGTGCACTAGGGCTTCTCTGAAGCTCGGTTCGCTTTCTCAAACAAGGAGTAGACAATGGCCGATTTCAGAGGGCTAACAGTACAATCTGGGCAGCCCACCCAGATCCAAGACGCCAATTCGTTGGTCGTCGGCGCAGGGGTCAAGACACTCGCGGGTGCCCTGACCATCACTGGCGCGAGCGATTCGATCGTTCTCGCCTCTCACTCGTCTGTCGCTGCAGGCAAGAACCTGTCGGCTGCTGCAGGCGCTGGCAACCTCGACTGGTCGCTTTCGTCCGGAACGACCAAGACGGGTACCGGAGCAGTTTCGATCAACGGTGATGCGACCATCGCGACGGGCAAGAGCCTTCTCGCTGCTGGCACCGCCGCTGTCGACCTCTCTGGTGGTTCAGGTGCCTTCAAGACCACGACCGGTGCAGTCACCATCGGTCCTGGCGCAATCTCCATCAGCGGCAACGCTACGCTCGCCACCGGGACGAGCTTCGCGGCAGCCGGCACTGCAGCCATGGATCTCTCCGGCGGCTCCGGTGTCTTCAAGACCACGACCGGTGCTGTGACGATCGGCCCCGGCGCAGTCACGGTTTCCGGTGCGACTGCGTTCGCGAGCGTGGCTGTCACCGCGACCGGCTCTTCGTCGTTCGATCTCTCCGGCGGCTCGGGTGCTTTCAAGACGCCGACCGGTGCAGTCACCATCGGCCCCGGTGCGGTCACCGTCAGTGGCGCGACAGCGTTCGCCAGCGTGGCAGTCACCGCCACTGGTACGTCGTCGTTCGATCTGTCGGGTGGCTCAGGTATCTTCAAGACTCCTACGGGAGCCGTCACCATCGGGCCGGGAGCAGTCACTGTCTCCGGCGCGATGACGCTCACCGCTGCAGGTACTGCACTGCAGGTGAACAACAACGCCACGATCAACGGCAACGTCTCGATCGGCGGCAACCTCACGGTCACGGGCACGACTTTCACGACCAACTCCGAGACCGTGCTCATGAACGACAACCACCTGTACCTCAACAACGGGTACACGGCTGACGCGGCTCAGACCGGTGGTCTCGTCATCAACTACGATCCGACCACGCTGACCACCACGGTCAATGCGGCCTACGTGGCTGGTGTCGCGGCGACTTCCAACCCGACGGTCGGCACCACTGGCGCTGCAACGTTCGCAGCTGGCGACCTGATTCAGATCAGCGGTGGCACGAACAACAACGGACTCTACGAAGTTCTCTCGCACGCTGCCAACGTCCTCACCATTCGTGGTGTCGGTACGACGGCCACGGTCGAAGACTTCACGCAGAATCAGTTCACGGCTGGTGCCTCTGACGCCGCGTCGATCTTCAAGGTCAACGTGTCGGTCATGCGTGCCGGTACGGACGGCATCTGGGAGACCGGCAAGGGCTCTGTCACCCCGGTCACCTTCGCCGACCTGACCTCGTCCGGCTCCGAGACTCTTCACTCGGCGTACGTCAACGGCAACACCATCACCACCAGTGCTGGTGAAGGCAATCTCACCATCACGGGCGACCAGGACTTCATCCTGGCTGGCACCGTCGACTTCGCAATGAGCAGCACGGGCGGCTTCTCTGCCACGGCTCTGACCGGCGCACTCAACATTCAGACCACCGGCGCTGCGACCGTGCGTGGCGGTGGCGTCTCCATCTTCGGCGATGACGTTGCAGCGTGGAGCTTCAGTGGCGCTGGCGCTCTGACGACCACCGGGCTCGTCAGCGGTTCCATCACGCCCTCGGGCGCTCTCACTCTCACCGCTGGTGCTGCTTCGACGTGGAGCACTTCTGCGGGTGCTCTCACCATCACGTCCGCGGCGGCTGCTACGTGGTCGACGGCGGCTGGTGCCCTCAGCCTCGACGCGGCTGCGGCTCTCAACCTCGGTGTGACCAACGCGACGAGCGTTGCGATCGGTCACTCCGGCATCACCACGACGGTCACTGGCGGGCTGTCTCAGCTCACTGGCGCTGTCTCTCTCACGGCCAACGCGGCGTCGAGCTTCACGACGTCGGCTGGCGCGCTCACCATCACTGCAGCGGCTGCTTCCACCTGGTCGACTGCAGCTGGTGCGCTCACCATCACGTCTGCTGCTGCAGCGTCTTGGTCGACTGCCGCTGGCGCTCTCAGCCTGAGCGGCTTCTCCGGCATCAACCTCCAGGTCAACGGCAGCTCGATCCTCGCTGGTCTGGCCGCTTCTCTGACCGTGCAGGCGGGTGTCGTTCTCGCAACCACGGGCAGCGGCAACATCAACCTGCCCAACAACGGTTCGGCCAAGTTCCAGATCGAAGGAACCGCAGTCGGCGCGACCGTCACTTCCCCGAACCTCGACACCCTCACCAACGCGTCGAACGCTGACGCGCTGCACACCCACGCTGGTGGGACGTCCAACATCATCACTGGTCTGACGACCACTCTCGTCACGACCGGCCTCGCTGGGCACATCTCGTCCACCAACACGGCCAGCAAGACCGACGCTTCGGCGGCGGCGAACGCTGGCGGCGTGTCCATCAAGGCGCGCTTCTTCGGTATCAACACGGGCACGGCCGGTTCGCTGGTCGTGGACGGCCTGGTGGCATCGGTCACCTTCACGGGTAGTCTCGTGGCGGGTGACGCAGGTTCGCCTGCCTATCTCGCCAAGGGCGATGGCGCTGGCGGCGGAAACGCCGGCAAGCTGGAGCGTGATGTCTCGGTTTTCTCGACCACGGATGATGTGATCGCGGAAGTCGGGATCATCCTCGAAGTGCTGACGGCGACGACGGCCAGGATCCTCATCCAGCCGAAGACTCCGATCCGCGTGTAGTAGAACCACCCAGCGAGGGTGGCGGTCTGTGAAAGGACTGCCACCCTCGGCTTTACTTGCTGCTGTCAGGGCATGAGGAATTGGTCTTCTTGCTCTGACATTAGCAACCAAAAGAGAGGTTAATCATGACAAAGCGTAATCCGTTGAAGGCAGTTCAGAAGAAGGCAGAGAACGCGCAGACCGAAGTCAGCAAGCTCGCTGAGCGGCTCGACAAGTTCAAGATCACGCCTGCGCAGCTCATGGAGCTTCAGGCGTTGGAGCAGGGGATCATTTCGTCGAAATGTGCGCATTCTGATGTTGCTCGTCAGATTCGTGCACTGCAGAACGAAAACGATGCGCGGCACGCTGCTGTCGAGCAACACTTCAAGATGTTCAACGACCGGATCGCTCAACTCGCTCGCGACTACGGCATCGAGCCCGACGACCCGGCCAAGGGAAAGTGGGATTTCAACTCGACGACCGGCACTTTCACCAAGACGTCGTAGAGCTTCCAAGACAACTATCGGTTAGGATGGGGTAAATGGCAACTTTCGCAGCGCTAACAGTCCAAAGCGGATCGCCGACGCAGG
>Ga0154384_1292_pt2 | contig 34131 bp, 35 predicted proteins | sample RifGroB1_FD_115896 | JGI IMG/M metagenome (GOLD analysis project Ga0154384, IMG submission 115896) | Spirochaetes bacterium GWB1_59_5 | reverse complement strand
AGCGGGAAGACGATCTTGGTGAAGGAGACGGCGATGATGCTGGACGGGACGGAGGACGAGTTGGAGACGGAGGTGGCGGAGCAGGGGTCGCTGATGCTGTCGATGGCGGTGAATATCGGGGAGGCGACGCCGCCGTATCAGGAATACTCGGTGGCGGTGAAGAGCGGAGATCCGGAGAATGCGGCGGCGTTCACGTATGCGGCGACGGCGGTGGGGCAGTTGGTGTTGGTGGAGCCGGAGTGAGAGAAGACCGCTGGGCCGAATTGAAGTTTTCGGTCTTTACCTTTAATGCGATCGGATGAATTCAAGGAGGCGTTGATATGTGGAAGTTCACGGTCGCGGCGCTGGCGCTGTGGGGGCTCCTTTCGGCTCCGGTCGCGCTCTGGGCGGAAGGGGAGAAGGGAACGCCGCGTCTGGGCACGGGGGCGAGCGCGGACTGGTTGGGGGGGCACGCGGAGTACGAGTTCTTCCGGGATGCGGGGAAGGCGGGGGGGCAGAGCGCGGTGGGCGGCACGGCCTCCGGGGATGGCCTGACGCTGAAGGCTACGAGTCACGCGACGGACGGGGCTATTCTGTTTTTCACGGACGGCACGACGGAGCGTCTGCGGTTGACGGAGACGGGGTCTATCGGGCTTGGGACGTCGATCCCAGCCGCGTTGTTTTCGGTCGGGTCTAACTCCCCTTTTCGGGTTGACCTGTTGGGGAATTTGACCCGAATCAACGATGTGGAGTATTCGTTCCCGGCCTTGCCGGGGGGGGCGGGGACGATCCTGACGAACGACGGCGCCGGTGCGCTGACGTGGGAGGCGGCGGCGGCGGCGAGTGGGTGGATCGACGATGGCGCCGACGTGCGGTTGACGACGATCGGCGACAACGTGGGGATCGGGACGGCGACGCCGTCGAGCAAGCTGGAAGTGGCGGGGACGGTGACGGCGACGGCCTTTGCTGGAGACGGGTCTTCGGTGACGGCGGTGAACGCCGCGACTCTGGACAGCCTCGATTCGTCCGACTTGGCGATTCTGGACGGGCAAGCCGGGGGGCAGACGCTCAACGGAGGCACGGGGGCCTCGGAAAATTTGACGTTGCAATCCACGTCGCACGTGACGCCGGGGAACATCGTGTTGTCGGATCCGCTGTACTCGATCGGGAACGTGGGGATCGGCACGGCGCCGGGGAATTACACGACGTTCGCGTTGACGGCGCGCGGCCGGGCGCAGCTGTTGAGCGACGCCCTGGACGCGGAGCAGGCGTCGTTTCTGATTTCGGTGTCGCACGCGACGGACGACGGGTCGCTGAACTTCCTGCGGTCCCGCGGGACGCAGGATGCGCCGACGGACATCCTGGCGACGGACACGGTGGGCACCCTCACGGCGAGCGGCTACGTCGATGGAGCGTACCGGCTGGCTTCGGGTTTTCAGTTTTCCTCTCCGACGCTGTACGGCTCGGACGTGGACGGTCAGGTGGACCTGATCATCCATGACGGGAACGTGGCGGTGGATACGACGGTCGTGAGGGCGTTGAAGGACCGCCTCGAGCTTTACCCGCCGCTGATTATGGGAGACCAGACGGTGGATGCTTCGCTGGAAGGTGCGTTCCAGCGCAACGGGCAGAAGTTGACGATTTACGCCAGTGGTTCGTTGCGGACGGTGGCGATGATCGAGACGGCGCAGACGTGGAGCGGGAACCAGACTTTCAGCGCCGGCGCGTCGATCCTCTCGCCGTACGTGACGGGCAACTCGCAACTGACGCAAATCCTGAACGACGCGACGAACGTCCCCGGTCTCCGGTTCACTTCGACGTTTCCTCTGACGCGTTCGTACTCCTTCGGATTTGGGGCGATGGCGAGCGGGAACGTGGCGCTGTTCACGGCGACGACGACGGCGGATCGGACGTACACGTTTCAGGACGCGGATGGCACGGTGGCGTTCCTTTCCGACATCGTGGTGGGCTCGTCCGGATGGACGGACGACGGGGCGGACGTGCGGCTGACGACGATCACGGACAACGTGGGGATCGGCACGGCAACGCCGGCCTCGAAACTCCATGTCGTCGGAGCGCAGGCGGACAATGTGGGAGCCATCCGAGTGGATGCCCCCAACAGCGAGATCTCGTTTTTCAACGGAACGGGGACGCAGAATGGAGTCCTGAATTTTTCTGGAACGGTGGGGAATCCATTCCGGATTGAACGGGGCGATGGCACCCTCGGTGTTTTGCAGGTCAATCTTCCTGGCGGAGCCACGGTGTATTCACTGGGAATCCCCGGCACGACGCAGACGGCCACCTTTCCCGCCGCGACCGGGACGTTGGCGCTATTGGACGGCGTGATCGGCGGGCAAACGATGATCGGCGGGACGGCCTCCGGGGACGACCTGACGCTTCGGGCGACGAGTCACGCGACAGACGGGGACATCGTGTTCCAGAGCGATGGGACGCCGACAGAGACCATGCGGATTACGAGCGCGGGATTGGTGGGGATCGGCACGACTTCTCCGGACATCCTGCTCCACGTCAACGGGGCGGCGCAGGTGGGCGATCCTTCGACGACGACGGGGAGCCTTGCGTTTTACCATGCGAGCAACGCCTTCGCGTCCACGTTCACGGCGTCGGCGTCGGCCTCTTCGTCGGCGTCGTACACGCTTCCCGTAGACGACGGGACGAGCGGGCAACTCCTGACGACGGACGGCGTGGGCGTATTGACGTGGAGTTCGGTCGCGGCGGCGAGTGGCTGGACGGACGGAGGGACTTTCGTTTATTTGACCACGCTTAGTGACAATGTGGGGATCGGCACGGCGTCGATTGATGCCGACATTTCCGGCGTTCTCGGAAACGTGAAGCTCAATATCGCTTCCAATGCGACGATGAATTATCACCAATCTTGGATCGGCAATTCCGCGAATACGGAAGGAGCCGTAATCGCCTCCCTCAAAACACGGAGTGACGGCACCGATGCAGATTCCATTGTTTTGAACGGCGACTCCGTAGGGCGCTGGGAGGGTTACGCGGCGGACGGAGCCGCGTATCAACGCCTGGCCGCGATCGAGATGGAGGTTGATGGGGTTCCCGGAAATGTTGACATGCCGGGCCGGATCGTATTTTCCACGACCCCCGACGGAAGCGGGAGTTTAGGGATGCTGGAGCGGTGGCGCATCACGCAAGCTGGAAATCTCTTTTCGGCCACGGCGTCGCGAGTGGTCGTGGGAAGCGCCAACGATGATTTCGACGGGGACGTTACGGGGACGCTGGGGGGCGTGAAATTGGGAGCCTTATCGTCAGGCATCTCTAATTACCATGCCGCCCTGGTGGGCAATGGAGCCAATACCTCGCCCGCCTTTCTCGCGGGGATGAAAACTCGGGGAGTCGGAAGCGACGCCAATACTGTTGTTGTGTCAGGGGATGGGCTGTTTCAGATTGAGGCGTATGGCGCGGACGGCGCATCCTATCAGCGGGCGGCGGCGATTCAGTTCGCGTCGGACGGCACCCCCGGAACCTCCGATATGCCTGGTCGGATCGTTTTCTCCACGACCCCCGACGGAAGTGGTGGCGCGGCGATGGCCGAACGGATGCGGATAACGAATGCGGGCAACGTCGGCATCGGGGCTACCGGCCCCGACCGCCTCCTTGACGTTCTTGACAGTGCCAACCCGCAGATGCGTCTGACGCAGACGGACGGGGTGAACTACACGGACTTGCAGACGGGAAGCGCGGGCAATCTTGCCATCACGGCGAGCGGCGGCAACATCACGACCACGGGGAACGTCGGCATCGGTTCGACGCTTCCGGGGCGGCAATTGGATGTGTTCCATGCGAGCAACCCGCAAATTCGTGTCAGCAACACGGCGGCGATCTACGCGGAGGCGCAGGAGACGGGCGCGGGAAATCTGGTCTTCACCTTGACGGGCGGGACCGGCAACGTCGGGATCGGGAGCGCGGTGCCGGCAAAGAAGTTGAGCATCACGGGAGCGGTGGAGTACAGCACGGACAACGGACTCAACCCCATCGGGCAGACGGACGCGGCCGGGGCGAACGGGGGAACCTTGACGAACTCGCCGACGACCGGGGACCCGGCCTTCTGGTTGCGCGTGACGATCAACGGGACGAACTACGCGATCCCCGCGTGGACGGTGCCGTAGATGGAGCCCGATCCGCAATTCGCCCTTTGTCTTTTGTTGTCCGGTTTGTTTTTCGTGGTGGCGGCGCTGTCCGCCAAGGAGGAAGACGATGCGTAAGGCACTCTTCACGATGCTGACGGTGATGGCGCTGGTGGCGTCGGTGTGGGCGGTGGACGTGACGCAGGCGTTCACGGACGCGAAACTCGCCCGCGTCATCGCGGCCTTCGAGGGGCGCGGGATGGTGCGCCCGGAGACTGGCGACCCGGCGGTGGCCGTGAGCGATGCCGAATGGGTCCGGCGCGTCAGTGCGAAGTACATCGAGGACTTCACTCTCGGCTACGAGCGCGACGAGGCCGAGAAGGCCGCGCGCGCCGCGGCGCAACCGCTCGGATTGCAGTAACCCCACGGGTTAAGGGAATTCGCCCATGGGACTCGACCCGGAAGACCGGAACTGGCTGGACGGTAAGTTCTCGTCCATCCATTCACGGATCACGGATTCCCAGATGGAGTGTCAGCGGGAGACCGCCAGCATCCGTCAGGCGTTCGCGATGCATGCGTCGGCGCCGTGTCCGGGGGCCCATCCCGCCGCGCCATGCCCCGACGTGAAGGCGCTGAAGGAAGAGACGAAGGGAGATCGGCGGGCGCAATGGACGGTCTTCGGAATCGTGATGAGCCTGATCGTCGGCGGGATGGAACTGCTCAAGTATCTGTTCAGCGGATCGAAGCACTGATTTCAAGGAGAAGGCGATGTTCAAGACCTCATGGAAGACCAGTGCCGGCGGCATCGTGGGCCTGATCGCGGCGGCGCTGACGCTGGTGGTCCAGCCGTACCTCGACAACGATCCGTCCACGCTCCCCCAGTGGTCCACGTTCGTCACTCTCGCGGCCACGAGCCTCGGTCTCATTGCGGCTCGGGACCATAACGTGTCCAGCGAGAAGGCGGGCATCAAGCCGCCGGAGGCGTAACGGATGCTTGGCCTTTCCGCGCTGGCCGCGATTACCGGGCGCTTCGTCGGTGCCGCGCTCAAGGAGTGCGGCCCTGACATCGTTGACATCCTCGAGACCGCGATCAGGAGGGCGTTCCGTGACAGCGTGGAAGAAGGCGCTCGTCGTGACGATCTGCGCGAGCGCTTGGCCAGCCGGGTGCGCCTCGCGTTCGATCATCGTCCCGAACGGGGAGCCAGTGAGAATCCGGGAGACTCTGCGATCCGTAAAGGTGTGGATCGCTGATGCTCGGGGGGATGAGGTCGAAGCCGTGGTCGATATCCCCGCTGGGTGGTACTGCCTTCCGGATCCGGGGCCGGGCACTCCCCCCCGACATTCTTCGGAAAAGTGAGACATGGCGGAAGTCGAAGAGAAGCCGGACCCGAAGTTCAAGACGCCGAACTGGTCCACGCTTTACAAGACGGAGGGGCGCCCGGCCGCTGGCTGGGGCGTCTGCGAGTTCAAGGACCCTGTCACGAAGGCGACCTGCACGAACGAGAAGTGGTGCGACCGCGGCCCGTTCTGCCGGCCGCACATGGACATCGCGAAGAAGCGGAAGGTGGCGAAGAGGAAGCAGGACAAGCTGGACTTTCAGAGCGCCTGCGAGGAAAAGGCTCAGGCGTCGGTGGCGAAACTGATCAACCTGGCGGACAAGTGCGACTGGAAGTCGATCGACGACGTGATCGTGTTCACGAGGGAACTGGGCAAGGCGGTGGTGTTGGGCGTGGTGGACACGCAGAAGGCCCGCGGTCTCCTTTCGGTGGCCCGCGTCGCCATCAAGGCTTTTGACTCCAAGTACCTGATCTTGAAGTTGAGCGCGATCATCAAGGCCACGCAGACGGGTCAGATGGACGGGGACGAGGCTTACGACGCCCTGGCGGACGTGATGGGTGAGCCCACGGAGGCGGCGTCGATGCAGGTTCACGATGGAGCGCCTCGGTCGATGGGTCTGGTGGAAGTGGCGGAGCGGGCTGCGCGCGTCCTCGAGATGAGGAATAGAGCCCATGCTGGCGGCGCAAATGGGAGCCCGGCGCCCGCCCCTGTCCCCTGAACAGGCGCAACGGGTGCGAAACCTGATTCACGCCTCCCGCGTGGATTTCAACATCTTCGCGGACTTCATCGGCCCGTCTATGGATAGCCGGTTCCTGGGTCAGGCCCCGCTGCATCTGACGTGGCAAAGGCATCTCGACGCTCACCAGTGGGCCGGCATCATCGCGCCGCAGTTCCACGGCAAGACCACGCAGATGATGCTGCGGGTGCTATGGGAGCTGGGCCGAAATCCGGAGCTGCTGGTCAAGTACATTTCGTGCTCGGACGACTTGGCGGCGGATCGCGTGTTCGCGTTCCGTCACATGATCCAGCACAACAAGCGGCTGCGAATGGTGTTTCCGCATTTGGTGCCGCATCCTCACGCCGACGACTGGACGACGCAGTCCTTCACGATTCTCCGGCGAAGCCAGATCAAGGATTCGTCGCTGTCGGCGCATGGGATTCTCACGGCCGGCTCGGGTGGACGAGCGGACCTGATCGTGTTCGACGACGTGGTGGACATGCGAAACGCGGTGATGAATCCCGAGAATCGAGGCAAGGTCAAGAAGTTCTTCTGGCACGTCTGGATGAAGACGCTGGCGCCGGAGGGCCGCGCTTGGTACATCAACACCATGTGGGATGAGGAAGATCTCACGAACGAGATCATGAAGAACGAGCAGTGGCACTTTCGGAACGACTCGATCAACGACGCGCTGGATCCCGTATGGCCGGAGCGGTGGAACCGGTCGGCGCTGGAGAAGGCGTTGTCGGCGGACGAGGAATCGTTCCGTCGCGGCATGCAGAATCGGGTGGTGTCCGAGACGGACATGGTGCTGGACCCGAAATGGCTGACGCAGTTCTGTCCCCATCCCGTGCGAGGGTCCGTTCGCATTTCGTCATGGGACTTCGCTCCGGGTAAACGAGCCAACAGCGACCGCACGGCAAACGCGGTCATCGACGTGTTCCCGGAGCATCGGCGACTGGTGTTCATTGCCTCGAAGGAATACCAGGGCTTGACGATTCAAGGCGTGGCCGATACCATTCGGGAGACGCATCGGATGTACGTCGCGGACGTGGAGTTTTTGCAGGCCGTGAGTTTTGAGGTTTATGTCAGTCAGTCGATCGAGCCGTCGTGGGGAATTCCGGTGGAGACGTGGTCGCCGGCCATGAGCAAGCGGGAGCGGGCCCGGATTCTTTCGCCGTGGTTTTCGCGAGGGCATGTGTGGTTTGCGCAGAATTCCGAATGCGAGAAGTTGGCGAAGCGGATGGGGCGGTTCACGGGGAAGGAAGGCCAGAAGGACGACGACGTGGACGCGGCGTTGGGGGGCGTGAAGCGCGCGGTGCAGTGTTTCAGCGGATCTCTGCATACGGAACAGGTGGAGAGTTCGGGCGAGAAACTGCCGGTGGCGAAGGTTCTCTTGGACAAATGGGACGAATCCGATGGCGGGTCTTACGATTTCTCCGCTCCCGTCTGGTGAGGCGTCCACCCCGAAATTCTCGGGGTCGGTGGTCCCTCTGCGTCCGGCGGTGAGCCTGATCCTGGATTCCACGATTGAGGTGGGGGTGTTTCGCTGTCCCGAGTGCTGGGTTCGTTATGTAGCTAACGATTACCGAAAAGATCAGCCTCCGGTCGAGTACGTGTGCGGCTGTTGCGGATTTCATCTGATCGCCGTCCCAGAGAAGGATTGACCATGGGCGACCCCGGCAAGCCGGACCTGGCGATTGACGAGAGAGCGGAACCGTCGGTGGCGGTCTCGATGACCCGGCAATTGGCGGATCTCTCGTTCGAGGTCGTGGAGAGCGGAGCCTTCGTGGAAGGCTCTGAACTCCTGAATTTCAACCCGGACGAGCTGACCCAGAACAAGGGCAAGGGCGTCAAGCTGTACCAGGACATGGTGCGCGACCCGTACGTGAAAGCCGGGATGGAGTTCAAGAAAAGCGCGGTGCTGGCCATGCCGTGGTCGGTGCAGCCGGCTTCAAGCGATCCGCGGGACGTGGAGATCGCCGTCTTCTTCCAGACGGTGTTCACGACGATGCAGCACCCCTTCAGCCGGTTCCTGGAGTCGGCGATGGACGCGCTCGACTGCGGATACTCGATCGTGGAAAAGGTGTATGGTCGCATCCCGCAGGGGAAGTACCGGGGCAAGTGGGGGATTGACCGTCTGGCCTCGAAGGATCCCGCGGTTTACGAGTTCCGTCTGGACAAGTTCAGCCGCGTGAAGGCGGTGACGTCGCGCTTCACGTCGGAGGAACACCCCCCTCACAAGTTCTTCATCTTCTCGCACCGGCCCCGGTACGAAAATCCGTACGGCATGAGCGACCTGCGCGCGGCGTACCGGGCGTTCTTCATCAAGGATCTGGTCTGGAAGTTCCGGGCGCTGTACCTGGAACGGTTCGGCATGCCGCCCGTCCTCGGTTACTTCCCTCCGGGCACGAGCGACGCCAAGCGCAAGGAGCTCCTGAAGATCCTCAAGACGATGCAGACCGAAAGCGTGATGACGATTCCGAACGACATCGTGGTCAAGGCGCTGGAGATTGCGACGCTGGGCAAGCAGACCGAGTACGAGCGGGCGATCGCCGACCTCAACAAGGAAATCCTCGTGGGGATTCTGCTGTCGTTTCAGCCGGTCGAGGAAGGGAAGCGCGTCGGCTCCCGCGTTTCGTCTCGCGAAGGTCGCAAGGTCACGCAGATGGCGGTGGAGCGGCTGGCGCACGACCTGGAGCAGGACATCGACCGGCAGATCATCCGGCACTTGGGCTGGTTCAACTTCAATGTGGACCAGTATCCCAACCTGGTCTTCGACATTGCGGACGACGACCGGGATTTGACGGATCTGGAAATCGACAAGGCACTGCGGGTTGACTTGAACGTGCCGATGAGCAACGACTACTTCTACCGGAAGTACCGGCGCAACCCGCCGTCGGTCGAGCAGGTCACGCCGGACCAGCAGCCCTTCTCGGGGGCCCAGGGGCCGGCGGGCCAGTTCCTCCGGTATGTTGAGCACCGGCGCCGGAAGGCGCGGAACGAGGCCGGCAACGGGGATGTGCGGTCCCTCAAAAGCGCGTGGCGGGAGATCTTGGACTTCTGCGAGTCTCGGGACAATGTATCGTACCCCACCGAGATCGCTCATAACATGGCGAAGTGGGAGGCGATGTACGAGGAGAAGTTCAAGTCGCCGCCCACCTCGGACGAGGCCGCGGTATACCTGTCAACGGCCATCCTGAGCCATGTGAAGGGGGCGCCATGAGCCTTTTGAGGTTCCGGGAAATAGAGCCGGACAGTGTTGCTGTCCTATGACGACACTCCTTCTCATCGCGAGGAGTTCTCCGGCTGGAATATCCGGCCGATCGCGGTGAGAAGTCAGATGGAAAGCCGGTCCTCCTTTTCCAAGGGGCTGGTTCGCAAGGAGATTCTGGTTTCAAATTTCAAGCCTTCGTCGTCCTGATCCGCATTCAAGGAGCCGTCCATGAGCGTAACCCGCATCGCCATTTCCGAGAAGTCGTTCGGGCCGATCACGACCGAGAACGACTACGACGCCGCCACCGATTCCACGCTCAAGCGCGGCAAGAACTTCAAGATTGCCCTGAAGAACACGGATCTCGCCAATGGCTTGACGTACCAGGTGATGGCGAAGCGCGTGACCGGCGGATCTCTGGAGCAGGAGATTGTGGCGCCGGCGGCGCTGGCGGCGGACACGCTGGTCAATCTGGCCGACATCGCGGGTCCGTGGGCGGAGGTCACGGTGCGGGTCAAAAGCACGGTGGTGGACACCCCGGCGACGCTGGTGATGGAGTCGATCCACGAGCCGGCGGTAAATCTGTAATATTTCTCAAAAAGACGCTTGACATTGATGGGGCGGTTGTCCTATACATTAATGCGCCAGACGCTGGTCATGGAGAACTCTGATGCCTGGACTTCCTCTCGCCGACAAATCGCAGGAGTGGGATGGCGCCGCCGCCGAGCAGCGGTTGCAGGCGTGGGCCTCCAGCGATGGCAGCGGCGACAAGGAGAAGATGGACTGGGAGAAGTACGCGAAGGCGTTCATGTCGGTCGACTCGGCTAACAAAGAAAGCCTCGATGGGTACAAACTCCCCTACGCGGACGTGATCGACGGCGAACTCAAGGCGGTTCCGGCCGCGCTGTCCGCGATCCGGGGCGCGTTGAGCGGCGCGCGCGGCGGAGTCGATTTGCCGGCCGGGGTGACGAAGGAAGAGATTCTGGCAAAGGTGGACTCCTACGGGAAGCCGGAAGACGGGAAGGAAGACGGCCAGATGGCGCCGGAGGGGGACGACGGGTCGGATTCTGCGGGTGGTAGCGGGGAAACGCTGAAAGCGGACGGCGACGCCGCCGCCAAGGCCGCGGCCGACAAAGCCGAAGCCGACCGGAAGGCCAAGCCGGACCAGAAAAACGACGACGCGGACGGATGCGAGGGTCGGGAGGACGATCCGGAGTGCAAGTCCAAGATGCCTTACAAGTACCCGATGCCGTATCCGATGAGCGAGTACCAGAAGCCGGCCGGCAATCGCGGACGATGCCAGAACGGGGCGCGGGCTCCGTTCCTGTTCACCAAGGACAATTCGCAGTACCCGTATCCCGCGCCCGTCCGAATGACGGACGCGAAGGACATACCCGCGCCCATCAATCTTTGCGCTTACGCCACCACCTGCCCCGCCAAGTCGCTCAACCTGTCGGAAGGCGGGGTGCCGAAGGCGGCGTATACGTGTGAGCATGCGATCCGCGAAGGGTGCCCGCTGTTCTTCCAGGAGGTCAAGATGAGTTTCCGCTCCTTCGGAGAACTCAACGGCATCGAGATCTTCGCCACCGGCGTCCACAAGGGCAAGCGGTTCGACGAGTCGGACCTGGACCACGTCGCGGAGAACTTCAACAAGCTCCGGGAGCAGTTGGAGCCGCCGATGGTGCTGGGCCATGACAAGAGCCAGAAGATTCTCGCCAACAGCGGCATGCCGGCGCTGGGCTGGGCCAAGAAGGTGTACCGCGAGGGCGACAAGCTCAAGGCCGACCTCAAGGACGTTCCCGACCTAGCCATGGCGGCGATCAACAAGGGCAGGTACAAGCGCGTCTCCGTCACGCTCTACGACGACTACGTGGACGGACAGGGGAAGCACCATGGCCTGACCTTGCGGGACATCGGACTGCTGGGCGCGGAAATCCCGGAAGTCAAGAATTTGCAGGACATCGTGTCGTTGGATGAAGTGTCGCAGGGGCGAGCGGGCCTCGGCTTTTCCACCTATTATTCCGAGCCGGAAACCAAGACTTCAAAGGAGATCGACATGGCCGACGAAAAGATCGTGGAAGAGCTCAAGGCGCTGCAGGCCCGCACCAAGCAGCTCGAAGAGGCGGGCGCCAAGAAGGACGAGAAGATCAAGGGCATGGCCGAGGCGATGGTCAAGCAGCAGCGCGAGAAGGAGCGGGCCGAGCATCAGGCCTTCGTCCGCAGCCTGTCCGAGGACGGGAAGCTCGCGCCGAAGCTGATCGACTCGGGCATCGTGGCCTTCATGGAAGGCCTCGACGCGTCCGGAGTCGTCGCGTTCTCCGAGACGAAAAAGGAGAGCCCGCTTCAGTGGTTCAAAGAGTTCCTTCGCGAGCTTCCGCAGATGATCGCGCTGGGCGAGGAATCCCTCGAGACCGGCGGCGCCGGCGGCGGCTCGACCAGGGAGCGGTTCAACGGGACGGACAGCGAGGTGGCGGACGATTCGGCGGAGCTGGTGCAGCTCGCCGAGAAGGCCGTCGCGACCGACCCGAAGTACAAGGATCTGGACCACGCCACGGCCTTCACGGAGGCGCTGCGCGACGCGTCCCGGAAGAACCGCAACCTGGTGCCGGGCTCCGGCTCCAAGCGGTGATGGCGCGGGGGACGAGCGGTGAATTACTCCGCGGCGCAAAGCGCAGAGCGGATTGAAACGAAACACAAGGAGAAGTAACATGGCCGCTCAGAAGACCATTTTTTCCATGACGCACCCGGCGAACGCTTCGCTGGCGACCAGCCAATTCCGCTTCGGCGTGAAGGGCACCAACGGCAAGATCAGCCTCGCCGGCGCCGGCGTGACGGTGGACGGCGTCATCCAGAACGCCCCGACCGCGGCCGACCTCGGGGTCGAGCTCGCGCAGATCGGCACGTCCAAGGTGGTCGTGAACGGGGGCGGCACCCCCATCGTTCTCGGGGACTTCCTCAAGAGCGACGCGGAAGGCCGGGGCATCAAGGCGGCTTCCGGCGACATCTGCGGCGCCCGCGCCTACGAGGCGTCCACGGGCATCAACGACATCATCGAGGCGTTCCTGCTCCCTCCCGGCTTCAAGATGCCGTAACGAGGAAGGGGAGATTCGGTTTCTTTTTCTTCGACGGCCATCTGAACTTTTCTCAAGGAGTATGAGTCATGCCGAGCAACATCATCGGAACCATCCACATCGACGCCGCGCTGACCAAGCTGGCGATCGGCTACCAGAACGAGGAGATGATCGCGGACCTGGTCATGCCGCGCGTCAAGGTCGCCAAGGAGTCGGACAAATACTACGTCTACGACAAGTCGAACTTCCGCACGGGCGAAGACGACCTCTGGGCGCGGGGCACGGAGCCGCACGAGGTGCAGCTCCGCATCTCCGACGATTCCTACGCGTGCGTCCGGCGCGCGCTGGAAGAGTTCGTCGATAACGACGACGTGAAGAACGCGGACGCGCCCATCGACCCGATGCGCGACGCGACCTTCGACCTCGTCGAGCGGCTGCGGATCAAGGCGGAGAAGCGAGTCGCCACGGCGATCCGCACCGTCGCCAACAACGGCGGCACGGCGTCGCCGGCCGACAAGTGGGACGATTACGCCAACTCCGATCCCATCGGCGACGTGAAGGCCGGCATCATTTCGGTGCGCGGAAGGATCGCCAAGAGGCCGAACACGGTGATCTTTCCCTGGAGCGTCTACGAAACCCTGAAGGACCACCCCGACTTCACCGACCGGATCAAGTACACGCAGATCGGCGTTGTCACGTCGAAACTCATGGCCAGCATCTTCGAGGTCGCCAACGTCCGCATCGCCGGCGCTCTGGAGAACACCGCGGTGGAGGGGCAGCCGGACGTTCTGGCCGACGTGTGGGGAGACGACGTCTGGATCGGCTACGTCGCGCCGAAGCCCGGCATCAAGGTCGTGTCCTGGGGCTACCAGTTCACCTGGCAGACCTGGATGACCGAGCGGTACGCGGACTTCAAGCGCCGCGGGCAGGTCGTGCGGCAGTCGATCAACGACACGCAGAAGGTCGTGGCGGCCGACGCCGGCTACCTCCTTACGGACACGCTGACGTAAGATCCTTGGCCGGGCCAGTTGCAAACCGGGGCGGCGGTGGGAGACCTCCTGCCGCCGCCCCTTTCGTTTGATGGGGTTCCACCATGGCCTACTGCGCCCAAGCCGACCTGGAGACGGCGATTTCGTCCGACATCCTCCGTCAGTTGACGGATGACGACGAGGACGAAGATATCGACGCGTCGGTCGTGACGGCCGCCATATCCCACGCCGACTCCAAGATCGACACCGCCCTTTCCGGCCGGTACGTGGTGCCGATCACGGGCACAGTTCCCACCATCGTGAAGTTCGCCTCGGTCTGGCTGGCCGTCTGCATAATCGGAGGCCGGCGCGGCATTCTGCCCGAGGACTACGTCAAACAGTGCGAGTTCTACGATCAATGGCTGAAGGACGTTCGGGACGGCAAGGTGAACGTTCCGGGACTGACCGAGATCGAGTCCGGTCTGCCGGCCTCGTCAACCTCCACGCAACAACGAGAGTTCGTGAGAAGCACGTTCGTGACGGGCGGCGAAGTCGAGAACAACCCGGACGAAGCGAAGACCATCGACGTTTGGTGATGCCATGGCGGAACTGCGGATCGCGGTGGGCGTGAAGGCGGAGGGGCTGTTCCGCCGTCTGGACCGCATTCGGTTTTCTCTCAAGGAGATGAAGTCGGAGCCGGGCGAGAAGATGCGAAAGGCGGTGGCCAGCGCGGTCTCGGCCATCGTGTCGGAGAAGTTCGACAAGGCGAGCGCGAAGTATCAGAAGGGCTCGAAGCGGATCAAGGTGCTTACGTGGATGTTCAGCCGAAATGTCAGCGTGCCCTTCCGCGCGGAAATCGAGTCGTTCGAGGACGGCGATAAACTGTCCAAGTCGGTTGACTTCCTGCGCCCCCTGGTCGATTCCGGCGCCTTGCGGACTTCTCTACGGACGGGGGCGCCGGGACATCGTTCGGAGGTCGCCGGAAAGACGATCCGGGTCTTTTCGGACTTGCCCTACTCCAACAAGCAGGCGTTGGGAGGGCAGGCGACGTTCACGAACAAGGTGAAATACAAGTCGGTGGTGGGCAAGAAACGGAAGGCCATAGACTGGGACTCGGATACGGGCAAGAGAATACTCAAGTTCGTGGCCCACACCAAAGAAGGATTTGCTTTTGCCCGCAAACTGCATGGGTATCTGGCCCGCAACCAGACGCGATCCCGGAAAGTGCCGGCGCGGCCGTGGCTCACGGGGTTCACGGAGCGCGAGCGGCAGTCCATTCGGTCGGCGGTGTTGGGGGCGATCTCCAAGAAACTCGCGCAGATAACGGGGCGCTGACGATTTCCGCGCGCCGCCGGGGGTGAGGCCGTGAAGGAATTGATGGATGACGTCCAGACGCTTCTGGAATCCAACCCCGGCGGGGTGCTGGATCCCGTCATGAAGAGCGGCGGCGTCATTCAATTGGCCAGCATCGGGGAATTGCCTGAGCAGTTCAACACTCCGTGCCTGGGAATTCTGGACGGAGGGTCGTCCACCACGCACTTCTCCGGCAAGGTGCGCTGGATCACGTTCAACGTCATCGTGGCGGCCTACGTTCGCATCTTCGACCAGGTGAAGAAGGTCAAGGGCAAGGGGCCGGAAACTCAAAACGCGGACAAGAGCGCCGGACTGATCCTGAAACTGGTGCGAACCGTCCTGGACTACAACCGGATCGACGATGGGATGGGCGCCTTCAAGTACGCCCGCGCTTTCTTCCGGTCGGAGGACTCGGTGGCGCTGGTGCGCTCGCCCCAGGAAAGCGAATTCATGCTTGCGAAGTCAGCCTCGTTTGAGTACATTCGGGCCGAGCAGGGCTAAAGGAGCACTCCATGGGCATCGCCAATCCACGCGTCATCAGCAATTGCGCCGTCGGCCTTTCCTGGCAGGCGTCCGAAGGCGATGCGATCCCCTCTCCCTTCACGCCGGACCAGTTCCTTTTCGCGCGCCGGGCTGTTCCCAGCGAAGAGGACAACCTGCTCGATCCGCAGGGCACTCACGGCAGCCAGTTCCTTCACATGGGCGGTCGCCGGATCAACTCCCGGTCGCCGATGTGCGATCTGGATTTCTACGGCACGAAGCAGAACATCATCCCCCTGCTCGAAAGCGCCACGGGGGGAGAGCCGGTGTCCACGCTGGCCAATGCTGACCTGACGGAGGCGGGGGACGCCGGGGCGCAGCTGTCGCTGTGGGCGCTGGCGGGGGTCCGGCCGCGGCACAACCTGGAGTTCACGGCGCCGGGGACGTACAAGCTGTACTGGGAATTGACGGAGCCGGTGGTGGGGGATCGCCGGGTCAGCCTGTTCAAAGACGCGGCGAAAACCTTGAAGGTTGCCGAGGGAACACGCACCGGAGACGGGGTTATCACCCTGGTCGCTCAAAACAGTTCCGGCCTTTCCGGGACGGTTACGTTTACCTCCCCGTTCGTGGCGGACACGGACGCGGCGAACATTCTTGAGATCACCCGCGTTCGCTTCGTCTTCGCGACGCAGATTTCACGGTTTTTCCGCATGGCCGTGCGCGACGGCGGGCGCAACCTGATCTTTTCGGACTGCTCCGTCCAGCAAATCGACTTCAAGTCTTCCGAGAATTCCGAATTGATGGTCACGGTGAAGGTTCTGGCCCGCCGGTTCGACATTCAGGATCCCGGCGCCACCTACGTCGTCTCCGGGCTGGACCTGGAGACGTACAGCATGTCGGAATTGACGTTCACGGACGACGTGGACGGCGTCCCCATCGCCCCGGCCATCGACGACTTCTCGCTTTCGATCATCAATAACGTCGAGGCCTACGTCGCCAACAGCGATCTGCCCCAGAAACTCATCAAACGGGGCTGGCAGCGGGTCGAAGGGACGATCCGCGGCGAGTTCGGCGACGAGATGGAGGGGATTTTGGACGAGGCGCGGGCGCTCATCACGACGGCGGGCGTGCCGGCGTCGGTGAAACTGCGCGCGGACTACGATTTCAACGGCGTTTTCCGGCTGGAAATGCCAGTCGGACACTTCCGGATCAAGCATCCCGAGGTCAACGGCGAGCTGGTGGAACGCCTGGAGCTGGCCTTCAACGGCTTGACGGACGGCACGGTGGATTCGGCCACTCTGTACGTGGAGATCTAAAGTCATGGCGGACCTGGCCAAGACGATAACCGAGTGGCGGGCGTTCTTTCGGGAATTCAGCCTGTTCCTGAAGGTGATGAAGGATCTCGATTTCTCCCGGCGCCGGTATGAACTGGTCCGCAATCTTATCGTGGAAGAGTTCGAGCAGGACGGAAAACTGGGGACGTGGAGCCTCGCCGGCGTGAAACTCGGCGTCAACACCGACGACGCGGGAATTCTCTACGGAAAGCTGCTGGACAACAACCCCGGCGCCGGGCAGGCGAAGGTGGAGTTGTACAGCGACAGCGCGCGCGCGGTGAAGGTGGCCGAAGGCTCGGCCGCGGACGGAGCCGTTATCACGCTGGCGGAAGTCTCCAGCTCCGGGCTGACCGGGTCCGTGACGCTGGGCACGCCCATCAGCGCCGACGACTTGGACTTGCGCCTCTTGGTGGTGCAGGACTACCTGGGCCAGACGGACGATGTGTTCCCGCTCACGTCGCCGGAAGCGCAGAAGTCGTTGCAGGCTTTCATCGAACTGGTGGGCGACACGTTAGACGCGCTGAACTCGGAGTTCTCTTCCGCGCGAGGCGAGGCGCAGACCTCCTTCATCCGCACGCGCATGAAGGAGTTCCTCGAAACCACCCAGAGCGCCGTGATCGACGTCTCCGAAGACGTGGACGAAGATAACAACGTGACGGTCACGCGCACGGGCATTCTGGCGGAACTGGTCGATGCGATGCTGGACGATTCGGTTGACCAGCCCTACACGGTTCCGAACACGCAGGCGGTGACGGCGACGGTGGCGGACATCGAGAATGTCGGCGTCGGCGTCCTGACCAAGACCTTCAACGAGACGTACAGTTACAACGGGCGGGTCACGCTGGTCTGCACGGACGAGACGATCGGAAGCGAGAAGTTCAGCGTCACGCTAATCGAGGATGGGACCAACCGGGTCATCGAGGCGGCCAACAGCCTGATCGTCAAGGCGTCGTTCGTGTCGTCGGACTTGGGCCTGTCGGCCTCGCTCGCCCGCACCATCGCCGAAAGCAACGATGGCGGCAACCAGCTCTCCGCCTACGTCATCAACGGCGAGACGGACAGCAACACCGACAACGGCGTTCTGTACTTGGACCTTTACGACACGGCCGGGACGCGCACGGTTGACGTGTACTCCGACGCCGCTCGGACTGAACTGGTGGCGACGGGAAGCCTCTTGGGCGACGGCACGATCACGCTGAACGAGGCCAACGGAAGCGGCCTTACGGGAAGCGTCGCGGTCGTCTACGCGTCGGACGACGGCGACATCGAGATCGATTTGCAGGTGTTCAAGATCGGCGACGAATTCCGGTTCAGCATGACCAACGACGAAGCGGGCGTAATCGCCACGCTGGTCGGCCGCGCATGGAAAATCTCACTGCCCACCGGCGTCGCCGGCGTCAATCGCATCCCCGATGGATTCGTGTCGGAGGGGCTGGACCTGTTGATTCGCGACCACTCCGCGTAATTCACCCTCTCGACTTTCCCGTTTTCTCGGGCGCCCTTTTTGGGGGATGCCGAACGTGTTTCAGACTCCTTTCACGGTTGACGGCGAGCCGGTGTTGGTGAAGTTCATCGACCCGAAGTTCGAGGAGATTTCTTCGCTGGCTTCCAAGATCGGCAATCGGGCCGACGTGATGGCGAGAACGCAAGAGAAGATCAATCGCGTGGTCCGCAAGCGCGACGGTTCATGGAAAATCAAGTGCCAGTCCTGCAACTTCGAGGTCACGGTTGACACTGAAGCCCAGGCGGGAGCCGCGCGCGACGAACATCGAAAGGAAGCGGGCGGAGTGCATGACCAGTTTACCTGCGAATTCACGGACGGCGACGGACACGAAATCAACGAGATGCGCCTGATCCGACAGCGGGATTTGATGGTGGATCTGTTCGTCGAGTTGTCGGGTTTCATCCAGCAGATCGGCGGCATGATCCAGGAGCCCGCTTCTCTGCGGAGCCGGATCGTGTCCGGCCGCGAGCCGATGCTGATTTCCACGTTCACCGAAGTGGCGATGAAGTTCATGGAGCATGTCTCGCTGTCGGGGGATCGCGGAAAAAACTCGTCCGGGGGGCCGAGCTTGAATCCTCCGCCCCCATCCTCTCCGTCGCCTGCGGAGTCTGCCTAGACCGGCTTCCGCGGCACGACGAGCCGTCGGCGACGTGGCGGAAGCGATTGCCGACCGAGCCCGCGCCTTGCGACACCTGCCCGAAGATCCGAGACGCCCTGGCGTTGACGCCGGACTTGGGGAGTCTGCGGGCGCTGTTCTTCTCCTGTCACGACCATCAGGGCAACCAGATCGGCTGGCCGGCGGCGGGCGGGCTCCTTGACCAGTCGGCCGAGACCGTGTATGCTTTTTCGCATCTGAGAGCGTGGTTGGCGAGCAAAACGAAAGTAGACGCGGAAGGTCCGGGACGCAGCCGGCCGTTCCCGAGAAGGAAGTGACGCATGGCGGAAACAAAAGAAACCGTGGCGATTGAGTTCAGGGCAATTGGCCTGGAAGAACTTAAGGTCATGATGGATGCGATGAGCAAGTCTTTCCTGAAGTTCGGGGAATTGCTTTCAGAGTCGGAGCCCCTTGAGTCGCTCCGTGCCGTTACCAAACAAATGGACGCCGTTTCCGGTGTAATAAATAAAGCGACATTGGCACAAAAGAATTTCAATAAGGCGCTGGGACTCGAACTCTCCGCTTCTATTTCGGCGGCACGAAGAGCGGGCGGGTTCGCTGGATTCCCATTGGGGGTTCCGACGGTTGGAGGCGAGGCCAGAGGTGTGATACGGGGAGGATTTGCCGCCGCTGAGTTCAGAGGGCAGATTTCTCCATCCACCCAAAGAGCCATGGAGGGCGCGAGTGAAGCCCGTCGGGCCATGGCTGCTCAATTGGCGGCTCGCGGTCAATTCGGAGGAAGGCTCTCCCCTGCGACTCAAGCGGCCATGGCCCGCGCCGAAGCCGACCAGGCGCGGCAGATGGCGGCGCTGGGCGGTGGTGGGGCTCTGTCTGGGGCTTCCCGGTTGCGGGCGATTCGGGAAGCGGAACAAGCCCGGCAGGCGGCGTCGCTCGAAGGCTTCATGTTGAGACGGCGCGCGGAGCAGTTGCGGGCGGTGCGGGAAGCCGAAGCGTTGGGGCCTCTCCGCAGGGCGGCGGCGCTGGTGCGCGGCGCCCCCACCGTGACGGAGGAAGCGGGGGTGGGCCCGGCCGGCATGGCCGCTAACCGGGTGGCTTCGATGGCGGTGGATGTGCAGAACCGAAAGGCCGCCGCCGTCAAGCAGGCGGGAGCCGCATTGAGCGCGACCGCCGCCAAGCAACGCGCTTATAATCAGTCCGTCCTCAGCGGCATCGCGTCGATCAAGAACTACATCAACGGCTTCCAGGTGTTCATCACGATTATGAACGTGTGGACGCTGGTGCAGGGCGTCAAAGCCATCGCGTCCTTCGCGCAACTCGGACAGAAAGCGCTCGTGGCCGGAAGCCTTTTTAAGCAGTTTGCGTCCGATCTCGGAAGCCCGACTTCTCTCTTGGGCGACCTGGAAAGCGCCTCGAAGGGGACCATTTCCAGCCTCGATCTGATGTCCGTGGTGAATCGGTCGATGGCGTCCGATGTTCAACTGTCGGCGGAGCAGTTGAAGGGGTTGGCGGACGCGGCCTTCAAGTTGTCGATTGTGTCGGGCGGCACGGCATCGGAGGCTTTCTCCACGCTGGTCAGGGCTGTGTCGTCCGGTTCCACCGAGGGTCTGAAGGCATTGGGGATTACGACGAGACTCAAGGACGCGCTGGAGGAACAGGCGGAATCGTCGGGAGTGGCCGCGAAAAACATGGGCGCGGCCGAGAGACAGGCCGCGGTGTATCGAGAAGTGTTGGAAGGCGTTCAGAGGTCAACCGCCAGCCTCAATCCGCAACTCCTGGAGCAGGCCTCGGGCGCCGGTCGCCTCACGGCGATGTGGTCGAATTTCACCGATAAAATGGCCGAGATGTTCGTAACGTCGGGAGCGGCGGAAACCTTCTTCTCCCGTCTCCGGGAATCGGTGTTTGGACTGGCCGAACAGTTTATCGGCTCTCGCGAGAAGGCGTCGGTGTTCTTTGACATGGTGGTAAGGGGCCTGACGAATTTCGTGGCGGCGGCTCTGAAAGTGGCGGCGGCGTTGGCCACCATCGCCGCCATGATCCCGGCCATGGAGCATCTGGCAACGGTGTTGATCTCGTTGAATGTGTCGTCGCAAGTGGCGGGAGCCATCAAATGGATCACGGCTTTGGGAGTTCCGGCCGGCGGAGCCCTGTCCGGCCTCGCGGCGGCGGGGGGGCCGTGGGGGATTGCCGCGGCCGTCGGCGCCGGGTTGGTGACGGCGGCGGTATTGGAATCGTCCATGGGCGGGGCGGGTGAAGCGGCCGGAAGGGCGGTTGGACGTTACGAACAGGGACTAGAACACGGACGACTCTCACATGGCGCCCCCTATCAGCATTGATTAGCCATGGGCCAGTACACCTTAAAGATCGACACGTTCACGCTTCTGGTCACGCCGGAATACTCCCCCCAGATCGACTATCTGTGGAAGGAAGACGGCTCCCAGGTGGCGGCGCGGGAGAAGTGGCCCCTGCGGTGCTGGCTGGTGGCGGACAATCCTTCGCTTCGTTCACAGTGGAACGCCTTTCTGGCGCTCGTGGAGACGGGGCATCCCAAGGATGTCCGATTTCTTCTGGACGGCGCTCCCGTGGACGATCTTCTGGTGTCTCGTCACAATAACTCGCCACGGTTCGAGAATATCCATACCGTTATGGCCGGAGGCGCCTTCGTCAACCATGTCGAATTCACGATGGACGTGGTGGCGGATCGCGCGGTGAAGTTCGACGGCATCATTGACGTGGACGAGGTGGAAGACGTGACTTCAGGGCCTGAAGGAGTTCGGCGAAACGTGCGCATCAAGGCGGTCGGCAACAACGCCCGACCCTTCGTGCTGGAAAGGCTCTCTCACTTCGAGGGAATACCGCTTAATATCGTTCGCCGCACCGACACCTTCGGCAACTCCTTCGAGATCACGGCCACCTACGACATTACGAAAGAAAGCAGTTCCGTTGAGGGCGGTGGCGGTCCCAGGTCCGACGACGATGAACTGAAGTCGGTGCGGCGTCTAACCGAGAAGTTCTCATACCGCCCCGGCCTGCGCCCGATTCGGGAATACCCGCTGGCCAGCTTCGGAGAAACGGCGGCGTTTCTGGTCAAGGGCGGGTTCCGGGCCGGCCGCTTGGCCTGCTCTGGCCATATCGAGGTTTCTTCCGACAACACAGCGGCGCCCGGAGAGTTCAGGCTGTTCAGAATAATCAATCCGGCGGCCAAGCCGTTCCTACCCTACATCGAAGACGTGCAGGTTGACGGGCCTTACGTGAGCGAGTGGGCCAATGTCGGCCAGCCGGCAACGTGGTCGATGGACTACTCTTGGGCGGCGGTCTTTCCGGAAATTGGCAAGGTCAGCATCGGCGCTCCCGGCGTCGAAGGCTCCAACGACTTCAGCGGTGATCCGCAGATTAACCCGCGCACCGCGCGCGCCTTCGTGTAAACATGCCCGATCCCAGCATCGTCTCCATCAAGTACCAGGGGCTTCCCTGCATCCGCGCCCAGGTCCAGCGCACGCAAGGACTGGAGCCGGACCGTGGCTCCGTCGATATTCCCACTCCCCCCGGCAAGCCCAACTTCAAGATGGTACAGGCCGGATTCTGGAGAAAGATAAATGGAGATCCGGAGGGAGGGGATACGGTGGCCCTTCCCCGTGGCGACGGCGAGGCGGCGCCGGACGGCGCTCCGCAAACCATTCTCCCCTTCGGCGATCTGGAACTGGACATGGGCGACAACGAACAGAGTCCCCGAAGCAGCGTCAAACTCCCCGACCTGTACGTCACGGACATGGTCGAGATCGACAAGGGGGTGGACCCCCGAGACAACACCAAGCGGTCCATCTATCGGGCGACCCTGACGGATTTCCGGTATATGTGGCGCTCGAATGGCGTGGTGTTCACCGACCGCAACATGGTCATCGAGCAAGCTCGATCTTCCGAAGTGGGCGTGGCGATACAGCTCGTGCCGTCGGAACTCACCCTGGACGCCAAAATTCTCCGCCGGGCGAAAGAAACGGTCGCCGACTTGGGCGTGGGCGCCTTTCCGCGAAAGGCGAATCCCGAAGATCCGCGGGGCACGCAAGGTCATCTCATTCTGGATCGTCGCACCCTTTTCAGTTTCACCGACAAGAAGCCATGGAACCTGAAACAGTTGATTGCCGAGTGCATCGCGGCGTTGCCGTGGGCCGAAACGTACGGAGACAAACAGCGCGTACGCGAAATGCCGGACGGTTTGGAAAAGGAGATTCCGTTCAACCTGAAGTGGGGGAGCGGCACTCGGGCGGAGAAAGCCCTGCGGGAACTGCTGTCGCTTTACGGTCTCGTGCTGGTTCTCAATTACGAGAATTCGGTGTCCATCTTCCGGGAATTCACGGAGCCGGAGGGCGTCGGCGTCAACGAGTCCAAGACGCCTCGTGAAGTGGGAATCGAATTCCAGCTGCAGGATCAAACGACCGATCGCGCCAGCTACAATCAGCCGCCCCGGATGGTGCATGTCTCCGGTCCCCGCCTCTGGCAGGAAGAGATTGCGGCGGACTGGGAGCCGGTTATCGCCAATGACGGCCGCATGAATCCGGTCACGAAAAAGCAGGAGTCGGAGACGAACTGGGCGGAAGGAGAGATTGTATCTCTCTTCGATTTCTTGCAGGCCATCAAATACGACGAAGACAAGGCCCGGCGTCAGGTGCTCAACAACGAAGAGGTCTCGTTTGTGGACGTTCCGGGCGATGAGCCGTTCATCAAGGAGCGACGGATCGACCTGCTCCGACGTTATGCCTGGAAGATGTTTCGCATGAAGGAGCCCAGCAATTTCCACCTTCCGATGCTGACGGACGAGACGGGAACCCCCTTCCGATGTTCCATCCAGTCGGACGGGACTTCTCTGAGTCGGTCGCGCATGATCCTGAAAGCCGACACCTTTCGCGTGGCTCCTAACTTTCGGGTCGGCACGGGCTGGACATCCAAGGATGGATTTGTAGGAGACTTGGGCAATCCAGCGGGAGACGAAGTGGAGGGCATGGAAGACACGCCGATGGGTTGGTTTGTCAACAATCGACTCTGGGACGTGCGCGACACCTTTATCAAGCAGATATGGCCGCAGGAAGGACGCATCCTGTTCAGCCGCGTCATGGGCACCATCGAAACGGTGACGCAACGCGTGGATAATCGAGAGTACAATCGCCTGACCAGGAAATTCGAGGCTGCGGCGCGGGCGCGACAGGACTTGGCGGAATCCCGCGAGAAGCGCATCAAGAAATGGCAAGAGGCCCTCCATCTTTCGTACAACCAGAAGACACACGTCGCCCAATTGATCGCGACGCTGGGAGCGGGAGCCTTTTCCGGAGGCTTGACGCTGGCTGATATCGCCAACGGACGATTCCAGGAGGCGCTGGAAGATTCCAGCGGGTTCCATGACGCCCTGGCCAAACTGGACAAGCTGGCGGCGGAGAATCGAGCCCTGCTCTGGCAGGGAATGAAGAGTCCGTTTAAGGTGATTTTTGGCAATGGCGAGCGTGCCTCTTTTTACGACATCAACAATCCTCCGGGCGCCAAGCCAGTGGAAGCCCCCACGGTGGACGAGCGCAGTCACGGAGGCAAGGAGACGGCTCCGGACTTCACCACGCTGTGGGACGCCTCGCTGGTGGATCCAGAAATATCCCTGGTGTACACTTGGGAGCGAAACTACGGCTTCGGAAGCGACTACTACGGATTCACCTTTCCCAACCCGAATCTCGGAAGGGAGACGCCTCTGCCGGCCGACTTGATCCATGACGAGAGCCTTCGGCAATGGGTCAGCTCCGCGGGGATTACCAATCTGCTGGCTCTGGATGTGCTGGCGGCGGGAAAGGCCCGAAAGCACATTGACAACGTGGCGGTAATCAGCGAAGGAACGGACTGGCGATTCGTGGGGTTCCATCAAGTCCTGCTGTCGGGACGGGTAAAGCAGATGGCCTGGACCGCCGGCTCGGACGGCACCGCCGAGACCGAAGTGGGGGAGGATCGCAACGGTCCCGGATTCAAGGGGTCTCCCGGCGTGAACATGACGATGCCTTCACGACAGAACTTCTATGGCGGAGCGATGATTCGCTGACACGGAAACCAGACTCGGACACACGAGACATCCCATGCCGGAAATACTCGAAGGAATCAGCCGCGGTGGAATCTTTGTCGTCCGCGACAAGGGCTTCATCAACCATGTGCTGGAGGCCAGGAAGGCCGACCGCGACCAGCGCCTCGAAGATCAGGAAGTGTTCGATGTCCGCGCGACGCATCAGGGCTGGAACTCGATCCGTTTCGCCATCCTGAAGGAAGTCCCGGACCACAGCCGCATCCCCGTGATGGACGAACTGGTCATCGTCAAGCCGAAGACCGGCGTGGACTTTCTGGAAGAGGACAAAGAGCGGCGGGTCAAGATCGCGCAGCTGCAACCGGTCGCCATGTCGTTCCGGCGCCACCGCCCCCCCTTTCGGAAGCGCGAGGAAACCGAGCCCGAGGACTTCGCCGTCGAGATCGGCCTCGTGTCCGACTTCGAGTACCCGTTCGAGGCGTGGGAACACGTCCACGGCCAGAACCGCTCGACCCTGCTCTGGACGTACCGGGACGACAACTGCCTCGACGAAGACGGCGTGGAGGTTGACCAGAAGAAAGCCCGCCAGAGGCCGTTCTTCGGGCGCCTGCACGACTGCCTCGTCGTCGTCTCCACCGCGCCCAAGCAGCTCTTCGTCCTCGGGCCCGGCGACGTGGACACCACCACGGTCAAGAAGGTGTCCTGCGGCGACCGGGCGAAGAAGGGGGAGTACCGGGGGGCGTTCAACTGGAGCCACGCCGGGACGTCGGCTGGAGAAAAGGTCACGGACCGATTCCAACTCAACCCCAACGGCGTGAAGACGGCGAAGCGGATCTGGCATCCCGGCGGCTGGGTCTACGAAAGCGAGACGGAACAGGTCGCCAATATCAAATCCGTGTTCTTCTTCGGCGGCGTCACGGACTCGGACGACAAGAACTACGACGACCAGATGCGGACGCTGTTGGACATTCGGCATGACGCGCACTTCGTGCGGGACGACGCTGACGCGGAGACGGAGGGAGGATCGTCAGGGGCACCGGCGGCACCCAACGTCCCCAATCACCAGGACGGACGGCTGTATTTCACGTCCATGCCGCCGGCGAAAGACTTGGTGGGGTTATCGTCAGGACGGACACGGGACTACATCGGATACCTTTGCCCCGACAAGAAAGTTGCCAACACCAATCCACTTCAAAATAACCAGGGAGGAACATCGCTGTTTTCCGAAGTGAAGGGCGATACGGTCAAACTCGGTCCCGGATCGGCCAGCGACCAAAAGCACGAGACGGTCAACTGGCGCCCGCAGATCCCCATTGAGATCGAGACGGGCAATAAACCGAACACCTATATTCCGACGGGCGGAGGAGCGCACGGAAGCGGCGTCAACCCGCCCAACGTGAACACCGGCTCCATCCGGCGCGAGGTCTACGGGCCCGCCGGCGACACGGCGAAGGGGTTCATGCTTCCGAACCTGAACCCGCGCCAAAACGCCCCGGCGCTTCGGTTCCGCCTTGAGGCGTCGTTGACAGCCGCCATTGGCACTACCGAGATCAAGGTGCGGTTCAAGTACCAGATCATCAACAACGGCGGCGACATCCATCCCGCATTCACGACCGTCAACGTGACGCTGGACTCCACCGACGTCCCGGCCGGCTTCGATAAGAAGTTCAATATCGACCTCGACATCCCGATCGCGTCCCTGGCCTTCAACGACGTGCTGAACATCGAGTTTCACCGCGACGGCGACGACTTGGGCGACACCTTCGCGGGTGACTTGGAAGTCATGGAAGAATCATGGCACTACGCATGAGCAAACCCCTGACGTTAGCGGCCTTCACGGCGACGAAGAACGCGCTGTCCCGCGGCTGCTGCCTGCTGGAATGCGCGGTGGCGGTTATCCACGACGTCGATTCGTGGGTCTGGCTGGACGGCTTTTCGACCGACGGGACTTGGGAGTTGATCCAGAAGATGGCCGCGGCGAACCCGAAGATTCGGGCTGGTCAGGCGGCTTGGCAGCCATCCAGCCCGGACGGGGAAGCCATCGGCGCCGCGCACCAGATGGCCGCCAACCGATGCCGGGGAAACGTCGCGTGGGAGATCCAGTCCGACGAGGTATACGGTCCGGGGGCGGCCGGAGCCCTGCGCGAGGCTTTCGCCGATCCGGCCGTGAACTCCGCCTGCGTGGTGTTCAAGACGCTGTGGCGCTGGGACCGGCTGATGCTGGAGAAGGGGTGGACGGCTTGGCGGGTCCGGGCGGCAAGAACGGGCCGGGGCTGCCGGGTGCCCCACGACGCCTCGAACATGGGGATCGTGCCTCGGGTGACGAAGGTGGCGGGGGCCGTCTGCTGGAACACCGGCTTCGCCTTTACGGGCCACGCGGACACGAAGACGAAGCAGAACGCCGATCTCCATGCCTCCCCGCATGTGATATACCCGTGGGAGACTCATCCGAAGAACTTCCATAAGCGCGATCCTGAGACGGCGGCCGTGCGACAACACGAACTCCCGGAACTGATTCAACCGCTGTACGGCGCGTCGCGGTACGAGCCCGACCTTTCGCGACTGGATGCCTTGAAAGCGAGAACCTGACATGGGCGTTTCCGCCGCGCATTATCACAAGGGCAACGAATACGGCGGCGACGGCACGCCGCGGATCGACTTCGACGACTTGACCGGCACCGAGGGGGTCCGGCTGTGGGGCAACCTGCTCTTCGTCGATTCCGTGTACGGCAATGACAGCACGGGGGAACGGGAACGGAAGGATTTGCCCTATCTGACCATCGAGGCGGCTCTGGCCGACGCCGCGGCCGGCGATGCGGTCTGGGTGTTGCCGGGCACGTACAGCCCGGTGGCGGGACTCACCATGCCGGACGACGTGCTGTTGAGGGGGATCGGGACTGGAGCGGTCAAGGTTCAGATGCTCGGCGTCACGGCCGACACGACCCTGCTGACAATGGGCGAAAACAGCCGCGTCGAAGACATGGCGCTCAAGTTGACGAGCTCGGAACATCACACGCTGAAGGGGGTCGTCTTCCCCGGCACGACCAGCGCGACCGCGAAACTTCGCACGGCCACCGTGCTGGTGGACAACTCGGGAGCGGGGGCCGGCGCGTCGGAGGTGTACGGAGTTCACAGCACCGGCACGGGATCGCCGGGCGTCGAAACCAGCGCGATCCGCGCCGTCACGGTGACGGTCGCCAGCGCCGGCACGGGCAACAAGCGCGGGATTCTGGTGGACGCGGCCAACAAGTTCAACGTCCGGGACACGAACGTAAAGGTGAGCGGCGGCGGCGCCAGCAACATCGGGGTCGAGACGAATCACGCGAGCGCGGAATTCCATGCGGCCACCGGCGTCTTCAGCGGGACCACGGCCTCCATTTCGCAGACGGCCGGGATTCTGGCCATATCTTCGGTCGATCTGGTGGAGTCCAGCGCCAACGGGATCGGCTTCACGGCGGACAGCGTTTCTTTCGGCGCGACGTGGGCGGACCCCGGAGGACTCCCCGGCGGCGGCGCGCGCTACATGCGCCCCGGCACCGCGACGGTATCCGTCACGGAAGTGTTTCTGCGGGTTCCGAGAAAGGCGGTCATCAAAACTCTTTCCGTGCGGGCGACCGCCGCTCCGGGCGCCGGAAAGAACACCGTGTTCACCGTCCGAAAAAATGGCGTGGACACCATCTTGACCGCGACGCTATCGGGCACGGCGTTGACGGTGGAAGACCTGACGCATTCGGTGGCATTCGCCAGCGGCGATTCGATTTCCGTTTCGGAGGTCAATGACGCCGGGTCCGTCGTTTCCGACGTGGTCGTAACCGTGGAGATTTATTGATTATGTCCAGCATCTACCGCTCGCGGCTCGACGTGGCCGGCATCAAAACCGCCGTGATGGCGGTGTCGGAAAAGATCGTCAACGTGATCGTGGTGAACGCTTACGACGTGCTGATCGAGTCGTCGGAAGACTTGACGGATAGCGAGAAGGCGCTGGCGAGCGCGGCGGTGGAATCGTCGCGGCAGAACGTGATGGCGCAGGAATCGTAAAGGATTCCTGACCGTCACGGATGTCTCTCCCCCTCGCTGAAGCCGAAGAACGCCGGAGGTTCACCGACCCCGGCGTTTTCGTTGCCGGTCGGTGTCGCGCATGATGCGCAGGAGGCGCCGGCGGAAGCGGCCGCTGGCGACTTCCCTGGCGATGTGAGCCAGGATGGGATCTCTGATCCGCTTGAGGGATCGGTCGTGGAGTTCCGAACCGATGTACATGCGGGCGTTCGTTTTCATTGGTGTGGCCTCCCGTCAAATCCGACCTTCAAACAGTCCCGCCTGCCCGCTCACGAGGTCCGCCGGGTCGAGGTTGCGGCGGGCGGCGTCGATCCGGCGGTTCGCCACGTCGGTCCATTGGGCGTCGAGTTCAAAGCCGAGGAATTCCCGCCCGAGGCGGACGCAGGCGACGCCGGTCGTGCCGGCGCCGGAGAACGGGTCTAGTACCAAGTCCCCCGGCTTCGTGTGCAGGCGCAGGAAGTGCTCGACCAGTTCCACCGGCTTCGGAGTCGGGTGGTCATCCGCCGTCGGGATGATCTTCCCGATGCGGACGACGTTCGCGGTGTCCATCCCTGACGATTCGGTTTCCCATTTCAGTTTACCGCCGCGCCGATGCGCGACCATGACCATTTCGTAATTTCGACGATACCTCCAGCCCATGCCGAGTCCGCCCTTGTCCCATACGACGGCATGGAAAAACGCCATGGGCTTCTCGTCCATCCATAACGCGACACGGGCAAACGTCGGCTTGGGACCACCACCACCACCACAACAACAACAGACGCAATTCTTCGTCAGCACCCGGCCCGCTTCCGCGAGCATGCCGCGTATGACGCGCTCCATGTCCTCCGGGCCGTCGTTGGCGATGGGGCGGACATGTTCTTTTTCGTCCGCCCCTACGTCTCCGCAGGCATGCCGCGCGCGAGAAATCAGATCGCCGCAGTCGGCGTTATTGTTTCCATATGGCGGGTCTGTCCAAATCATCGGGACACTCTCGGGTGGAAGTGCCAGCATAAGTTCAAGGCAGTCGCCCCGGTACACGCGCCCGGATTCGTAGGGTCCGATGATCATTGGAACAAATCCCCGCCCGGCGTCAAGCAGTTCGGGCTGAACCAGATTCGCTCGCGCTTCCGGTTCGCCCGGCTGGCGCTTCCCTCCGCGCCCTGCAAGGAGTAGCCTCCGGTCGTCTGCCATTCGTGGACCCGCCAGCCATTCGGCATCGCGTGTTCGCCGTCGTATCCGGCCAGCGCAATTCGCATCAGCGGATTCTCGCCTTCGCGTAACGCCCAGTCCCGCACGGCGGCCGATATGTTTCCGCAGTCCTTCGCGTACAGGCCCATGTCCCGCCCGGTCCCGGCCGCATAGGGGGGATCGAGGAAGACGCCTGTCGTCCCGTGCTTCCACGTCACGCTCGGGCCGGTGACGCGGGACCAATCACCGCAACAGACGCGGACATTGCGGAGGCGGTCGGAGAACCTCCTGAGATAGCCGCTCAACCATGCCCGGCGGTCAGCGCATTCGCCCTGCCCGGCGTCGCCCAAGTGCGGCATCTTCCGGTTGACGCCCTGCCCGGCGTCGCCCAAGTGCGGCATCTGCCGATTGACGCCCTGCCCGGCGTCGCCCAAGTGCGGCATCTTCCGGTTGACGCCCTGCCCGGAGGAGCCCAAGTGCGGCATCTGCCGGTTCACCTGGCCGTTCTCCGCCAAGACCATGACGCCCTTCTCCTCCCGCCAAGGTCCGTTCCCGGAACACCAGCCACCTCCGATCCAGCAATTGATGCCCCAGCACCACCAGCCCGCCGCCTTTGCGTCGAAGAAGTCGGGATCGCCGCATAACCGATCCGTGATCCGCTCGCGCTGACCGACCAGCCACATGTGCCGCGCATGCAAATCGCATTCGTTCACCGGATTGTCGGCCGCGTCCGCGACGGCGTTAGCGTCGTGTTTCAGTGCCCGCCAGAAATTGCAGAGCAAGCCGTCGGCGTCGTTCACGGTTTCGATGCGCGGGGCATGGGGACGGAGAAACAAAAAGGCACCGCTACCAAAAAACGGTTCAATGACATTCCCGCAATCGCCAATGGAATCCCAGACAACACTTACGACCGCGCTCTTCCCGCCAAACCAAGTGAAAGGCGGCTTATATTCTGTGTTTCTTATTGTTGCCATGCGCTTAATTGACGGAATTTCCCAGCGCCCGGAGACGGGCTAGTCGTGAAGACGAACTCTCAGTTTCCATCCGCATATGCGGGAACAGGTTCGAGACTTTGAATCCTTCGTCAAGAATCTCCTTCCGCATCCTCGCCCCGCGCGGTGGGCCAGCACGAAGACCCGTTCCCTCCGGTGCGGCGCGCCAACGTCGAACGCTCGTAGAGCGATCCACTCCGCATCGAACCCGAGCGCGGCCAAGTCCCGGAGAATATTTCCGAAGGCGGCTCCATCGTTGGCAGATAGGAGTCCCCCGACGTTTTCAAAAAATCCCCAGTCGGCGTCAGTTTCGCGAAGTGCGCGGACGCATTCCGGCCAGAGCCAGCGGGCGTCGACCGTCCCTTTCCGCTTGCCCGCAACGGACACGGGCGGGCAGGGGAAGCCGGCAACGACGCCGCAAACTCGGCCGCGATACGGGCCGTAGTCGAAGGCGGCAACGTCAGTCCAGATAGGCGCCGCATCCAGGGCGCCGACTTCCATCTGCGCCGCCAGTACCGCGGCAGGGAAAGCTTCCCGTTCCACGTACAGGACCGTGCGACTGGCTCCGCCCAGTCCTGCGCGGACGCCGAGATCGAGCCCGCCGATCCCGGAGAAGAGGGAGACGATCCCGCAGGCGTGTTCGGCACGTGGAGCCACATGGTTCATGTCCTCGCGTCCCGTTGCAACAGTTCGAGCAATACGTCCGCGTGACACGGGAGCGGCGCGCACCAGCACAGCAGATGCTTCCCGATTAGCGGGTCCAGCCATCGGGGATCTTTACGGAGTCGATCCTCTGCGTAGGATCGAAAGAGACAAATCGCATCCGCCCGGTCCATGTCTCCTTTGATGACATGCGGATTACCCCATCGGGTTGGACGGCCGACATACACAGCCGGTTCGCCGGTCGGAGGCTGTGGCGCACCAAGGCGACGGGACCAGACTCGCGGGGTCACGCCTTCGCCTCCCGAATCCGCAGAGCCATGCTTTGCTCGTGGGCATCTACGAGTAGACGGCGAAGGTTGCGGAGTTCTTGCTTCAACGCCTCAATCCGATCGGCGACGACGATGAGTTCGGGGCCTGTGCGATCAGACGCTAACCGAAGAAATTGCACCAGTTCGGCGTCGGTCATGGCTTCGCCCGTTCGGCGCGGAGGGCAGTGTCGATGATGGAAAACAGAATGCGGGCGTGATCTACGGCCCCCTTGTAATCGCCTCGGAACGTCATAATCTGTGAATATCCGTCGCGGACCAGTACGCAGAAAACTCCGGGTTCTGAAAAGGTTGGACGCAACAGCACTTCGACCTTTCCCGTTCGGTATGACACGTCCTTCGTCCGTTTGCTCATGGCTTCTCCTTCGTTCGTTCGCATCCGCAGGCGCGGCTAATGGACTCTTCGAGTTTGTCACCCGGACCCATGTCGAGTGACAGCCGAACTTCCTCCCGCCCGTCCCCGCCGTCTTGGTGGTCCAACCATGCGAGGTATCCCTCCCCTAACTCGACGAGTTGGCCGCACTTTTTGCAACGGGCACCCCAGCCATGAACCCTTATGATTGGCATGGCTTCTCCTTCGGCATGACCCAATAATACAACTTACACTTAGGGCACAGACGTCTAGGCCAGTTACGGCCCGCCTTAATCCAGGCCGCCACGATCTCGTCGTCATAGGGGTAGCTGTTGAAATCGTACCGATGTCGGCAGGGATTCGGCGTCATGGCATCCTCTCGATTTCGTCGGCCTGCTTCAGGAGGCAGATCGCCTCGGTTGGGTCGGGGATGCCGGAGTTACCGACTACCCGGACCACCATGGACAGTTCGGCTATCAGCATCGGGTACAGGGCCAGCCGCGCTTCGGCCTTGCGCTCCTCGAGACGATGCGCCGCCTGCTCCTGTTCCCACTTTTCCCAGTCGGCCTTGATCCTGGCCCTAGCGACTGCTTCCCTCTCGGCCTTCGCGACCGGATCGTGACGGTCGCAGTACCATTTCCCGTCACGCTCGACCTTGGCGCGATAGTGACAGGTCACATGGCGCAAGAGGCCGAGCCCCGTTAACTTAACAGCCGAGCAGGTGTTGAATAGCGTCTTGGGCTTCACAGTTTCTCCCTGTGGACTACGTGGACTACTTCAAATCGAGAATAGTCCACCGCTCCGCATATACTACGTGGACCAACTGGACTACGCGGAATCGCGGATCGTCCATCACGACTGGGCCGACGGCGCGTACTGGTTCGCCTCGACGCCGAACGTCTCACTCCGCCATAAACGACACCTTTGTATGTTGCATTCCCGGCATACCCGCTTCCCACTACTGCTGATCCTGAGATTTCTCCCGTCAAGAATGTGTCCATAAATACAATGCGTTTGACTTGCCTCATGTGCGGCCAAAGTATTTCCACGCAGACTGTTCTCTCGGCTCGTTACCGGCTCTAAGTGGGCCGGATTTACACAGCAACGCACCCGGCAAAGATGGTCTAACTGTTCCCCTTCCAGTATTTTTCCGACCATCATCTCATAAGAGAATCGGTGTGCTAATACGGTCCATGGTCCGATCTTGAGAGTTCCATATCCGCCCGCATTTGGGACGCCGAGCCAAATCCAGCACCCATCATGATTCTTCTGAACGCACATCCAGAAACGCGATATATGGCTTGCACGCCTATAAACGGCACTATGTCTCCATCGAGGGTGCATAATCATTCTCCTTCTGATAAAAACTCCACGCGACCGCCTCCCGCGCCGTACGCATTTCCGGCGGAACCCGCAGAAAGTAATCCCGGTAACTCCTGTCCGCTTCCGGCGTGGAGTTCGCGACCTTGACGAAGACCATCGTTTCGTCGCCGGGAATCTCCTTCCGGTACAAAGTACCGTAATCGTCGCTCTGCACTGGTTTCGCTCCGGAGTCCAGGATGTAGCGGGCCTGTCCGTACCGCTCGATCATCACGCGGCGGACCTCGATGTTCTGTTCGGCCTCGATCTGCTGGACCGTGATCGTTTCGGGATGCTCGACCACGAAGGCCGGGATAAAAACACCGTGCCAGAAATACAGGTCTTCCGCGTCCGATTCAAGCGCCGGTCCATTCGCACAATGCAGGCGTCGCGTGCCGGGCGTGGCGTCCAAATGGACTGTCGGCTTGGCGAACCAATAGAGCGTATCGTCCGTCCAGTACACGATCCACGCACCCGCGACGAACG
>Ga0154384_1162_pt5 | contig 37737 bp, 63 predicted proteins | sample RifGroB1_FD_115896 | JGI IMG/M metagenome (GOLD analysis project Ga0154384, IMG submission 115896) | Spirochaetes bacterium GWB1_59_5 | reverse complement strand
CGTCATCGTCGGGGGTCGCTGCAGCAGCCGGAGCTGCAGCACCTCCGAACATCTTGATGAGCTTGCCGGCTTCGGCATCCGACAGATCGTGAATCGTGAGCGAGAATTTCTTCGACATTCCGTCCTCCGTTTTGAGTGAAAACCGCTTCATGTACCACTTAGGTCTTGGGTTATTCCAAACTACGCCTCGCACAGCCATTACTTGCTTGGTTACTTGATAAGCTTCCTCCGTGAAAGATGACTGCCCAATTACTCCACCTGAACCAACCGCCCCGCGCACAATCGTCAATTCGCATTTGCCAGGGCAGTAGAAATCAACCTCAACTGGGAAGTCGCGTACGTCTACTCCACACCAAGCGCAGCAGATGCAGAGCGACCGTTGTACGCGAGCCATCAGCTACGCCAACGGGAAGTTGAGTGGCCTCGTCTCGTTGGGGCGTCCGTTCCCTGCTGCCTCTGCGATGTTGTCCTCCCTGACTTCCTGGAGGAAGTGAATAGCCCCCTCCACGTAGAGGTCGTCGCAATGCTTCGCGACGCGCGGCGGCTTGACGCGGAGCATCTGCACCTGCGCCGCAGCGAATACCTTCTCGGTCGGCCAGCCAATGACTGCCTCACGCATACTGCGTAGCACAAAAATCAGACGCGCTGATACCTCCAGCGATGTGCCTGTTGCCTCTGCGAAGAAGGCTCTGGCCTCCTCCATCGTAGGAGCGATGACGAACCAATCCTCGGCAGCGTCCTCCGTCGAGCACCAGTAGAGGCGAAGAACAGGCTGCACTAGAGACGTACTTGTCCGCTTGCGATGCATTTGAGCGCACTCTCCTTCAGTGTTTCGATTGGGATCTGGTCAGGATCCAGAGTAGGCGGGAGCAGCACGCACCCCGCCCGAACATTGTTGAAACGCAGACGCGTCGACAGCGCCCAGCCTTTGTCGATCGCGTCACCGTCCAATACTACTGCAACTGGGCGCTTAGCCAACAGCAGAGCTTCATACTGCGAGTCGCTGATATCCCCCAGAAGTGCAACACCACTAGGCCAACATGCAATGGCGTCAAACACACCTTCCACTACGATCACCGGTTCGTCAGTTACTTCATGCAGCGCTCCATGGTTGTAGATGATCTCACCACGCGCCATATCATCCGGGTAGATGTACGGCCTCTTCGGTTTCGGTTTGTTCCACCAGGCGCGTCCAGACCAACCGAGCCAGGTTTGATTGCCGTCTTCGTCTTTGTCTAGGATCGGCACGATGACACGACCGGCGTATCTGCCGACTGCGCACGCACCAATTTGCGCTTCTCGCCACATCTTCCGAGTAATGCGTGTGGCGCGGCCATTGAGCAGGTAATCGCGTGCTGCGTCGAGGCACTCTGCCGTTTTGCCAGGCTCTTCCCAGAGTGGTGTGTAGTCCTCTGGAGCCCGCATGATGGCTGGCGGCTGAGCAGCCAATGCACGATCGCGCTCTTCGATCTCCTCGCCGATATTCGGAAGCTTGCCCTTGGTCCCGCACCTGAAGCAGTGATACCAGCCGGTCTCAGTGTTGATGCCGAACGACGCTTTGCGGTCGTGCTTGCTGTGGAAGAGGTCGCAGAATGGGCATGGGGCTCGCCACCAGCCTCTGCGACTCTGGTGCGCTTCCTGCAGCGCAGCCTCCGCCATCTTCAGCTTCTCTTTGCCGCTGATCTTCACTTGAACATCCCATTCGAGATGATGGCTGCCAGTAGGTTGGCTTCTTCCTCTGGGCTAGGCGGTGCGAGCGGTGATCCTAACAGTTGCCGCGCTTCCAAAGGAGTGATCATACCGCCGCGTAGCAGCGCTACAAGCCTTGTCATTGCGCCAGCATCAATACTGTACGCCTCGTCAATAACAGGAGCAGGCCGATGAAAGCTTAATGGTCGCTGTGGTGGCAACACAAGCTGTCGCCCGCACGACATACACGCCACTACGGTGTTCCCAGCCACCATCGCGATCTGCTCGCCACCGCATTCACACGGCGGCAGCGGGCAGAGTTTCACATCCGCTGGATCGAATATGTTCTTGCTCACGGCGCGGTGTCTTTGCTGTGACGCTTTCCAACAAACGGTTCCCACACGTAGTCATCCATACCAATGAGCGGTATTGTCATCGGCGTGCAGATGTCCTGTAGGTTGTGCTTCTTGGCGTAGTCCTCCGGGAATTCAACGTCGAACAGCGTCGCCCATGGGCCGTAGCAGCCTTCCATGATGTTGATCAGGATGTAAGCCGCTGGGTTCCATGGGTCGCGCCGAAGACGTGCAATACCGGCCGCTGCTGCCTCACCGATAGTCATTACAGCGCCCACTCGCGGTTGAACAAATAGTCTTCAGTGCGCTTGTACTCCAACACGACTGTGATTTCTCGCTGGCTTGGATCGAAGTCCTCTGGCACCCGCAGCCACAACTTCACAGGGCGTGTTGGCGTAAACGGTTTGTGCTCGTGATGATGATGATCGCGAGACGCGATATCAACTTCCATCCAGCCGTAGCGTACTCCATCAAGTGTGGTGTAATCGCACGTAACTACGTAGGCTGGAATAGTGACGACGCCGGTAGCCATCAGCTGACGTCTCCCTCTTCTGTATCTTCGTCGTGGATGTTGTTCCAGCACTCGACGCAGAGGCCACTGAAGAAGTACGGATCCGTTGGCGGCACCGTCTTGGCAATCTCATTCAGATCGATCTTGGTATCACAATCGAGCTGGTTGCACATGCCGTAGGATCGGCGCACACCACGAGCAACCCACCGCATCATGTGCTTGCCGATTGCGTCTGGATCCAGCCCGGCCATGGTGCGAAATATTGCTGCGACTTCCATGGTCAAGATGTAGTTCGGCGCGTCCAACTCCAACAATCGCCCGAGGCGAGCTACTTTGCGTTTCAACACAGCGCGCACTTCGCGAATGTTCTCGCCGTGCACGTTGACTCCATCCACGATTGTGATCTTGTCCTTGCTCATTCACCGACCTTCATTGTTTCAACATTGCCTTCAAATGAAAAAAGTGTCACGTGGTCTTCATCGTTCTCAATCAGACCACACAACCAATTCTGGTAGTTCTTCGCGGCTTCATCCGTGAACGGGACAATCGCAATGCTGGCGGCTTGGTCAGCTTCAAGAATGAGCACCTTATGCTGATCACCAGCCTTCAACTCTTTGATGTAGTCTCTAATGCGCTGCAGAGTCACATCAGAGACATTATTGCCGCAGCGGATGAAGAAGCGTGCGTCGGCCATACTACTCCGGCTTCACCAGAAGCTGTGTGAGCATGCTCTGCACTTCAAGTAACGGCAGACCGGGGCGCTGCTGGATGCGATCGATCACGCCCCTGATACCGGCGATCATGAACATCTCGCCCGGCTCCGGCATGTTGAACTTCACTCGCAGCGCACCGACGGCTTGCACCATCAGTGCTGCACTGACTTGCGCGACCACGAAGGTGCCATCCGGCAAGTCAATGCGAATTGCACAGCTCGGTGTACCGCTTTTCATTCCATCCGGTAGTGCCGACAGATGGAAGGTGTCGGTGTGGTGAATGACCTTCTCCAGCGCCATATCCGGCCAGGCACCGTCTCCATCCAAGTTCACGTGAATCACCGGCATTACGGCCTCCACTCTTCTTTCCATGGCAGCTCTTTGCACTCGAAACCGGCAGCCGCGACATGCCCTCCGCCACCCGGCCAGCACTTAGCGAGCGCACCACAATCGTAGCCGTTGATGCTGCGCAAGCTGACAACCCATTGCTTCTGCTCACCGCTCCAGAAGTAGACGATACCCATTGGAATGGTATTCGGAGCGCGCTTCGCTAGATCGTTTCCAACCTCGCTTTGCAGAACAGACGAATTTGTCGCCAGCACAACAATCGGTTCGTCTGTCGCTGGATGACTGAATGCGACAATCTCTGCGTTGGCGGCGATTGCTCGCGCCATGGAGTCTTCCATGCGCAGGACAGTAGGACCTTCAACTTCGAGCTTTCGCTTCCATGTCGAGCTGCCGCCGAACGTGCACGTTGCTTCGTGCCATTCCTCGAAGATCGGCAGCCACAGCTTGAAGTCATTGAGCCCGCCCCAAGAGCGTAGTGCAGAGCTGATCTCCAAGCTCTTTGGGAGCTTCCACCGCCATAGGTCGCGGTCCTCCAAATAGAGAAGCATCTCTGGTTCCGCACCATCATTCGGAAAGAAGTGTTGCCACGCGAGCACCGCACCGGAGCGCTCGATGTTGAAGTGCGTGAATACGCCCTTGATGCCGTACAGCTTCTCGATTGCCGTCTTGTGGTGGTCGCAGAGGATCACCATGCGCGGTGGCGGTTTGCTAGGATCATACCGATCATGATCAGTGTTCCCGAGATGTTTGCTCGGCTTTGGATTGATGAAGTCGCGTACCTTCTCGGTGATCTCCAGCGAGTAGCTGAAGTCGAGCACGTAGACGTTGCCGTTCGTCTGCGCCAGCATCTCCCACGGGAAGTCTTCACCGTACTGCGCAGCATAGAAGAGAGCGTCCTCCTTGCGCTTGGCGAGCCCGACATGCGCCGCAATAGCTGCACCAGCCCCATCGGCGCACGACGAATGATAGATGACGAGATGCTTCACAGAACACCTCTATTGCGCAGGCCCTTCATCAGCTTCTCGATGTCGATCACCGTGTCCATGGAGGTCAGCTCACCGCGCTTTGCCATGCGCTCTGTCACTTCATGTGGTGAAGCAGCGCCACCTTGTTCTGCGCAAAGTGCGCGAAACGCATTTACGATTTTCTGTTCGTACTCAGTCATTGGCTTCTTTCAGAAAGACACTATTGCAGTGCCGGTCTCCTTCAAAACGGTGAACGTTAACTGCACCTGGCCAGTAGACGCGTCCTCGATATTGAACGTGTCGCAGGATAGCTCCTGCCTCTGACAGAGGATCTCGAACTCCCTGCCGTCCTCCAAGCACATCTTGAATGTCGGTGGGCCAGACCCCGGCTTGGCGTTCCTAGCCGGGAAAATTGCAGCTACACACGCCTCATGGAAGCGATGGAGCAGATTTGTGCTCTTGAACTTGAAGGTCAGCACCTGGGTTTTCTTCATCTCTGGTCCGGTGACAGAGACGGGAAATCGGCGAGCGTGACGTTCAACATCGCGACTGCAAGCGATTTTGTGTCTCCGTCCGAGTATTCAAGTGGCTCGCCGAAATCTGGCAAATCACGATCGTCGATTTCAATCTCCATTTGGTTCCTTTCGTTTCGGTGCTAACGCTCGAATGTTTGAAGCTGCAAGCGCTCGTCGTAGGGATGCACGATGCGCGGCCCAGGCTTGAACACCTGCTGATCGAAAGGCGGCATGAGCGTCACTCCGTATACCAGCGCGACGTCACCAGACGCCGGCAAGGCCATGAGCGACACACCGTCGATCGGCAGCACATCCGGCACCCACGTCACGTCGATCTTCTGCGCATGCTGCAGGCCGGTTTCGTAGACGCGTGAGCCACCAATGAACCACACGTCCGGCTTGTCGACCATCGACAGGGCTTCTTCGACTGAACGAGCCCTCCAGATGTAGTGCGGGATGTTGGTCTCCCACGTCGTCGACAGGATGATGTTCTGTCGACCCGGCAATGGGCGAAAGCGATCTGGAATGGAGTCCCATGTCTTGCGCCCCATGATGACCGTGGAGCCCATCGTCATCTCTTTGAAGCGCCGCATGTCAGCCGGGTAACGCCAAGGGATGGTGCCGCCCTTGCCGATGACGCCCAGCTCCGTCATTGCCACGATCATGCCGATCACTAGACTGCGACCTTGAACGGAATCGCCGGCCACGGATCGTAATTTTCGAGCACGAAGTGCTTCATCACTTCGTCAGTGTCGAGCTGCAGCAGACCCTCAACGTCGTAGAGCGTCTTGATGTCGGGGTGGATGATGAGCTTCGGCAGCTTGCGTGGTTCGCGGGTGAGCTGCATCTCCAGCCCCGGCACGTGGTCCATGTCGGCCATGGAGCCATCAGCCTTGCAGGTGTACGCATGCGCGTCGATGAGGGTGTGAGCGAAGATGCCGGGCTTGATCCCGGTGAAGCGGCTGAACAGCTCCAGCAGGAGCGCGTAACTCGCGATGTTGTACGGCACGCCGAGGGCGATGTCGCACGAGCGCTGAGTCAGGTGCAGGCAGAGGCGCGGTTCGGTCTCGTAGTGCCCACTGACTACCATGTCGGTATGGTTGCTGAGACGATTATCAGCCGACACGAGCGTGTTCTGCGTGTTGAAGACGAACAGGCAATGGCACGGCGGCAGCTTCGAGGTCTGCGCATTGCCCGGAGCCCACGCACTGATGACGACGCGGCGGCTCATCGGGTCCTTGGTCAGCGTGTCGACGGCCCACTTGATCTGGTCGTTGTACGATATGTTGATGCGGTGGTGCAGACTCGGATCCAGCGGTTCCTCATGCACCGGGAAGCTGCGCCAGAAGTTGCCGTAGGCGCTAGGCACCCTGCCATCCTCGTCGACCCAGGCGTCCCAGAACTTGCACTTGTGCTTCTTTAGGATCTCGATGTGCACCTGGCCGCTCAAGAACCACAAAAGTTCCACCACGATATTCTTCCAGCTGATCGTCTTGGTCGTCAGCAATGGGAATCCTTGCTGCAGATCGATTTCATAGTTCACGTTGAACGTCGACAGAGTGTCAACGCCGGTACGATTCGGCTTGCGAGTGCCTTTGGTGAGGATCTCGCGGACTGCATCCAGGTATTGCTTCATTTTCTAGCTCTCTTTCGTTTGTGAATTGACCGCTAATTGACTGTAATTCTCCGGTTGGAGCAGCTCCAGGAACTTTGTGGTAATCGGCATGTCGTACGGCCAGCCTCCGAGACGCTCGATACCCTCTGCACTCGCCAGATCAAGCCGTTCGATCTCCACCAAGCGCCCACCAATCGTGTGGTGGGCGTAGATGAAGTCCGCTGGGCTGATCGGATTGGAGAATTTCAGCGAACCGTCCGTCAGAATTACGAAATCAACACCATCGTACAGCCACATGCCATTGCGCGTGACCATGATCCCGGTGAAACCACCTGCGCGCTGCTCAATCGCGAGCACACCAAGCTCTTCGTACTGGTCGGCGCTGTACACCGGCCTGAATTCCAGCTCGCCAGCCTCATTGCGCACTGCAGAACGCGCGAGAACCATGTCGCTGGCCTTGCACGGCGGTGCTTCTCCGTTGTCATAGCCAGCAGCACCCTGCGGTGGCAGTGCGAACGACGTGAAATCGAGCCCAATCGTCTTGGTGGCGGTATGTTCCGCAACACCGAACGGATTGTCTAGCGGATTGGCTCTGCTGCTCGGCTTCAACGGTGGTTGATCGGTTCGCGCCAGCGAATCACCACGACGCAGGCCCAAAGCAGCGAGCACATCACGTACGAGCCCGTGCATTGCGTTGGGAAGGACCGGCTGCGGCGTCTTCGGTGGTGCAAGGTGCTTGCAACCGGTGCGCATGAGCGCCGGGAGCACCTCATTCACCACCGCGTCGCGTAGAAAGTTGGCCAGATTGCACGCATCATCAAGAAGTGCGTCTTCAGTTGGTGCGTAGTACACTGAAACGCGCTTGTTACACGGTTTGCAGCCAGCGTTCACCTTGAATTGCTCTAATTGCGCCAGCATCGGTGCGGCCGGCTGACCAAGCTCGAATGTGATGCGCACAGTGGACTGCGATCGGCCATATTGGTCAGTGAGCAGCTCCCCATCTCTAGGGAGAACCATGTTGACGAGCGTGTTATGTAGAAATTGCCGTCCGTTGCTCATCATTTACCCAGACAAGTGTGAAATGGGAGCGCCCACTCGTTGAATTGACGCAACATCGACTTGGCTTCCAGCGTTTCCAGCTGATCCACTACAGATTCATCATCGATCGCACCGCAGTACGCCAATGACGCCTCGATGTGCTGCAATTCCTGCAAAGCGAAGCGTTCCATACGCACATCCATCAACTGCAGGTTGATTTGCACGCGGTCCCACTCTTTTGCGATGTTGTTCACGCGTTTCGTCTTGGCTGCAGCGCAATGCGCCAGCAATTCGCTGGGATCCTCCAGCTTTTCCAAAATCGTGCGGATGGTCTTCTCCCCGGTACCCATGACACCGGGGATCCCGTCGCTCGTGTCACCCATCACAGCGCGAGCCATCATGTAGTCACGCTGTTTGAAGCCAACCAGCTCCTCGAACGAGTCGGGGTTGATGTAGCGGTCGGCAATGGGGCGATAGACGTGCGTGTCCTCCTTCACCAGCTGCAACATGTCCTTGTCCTCGGAGATGATGAGCGAGGAGTCACCGGCTAGGTCTGGATCGATGGCCATGACGCCGATTACGTCGTCAGCCTCGCGTCCCTTCAGCTCGATGATGGGGATCCCGAGGGCCGGGAGCAGTTTGCGCAGTTGCACACGCGATGTCTCGCCGTCCTTGAGAAGCTGGATGTATTCGGTGAGGTCTTTGTCCATGCGCACGTTCTTCGGCGCAGTGCCGTTGATGATCGACATGGCCAAGTCCTTACGCTCGCGGCGGCTCTCCTTGTACGTCGGGTCCACCTTGATACGACGCTTGGAAATGCCAGCATCGAACACGAACGCCATGCGCTTGATTGGGTAATGCAGCAGTATGCGACGCAGACTCTGCAGAATGCCAAACGTGCCAGCAGTGCTCACGCCAGCCGACGTAGAAAGCCAATTCAGGTTTGGCTGGCGGAGCATACGATGTAAATAATTATTTCCGTCGCATATTGCCAACGTGTTTTCGCTCAGTGCGCTCACAAACCACTCCAATTGATACGCCTCTTAGCAGCGCTGATTGTTGTTTGCGCAACACCAAGGTAAGCAGCTATCTCACGTTGGTATAAACCGTCCTCCAAAAGCTCGTCTATTACAGTTAGTAGCCGCAACGAAAGCTTTGCTGCTGGATTTTTCTCACCACGCCGAAGTTCGCCGGTACCAAAGAAATGATTGCGCGCACCGGTTGGTGGATTGCCTCTTCCACGACTGTCTCGATCGGCTGCGTTCTCCTTGTACGTCCCAGGCTCTAAGTGAAACGGCCGAATGCAATGACGCACGTCGCACTTGTGCCGCAGAATCTTACCCTCCGGTACCGGCCCGTTCTCTAACTCCCATGCGACGACATGCGCCCGGCGCGGTTTTCCGTCTACCTGAATCTGCCCGTAGCCATGAGGCACCAGGATGCTCGCAATCCACAACCAGCACCGCCCCAGCTCCGGTCGAACCGTAGGCCCATTCTTGTTGACCTTCTCCCAGAACCGCTCAGCCAACGGACGCTTACGAGCGCGATTCGCTGCACGCCTTCCAGCGTGAGGATCGCAAATAGCGAGCGTATCGTCGGCTAGTGCGGTCATTACTTGCGATCCTCGTCAATAAAGCCGATGTCGCAATGCGGGCACTTCGGCAACCCGTAGTGCCTAGCTAGAAGCTGGTCCTGTGGAATCGCCAGGACCAGCCTCTTGTACTTCTTGCAGTGTTTATTCGGGCAGTAGTAATCGAATGTCGGCTGGCCAACGTCCCCGTGTGCCTTCAGGCGCTTGACGATCTCCGTTGCGAAGTCAGTGAGCGGCGCACTGGAGAACGACACGTCCCCGTCAATCGCTTCGACGTCGGCAACCAGCTTCTCGATGGTGCCGATCGGTAGGTGGTCACGCGCCAGCGTGTAGAAGAAGAAGATCAGCAGCGGCTCCGGTGCCTGCACGTACACAGTGATCGTGCCAGGCTCCTTTGCCTGCTTCTTCTTGGCCTTCGCCACTTCCTTGCGAGACTTCATGATCCAGCCTTGTGGGTCTTCACAAGATCAATGAGGCGTTCGCGAATGCGCTGGTGCTCATGGCAATCGCGAATCAGCAGCTCGACTTCATCAGGGGACAACGTGATCGCGTCGTAGCTCTCCCCGACTACAACAAGCTTCTTGAGTAGCCGCTCCATGCGCTCAGCGGCATTGCCGGCCGCACGTTCGATCAACATCGCGTCGTTTGTGTGCTCGATGCACATGTTGTCGGCGCCCACCGCGAGCGCGGTGCAGGTAGTGAAACGGCTGGCACTCACTTTACCGCAAGCCTTGCGCATCAGTTGTCTCCTTCTGCTGGAATGCCAATACGCTCGCAGTGCAGTACCACGCGCTCTTCGACGTCTGTCAGATCCCAGATCTCCGGTGGTAGATCACTAGCGTAATTCTTAATGAACGCCACCATCTCAGCCGCACTCTCAAAACCATGCTCACTGAGGAAGTCCACCACATCTTCAACCTTCGTGAATGTCCTTACGGCGATGATCAGATCACGCGGCTCTGGCCTTTGCACAGGCGAATCGTTCTCGATGTAGCGTTCGTCAGGCTCCTTACCAGGCAGCTTGTGGTACCGCTCGTGTGCGATGTCCTCCCAGCGATCTGCGAAGCCGGCCGGGTCGTTGTTGAGGCTGTCATAGCCGAGAAAGCCTTCTTCAGTGTCGTACTCTTCCACGGCTTTTCCAATGCCGAACGGGGCGAATTGATCGAAGCCGACGATCTTCTCCGTTCCGTCCTCGTATCGCCTCACTGCGAAGAACATGATGGTATGCATGTGCAGCTCGATGTCTGCACACGACTCGACCTCTGCACCGAACGACACCGCGATCGTGCCTGGCAATGCTTGGATCAATTGCGTAGTGGTGTACTTCATAGCTCGTTGTCCTTTGTTGGCGCTTCCAGCGCAAGCTTGAGTGCAGTGTAGTAATCCCAAGCGTAGTGCCACTTGCCGGCGCGGCCAATTTTTGCCCTCCACACTTTGCCAATCGTGTGGCGCGCGTGCTGAATAGCCTCCTTGATCTCTTCCGGCACGTACTTACAGTCAGGCGGATACGTCATCGCCGAGAACTTCTGGATGAAGATCGATCGAACCTCCGTGTTGGCTTGTTCTTGTAGCGTCACGACCACCGCTTCCTGTTCTTGCGCCGGCATTGCAGACAAGCAGTGTGGCTGCGCACCTGGCTCTTCACGCCACAGGAACAGGTGAAACTGCGCGAGCCACACTGTAACTTGTTCCAAGTCTCACAAGCCGTGCACAGCGAATGGAACGTTCGCGTGCAGCTACCCACCGCCATCCGATTTAGCTCTTGCAGCTCTGAGTGAGCGCTTCGCCGTCAGCCCTGAACGACTCGTCGAGAATGGTGACGGTCGCTGGGCAATAGCGGCACTTCGCTACGCCGTGGACGAAGATACCCATCACGTGCCCGAGCCGGTTGCATTTGAAACGGATTTGCTTCTTGCGATTGCGAACTTCAGTCTGTGCGTAGCTTGCCATGCTTCACCTCAATCAAAGAATGGTTGCGATTGGTCTACAACAATCCGCGAACGCGCATCTCCTCGTCAATCCTGGTTCGATACATCACACCGGCAGCGGTGTTCCACTGCCGTTTCTCTTGGTCTGCAATGACGTACTTGCTGTGAGCGATCAGCTCGACGTCGGTCATGTGCGCAATCGGCACGTGCGGCTTCATCTGCAGAGCATTCGAGATGCTGCCGCTGATTACATCGTCGCCACGGAACATGGCCTTGATGTTCGGCGGTCTGAAATTCTGCCCTTTGAGAATTTTGCCGTCCTCACGGTAGATGGGACGACCGTCCTCTCCGAGCTTGGTCATGTTCGAGGCATGGATCTCGTTGAACACCTTGTCGATGGGGATGCCGAGTGCGATGGCCATGCCGATGACGACGTACATGATGTCGCCAAGCGCGTCGGCCGTCTCCACCATGTCACGCGCGACCACGGCATCACGTAGCTCCTGCACCTCCTCGTCAATGAGGCTGAGGCGAAGGTCGATGTAGCTCTGGGCAGGGAACTCCGGCACGGCTCCAACGGGATGGCTGAACGTGCGATGGAACTCCAACAGTTGACGACGTGCTTTTTCCATCAGTGCTTGATCTCCTCGCTGGGCTCTTCGTCAGCCGGGGATTGCGCAGTCTCCAGGGCCATATGAACGTGCGCCGTGTGGATCATCGTTGCACCCTCCTGCGGAAACGGCTGCTCTTCATCGCGTTCGTCGCAGTGCTCATACAGCAGGAAGCCAAGGGACAGACCCATACCAGCGAAGACGATGCTACGAGCACAATTCACACATGTACCATTCTCCACCTGTGCATCGAATGCTGCCTGCGCGACCTTCATGATCGCTTCGGATAGTGTTGCACCGAGCGTCGTCACTTGTTCGTCACCGAAGCAGGGCTTCAGCTCTTCTTTTGCCATGGGTTTTTCCTGTTCAGGTACACCATGCGCCCGTGATCCCAATCCGTCGGAAGCGGGCCAATGTCCGACGGGTATTCGCCAGATCTGCGCTTCGGTACGTTGAAGCGAATCAGTCCAGCCTTCTTGTCTTCCTCTGTGCGCATTGCGCCAATCATCAAATCGGCTGCGCGGTTCTTGTTCAGTGAGTCGGCGGTGTTCTCCTGGCCCATCTTCTTTTTGCCAATGGCCTCACGGTTGGCCTGGCTTGCAGTCCACAACCAACCGTCGCGCTCGACGATGATGTTGTGGAGCGTGTCGTAAACGATCTCCATCTCGTAGTGTTTCGCGGTCTGCTTCGACGTCGCGCTCGATACCAGCTTGTCGGCGTAGTCGATGACGATGACCGCTGGCTTCATCTTCCGCTCGATCTCCAGCTCACGGATGCGGTCGGTCAGCATGCCAGGCGTCGTCACGTGCGGCGGCATGTAGTCGACTTCGATGCGACCCATGCCCTCCAGCCGAAGCGCCATGTAGCGGTTGGCTGCCTTCTCCGCCTTCGCGCTCATCTCCTTTGAGGTCATATTAAGGAGGTTGCGATAGATGCGATTCTTGATGGTCTTGACCTTCAGCTCCAGCGACACGTACAGGACGTCATAGCCCTGGAGCATTGCTTCCGCAGAAACGCTGCACAAATAGAAACTTTTCCCGTCACCGGAGTTGGCGAGCACGAAGCCGAGGGTGCCGCGCTCCAGGCCACCGTCGATCTGCATGTCGAGATCGGGAATGCCGGTGGAGAGCGGGTCGCGAATCAGATCGTCGGCCGCTTCCTGAATGTCGGCAATGGTACCCGTCATCTCTTCGCCGACGGTCTTCTGCCGCTTGCCGAGGAGCGCAATGGACGTGTATCGCGCTGCGGCCTTCTCAGGCGTTTCGTTCTTTCCGAAACCGCTGATGGTTGCGTTTACCGCATCCTTCTGCGCAGCGTGCTGCACAACGACAACTGTCTCGGAGACCAGCGCATCTAAATCGCCAAGCCCACCGATGTCTTCGCCATAGTCGACGAGGTCGACAGCAGATTCCAATTCCTCGTAGGTGTGCTTTCCCTGATTGACCATCCAGCGCACACGCTGCAGCGCGATTACTGGATCGCCACACGCACCGCTCGCTGAGCTTTTCGCAATCTCATGCGCTGCCTTGATGACGAGCTGCGCGTCCTTCGTCGGCATTCGGTCGGCGTCAATCGCATGCCCGATGTCGAGGTAGAAGCGGCGGCTAGCCACGCAGGCGAACGCCACCTTCACCTCGAAGTTGCGGGCAAATGGGTACTCTTGCTGGTCGCTCAAGGTCTGACTTTATAGCCAATGGCGAGGTACTGCGGGCATATGATGCCGGTCTGTACCGATTCGACGAATCCGTCTTCTTCCAGCTGGCGTAGGCAACGCATGACGTGAATCTCCGAAAGCTGCGTTTCCTTCGCGACGTACTTGAGAAACCACAATTCTGTCGGTTTCGTCAGCAGCGCAGCGAACACTGCTTTCTCGGAATCGTATTTCACGTTTGCGTCTCTTCCACGACTCTGTATTCGATCTTACCGGCACCGATCAAAGTTGCGTATTGCTCTATGAAACCATCTTCCTCAAGTTCGCACAAAGCGCGCACAATATCCTGCTCAGTGAAACGCCTTCCATCGCACAGCATAATGCGTTGGCTGTTGTCGCTGAGTAGACGCACTATTAGGCGCTGTGTGATCATCGAGTGCGGTTGTTCAAACTGCAGTATAGTAATAAAAGCTAAAACGTTAAACGCAGTTGACAGTACATCGTCTTCTTTCCATTTGTACATCTAGTAGCGCTTTCCGGAATTGAAGATTTGCGGCCAAAAGTCCATCGGGTCCGTGTGCCCCAGCTTGATCTCCTCTGCGCGCATCGCGAAGTATTCAGGTGGTGCGCCTAGCATCGCTGCCGTTGCAGTACGCCCTCGTGCTAACCCGATCGATTCGCGCTTTCGCCAATACTGCTCGACGTGCTGCGGTGTGGACACATGCACAGTGCCTGGCTCGTCCTGGCGTGTTTTACGAAACCAGCCGCGACGCTTTGCGATCAAGCCAGCTGCGAACACCAGCGTGATGAACGGCGGCTTGCGATCCGGGAAACGCTTCTTGCCGCCCTCGATCATCCAGCGCGCCCAGCTCGTCGCTGGGATCTCGTGCTCCTTGAGCATGCGTGCGCCGGCCGCGAGCTGTGGGTAGAGCCGGGAGCGGTGAACCTTCCCGAAAGCAAGCACGGTGCTCTTGGTGCCGTAGACCGCCTCGATGGTTTCGTTGTAGGCGGCGACCATGCCCATGACACAGGCGAGATCGGGCGTGCCCCTGTGAAAGCACTGCGGCCCGGTGCTGTGAACGTCGAGCGGATCGAGATGCGGGGGGCGGTAGCCTTCAACCGGGCGCTCGTGAAGCTTCGGGCCGACGTCGCCCTGGGCCTCAATTCGAGCGAAGACGTCGTTCAAGCCGGGGTCGGTCGGTTCATCGAACTCGGACGGAGCGGTAACCGAAATCGGCCCAGGAGTGGGTGTGGAGACGTTACGGGCTTTTGGAGAAAAGAGGTCGTCATCCTCATCGGAGGAATCGGCGGGTATTGGGAAACGCTCCGGATGCTTTTTCATAAATGAAAGTAAACCACTGTCTCCTGGACAGCCGACTTCTTCTCTCTCTTGAGAAGAAGGAGATAGTGATCTAAGAGTAGGATCATACAGCGACCCTCTTTTCGAGCTAAGTGGTTGATCCGTGGTGGAGGGTGTTTGACCCGACTGGCCACCTTTTCGACCTAACTCACTTTTCTTGGGGCGTCCCTGGAGTGCTCGACCAGCGGCCCAAGGGACGAAGTGGCGGCTCGGGAGCCACATGCGCAGGACACCGCGACGCATGTCGAAGTAGCCCCAGGTGCGATAGGTGGCTTGGGTGATCCAGTGCTGCTGGTCCCCGGTGCCATTCAGCCGATGCACGCGCACCGCACGGAGGGCTCCGCAGGTGATGAGCTTCTTGACGGAACGACGAACGGTGCGGAGAGGCACTCCCGCCTTGTAGGCGAGCTGCTGGAGCGTGCTCTCGGTCATCTGGGGGGCGTAGCCGCGCTCGCGCTCCAGGACCCGGTAGATGGCCACGGTGCGCTTCCCAAGCAGGCGCATGTCCCGCGTGCTCAGCTCGTGCAGATCCTGCCCTACGACGCGAGCATCTGGTTCACCACGCTTCCACCCGCTGGGGTCGTGGTCTTTCAGGTACGTGTTTTCAGGCCGCTCTGGTGCATAGCGCTCAGGCTTCGCACAATAGCGCGGCTGAAGGTCAACGATTTCCATCGTTCCTCTCCAGTACAGCTAGTTGTTTTGAAGCTTAGGCGCTAAAGAAGAAGCGCAGAGATTGCTCGAAACTGCTCGCCACTAAACCGTCCATTTGTGCCTCCGGGTCTTGAAGGAAGCTGCGGCGGGAACTTTTGGCAAAGCGCCGGGAGTCGAGAAGCAGGTGATGGCAGATCGTTGAAGGCACCGATCCAGCTAAAATTCTACGACCCGGCTACCCGACGCAGCATCCTTCAAAACCCGGAGACTACTCAGGAACAGAGCCCTCAACGATTCATCGCTCCTGCGAACCGACCACCCGGTGGGCTTTGCCTACCCCCGTTGCAGTCACTGAACACCCTAAAGGTGGGACAGGGGGGTGTCAATTTTTTTCGTGGTGTGACGAAAAGTGCCCAGGTGACAGGCACTTGGAGGTGAAGATTTTTTCGCGGTGGGGGAGGGGAAATTCACTCGCGGTCTGGAAAGCGCTTTTGCCGCTCAATTAGCCAACGATCACACCAGTTTCGGTGATACGCCTCCGACAGCGCCCACTCCCAGGTTTTGCCACTGCCGACGATCTCGACGTCGGCCTCGTCGCCAGTCTCGGTGTGCCCGATGGCGTAACGTTCGCGGGGGTGGGTGTTACTTCCCCGGTCGTAGACCCTGGCGTCCTCGCCCCACACCTCTTGGGCTTCGCGCAGGGCCTGGCGTTGGTTGAGCTTGGGGACGTCTCGCTCGTCACGAATTGAGTCTTCGTGCGGAACGTGGCTACTTCCCTCTGAACTTTTTGACTTGGCCATGGTGCACCGCAAAGCGAATTTCCTTGTCGCAGTCTACCTCATATTGGAACCTGTTGAACATAGCGACCATCGTGTCTTTTCCAGTACCGATGGTGACGCGTGCTGTGTCCCAAAGTCCGTTGTATTCTTTGATCTTCTCTTTCAACAACGGCAGTGTGCGCGCTGCAAATTGCGTTTTGATGCGCGGATTCGGATCCACTTCTGGAACAACAAGCGTGGCAATGTAAACGTTCATTTGTCTGAAACCTCATGCTTGGGCCATATACTCGTGATACGGCCAGAATTGATGAAACGTTCAACAACCGCTGCGATCTTTTTGCGAAAGATGATCATGCCCTCGCCGGCTGTCTTGTACTTCACACCATCACCGAATTCGTTGACGAGGTCACGTTTGAATTGGGCCAGCGTGAACTCCGAGTCGAAGGTCCACGAAATGATAGGCGGGTCGATCCGAACCGACAGGTTCATGACCGTTGGGTCGTCCGTTTTGTCGAAGCTGACTCGGATGATGGGGCGTTGGATGCGGCTTGTTTCAGGAAGTCCTGACCCTTTGTTGTGATCCTGCATCGGTAGGCTCCTGTAAGGTCATTGGCTGCTGTCTTTGTCTGGCCTGAAGCGAATGAACACACCAAACCGTAGCTTTCCATCTGGTGTTTTGTTTTGGTACTTCACCTCGACCATCTTCCCGATGACACTGAGCTTGTTCTGCCAGTACATTGTGCGCTGGTGGTCTGCGAAGCCGGAGCCAACCTGTGTCACAACGCCGTTGAAGTCCACGTCGAGTCCACCAAGCATTCCCTTGAATTTCCCTTTTCCCTCAAACGTGCCGACTACTCGGCCATCCGCGTCATGAAAGTCTTTCACCTTCAATAGATCGCTCGTGCGTTTGAAGCAATACGGTGCATGCAGGTTCTTGAGCATTATGCCCTCGTAACCAGCGGCGATGAACTTGTCACGAGCCAGGAAGATGTCTTCGACTGTTGGGTTCTTTGGAAGGGTGAAGTGCTGAACCATAGCAACGTTCGGCATGGCGCGTTCTTGCGCGTGCGCCAGAAGTTCCTCCAGGTCAAGGCGACGCAATCCGAAGTCTTCTTCAGTCTTACGCGTCGTCCACTGGCTTCTGTTAACGCAATCAAACACATGGTAGACCAGGGTCTCGCATGCTTCGCTTTTGCGTACCTGCCCACTGGTTTCATTGAACTCTGCCCCCATCACTTCGCCATCAAGCACGTACGCTTCTGCGCCAGCGCCTTCGAGCTGTTTGAGGATGTGAGCGCAGCTCGTGATCTCTTTGCCGTTGCGGGTGTAGGCTTTGCCGTCCACCACGACCATGCGTAGACCGTCGAGCTTTGGTTCCATAGCCCACGATCCTTCTAGCTTGTGCTTGCCGGGGTCGTACGGATGCGCTAGCTGAACCTGGAATGGTGTTACAAGACCGGGCCATACCTTCAGAAAAGTGCGAGTGCCGACACCAAGGCGTAGGTCTTTGTTGATTACTCGCGCCGCCCAGACTAGCGCGTCCCGATCAGGAGCGCAGGATAGGGTCTTGTCGACTATCTCGGTCGCCTTGTTTCCTGATAGGTGGCGTGTCTGTAGACCGTACAGCACAGCAAACAGCATATTCCAAAATTTCTGACTGCCGACTTTGTGAACTTGGCATCGATCTGCGAGATGCTTTATAAGTCGCTCAACGCGCTGGTCATCCACCGTATGACCAAAAGTAATGAACGGGTCGGCGACCAGCTGTAGGAACCGTGTGGTGTCGTCCTGTAACGTTGCGAGCAGCTTCTCTTTTTTGGTGCGCGCTGCGACTGCTTCAACCTGGCTGAGAATCGTTGTGTTCATACGTTCACCTTCGGTTGCTCCATGATGGTCTGGTATCCTTCCCGCAAGTAGGCAGACATCCGCTCCTTCGAGTGCTTCTCCAGCCATTCGTCGCCTTTGTCGAAGATGTCCCAAACTTCAAACGTGTCCTTGAGGATGTTGCCCTCTTCGTCGCGATCCTTCCGGGTGCCACGGCCGACACGCTGAAGTGCTGCAATCACACTTTTTCCCCCACATCCCACTATTACGGAGCGGAGGGAAGGAACGTCGATACCTTCTTGGAAGACGACGTTGCAGACGATGAGATCGATGTCGCCGTGCTCTAGCCTGCGCTTTGCCGCGTTGCGCTCCGGAGTAGTCAGCTTGCCCCACACCAATTCGGCTGAGATGCCTGCCATCTGGAGCTGCTGCACTAGCATCTGACCGTGATTGATCTCATCAATGAACAGGAAGCCGGGCTTCGTGGCCTTCTTCGCCAGGCTGAGGAGAAGTTGATTGCGCTTCTTCGAGCGGATGATTGCCTCGCCCTTCACGCCGCTCCACGTCTTGGCGCGCACGGGCTGAAACAACGGCGAGAACCGGATGGTGGCCTTCGATAGCACGCCCTTCTCGATGAGCGCCCCAGCTTTCAATTCGTAGATCACAGGCCCAATGGCAGCGACGTTGAGCGCGCTGCGCTGGTCGCCACGGTTGAGTGGGGTGCCACTTAGGCCGAATCTGTAATATGCGTTTTTCATAGATTGCGCAATAGGCCAAAACGATTCCGCCCCAACAACGTGACTTTCGTCAAATATTACACCTTCTGTTTCTCTAAGTAGCTTTTGGCATTCTGGTGTTTTGAAGCGTGCCAAAAGCGTTTGAAAAGTTGCGCATGTAAATCGGCGAATATTCCACTGGCCTTCCCCGACTATACCGAAAGCTTCGCCGGTCCTTTTCTTGAAACGCTCGCCAGCCTGCACAGCAAGATTCATTCTGTGCGCAACGAACAACCACTTACAGCGTAAAACGGTAGCGATAGCTGCCGCACACTCGGTTTTTCCTCCGCCTGTTGCCAACTTCAAAATGCCTCTTTTGCGCTCTATGGCTCGTTGCACTGCGGGCAGCTGATACGGGTCTTCGCCCTCCGGGACGATGGCGTCGAGCCAGTCGATGTCCTCAGTCCAATCGGCGAGGCATGGCACCACGCGCACGTCCTTGATTTGCACTTGGTATTCGGCGCGCGTCGCAGCCTTGCGCACCAACGGCAATAGCCCGGTCGGGAAGCTGTTGTCGAAGATGTTGAACATCTGCGCCTTCTGTTCCCTACGCGACTTCGACTTGCGCTTGAAGCGGCCCTTGTTGTCCTCGAAGGCGAGGTAGTCCGCAAGGAACTCGATCTCGTCGTCGGTCCCGCGGATCAGGCGAGTGCGGTTGTTCTGGACCTCAAGCCACATAGTGCGTAATCCCATCCCTTTCAGCAGACCATTCCAGTTGAAAAGCTTGGAATGGGAATATGCGCCACATCCACTGCACGGTTCGCCTTTGAATGGCTCGCGAGTCCCACCACACAGAAGACACGGTTTGCAGTTGTGCTCCGTGCTCTGTGGACAAATGAAGTTTACTGCGAAGTCATCCGTCATTCTTTTTCTTTTTGAGTATCCTTCGCACGAACAAGTAGCGTTCATTGAACTCTGGGCACAGCGTGCGCAGCGACTCGATGTTTACGAACATGGACGTGCCGACCATCTCGAAGTCGAGCTTGCGCCTGTCGACACTGTCCATCCAGTAATGGAGAGTGCGACGTGCAATGGAGAACTCCTCGCACATCTCGTTGATTGTGCGGTAGCCCTTCTGGTGAATCAGGTCGGCGAAGCTGCCGCGCATCATGCCTCCTTCGAGACTGTGATCGCGGCGCTCGTCGTTGCCTTGGAATGCTTCTGCTTCTCGACGAACAGCGCTGTGGTCAGGTCTTCGACCTTGCCGGTTAGCGTCTTTGCGGTCTGTGTGAGCGTCTTGATTTGCTGCTCCAGCTTGTAGACTTCGTCGCTGCGTTCCTGTAGACGACGGCGAATCTTCACGCTGTCCAGCTCCATGCCGCGCAGCTTCTCCAGCTCCTTGTCGTTTGCAGCCACCTTGTCTGCAGCTGCCTTGGCGTCTTCGACACGGCGCAGGTGCAGCTCGGAGACTTCTTTTTCATGTGACTCATGCGTGTCGATCAGCTCCTTCGTCAGCCTCTCGTCCGACGCTTCGAGATCACGAATCGTCCACAGGCGCTTGTTGTCGGTCTCGCTGATCTTGTCGTTGGCGGTTTCCAGCTCAGCGAGCCGCGCCATGATCTTGGTCAGTTGCTCCATGTTGCCGAGAGCTTCTTTGCGGTGCTCCTCCAAGCGCGCCTTCAGCTCCAGTGTCTCGGCTTCCGCACGAGAGATGACATTGGCAGCCCCACGGCCAAGAGAGACGAGACGGTTGTTGCGGTTGTGTTTGCGACGTCCCTTGCTATTCATTGCGTATCCTCCGTTCAAATGCAGCGATCGACTACAAATCGTCGGGCTGAGCTTCTTCACCGAGTAGTTTCGCCAGCCCGACGTGCAGCTCATTTCCTTTGCCGGCGGCGCGCTTGAGCCCACGCTTGAGGCGCAGGTACGTTTCCTTGTCCGGGATGACGATCTCGATCATGAACGTCTTGTCCGGATCGACGGGCGGCTCGTCTTCGGGCTCCTCGTTCTGCCCATTCATGACGTCGTCGGCGCTCTTGGCCGAAGCTTCGAGCAGATCGCCCAGCTCCTCCTCGGTGAAGCCGGTGATGCCCATCTCGTCGGTGGCCCAGCCTTCTTCGCGTAGCTCGCCGATGATGACGGCAGCTTCCGCCAGGTCGACCTCACCACGGATGTTGTTCATGCCAAGGCGGATGGCGCGGCGCATCTCCTCCTCGTCGATCTTTTCGGAGGTGACGTAGAGGATCTCCGTCCACTCCAACTCGGTCGCTGCCTTGATACGGTGGTGTCCGTCGATGGTTTCCCACATGCCAGGAGTCTGCTGGCTCGGCGCGAGCAGCACCGGTTGCAGGCAGCCCAGCAGCTCCATGCCGCGCTTGAGCAGCTCGTACTTCTCGTCCGACATCTTGTTCGGATTGCGCGTTGTCGACGGGTGAATGTTGTCGAGCGTCATCGACGGCCAACGGACAGGCTCAACTGTCTTCTCCGTCTCCGGTTCCTTTTTCGCTGGCTTCTTGGCTGACTTGCTCATCGATCGTAGCTCCTTATGATGCCGTTCCTAGCGAACAGCCGAACGTGGTGCTGGTGCAGCGTTACTTTTTCGCAGATGTTTTCAGCGTTGGCTTCATTGCTTTCTAGCACGAGTGTGCTGATTCCAAGTTCTGCAAGTTTGTACTCGGGATGTTTTGGCACTGTTGCATTGACGGTGAACGAACCGATCATTTTGTCGAAAGTGTAGGAACGGTGCAGCCCATCATTTCCCTCGTACACGCCAATTGGTACTCTGTCGGCATGCATCAGCATGATCTTCGCTCGGTAGCCACCGCCTATCAGTGGCAGGTTGACCACGCAGAAGATGAAGCGCCTGGCCTCCAGCCTTGCGAAGCCCTCGTCGACATCGTCCATGCAGTCGGAGAGGCGCAACGCCAGCTCACCCTCTTCGACCTCTGCGTATGGAACGGGGAGCTTGTGTACCTCGTCCTCCAAAATGTGCATCTGCTTGCCGACTGCTTCCCAAAGCGGTAGCGCATTGGCTGCGGTCGTTCGTTGCAGGATGCGCACCCACTTGCGGCCTGCCATCGTTCCGTCTGTGTCACCAACGAAATGGTTGGTGTACTGCCAGACCCACACGACATCGTGGTCCCCGGCCAGGACGCGCCCATCGGTCATGTCCGGTGTGAACCAGTGCGCTCTCCCTTCCGACTTCATTCGAGGCAGTCCGGTAGGTGCTCTCGTAGCCAGACCATCACATCTGCTCCGGCGAATTCGTCCTTGTCCATTTCCTTCCCACGCAATTCTCCATACGTGAGCCCAAGCTGCCCGATGCTGCTGCGCAATTCGACAGCACCACTATCTAAAGCAGCCCCAATGATGCGAAGGAACTTGTGCGTAGCGACTATTGCGCCGCTACCTGTGAGGAACTTTGGATCTTTCCTGCGGTCACGACGCTGCAACAGCACGAAGTGCACACGCATCATGTGACCATTCAGGTCGTCTTCGTTGAAATCGTCAATCAGTTCGTGAGTGTTGACTGCAATACGCGGAATCCACACAGGCTGCTTGACACACAATATGCCAAACTCGTCCCTGTCGATGCGAGCAAGTCCTTCTTCCACGTCCGTCAGGAAGTCCGCGATGGTCAAAGCATACGAGCCCTGCTTGATGTCACCGGCCTGCCGAAACTCTGGGTATTTCTCCTGACCTAACCGGATGCCTTCGTCGTAGCTATCGACGTAGTGTTGCTCAGCCTGGTACCACCTGGGCAGACTGCGGTGAACCACTCCATCAACGCGGCGCTCGTACAGCACGAGCTTGAACTCTCCTTCCGCGTCGTGTTCCAGAGCGCGCCCATCCGCACCGACCCGCACTTCGTTTGGAAAGCGCATCGACCCAATGGCGTTTTCACCAGCAGATCGCTGTACCGTCCAAACGAAAGTGCGTTCCTTGTCCTCGAACATCTATGCCGTTTCGGCCGGCTTCGTACTAATGATGATGTGCTTGCCCCATTCACATGGGGCTTTGCCGTATCCGTTTACAATAACCCAGATTGTATGGATACCCGGCGGAGGCGTCTCCGGTGCCGGTCCCATACCGTCGGTGATGAACACGATGATGTCAGGCTTCGGCCTCATCTTGAGTGCCTCAACGAACGGCGGGCGGAAGTCTGTACCACCGCCACCCACCAGAGATTGAGCGATCTGCTTCCACGACTTGCATTTCCTCAGCACGTGCAGCTTGGCGTCACACGCTGCGAAGTCTGCTGACGAGCCCACGGCCTGAAGGATGCCGTTGCTCTCGCGCACGATCATCGACAGCTCCTCCGTCCCCATGGAGCCCGACGTGTCTCCGATGATGAGCACCTTCGGCTTCGGAGACACCATGCCGGAGATGATGGGCTTGCCAGGCCCCCAGCCGATAGCCCCCTGCCGACGTGATGGCCTGCTACGCGAGTAGTCGCAGTTGCCCTTGACCGTCGCCATGGTGCCGCGCAGAGCACGAGCCAGCTCGTTCTCCCACCGGATCTTCGGTGGCTTCAGGATCTCGTCGGCCCATCGCTGCCAACCACCGGGGACGTTGCCCTTGTTCTTCGCCGCCTGCTCCTTGATGGCCTCTGCCACCTGACGACGGATGTTCTGCACTTCGAGTGGCGAGCGACCGATGGCTTTGCCGTCCTTCGATTTGCCGTCTGGCTCGTGCTTGAGCTTGCGGCCGGCAGCGCTTCCGCACCAGCCTGGTCCTGGCTTCTTGTCGCCGTCGCTCCAGTCCTTCTTCTCGTCGCTGTCACCAGAGCCTGGCTGACCGTCTTTGCCATCTTTCCCCTGGCCCTGGCCTTGCCCTTTACCCTTGGCGTCTTCCTTGCCAGGCTCGACACTGGGGTCGCCACCAGACTGTCCCTGCCCCGGCTGTGGCTCGCCTTTGTCTTTGCCCTTTCCCTTCTTCGGAGGTGGAGGCTGCTTCTTCAGCAGCTCCAGCTCGGTGCGGTAATACTCCTCAGCCGTACGACCATTCGGTGCACCAATCTGTGAAGGCAATAATGGTTCCCCAGGTAGATCTAGTTTCGCCGCAACAAGATCGTCATTTATTTCTCTATCACTCGCGTGATTGAACAGCTCCGCGTTTGCGCACATTGTTCTGCAACGACCCGCATGATCGCGAAGTGGATGCGCAATTTCGTGCAGCAGCACGGCGGCTGCTTGCTCCGTCGTCCAGCCTGTGATGGTTTCCGGGTCGACCAGGAGAATCCAATCCTCCGTGACTCCCATGGTGCCGAGACCCGGCGCAGCCACTGGGACGAGCTTGGTCAGAGCGTTCGTGAAGAAGACCATCTTTCGCCCAGCGAGTGCTCGGGCGGAAGCCATCTGCTTTTTCCATTCGGAGGGATGCATGTGTCCTCTTTTGCTGTTTCAGTCTGCCATAGAATGCGCGCTTTGCATAGCTACGTGCAACGTCGCGCTAGATTTTCGGACCAGTACAAGCTCGCTGCTCTGATGCCGCTGAGCCGGTAGATGCCTTCGAGTAGGTCGATGAAGCCTGGGTCGGCTTTGCCGTGGGTGATTGCTGACAGCTTGAGTCCATCGCCTTCGGTGGCGCAGAGGATGGCAGCGACCCAGGACGGCACCCACAGTACCCTCACCGTCCATGCGTTCCTCTCTTCGCCCCAGTCGAAGTTTTCCTTCTTGCGACGCCCAGGCAGAATGTTGATACCAGCGTCGCGCAGTAGAGCAGTTACTTCTTCGGTCTCTGAGACGTCCACCATTCCATCTGCAATGCGCCGATTGACAGCTTGCCAAGCATCGCAATCTCCGCTGAGCTTGTGATTGTTGCGCGCATTGCCACTGATCTTAGTTGGTCCTGGCGCATCAACCTGCCGTTTGCAATTAGGGCATGCCAACACGACTACTCCTTTTGCCCCATCGCGAAAGTAGCATTGCTTTCACAGATGCCGCTCCGCCTAATCGGTAATGGCCCTCAATCACTTCCTGCATTTCTGTGCTGTGCCTGTACTTGCCGAGTGCGTGTCTGCTCATGCGATCCGGCAATTGCATGATTGCTGCGACCCAGAAACGCACGTACAGTCCGTGCTGCTCCCAGTAGTCTTTTCCTTTGGAGTCGCGCTTGGTACGCACGTAGTCTTGCCATCCTGGTGTACCGCTGACGAGGTGCTCGACAGCCCTCGTGTAACTGTCTTTGCCAAGCACAGCATCCAAAGTGCTCGTATGGATTGTGCTGATTGGTGTGTAGCCTTGCGCTTTTGCTTCTTTCTTGAACTCGGTAAGATCGCATTCCAGGCATTCAAAGCAGTTGCACGCTGGGTCTGCGTGGTAGCGATCTGCAGTCACAACTCGTTTACCACTTACCAACATAGCGCCCTCCCTTGAAATCACGCGCTATCACCTCACCCACACCGCTACCACCACCCATTCTGTGTAGCCCTTCAATAAGCTCCGCGTATTCCGGTTCGTCTAGGCAGAATTGTAGCGCTGCGATCTTGTTCTTGTTGCCGTGCCCTACTTCGGCGAAGCCATTAGTCACGATATGCGCTTGGAAGATCGCCAAAGCGAACATCGGTACGAACACTCCGTTCTGCACTCTGCCGTGTTCGTTCACCAGCCACGGGCCTTTGTTCCATTGCAGACCGACAACATTGCGCACGTACGCCAGAATGCCAGTAGAGATTGGGTATAGCCCAAGTGCTGCATTCTTCTCCACGTTGTACGCAGCTGCCTTGCGAAGCTTGACGCGGTCGTCTTGCTTCTGGACTGGCTTAAGCTCTTTCACTGGCACGCCTGGCTGTGGTGGTTGCGCCATTGTTACTCCAGTACGGCCTCTATCCGTCCATCTCCGTCGGCACCGTCACGAGGGCGTCGTACGCTTCGTTGCTCGGCTCATCAATCTCATCCGGCTCGTCGATGCTCAGCTCTTCGAGCGAAATGTTCTCCCACTCCTGCACGAAGCTCTCGTGCGCCTCGCCCTTCTCGCCGGCCTGCCACTTCTCGCTGCCTTCGTCGTGCGAGTCGCGCAGCTCCTAAGCGATCTCTGCCGCGAAGTCCTGCGCTTCGATTACCGCTGCGTTGTACTCCTCCAGCGTCCCGTTCAGTTTGTCCCAGTGGTTCTTCTGCTCTTCGTTGTAGATCTGAACGGCCTCTTCGACCTTGCTAAACAACTTCTCCAGCTTGTCCTTGTGCTCTTCGAGAGACTTTGTTTGTGCCTTGTCGAGCTTGTTCTTCGCCATTACTTGTCGTCTTCCGTCGTGAGCGCCAGCTCCGCCGTCGTGATCTTCACTTCGAGGTCGTCGAAGCTCGCGTGCAGATCCGGCAGCTTCGTGCCGAACAGCTTCTCGTACTGCGCGATCTTTGCGGCCACCTGCTTGCCGGTGTCGCGACGGGCCTGCAGTGCCTTGCCCTTGAGGTCACCCTCCTCCAGCTCCTTGGCGATCTTCGCCACCTCTGCCTGGGCCTCACGCACTACGCTGTCGATGATGGCTGCCATGGCTTCAGCGTCGCCCTTCACCGCCGGGATCTGGTAGACCTTGTACGTCGACACGTTGCGGATGACGTCGACAAAGCGATCCCACTGCGCGAGCCCCCACTGCGGGTTGAAGTACACGCCGCCTCCCTCGGGGCGCAGGCACACGCCGCCTGCCACCACGGCCAGGTTGACCAGCCAGCTCGACGCATCCTCGGGGCTGAGCTGACTCAGGTGCTCCGCGTACGTCGTCTCGATCTCCTTGCGCAGCGACTTGTCCGCGTCCTTCGGCGTGACGACCACTTCGCTGATGACGTTGAGCTTCACCTGGCACTCCACCTCGTAGGCCAGGTCATCGCTCTCCGTGTTGGTGCGCTCCTCCACCACGGCCCACTCGCCCCTCTTCTTGAGGGGGCGCACCAGGCGGCGCTTCTCCTGCAACGCTTTGAGCGCACGGCGCAGTGCAGTCTCCGGGGCAGGCAGCGCCGGAAGCAGCGAGTCGGGGAGACCCGCCGCCTTCCAAGCGATGCGCAGATCCTTGAACGGAATGTTCCCGTTGCGATACCAGAACACGATGCGACCACTGGACCTCGTCGCTTCTGCCAACGCGACGAGGTCTCTGACTGCGGGCTTCAACATTGCCATTGTTCATCTCCTCCGTTTGACTTCGATCATCTTGTTGCCGACACGCACTCTGCGCGGCGACTGAATAGTGTTACCAGGGATGGCTGACATAGCCTCACGCAACCGCTGTACTACGTTGGCTGCGTGCCCTGATGACTTGAAGTGCTCCGCTTGCAGCTCACCGCTCATTAGCTCTTCGTTGCAAACTCGGCAGTGTGAGCCTACTTCTCCGACTATCGACCCAATCATGTACGCGTAGGAGTTGTAGGTAACTGATCCCATGCGCGCCACATCGAATGTCCATCGATCATTCTCACGAACGGCCACCTTAACCAGCTTGCCGATCTCCGGTACGGCGTACAGCGTTATGTTGCTCGGTATATGCAGCGTTGTTGGGTGTGGTTCCGGTGTCGTGTTGTAGACGACCACTGGAATACCAGCAGCGACCGTGGCTGCTCGTGATAGCAGGCGCACTGTGAAGCTGGTGCTGTCTGGGAATGGGCTGTCTGCGTGCTCCTTCCTGTACAACCTGCGTTCCTTTGCTTGTGTCATTGCGCATGCCGCTGCACCAAGCAGGTTGTTATACTCCTGTGGTACTACACCTTCCTCGCAATGTAACGCTTTGCGCAGCAATCGCATTGCGTTTGCGATCTCGACGTCTGTTTCTGGACGACGGCAGCCCATACGAATGAACTTCTCGATTTGTGCGCAGACGTCGCCACCAAGACGATGGATTCCTTCTGCTGGTCTGTTCTGGCACTGGCTGCTGAGGTGCAGCAAAGCGCCGTGTTGAGAGAGTGCAAGCCGAATTGGGTGCCGTCCATCGCGTGCCTTGCTGTAATGACAAGACACGCGATGGGTGACGGCGTTGACCAATACATCTGCCTCCATGATGAAGGCAGGCAGACGCGCTCTCTTCGGCTTGAACGTCATGTTTACTTCTGGTCGGTGATGCCTGCAGCGCGCAGCATCGGCACCATGTGCTTGACGATTGGATCCGCACCAGGCACCGCAGCGAGGCGGTACTGGATCATCTTGCGCACGGGCATGATGAGGAGGTCGGCCGCATCCTCCACCACGCTCTTGGCAATGTTCTTGTAGAAGAACGACGCCCGCTTCTCGCGGTTTGGCATCGTGGTTGACTCGAATGACGCAGCGCACATCGACAGGATGGCCATGCTGACGTCGAGTCGGGTCGGATCGTGCTGCCAACTGACCTTGCCGTCGAGCAGATCGTAGGGGTCAGGCAGCCTGCACATGTCGCGGAACGCCGCCAGCTCTCGGCCCGGCCCATCCCCCACGAACGAAGAGATGACGGCGTCGGTGTCTGCCGGGCTCAGACCGTGGATCTCTGCGCTCGTCATGGCGCGGGTCGCCATCTCCCAGGTACGACGAGATGCCCACGCTCCACTGGCCTGCGGTGATCCAGCCGCAGGCTTGTCATGGAGCAGCTCGGGACGGCTGCGAACGAATGCCGCCACCAGACCACGCGCCTTGGCCCACGGCTGCGGCCACATTGCATCGACGCGATCGTCCTCTTCCTCCGCATCGAACTCAGCCTGTACATCGACAGGGCCGGGCGTGCTGGGCAGACTGATGAGCCAGTCCGTCCATTCCTCCACGCCGGGAGCCTGCCACTGCATGTGACCGAAGCGATTGGCGAGAGGCAGCGCCAGGTCCCAGCCAGCAGTGGCGTCCTCGGTGCTGTTCATTGCAGCTACGAAGCGCACCGTGGACGGAAGCTGAAGGTCACCGACGCAACCTTCGAGCACCACGCGCATGAGTGCAGCCTGCACGGCGGGCGGTGCCTGGTTGATCTCATCGAGGAAGACAACGACGTACTTCGCTTCCGCTGCCTGCACAGCCCAGTCCGCAGCGGCGAACTCGACCATCGTGAGGATCTTGTCAGCCATCTTCTTCGTGGTCGGGATGGGCAGACCGGCGAAGTCCGACGGCTCTCGGATGCAGGCGATGACGACGATCACTGCGAGTCCGTGCTTGAGCGCAACCTGCTTAATCACGGAACTTTTTGCGGTGCCTGGCTCTGCGGTGAACTTGATTGGTAGCCCTCGGCGACCATCGACGCCCTGACAGAACAGCAGGGCCTTCAGGATCATTTCCATGTTCAGATTCACTGGTTCGTTCTCCTATCGGTTGTTGGTTTGTGTTTCTACACAAGTTGGTGGTGCGCCTGCGTGCAGTCTCAGCCAGCCTTCGGCTGTTGGATAGCGATCTAAATAAAGCTTTACGTGGTAGGTTTCGTGGTCGTACTCCCATCGGTATGATTGCTTTGTGCGTTTGTAATCACCGCACCATGAAATACCGCGTGCACCGCACAACACACAGTCTCTTCTGCGAGGACCAGCACTACCATTAAGCGTGTACGCACATATAGCCGTGGCACGCGATCTTGGGTGCGAGCGCTTATGCTCTGTTAACAAAACATCCAATACGATACTGCGTAATGTGTCGTCTATCACTTGCGCCCCAATGCGCGCAGTGCCATGTACGCCTTGAGCACTTCGACCGTACGCTCCGGTGGGAACACGATGAAGATCTCCTGTCCGCGCAGGAGCAGCGCCACCATCTCTTCGTTCACCGCGAAGCATACCGACGCCTTGTGCCCGGTATGCTTGACGCGGATGGTGGCGTACCCGCCCATTGAGCCAGGCGCGCAGACCACCTCGTCGCACAATCCGCTGGCCCCAAGCTCAGCGAGCAGACCATCGGCCACGATGCATTTCTGCGAACCATCTGGCGTCGGACCATTGTTATCCGAGAAGTAGTTGCTGCCTGTATCAAGACAGGCGTAGCAAGTTGACTTGCCGTTCTTCGTTGTCCAGGCGCGTGTTCTACCGAGTGAATCCACTCGCGTGCAACCACACTCGAAGTGCGAGTCCTTCTTGACTGGCACGTGTTCGCCTTTGTGCCCCTTCAGCCTGGCGCACACGAAGCCAAGAGGATGCTTGCTCTGACACGGCTCTTGTACCTTGGCTACCATTTGTGTCCTCCGCTTACTTCATGCGTGTGAACGTCATCTCAGCCAAGTCGAGATGCCATTGCTCACCGCTTTCGCCACTTGGGTCAATCTCGTGCGCCACAGCCACAGCACACATTGTCTCCTGAAAGTGCTTGTCGACTGACCGCATGAACTTGGCGTACGCCTTTGCCAGCGGATGTGGATTGGGCGGCACGGACACAGCCAACTGCACCGCCTGACTACGCAGTATGTCTAGCTCGCGCAGGTGCTTTGCTTCTGCTGCCGTGACAGCTCTCACTTCCACCGTCATTCGTCGTCTCCTGTACACCCGCCGAACCAGCCGTTCTTGTCGAGCCACACGTGTTGCTCTTCGAGATCGCCAGGTGCGCTCGGACGCATGAGTCCAAGCCCAACAAGGCCCATAGGAGCGCCACACAATCTGTACTGTTCCTGGCGACAGTTGCCCGTTGCGATACGCGCCATCTCGAAGTGCTGATCGTCGATGGACCACTTCTGAAGTTTCATCAGACCATCGGCTGCGGCACAATCGAAGCAGCAATAGCGCTTGTTCAGACCACGTGGTGCAGGTTTCGCTGGCAAACGCTGGATGGTTTCCATGCGGATGCGCCCACGCTGCGCCAGGTCCAGGCATCGCGGGCATGGTTTGTCAGTCAGCACTGGCGCAGCGCATGCTTGCTTGGTGTCTTTCGTTTTGCTCATTCGTCGTCGCTGCTCCTTTCTTCCATTGCAGATACTATCTCCAGTGCTACAGCTGGGTTCTCACGTTGGTTCGTCCAGCCAGGCATCTCTTCGTACCTCTTGTCATGTGGTAGCGCTCGATACGCAATCACAGAGTTGAAGCCTGCTGGAGCTTCCGGCGGTTTGAAATGCACGTGCTTTGCACCAGTCGCGAAGTCGCGCGACACAGGAACAACCAGGATATCTGGTGCGAGTATCTTGTGGTCGTTCCTGCAGAATTGCCTAGCAAACGGATCAATCAGATGACCGGCAGCCAATACGACCAAATGCCCAGGCCACCCTGTTGAAGTCTCTTCGTTGTCCGGGCCACAGTAGAGTGACCAACCACCATCAGCAACCCATGTATCACTTTCTTCCGCACTCTCAGGAAACGCATTCTTCTCTTCCATGCGCTTCCACCACACTTCGTTGAACACCAACGCCAACACAGACATCTCTCGGCACGCCACGCCGAAGTAGTCGAGCACTCCGATTATGACACGCGTAGCGTTAAGGCATGAGTCGGGGCGAAAATACTCTTTCAGGATCGGCGCAGCGAAATAGCAGAATCGTTCGATGACAGCCATGTCATTGACCTTGCGCGCCTGCTTGCTCTTGGCCTGCCGTCCCATCAGAAGTGTTCTCTAGCTGGAGGCACCGGAGTCCTTTGCCTGCTTGACTGCGATGGCCTTCTGCATGAGCGCGAGTAGCGTCTCTGAGCCACCCTTGCCGACCTCCACCAGCACGGTGTCAGCTTCCGCATCTGACCCTGCGATGAAGTCAACCTTGCCCGGCTCGTTCATCTCACCAAGCAGCTCGCAGTTGAAGGCGCGGAACATGTACGACTTGCCGCCCAGGTACTCGACGGTGTACTCCGCAGCTTCACCTGATGGGGACGAGCTGGCTTCCGACAAGGTCGAAGCGTATGCGGCCTCGTCGGCGCTTGGCTGGGGTTGCGGGCTCGGCGACGACTGGGATGAATCTGTCTTTGCGGATGTGAGTCTCGGCTCGCGGCTGCTCTTGGTTCTTTTTCGTACGCTCATGCGTTTGGCCCTTCTTCGGCGCTGACAGCCGCCCTGTGATGGTCTCGACGACAAGGATAAATTGTGCCACATGTGCCTCGGTTTGCGTATGACTATGCAACGGCATCTTCGGGGTGATCCCACAGAGAATGCAGTCAGCTCGATGTCGTCCGGTTCGGCGAGTCCTGCCTCGGGCTGGCTCAACAGTAAAGCTTCCAGCTTGGTTGAAGCGGTCTGACACGAAGGCGTAGCTGCCACGTGCCACATGGCGAAGCACCTCGTAGAAGATTTGCCAAGCACCATCGAGTAATCGGACTGCTGCTATGCAATATGAGCCTCTACCATCTGGCTCGAAGCACAGCGCATAGTCGAATGGTCCAGCAGCTTCTGGTCTGGCCGGTGTGAGCTTGCCTCTGTCTTCCCATTCCTGCAACTTGGGCTGTACCACGTTGCCTTCAGCGTCAGGCCGCACGATCCACACCGGCACCTTGGTGATGCTGCGCGCCAGCACGTTGGCCTTCTCCAGCATTAGGTCACGCACCGGCTCGACATAGGGTGCTTGCTCACCGCGATGCTCAGAATGGTTGCCTTGCTCCGTGCTGCACACGCTGCGTTCGTGTTGGCTGATGCTCTTCAGCTTGGCGTAGTCGTCCTTCTTGAACTCCTTACCGCCCATTGCGCGAAGCACGAGCGACTTGTAGTACGCACATGACTTGCCACCGAGGCGGCTGAAACCATCTGCGACGTCCTGATCGATCGCTGGGCACGCACACTCTAGCCACAGGATTGTGTCGCCCTCATCGAGCGCAACGTCCACATAGTGCCGCGCTCCGTGAGTACACGGGACGTAATCACGCATTACGGTATGAGCAACACGATACTTTCGTCCGAGCTTTTCTGCAGTTTGGCGGCGCATGATCCTCCTGAAATGCGAAAAGCCCCAGACCACTATGGCCTGGGGCTATGACAGAAAGCGGCACGGTCGCGAAGGCCACTCTGATGTGCACTCTGTGGGGCAAAGCACACGTCCTGGCCGAAGCCAGAACCCTCACGACCGTGCCTAGATTCCGATTCTCAAGTAGGCGGCTGAGCGCTGGGCGTGTGACAGGTAGAGCTTCCGACTCCAAGTACACAGAGAGGAGGTGTGGACCCTCCATGCACTCTTCCCATCACACGCCCAGCAACATCATCTCAGCCGCGCCGTTCAGAACCCGAAGCTACTCGACCGAGCAAACCTGCGCACGGGAGACGATGACCGTCTTCCCGTTCGGCGTCTTCAGCTCGACCTTCTTGCCGTGGAACTCGGTGACCGTCATCTCCGCGATCTGGTCTTTGCCGAGGAAGGAGAAGTCCTCCTTGTGCTTCTCGCGGAAGCAGACCGTGTCACCGACCTCCAGCTCGACGCGCGGGCGTCCCGTCTTGAAGGTGTCGGGGATCGTACCGGCGTCGCCGATGGCATCCGCCAGCTTCTCCAGGGCATCCGCGATGGCGTCGGCAGCGTTCTTCCCGCCCTCGACGTCCCAGTTAACCACACGCTTGTGGACCTTGGAGAGCATGTCCTTGGCCTTGATGAGTCGCTTGATCAGGCGCTTGCCCGGCGGCATCTTGTCGCGCTTCTTCTTGGGCTCGCCAGCTGCGGCCTTGGGCTTGGCTGCAGCCTTGGGCTTCTCCTCCTTCTTGGCAGGAGCCTTCTTCTCTTCCTTCTTCACTGCGGGCTTTGCGGCTTCGGTCTTCTTCACTGGGGTCTTGATAGCGGACATGATGTTTTCCTCCGTTTGGTGCCGAGAGCGTTTGCACTCGGCAGTTGTCAGTAGCGTACACGTTTGAAAGAACGTGTCTAGCTTTTGGTGTAGTTTTTTTGCAAAAATATTCTAGGGTCGTTTGGGAGTGTGGTGATCGCTGCTGGCTGGTGTACGCACCTTCCTTTCAAAAGTTGACCGTGTCAGCCAAGTAGGAGACACTTCCTGAACATGGCTGGACGCAGAGCACTTACACGTCAGATGTTTGACAAGCTAGTTGAGGCGTATCGTGAAGCGCCCGGCCAGCACAAGTTTGCAGGACGCAACGCAGGGGTGTTTCACACAACTGCCAAAAAGGCGTGGGACGATGGCTGGCCTACGTTCTCTTGGGGCACCGTGCCCATCAAGGAGATCATCCGGCAGGAGCAGACCATCGCGCGGGCTCGGGCTGCTGAGATCGATGCAGCCAGGCAGGAAGCCGCGAAGCGCAACGCTGCTGACGCTGCTGTGCGGGGGCAGGAGCTGGCGGTGCAGGTGGCGGTGGACCGGGAGAAGGTGCGTCAGGACGCCATCAAGTCACGTACCGAGGAAGCCCAGGCAGTGCGCCTGGCTCGTGGCAACAGCATCTCGACGATGGCGTCTTTGAACCGATTGCTGCGCTCCACCGGAGAGTTGGTCAAAGGTGCAGAGAAGCGCATTTCTGAGAACAAGGACATGACTCCGCTGCAGGTGGTGAAGTTCGCAAAGGACGTAAGCCAAGCTGTGAAGCAAACGGCAGAAGCGACACATACCGCAATGCAGATGGAACGTTTGCTGCTCGGTGACAACAACGGTGCGATGAACGATCTACCCATCGACATGAGCCCCGAGGAAGCGGCCAACGAGATCAAGGCGGCGCAGGCTGCCCTCACGCGGGCCGAAGCGCTTGGCTTGCTCGATGGGCCGGGTGGTCCTCTCAACGTGCCGCCTCCTCCGCTCATGCCGAAGGACGAACGGTACGACGAACCAGTTGTATCCAGTGCAGAGATAGAGGAAGAAGAGGAAGAGGGTTCTCAATGACGATGCTAAGTCCACCGCTCACGATACAATTGATCAGAACAGCCATTGCAGCCGTGCCTGATCTACAGAAGGTGCAGGTATTACCAGCCAAAGCATTTTGCACACAGCTTCACTACATCAGGTTTACCTCGAAGCTTCTAGTCGAGGATGGCGAAACGCAACCGATTGAACCAACGTCGCACAGTGACAAGGTCATTGAATTGGCGTTGGTTGGCCATCGTATCAAGCTTGGTACGGTACCGAACTACAGTGAGGATCTGATCGTTGGGTTGCTGGCCAAACCTCTTGGTGAGCACATGCTTGCAAAAGCACACCAAGAGCTGAACGAAATGCGGACAGAGCTGACTAAAGACATTGTGGTCGGCGTCTACCGTGAGATGCACATTTCGGCCGTGGAGAGCGAACCAGCTGACCACTTCCAGGTAAGTGCAAATGTACTGATCGGTTCTGCTTGCTACCGATAATTAAACGTTTTGGCAGCGTTTAACGAGTGCATTGCCGAACGCCTGACGACCTTCTGGCAGAATGACGTTTATGCCGCAAGCATTGCATTGGCACATACGTCCTACGAAGTTTCCCATTCGGTGACCGAGCGCAACGCACGCCTTCTTTGCCCCACGCTTCCGTAGCAACCACGCCTTGTATTCCGCTTCGTTCACTTGACCAGCTTTATGCGACCCTTCCGTGTTGATGGCGTGGGAGCTTCCTCGCCGTCTGCTTCTGCTTGGCGCTTCTGCTCTTCGTAGTCGGCGCGGCACACCTGGCAGATGTGAATGCCACCTCCGCCATCGCTGCGTTCGCCACTAGCTAGCTTCTGCCTGCGATCCTTCGCCCACGCCCTGAGTGCTTCTGGTGTCTTCAGATCATTCCACTTCGGTAGGTGCTTGCCGAACATCTTGTACACAACGACCAAGATGATCAGAATCTCAAATCCCATAGACCTCCTTCACCATTGCAGTGTTGCCGGCAAGCGCCGGTAGATCATGATGCACTGCTCGCCAAGCGTCTCTGCCCTTGTCGAGCCACGCGACGCCGCAGCGAAGTACGAGAGCTTGGCCTTGGCCCACATGACCAGGATGCGCACGTCGGCAATCTGCACGTTGAGCCTGCGGGAGAGGATCTCCTCCGCCACTGGGCTCACCGCACCTTCGACGAACTTCTCCAGCTCTTCGACCGTGGCGCTGCCCATGTCGTAGGCTGGTGCGTTCTGCGCTCGTTGCAGCATGCGCTTTGCCACCGACGGCATTGCATCTGCTGCGTCCTTCTCTGCTTTTCGTACCCGCTTGCCTGTTGGATGAGTTGCCATGCCGTCAGTATCTCACAGGTTGAAAAGTAAAACCCTTGCCTGGCCGCGCCGCTCCTCGCCAGCCCTAGCCCAGCCATGCCACGCCTTACCTTGCCTCGCCAGCCCCGGCAAGCTCCGCCTTGCCATGCCCAGCCACGCTGCGGTGCTCAGTATCAGCAATCAGCTGGTAATGAGCAATGAATAAAACCCTGCCTTGCCCTGCCCAGCCAGTCTTGGGCAGGCCCCGCACAGCCCAGCCGCGCCACGCCAAAAATAGTCCTACATATTCGTGCCAACGAAATTGTAGGAAAAAACCCGGCCTCGCCCCGCCCGGCCAGCCCTCGCCGTGCCTTGCCTGACCTGGCACTGGCTAGCTTCGCCCCGCCTGACCTTGCCCTGCCATCCCTGGCCTCATCTAGTTCTTGCTATTGGCTACCAACCAAGAACAAGAAACCATGCCTTGCCTCGCCGTACCAAGCCCCGCCGCGCCATGCCACGCCAGGCTCCGCCTTGCAACGCCGCGCCCAACCTCACCGCGCCTCGCCGAACTAAGTCTTCCAGTGTAGCAATCGAAACGTACCGAAAGGACCGCCCTTCTCCGGACGGTAATCACCAAGACCGATCATGCTACCACCTTCGACAAGCAGTTGATGGATTGTCTCAGTCGCCAACACGTTCTCGTTGATGCGCAAGTGTACAGTCACTTGCCACGTATCAAGCCTAGCTCGGTGGCGCATCACTCGTCCCTTTGTTGCAGGGATCACCACTGGCCGAGAGTCCACCTCGAATGCCTTGATGGGCTTGCCAGCTGCATCGTGCAGTGTAATCGCGTCGTCCATCACAATCACTGCCGCTGGCACGATGTACTTGAGTGATTTGCGCGAACCTCGTTGCTTGTGACCACCACCAGCTTCACGCAGCAACCGACCAATCGCCGGGCCTGGCAAGTACAGATGCCCGTCTGGATGGCGGTAGCAGACCTTCTCCGCTTCTTCACGTGGCGTACCTCGGTGCACTTCCACGCGACGTGTCGACTTGCCGCTGTCACCTTCTGCCGCTTCACCAAAGCGATGCTGCAAAAGAGGTGTCAGTCCTTCGAGCGTTGCGTGCACTGTTACGATTGGTAGTTCTCTCGTCTTTGGCGCGACAGGAATTGGAGACTTGCTCTTGCCGTTCTCTTTCGATTTTTCAATGTTCATTACGTCCTCCTTACTGAGTTTACTGTCGGCAGGAGAACCCCTGCCATGTCTTGCCATGCCCCGCCACCCCATGCCCAGCACTGCCTAGCCATGCCCTGCCAAGTCTTCCTTCCCATTAGAGCGCCTTGAATCGTCGGCACCCTAACAGACTGTAGTGCACCTGGCCAGTGCGTCCGCAGTGGCGACAGAGCGCGCGGTAATCATTGGCGCGCACGCCACGGATCCACCACCACAGCTCACTTATTAGCGTTCGGAGCGGCACGAGCGGCACGACCGACACCACCTTCGATGGTTCGTTGCAGTAGCAGCGCCCAGAAACCACCATATCGGTAGGCTCCGAAGTGCATTGTCGTACCAGGTGACGAGTACGTTGTTCGCTTCCTTCTCGTAGGACCACTTGTTGCGAGCATGAGATGCGAACCTGGCGCGCTCCTCGTCCATGGTCAATTCGAGCGCCTTCTTGAAGGCAAACTCGTCGAGCTTCACTGGAGGAATGCCGCACTGTTTACAGAAACGGATGTACTGGTCAGTCACGTTGGCACCTTGTAGCAGCCATGCCGTAGCAGACGTTGTACTTGGGTCTCATCGGTATTCCTCCGGTGACCGAAGCTCATCTACGACTGCAACCACACGCTCATTGCCTGGGCAGCGCGCACGTTCTGCGTGTTCTTTCGTGTGGAACGTTCGCGCGCACTGCAATTTGTCGGTGTACGCGCGCTTTGCTCCGGTTGGCGCGAGGTACTTCACTGCTGGCGCGTCGTGCTTGATT